>Ga0187855_10000311_pt1 | contig 44502 bp, 43 predicted proteins | sample June2016WEW_8_10_2_FD_132969 | JGI IMG/M metagenome (GOLD analysis project Ga0187855, IMG submission 132969) | Peatland microbial communities from SPRUCE experiment site at the Marcell Experimental Forest, Minnesota, USA - June2016WEW_8_10 | ecosystem: Environmental > Terrestrial > Soil >... | reverse complement strand
CTACCGCCGAAGAGGTCACGCCCCCTATAAGAGGCTAAGTGGACCGGCCGCGGCCCCGCCTAGAGCCGGGGCTCGTCGTCCGTGCGCTCTCGCCGCGGACGAGGCGCGGGAGGGGGCGGTGCCGGTGGCTCGGGCGGTGGGGCGGCGGCAGGCTTCGCCGGGGGTGCGGCGCCGGGCTTCTTCACCGCGATAGGAGAGGGCGGTGCCGGGACGGAGGTGCGGGCACGATCCGCCGCCGTCTTTGCGCCTCGGCCCGCCTCAGTGGGTGCCGCGGGATGGGTCGCTGGGTGGGCCGCGGGCTTCGGGGCCGGGGGTTTGGAGCGTTGGAACACTCCCTTGATCGCGCTCGCCGCGCCCCCACCCCTCGACGGCGCCGGTCGGGGTGGCGCGGACGAATGCATCTGAACCCCGTCGACGGGCCGGACCGTCAGCGGCGAGACCGGCTGGCCGCATTTCGGGCACTTCGGGAACTGGCCGATGCAGTGCTGGCAGAGAGGGGCCCCACAGCCGTGGAGGACGGAGGAGACTCCACCGCATCCGACGCACCGGGGGGCACCGGTCGGGGGGAACACGCGTCCCGGGGTCTCGTGTTCCGGCTGGGTCGCCGCCGGGGCATTAGGCGGGGAGTGTCCCGCGGCGGCGGGAGGGGAGGTCTCGGGAGCAAAGAATCGCCCCGAGTCCTCCTCCGCAAGCTCCGCAGCCCCCGGGCCCGGGGAGGGTGCTCCCGCACGGAACTCCGGCGAGTAGGCTCCCAGGTCGAGCGAAGGGACGGGCGCATGGACGGCGGAGCCGGACTGCTCGACCACCTTGATGAGCCGAGCCTTGTAGATCCCGACCCGAAGGGTCCGTACCAGCTGGAAGAGGGTCCGTTGCTCGGCCGGCATGACCAGCGCCTTCCGGGCCAGCTCTTCGACGTCGGGAGTCAGGACCAGGTTCTCGGGCCGAAGGTCGGCCTCGAGGACCGCACGAAGGTAGCCGAATATCCGCTGGAGCTGGTCGAGCGACATCGTCGGGGGGGAAAGGACCGCGACGTCCGAGAGCGTGAACCCACGCCGCTCGATGCCGGGCGGCCGACGTTCGAGGGCCGCGGTGATGAGATGCTGGGATTGGGTCTCGAGGTCGTGCACCTCGACCGCGCTCAGCCGGTCGAGGTCGACCTTGACGGGCCGGCCGATCGCGGCCAGCACCGGCTCGAGGAACTCGAAGGGGACATGGAGGGTGACGAACAGGTCGTTCTTGGCGACCGGTCGGTTCAACCGGGCTTCGAGGAGGAGCGCCTCCCGTCCGTACCGCTGGACCTGCTGGTCCCTCGTCTTCTCGACCGCGAGCTTCTTTCCGTCCTTCGCCGCGGCGAAGTCGGAGTCGAGGGCGAGGGCCCGGTCGAAGCTCGCGGCCGCCTCCTGGGGACGGCCGGTGGCGATGAGCGTGAGCCCGCGGCTCGTCCACGCCGGAAGGTTCTTCGGGTCGGTCTCGACCGCGCGTTCGTAGAACGCGAGCGCCTCGTGGGGATGGCCGAGCTTCTCGGCGACGAAGCCGGCGCGGAGCAGCGAATCGACCGCGGTCGGATCCACCGCCAGCGCGTGCTGGTAGGCGGACGCCGCCTCGGGCCAGTTCTGCCGGGCGATCGCGACCTCACCGGCCCGAGCCCACAGCGCCGCGCTCTTCGGGAGAGCGGCGACCGCCTGCTTGGCGACGTCCGCCGCGCGGTCGAGGTGACCGCATCCGCTCTCGGCCTCGATGAGGAGGAGGTAGAGGTTCTCGTCCGACGGGACCTTCGCGATGGCCCCGGATAGGAACTCCCCCGCCTCGACGTGCTGGCCCTGGTCGAGCATCGTCCGCGCGATCCCGGAAAGGGCCGCCGGGGAGGTGGGGTCGCGCGCGCGTACCGTCTCGTACACCGCCCGAGCCTCGGTCGGCCGTTCGAGCGCCGCCAGGATCTGTGCCCGCAGGAGGAGCAGGTTCACGGAGGGGAGCGCACCCGCCGCGCCGCCCTTCTCCCCGTCGTCCAGGACCTCGAGCGCGAGGTCGGGGCGGCCCGCGGCCAGACGGAGTCGGGCTCGACGCACCGCGATCTCCGCCTGGAGCGCGGGGTCGATCTCCGCCGCGCGGCCGTACGATTCGTTGGCGGCATCCGTGAGCCCCAGACGCGCGGCCAGGTCCCCTCGTTCGAGGTGGAGCGTCGCGTCCTGGCTCTCGGGTGCGGGGCCGGTCAGGAGCCGGGAGAGCGCCTCGTAGGCGTCCTTCGACCCCCCGCCGTCCCGTTCGAGCCGGAACTTCTCGAGGAGGGAGGACGGGTCGTCCGGTTCGAGCAGCAGGATCGCCTTCAGAGAATAGAGGACCTCGGCCGGTCGCCCGAGGGCGCGCCACGCGTCCGCCCGTGCCTTCCAGGCGGCCACGTCGTTCGGGTCCTCCTTGAGCAATGGGTCGGTGATCTGGACGACCTCCGAGTACTGACCCGCCAGCACGAGGGTCTCGGCCATGGCGACCCTCCCGTGACGGTTCCGGGGGTCGACCTCGAGGCCCTTGCGGTAGTATGAGATCGCGTCCGCGTAGGCGCCCTGCGAGCGGAGCGCCTCGGCGACCTCGAAATAGGCGTGCGGGTCCCCGTGCGCGTTCTCGACCGCCCGTTGAAGGACCCGCAGCGCATCCGCGTGCCGCCCGACCCGCAGAAGGAGCTGACCCTCCTTGCGGAGGTAGGCCGGGTTGGACGCATCTCGGAGGAGCAGGAGGTCGATGAACTGGAGGGCCCGGGCATCCTGATTGAGATGGTCCAGGACCTCCACGGCGCCCCAGAGCAGGTCGGGGTCGTCCAGTCCGGTCGTTAGGGCCTTGGAGTACACTTCGATCGATTCCGAGTACCGGCCGGTCTCCCGCAGGGCGTGGCCCAGCTCCTTGCGCACGTCGTTGCGGGTTCCGTTCTCCTCCCGGGCGAGGAACGACTCGTAGGCCCGGATCGCGCGGTCGGAGTCGGAGACGAGCCGGGAAGCCCGGGCGATCCCGAGGTCGGCCACCGACGCGGCTTCCGGGTCGGTCGAGGCGTGCTCGTAGGAGACGAGCGCGGTGCGGGCCGCCTGGTCCCGCCCGGGGGAGCCCTCCGCCTGGTCGTACGCGAGCGCGAGGTAGAGGTTGCCGCGCTCGATGGCGAAGTCCGTCCGGGTCGGGTCGAGCCGGAACAGCTCATCGAGTACGGGCGCGAGTTGCGCGGGGTCGTTGGAGGTCGCGAGGAGCGCCTTCTTCTCGAGCAGGTAGGGGAGTTGTCCCGGGTGGGCGTCCACCAGGGCGTCGTATGCCTTCAGGGCGCCTTCCGCGTCGCCCGCGGCGGCGAAGGACCTCGCCAGCTCGAGCTGGGCGGCGACGTCCGTCGGGTCTTCCGAGAGGATCGCGTGGGCGAACTCGCGCACCGCGGCGTCGTTGCCGACGCTGCGGGCGAACTCGAGGGCCTTTCGGTGCTCCGTGAGCGCCTGGGGCTGGCTCGTCACGATCGCTCGGTACGATGCCAGTGCCGACTCCGTCTGTCCCTGCGCGGCCTGCAGTTCGGCGACTCCCCCGAGAGCGTCGAGGTTGTCGGGCTGCGTCGCGAGCACGGCCCGGCATGCGGCGAGAGCGGCGTCGGCGCGGTCGAGGCGGACGGCCAGTAGGCGCAGCGCGTGGAGGTTCTGCAGGTTACGGGGGTCGACCTCGGCGAGACGCTGGCGTGCGGCGAGGGCGACCTCGGGCGCGGGGGTCTCGAGCAGACGCGCGAGCTCTCCCAGCGTCGTCGCGTCGGGCGCCTCTTTCCGTTCGATGAGCGTCTTCGCGCTGAGGGTCCCATCGTCCGGAGTACCGAGCTCGAATTGGAGCCGCACCGCGAGCAGGTTTGCCGGGTCGTTTTCCGGACGGTCGCCCCGAAGCGGTCCCACCGCGGTCAGGGCGTCGGCCGGCCGACCGACCGCCGCGAGGAGGCGGGCGCGCGCGAGCCGGAGCCCGGGGTCTTCCGGCGAACTCTTCAGCAGCTCGTCCACCGCCTCGAGTCCGCTGAGGTCACCGCCGAGCGCCTCCGCGAGGTCGAGTTTCATCCGCAGGGCCTTGGGGTCGGTCGGGACCAGCCGGAGGGCCTTGTCGACGTATTGGGTCGACGTGGCGTCGAGCTGCTGGGCGTGCAAGTACGCCTCGGCGGCCTCGGACGGTTTCTCGAGGAGCTTGAGAGCGTCCCCCCGGGTCGCCCACAGCGAGCGGTCGTTCGGCGCGCCCTGGAGCGCCTTCCCGACGAGCGCGAGGACTTCGGGGAGGTCCTTGTTCTGCCCGAGGAGGATGAGCGCCTTGTGGTGGAGCAGCGGCACGGCGCCGGGTTGGAACCCGATCCCGAGATCGATCGCCCGCAGCGAGAGCGCCCCCTGGCCCAACTGATTGAACTGCATGGCGACGTCGTCGAGGAGTGGCCCCACCTCCTCGCCCGACGGCACGAGCTCCTTCGCCCGGGCCTCGACCCCGGCGAGGAACGCCTTGAGGAGAGCGATCTCGTGGGCACGGTCCCCTCCGCTCTGGGCATCCGAGGCCGCGCGGTAGAGGGCGCGAACCTCCTCGAGAGGTGGCCCCGGAGGTACGGCGGACGGCGGAGAGGCGGGCTCCGGCGTCGACATCTCAACCCTCCCAGCGCCGGCCAGCGCTTAAAATCGTTCGGCGGAAGGAAGCCTCGTTCCGCCCCGGCCCGTCCTCTTATCCTACCGGCTCCCTCGCGGTCCCGTGGCGCGACGACCGGCGACCTCGCGAGCCCGAAAGTCGATCTTCGACCCGATCCACGGGACGGTCGTGCTCGAGGGCCCCGCCCTCGAACTCGTCAGCACCGAGGCCTTCCAGCGGCTGTGGGGGATCCGGCAGACCGGCTTCGCCCACCTCGTGTTCCCCGGGGCGAACCACACGCGCCTCGAGCACTCCCTGGGAACGTTCTCGGTCGCGGGTCGGGTGGCGGAACGGCTCGGGCTCGGCGACGCCGACGCCGGCCACGTTCGCGCCGCGGCCCTACTGCACGACCTGGGCCATGGACCATTCTCCCACACCCTCGACGGTCCGATGGAGGAGGTCCTGGGGCACGGGCACGAGGCCCGTTCCCGGGCCCTGATCGTCGGGACGGCCGGGGACGGGACCATCCCGTCCGTCCTCGAACGGTCCGGGCTCGTACCGGCGCAGGTCGCGGACCTGGTCGACCCGCCCTCCCGGAACCGCCGTTCGCCGATCCTCCGCGAGATCCTCCACGGCGCGATCGACGCCGACCGGATCGACTACCTTCAGCGCGACGCCCACTACACCGGGGTGGCGCACGGGGCGATCGACGCCGCGCGGCTCCTCGATACGATGCACGCCATGCGCGGGCGTCTCGTCTTCGCCGAGAAGGGGCGCAGCGCGGTCGAGGGGTTCCTGGTCGGTCGAGCGCTGATGTACTCCACCGTCTACTTCCACAAGACCGTCCGCGCCGCCGAGATCATGGCCCAGGCCGCCCTGGAACGAATGCCCGGCTACCCGGAGGATGCGCGGGGGGCGTTCGACTGGACCGACGGAGAATGGCTGTGCCGCCTCCGGGACCTCGGCGGGCTCAGCGCAGAGCTGGTGCGCGGCCTCACCTCCCGGAGCCTCTACAAGCGCGTGCCGGGCCATCGAACGGTCACGGCCGCCCCGCGCCGAGGGTGGATGCGGTACCTCGAACGACCGGTCGAACGCCGCAGGCTGGAGGACGAAATCGCCGCGCGCGCCCATGCCCCGCCGGGTTCTGTCCTGGTCGACCTCGCCGGGCTGGTCCCGCGGGGAGACCCGGTGGCGGACTGGGGCGAGATCGGTCTGGCCGAGGAGGGCCACGTCACCTACCCGTTCCGCCAGCCGAGCCTGTGGCTCCTGCTCGCGACGCGGCCCCCGTCGGATTGGGCGGTCAGCGTCTACGCGACCGCACGTTCCCGAGCCGCGGTGGAGCGGGTCGTGTCGCGGGACGCGTCCTTCCTCCCCTGACCGGAGCGGACGAACCCTCCGCGGTTGCGGCCGTCGCGAGGAGTCGCGTCCACGCCGCATCGGGGATCGGCATCACGGAGAGCCGGGAGTTCCGAAGGAGGTCGATCCCCGCGAACGCGGGATCCCCCCGGATCTCCGCCAGGGTCACCGGCCGGTCGAGGGGCCGGACCGGGGCCACCTCCACGTACCACGAGCGGCGATCGTCCTCCGGATCGGGACGGGGCTCGGAGGTGACCCGTAGGATGCCGACACAGGCCCGCTCGTCTCCGCTGTGGTAGAACAGGGCCTCGTCGCCCTTCTTCATCCGTCGGAGGTGCTGGAGGGCGAGCGCGTTGTGGACGCCGTCCCATCGCGTGCGACCGTCCGTGACGAGCCGGGACCACGGGTAGCTCGTCGGTTCCTGCTTCACCAGCCAGTGGGCCATGTCCGCGGGAGGCGGGCGCGGTCTTACGGGTGTCGGGTCGCTACCCGACGACGAACCCCTGCGGTCCGATGACGAACGGGCGCCGCTCGGGGTCGTGCGCGCACCCCCGCATCCGGACGATCTTCACCTGGCGGAGGGAGCGGTCCCCGATCCACTTCCGGGTCAGGAGGATCTCGCCCCGCGTCAGGATCTCTTCCGGGGTGAGGACCCCGGGGTCGCTCGGGGTCGCGGTCACGAGGGCGGTGACGTTCGACTCCGAAAGGAAGCGGAGCAACGATTGGATCTCGGTCCGCTCGGCCTGAGGGTCGACCGAGGATTTCACGGCGAACCGCCGTATCGAGGTCATCGAGTCCACCACGACCCGGGTGAACTGGACCCCTCCCATCTGCTGCCGGAGCTTCAGCTGGATCCCCTGGATCGCGATGTCCTCGGCGTCGGCCGCGCGCTTGGTCTCCTGCGAGATGTCGCGCATCGTCTTCAGGTCGGTCATCGTCCGGATCTCCTGGACGGCCGCCTGACGCTTGATCGCGCGGGTGCCCGGGTTGGCGTCCAGCGTCTTGACCGCGGAGAGGTCCCACCCGAACGCGTGGACGTTCTCCATGATCTCGTTCGGGGGCTCGTCCACGGCGACGAGGAGCACCTCCTCGCCCAGGCGCAGCCCTTCGAGAAGGAACGTGAGGCCGAGGAGGGATTTCCCGCTCCCGCTCCCTCCGGTGACGAGGTAGGGGCGTCCTTTCCGAAGGCCCCCGCCCAACATCCGGTCGAGCCCGGGGATGCCGGTGGCGACCCGTTCGCCACCACCGTCCTCGGCGAGATTCATGGGGCCTCCGGCGGCCGCTCGACCGGTGGGGTCTCAGCCGGGGGAGCGGTCGATGGGGGAGAGGGCTCCTCGGTTGGAGGGCCCGGAGTGGCCCCGACGACCGACGGCGCCTTCTTCTTCCGAACGACCCGCCGCTTGGGCCGTGGGGGTGCCGATGCCTCCGGTCCGGCGGCGAGAGCGACCTCGGGCGCGGGGGCCGGAGCGCTCGGAGCCGTGGAATCGAGGGGGATCGATGGTACCGGTTCCGGAGTCACGGGGATCGCGGGCAGGGCTGTCTCCGGCTCTTTCGGCGTCACCGCCGCGGCCTTCTTCCGGCTCGCGCTCGGAGCGCGCTTCCGTTTCTTCGCCGCCGGTGCGGCGGCCGACGGAGCCGTCGCCATCGTCTCTGCGGCCGGGGTCGGGGCCGGGACATGGACGGGCTCCGCCGGGGTCGGTGCCGCGTGGTGCCCAGGGCTGGTTCCGTGCGCGGCAGATGGCGGGTGGGCGGCCGAGTGCGTGGGCGGCGCCGGGTGGGCCGGCGAGGTGATGTGCGCCGGGCTGCCGGAGTGCGACACCGCAGTTCCAGGGGAGGCGACGTGGGGTGCTGGATGCACGTGGGGGACGGAAGGGGCCGTGGACGGCTGGGAGGGGACCGAACCCGAAGGTGGCTTTACCGCGGGCTCCGGCAAGCTCACGGCTCGCGGGAGCGGCGGGGGCGGCCCGTGCGAGACGCGGGAGGGTTGAGCCGGTCCAGCCATGGGCGGAGTGGGCGTCGGAACCGGGGGTGGGGGTGAGGTGGATGGCGGGTTCGTGAGGGGCGCTTCGGAGGGGGGTGTCGAAGGGGTTGGGGCGTGAGTTGGAACCGACGGCGCCGCCGGAAGTCCGGAGGCCGCCGGTGCGGCCGCAACCGGGGGAGAGGGGGTCGTTGATGCGACCGTCAATTCCGGGACGGGGGTCTGGACGGGCGCCGGAATGGGCGCGACCGCCACCGCCTCGCCGGGGGGGTTGAGGTCGGAGAGCATCTTGGCGAGGCGTGCCGTAAGGATGGGCGGTTCCGGAACTCGTACCGGCGGTTGACCCACCCGACCGGTTTCGGCCCGTGCCGCCATCCGGCGGAGCGCGAGCGCGACCTCCGAATCCGACGCCGCCACCTTGGCGGGGAGTCGGTCCGGCAGTGTGGCTCCCAGAGCGACCGCGCGGGTCAACCGTTGGGTCGCATGCTCGGTATCTCCCAGGCGAGCGGAGGCGAGCGCCGCCTCCAACTCGGTGCGGATCGGGACGATGTCGGCTCCGACGAGCACGAGGTCGCTCAGCTCCTCCGCCAGGACCTGGAGGGTCGGTGGGATCGGCTCGAACGGAGACCCGGACGCCGGTTCGTGCGCGAGCGGAGGCGTCTCCAAGATCTGCCGGGTGTCGCGAGAGATGGTCACCGCGAGGTTGATGTCCAGGCCCGTGGGACCGATCCGGTACGGATGCAGGCGGATGTCGTGGGCACTGCCCCGGAGCTTCTCGACACCGATGGCGCGGACGGTCAGGTCGTCGAGCTCCCATCGGAAGAGCCGGATCTCCCCGCGAGCGAGCATACGTTCGGGAGTTTCGACGTCCTCGAGCGGGGCTTCGACCGTGAGGATCGTGGTCACGCGCAGGTCGGAGAGGAACCGAAGGAACGTCTGCGCCCCGGCGACGACGTCGAACCCCTTCATGCAGAAGTACTGGAGCGCGGTCAGCGAATCGATCACGATCCGCGAGTAGGCGTGCCGTTGCACCTCCGTGCGCAGCATCTGCTCAAGGGCCGTGATGGTGACCTCGATGCTGGTGAGCTCGGGGGTCCGCCGGATCGCCTCGGGAACTCGTTCGAACGGCGTCGCCGAGCGCACGGCCGCGATGTCCTTGAACGGGGCCCGCTCGTACCGCATCACGTCGGGGATCGCGTCGAAGACGTCGACCTTCAGGAGCTCCGGCGCGAGTCCGGGATGGTTCGAGCGCACCTCGTTCGGCGGTTCCTCGAGGGTGACCAACAGCGCGTGTTCCCCGTTCCGTATCCCGGCGCACAGGAACTGCAGCCCGAGCGTCGTCTTTCCGGTGCCCGAAGGTCCGACGATGAGGTAGGGCCGCCGCGCCACGAGCCCGCCGTCGAGCATGGCATCGAGGCCGGCGTTGCCGGTCGAAACGCGAGGTTCCCCACCGGGGGGTCCTGCGCTCGCTGCGGCCACGGAGATCAACCTGCCGGGAGGGCTCGTTGGGGCCCTTGGCGGACGTGAGAACGCGGGCCCTACCTCTTGAACCTTCGGCTGGGGAGGCTCGCAAGCGCTAAGTTCCGAAGGGGCCCCGGGCCGCCATGTCCAGCTCGATCGGCCCGGGGCTCGCCACCATGCGCGCGCTCGCGGCCTCCTTCCCCGCCGCCCTCGAAGACGGATTCCACCAGGGCCGGGAGCTCGCGCTGCCAGCCGAGGCTGGAACGGTGGACGTCTACTCCGCCGGGATGGGCGGCTCGGGCATCGCGGCCGAACTCGCCCGAGGAATCCTCGATGCGGAGACCCGGATCTCGCTCACGGCGCTCCGCGGTCCGGCCCCTCCGGCTTCGCTCTCGTCCCGGTCTCGCGTCTTCCTCCTCAGCTACTCCGGGAATACGTGGGAGACGTTGCGGGCGTACGAGGCGGCCGGTCGGGCCAAGGCGTACCGGATCGTGTTCACGTCGGGGGGTTCGCTCGCCGAGGCGGCCGAGCGCGATCACGTCCCGATGTTGCCCCTCCCGTCCGGTCTCCCCCCTCGGAGTGCGGTGGGGTACCTCTTCGGTGGCTTGCTCGGCGTGCTCGACCCATGGTTCCCGGAATCGAACGAGGAGCGGCTGACCCGGATCACCAAGCGGTTGCCCTCGCTGGTCGCGACCAACGCCCGGGCTGGGGGACCGGCCGACCGCCTCGCGGAGCAGATCGGCCCCCGCTTCCCGTTCGTGTATGCGGAGAGTTCGTTCCTCGGTCTCGCCCGTCGCTGGAAGACCCAGATCGAGGAGAATGCGAAACGGCTCGCCGCGTTCGACGAGGTCCCCGAGCTGTTCCATAACGCCCTGGTGGGATGGGACGCGATCTCTCGGAGCGATGCGAAGCGGTATGCGGTCGTGCTCCTCGAGTGGGGCGGTTCGAACCCGCTCGTCCGCCAGAGCCTCCGCTACCTGGAGCGATTGCTGGTCGAACGCGGGGTGCGCGTGGTTCGCGCGCCGCTCCCGGCCGAGGACCGCCTCGAGGCGCTCGTCCAAGGAATCTCGCTCGGTGACCAACTCAGCCTTTTCCTCGCCGAGCGGGCCCGGGTCGACCCACTCCCGTACGACGCGATCTCTCGGTACCGGGCGTCGCTCGAGCCGTCCACCAGGAGCTCCAAACGCGCGGCGAGGAGCCAACCGTAGCTCTCGATCGGGCGGCCCTGAACTCACCGAACGGATTCGACCGCAAGGGTACTGGCTACCGGAGGGAGAATCAAAACCTGTATATGGGAGGATACGCGCTAATGCGCATTATGGGACCCCGCATCCGTCGCCGGCCGGGCCGGCGGGCGGGGGGAGGGGTCTCGACGATCATCGCCACGATCCTCCTGGTCGCGCTCACGATCGTGGCGGGAACCCTGCTCTGGACCTTCCACTTTAGCACCCCCCCGGCGCCGCCGAACGTGGCGTTCAACCTGGTGACCGGAGGGAGCAACCCGGTCTGGGGAGACCCGACCGATTGCCAGCCGCAGGGCCACTGGACCTACCCGCTACCCTCGTCCCAGTACGATTACAACAACCCCACGACGTGGGGAGGGCTCTGGGCGGCGCAGTGCTACCCCGACAATCTGTGGACGGGCGCCCCGCAGGCTCCGACCGGCAACTTCTCGCTCCTCAACACCTCTCAGATCATCTTCGCCGCCCACTCCCCTTCGATCATCCCGATCTCGGAAATCGAGTTCACGTTCGTCTGCAACAACGCGACGAACTCCGGCGGCACGACCGTCCTCCTCCAGGGAAGCCTCGCGGAGATGGCCTGGTACCCGGGAGTTTCGACCCTGGCCCCGGCCAACGCCCCCACCCTCGGATGGTGCGGCAACTTCAACGCCAGCAACTTCGGCGGGGGCGCGTACGGTACCGCCTACAACCGGCTCGGGATGTTCATCCCCCTCTACCCGAACGCGACCCTCCTCCAGAACGGGGACACGTTCCTGTTGTACATCCACAACGGAGGGTGGCCGCTCGATTACCAGTGCGTGGACCCCGACCTCTACGGTTGCCTGACGAACGGCGGGAACCCGGTGCTGGACAACGACGACTACCACGGGGCACCCCCGTGGTGTTTCTTGACGCCGTCGGCGTGTACGATCTACATCACCTACACGGGGGACCCCCAAACCACGCTCGCGGAGATCCCCGTGTACGAACTGGCACCGGCCCCGTGACGGTCCTCGTGGGAACGACCCACCGGGGTCCGACCGAGGGAGCTCGAAGGGGCTCCCATCCGCGGGACGGCGACGATTTCGACGGCCGCCTGGGCCGACGATCCCAGCGACCGGTCGACGAGGGAGCCTGAACGACCATGCGGCGGACCTGGAAACGCGCACTCACGATCGGCCTGGTCGTTGCGGCCGCCGTCGGCGTTGTCCTGTTGGTAGGAGCCGGACTCGGTTGGTTCCGGGCCGGACCCGCACCGACCGTCACCGTGTCGATGGTCCACTGGGAGATCCTTCAGGGAGTGGACGAGCAAGGTACCGGATGGTTCGGACCCGACTCCTTCAACGAGACGGGCGGGACGACCGGCTTTCCGCTGACGATCCCCGTGGGTTCGACCTTCGTCGCCACGCTGGCCTTGAGCAGCTTTTCCAGTTCCAACCACACCATCTTCTCGATCGATGCGAAGGCGCCGTTCGACGTGCTCCACGTGACCCCCGACCTCCCGAACAACGTGGCGCCCCACGAGGACGACGTTCTGTTCCAGGTCACCGTGCAGGCGCCGAGTACTTCCGGGAACGGACCGATGGTCGTCGACCTGACCGTGGACGCTCAGCCGGCCTGAGACAGTTCCAAGCGCCCGCGGTCGTCGGTTCGGCAGCGACCGCCTGAGATGCCCGGCGCGAGAACACCGAAGTACTCGCTCCCAGAATTGCGTGGACTCGCCCCGCAAGGCAGACTTGCTCCGTCTTCGTCGCCAGATTTCGGCCCACACCGGTGACGACCCCAAAGGTGACGGGCCGGAAAACTGCCAAATAGGAGCAACCCTCCGAGGGATTGGGTGCTGAGGTAGCCTAGCTCGGCCAAGGCGCCAGATTCGAGATCTGGTGGTGCGTATGCATCGCGGGAGTTCAAAGGCCGGTCGGGGCGCACCCCCGGCGGCGGACAATCTCCCCCTCAGCGCTCCCTCCCTGACCGTCGAGGTCGAAGTGGCCCGGGGCGGACGCTCGCACATCCATGTCCTTGCGCTCGCCCACGGAACAAAGGTCCGTGAGGCGGTGCGCCAGGTCGGGCTCGCGCCCGAAGGAACCTCGGTCCTCGTGGACGGGGTTTCGGTACCGCTCGACCTTCCGATCGAACGACCGGTACGTCTCGTCGTCGTGCCGACCTTCTCTGGCGGCTGAACGCTCGCCGCGGGACGGGGTCGAGCCGGAACCGCCTCCGCTCGCTCTCGGGCTCCGTGTAAGACGACGCGCCGGGTTTCCGGATAGACTTTAAACCCGCGCTCACCGTCTCTAGGGTGGTCTGGTAGGATTTCGTGCCATCTAGTTGCCCCATCTGCGAACAACCGATCTCCACGACCGGCTCCCACTGCACGGTCTGCGGGTTCCCCACGGCGCTCGCCATCGAGGGGCTCCGCTCGATGGAGCCGACCTCCGTGCCCGCCCGGAACGACCCCGAACGGATGGCCCCGACCGGCCACGCCGTCCCCGCCCTGACCCCGGAGGCGGAGCTGGCCGCCCGTATCAGTCGGGACCTCCGCGCGAAGATGGGTCTGGTGCGGGAGCTCGGCCGCTCCTTCCCCGACGCCACCAGCGAGCTCTGCCAGGCGGCGCTGAACGAGGCGGAGGGGCGGGAAGGCGAGGCGCTCGACACCCTTCGGAGCGCCCAGGCCCGTCTCGAGCACGAGATCGATGAGCTCCTGGACCAACGCATCCGATCCACGAACGAGCGCCGGGAGGCGCTGGCCCAGATCGGCGTCCGGTTCTCCCTCGGTTCGGAATGGACGGAGGTCACGGAGGAGCTCGCCCTCGGGCACCGCGAGGACGTGACCGAGACCCTCCTCGAGGCCGAACGACGCGTGGCGCAGTTCGAATCCGACTGGAAGGGGATCCAGGGCCTGCTCGCCCAGATCGACGGGCTCAAGACCGAGGCCGGAGAGCTCGGCCTCCCCCTCGGCGAGATCACCTCCGAGCTCGAGGGGATCCGGGACCGTCTCGAAGCCCCGAACCTCACCGAGGAGTCGCTCGACGAGGTCGCGCAGGCGGCCGCCCAGACCCTCATGCTCCTCCACGAGGCCATCCCGAGCTCGCTCGAGGAGGAACTCCAGCGCCACGCCGTGACCCTGGACCGGTTCCCCGAAGAACACGTCCCCAGCGCCGTCGCCCGCCGACTCCACGTCGAGGCGTCGCGGCACCTCAAGAAGGGCCGGCTACCGGAGGCGGTCCAGAGCGTCCGCGAACTCCGGCAGCAGATCGAGGCGATCGAGCACGAGGAGGCCGAGCTCGGCACGCGACCGACCCCACCCCTTCCCGAAGAGGTCCGCGAGACCGAGGCCGAGACCCTCGACCGGCTGTTGAAGAAGGCCCGCACGTTGGCCGCCCGCGTCCGCACGCTCCCCCCCGACAGCGAGACCGCACGGGAGGCGGCGATGGAGATCCGCACCGCGACGGAGCTGCTCAAGACCCGCGAACTCACGGAGGCCGACCAGACCCTCGCCCGCCTGATGCGGATGCTCTCGGCCGAGGGCGCGAGGGAGTAATCGTGCCGACCGACCCCGCCCGGACGCTCGAGCTCCGTCGCAAGATGGAGGCCCTCACGGCCCGCGCCCGCCCGCTGGAGGCGGACGGACTCCCGTTCCCGACGAGCCAGATCCAACTGGCGTTCGACCAGGCGCTCGCTACCGGCGTTCCGTCGGCCGCGGAGCAGGTCGTGAAGCGGGGGGAGTTGCTGCTGACCCGCGTCGCTGAAGACTGGACCTGGGTGAAGGAGCTGCTCCGGCGCGCGGACGAGCTGCGGGCGATCGCCGGGACGATCGGGGTCGACCTGGGTATCCTGGACGCACGGGTCGGCAACCCCCGCAAACGGCTGATGGTCGATACCCTCAGCTCGGGCTCGCTGCAGAAGGCGGCCGCCAGCGCCTCCCTCGCCCTCGCCGTCCTCAACGATGCCGTGCCGAAGTTCTGCCTCCAGGAGGCCCAACAGCTCGGCGGCGCGATCCGGAAGGCCCGCGACCGGGGCGAAGATGTGGGCGACGCGGCGAAGTCGTTCTCCCGTCTGCTCCAGGCGGTGCAGGACCAGAACCTCCCGACGTCCGCCCAACGCCTCGTGGAGACCCGAAAGGCCGTGGCCCGCATCCCCCGCGCGCCGGCCCTCCCTCGGATCAGCGAGAACGAGGAGGAGGAGATCCTCCTCGAGGCCCGCAACCTCGCCCGTCGCCTTCAGCGCATCAAGGGCAAGGCCCGCGATGCCAGCAGCGCCGCGCGTCTCATGTCCCAGGTCCGCGCGGCCCTCTCCGAGGACCGGCGATACGGCACTCCGGAGGAGGAGATCGAGTCGCTCTGGCTCGAGGTCGACCGGCTGACGCGCGAGCACCGACGGGCCGGCGAGGCTCCGCCCGGCGGGAACCGCCCCGAGGCGGACGAACGGACACCGGCCGAGGTCGTCCCGCTCGGCGAACAGACGGGACGGGTCTACCCGCCGATGCCGCCGCCGATCACCGATACCCCCAGCCCGGCGCTCGCTTCCGCCGAAGAGGAGGCCGACGGCGAGCACGCCCCATCCCGGCGCGGCTTCGCCGTGCCGTACGTCGCCCCCGAGCTGCCTCCGCTGCCCGACGGGTTGGACGACCCGAACCTCCCGGCCAACCGCCCTCGGGCGCGGTTGCGCGAGCGACCGTAACCCTTTTATATATATCGCAAGTCGTTTATATGACTTGTCGCGGGGAAGCGCCCGGGCACCACCTCGTCCCGTAGGGACGGTTCTCGCCGTCACGCCGACCGGAAATTTCACGGTGCGCGCCGTCGGGCCGGACGTTACCCCCGAGCGTTCGCGGGTCGCCGACGACCGCGGCAATGTGCGCGGCGTCGTGGTGCGGGTCTTCGGGCCGGTGGCCCGGCCGTACTACTCGGTCCGACCCCGCCGTCCGCTGACCCCGGCCGAGGGTCTCAAGATCATCGGGTCCACACTGTGGGTGGAATAGAGATGAAAGCACCGGCGCCTCCGAAGTCGACCGTGCCCGAACCTCCCGCGCCCCCGGCCCCGGAAAAATCTTCGACCCGTCCGGACGATATCGTCGTCCCGACCCGGTGTACGAGCTGCGGCTCCTCGCACCTCACCCGCGATTACGAACGCGGGGAGATCGTCTGCGATGAGTGCGGGCTCGTCCTGGAAGAGTCGATGATCGACCAGGGGCCGGACTGGCGGGCCTTCGACGCGGAGCAGGGCGAGAAGCGCGCCCGCACCGGCGCCCCGACCACCCTCACGATCCACGACAAGGGTCTCTCGACCGAGATCGGCTGGAAGAACCGGGACCCGTACGGGAAGTCGATCCCGACGCGGAACCGCGCGCAGCTCTACCGGCTCCGGAAGTGGCAGCGCCGTATCCGCGTCTCCAACGCCACCGAACGGAACCTCGCCTTCGCGCTGGCCGAGCTCGACCGGATCGCGTCGGGGATGGCCCTCCCGCGCAACGTCCGGGAGACGGCCGCGATGATCTACCGGAAGGCGGTCGGCCGGAACCTCATCCGGGGCCGGTCGATCGAGGGCGTGGTCGCGGCCTCCCTCTACGGAAGCTGCCGCCAGTGCAACGTGCCGCGCACGCTGGACGAGATCGCCTCCAAGTCCCGCATCGGCCGCAAGGAGATCGGGCGGACGTACCGCTTCATGACCCGCGAGCTCCACCTGAAACTGATGCCGACTCGCCCGCAGGACTACATCCAGCGGTTCTGCTCCGAGCTGAAGTTGAAGGGCGAGATCCAGACGCGGGCGAACGAGATCCTGAAGCAGGCGACCGACCGCGAGCTCACCAGCGGCCGGGGTCCCACGGGGGTCGCGGCCGCCGCGATCTACATCTCGAGCGTCCAGTGCGGCGAACGGCGGACCCAGCGCGAGGTCGCCGAGGTGGCGGGCGTGACCGAAGTGACGATCCGCAACCGGTACAAGGAGCTCACCGAGAAGCTCAACCTCCGGGTCATGCTCTAGGCGACGCGGCGCTACCCTCAATAGGCGCGGTCCGCTCGCCGACCGATGGCGCGGACGCTCGTGGTCGGCGCGCTCGTTTCCGGTGAGGGGACGACGATCGACGCCCTCGCCGAGATGGCCGCCGGCGGCCACCTTCCCGCGCACTTCGCGCTCGTCGTCTCGGACCGTCCCCACGCCCCGGCGATCGAGCGGGCACGCGCCCGGGGACTGCCGACTCTCGTACTGCCGACGCACGGTCTCCCACCGGAAGTGTGGGCGGCCCGTCTCACCTCGGAGCTGGAGGCGCGGGGCGTCGAGCTGGTGGTGCTCGCGGGCTTCCTCTCCATCCTCCCGTCCAGCTGGGTCGCGCACTGGGCGGGGCGGGCGATCAACCTCCACCCGTCACTACTTCCCCGCTACGGGGGCCCCGGGATGTACGGCCGGAAGGTCCTGGAGGCGGTCCTCGAAGCGCGCGAGCGCACCACGGGCGCGACCGTCCACCTCGTCACGGACGAGGTCGACGGCGGGACCCCGATCGTGCAGGAGCGCGTGCCGGTCGTCCCGGACGACACTCCCGAGACCCTGCGGGCCCGCCTCGCTCCGGTGGAGGTCGCCCTGGTGGCGCTCGCGATCCGCCGGTTCGCCGAGGGCGTCCTGCCGCTCCCCTACGTCGTGTCGGACGCCGCGGCCCCGCGGCGGGGCGAGCGGGACGCGCGCGGCTGACCCTTCCGCCGCGCCTTGGGGGACGGCTCCATCAGCTCGCGGAGCGGGGTCATCCGGTCCTCGAAGCCGTTCAGGAGGACGTGGCGGGTGGTCTTCGGGGGGAAGAGCTTCTTCTCCGCGGCCCGCTGCTCGACCTCGGACTTCGGGATCGGGGGCCCCTCGGTCCACCGCTCCACCTTGACGTCCGGGGAGTAGTACTCGATCACCCAGGCGGGAACCCGGTCCGCGCCGAGGCGGCGCAGCGCGGCGACGCGGTGGTGCCCGTTCAGGATCACGCCCGAGCCCGCGGCGACCCAGATCGGGTCGGCGACGACCTTCGTCTTGCGGATGTCCTCGACCAGCTCGTCGACTTTGTGGGGTTCGATCTCCTCGTGCTCCAGGAGGTCCTCGAGCCGGATCAGGCGGAACGTCGGCTCGCGGGGCGACGGCGACTTGGACGTCACGCGGCCTTCCCCTCGCGCAGCTGGGTCAACGACCGCCGCACGTAGACCGAGACCATCCGACGGCGGTAGTCGGGCAAGAGGAAGGTGTTGTGCACGGGGCGGACCGCGCGCTCGACCTCCGCGGCGAAGCTCGCGAGCCGCTCGTCCGAGAGCTCCTGGCCCACGAGGGCGTCCGTCAGAGCGTCGAACCGGCGCGGGTAGGGGTCCGCCCCCCCGACCGCGACACGGAGCGAGCGGACGTGCCGCCCGTCGAACTCACCGGACGCGGCGACGCCGAGCTCGGGAAAATCGTACGACGGGCGGACCCGGAGCTTGAGGTAGGTACCCGGCCGGCCCCGGCTCGCGGTCGGGAGGTGGACGGCGACCAGGAGCTCTCCCGGCGCGAGGTGGGTGCGACGGATCCCGTCGCCCAACAGGTCGTAGAGGTCGGTGAGGGGAAAGCGCCGCCGGCCCCCCGGCCCCGCCACCTCGACCTCCGCGTCGAGGACCATCAGCGCGGGCGCGAGGTCGCCGGAGAAGGTGGCATAGCACTTCTCCTTCTGCGGGACGACGTGGCACCGGTCCCCGTCCGCCTTGAGGCAGTATCCGAGGCTCGTCCGCCAGAAGTAGCTCTGGTTGAAGAAGAAGCACCGGGTCTCGACGAGGAGATTCCCCCCGACGGTGCCGCTCGCGCGGACGAGCGGAGTGGCCACCTCGCGGACCGCGGAGGCGAGGGAGGGGTAGTGGGCTCCGAGCTCGGGGTCGGCCTCGAGGTCGGAAAGGCGCGCCATCGCCCCCAGCCGGGAGAGAGAGTGGCCCCGCAGCTCCTCCACATCCTCGAGCGCGACCAGGTGCGGACGGAGGTTGAGGTGCATCTTGTAGTTCGGCAGGAGGTCGGTCCCCCCGGCGAGGTAGTCGAACCGCCCCTCGAGGTCGTGCGAGAGCCGGACGACCTCGTCGACGGTCGACGGTCGGTGGAGCTCGAAGGGGTCGAGGTGCATCCGACCTACGCCCCCTTCCACGGGCGGCCTTCCTTTCGGCGCTGGTCGATCCCCTTCAGGACCCGGTCCGGCGTGATCGGCAGCTCGGTGAACCGCACCCCCAGGGCGTCGTGGAGGGCGTTCCCGACGGCCGGAAGGATCGCGATCAGCGGGCCCTCGCCGGCCTCCTTCGCCCCGAACGGTCCGCCGGGGTCGTCGTCCCCGACGAGGAGGATCTCGACCTCGGGCATCTGCTGGGGCATCGGGATCTTGTACTCGAGCAAGGACGGGTTCATCAGCCGCGTCCCGCGGTAGTTCATCGACTCGCCCATCACCTGGCCGAGCCCCATGTGGATCGAGCCTTCGATCTGACCCTCGACCGCGAGGCGGTTGAGCGCCCGGCCGCAGTCGAACGCGGCCCAGACCTTGACGGCCCGGTATGCGCCCGTATCGACGTCCACGTCCACCTCGGCGACGTACGCGGCGAACGAATAGGCGGGAGCGGTGCCGGCCCGGGCCCCCTTGAACTTCCCGCCCACGGCCGAGGTGCTGTAGGCGCCGCTCGCCGTGAGCGCCCCGGAGCGCTCCATCGCCTTGTGCAGCGCGTCCATGAACGGGACCCCCACCGCCGGCTCGCCGCGGACCTGGATGCGTTCGTACGCCACCTCGAGCGACTCGACCGGTCGGGAGAGCAGGTCGGCCGCGGCGGCGAGCAGGTACCCCTTCAGCTGCTCGGCGGCGGAGCGCGCGGCGTTGCCCATCATGAACGTCACCCGGCTGGAATAGGAACCGAGGTCGATCGGGCTGACGTCCGAGTCGACCCGCTGGACGTGGACCCGGTCGAGCGAGACCCCGAGCACCTCGGCGACGATCACTGCGAGGAGCGTGTTGGAGCCCTGGCCGATGTCGGCCTGCATCGAGTGGACGGCGATCCCCCCGTCCATGTCGACCTTGAGATGGACCGTCGACTGGGGCATCTTCGGGGTGAAATGGATCGGGCTGTTCGACCCCGAGATGTAGAACCCGCAGCCGAGCCCCACGCCGCGGCCGTAGGGCAGCTTCCGGAACTTCGAGTCCCACCCGCTCTTCTGGCGCGCGGCGGCGAGGCACTTTCGGAAGGAAGTGGACGTGATGCGGAACTCGTTCACGGTCGTCGAGTTCGGAGGGAGCGCGTTCCGGTCGCGCAGGTCGAACGGGTCGATCCCCGTCTCCTCGGCAAGCCGGTCGAGCGCGACCTCGATCGAGTACCGGAGGTTCGTGCCGCCGTGGGCGCGCATCGCCCCGGAGGGGGGCTTGGTCGTGTACACCCGGCGGCCCCGGTACCGGAAGTTCGGGACACGGTAGGGACCCATCGAGAGCACCCCGTTGTAGTACGTCGTGACCGTGCCGAACGAGCTCCAAGCGCCTCCGTCGATCAACGCCTCGATGTCGTAGGCCAGGATGATCCCGTCCGCGTCGGTCGCGATGCGGATGTCGTTCTGGGTCGGGTGTCGGCCGTGGTTCGTGAGGAAGACATCCTCGCGGTCGAAGAGGATCTTGACGGGCCGACCGGTCTCGATCGCGAGGGCGGCGCAGACGATCTCGTGGGGGAGCGGGTCGGATTTCCCACCGAATCCGCCGCCGACCTCCGGCTTGATGACCCGGATGCGGTGCATCGGGATCCCGAGCACCTCGGAGAGGGAGCGGTGGAGGTAGTGCGGCACCTGGGTCGCGCTCCACACGGTCAGCCGACCGTCCGGGGTGGCCTCCGCGATCGTCGCCATCGGTTCGGTGAAGGCGTGCGTCACTCCGGCGAAGTTCCCCCGTACCCGCACCCGGTGCGCGGCCTGGGCGAACGCCGCGTCCACGTCCCCGAAATGCTGGACGACCTCCTTCTGGACGTTGGACCCCAGGAGGCCCCGGGCGTGGATCTGCTCCGTGACGGGCCCGGTGCCGTCCCGAGGGTCGGAGTAGTCCGGAAGTACCTCGGCGTCGACCTTGATCTTGCCGAGGGCGATCTCGGCGGTCCGCTCGTCGGCGGCCGCCACGGCGGCGATGATGTCCCCGATATAGCGGGACTTGTCGACGGCGATCGCCGTCTCGTCGTGGGTGATCGGAAGCACGCCGAACGGGGTCGGGTACTTCTCGCCGGTCAGCACCGCAAAGACGCCCGGCACGGCCCGGGCCTCGCGGACGTCGATCGACCGCAGCCTCGCGTGCGCCCAGGGGCTTCGGAGCAACCGGCCGACCAGCATTCCCGGCCGCTGGATGTCGTCGGTGTACTCGGCGCGCCCCGTGACCTTGAGGGGGCCCTCGACGTAGGGGATCTTCGTTCCCAGGAGCCGATAGGCGGGCGGCGTGGTCGACGCCATCAGGCGGCCTCCTTCGACGCCGCCTCGATCGCCTCGACGATCTTGGTGTACCCCGTGCAGCGGCAGAGGTTGCCGCCGATCGCCCGCTCGATCTCGTCCCGGCTGGGGTGCGGGTGGTCGCGGAGCAGGGCGGTCGCCGTGACGATGAAGCCGGGAGTGCAGAACCCGCACTGGGTCGCCCCGTGCTCGACGAACGCGCGCTGGACGGGCGAGAGCCCCTGGGGGGGAGAGATCCCCTCGATGGTCGTGACCGACCGGCCTTCGACCAGTCGGGCGAGCGTGAGGCAGCTCAGCGTCGGACGTCCGTCGAGGAGGACCGTGCAGCATCCGCAGGTGCCGAGGTCGCATCCCCGCTTGGTGCCGGTGAGGTGGAGGTCGTCGCGGACGAGGTCGAGGAGGATGCGGGCCGATTCGGCCGGCACCTCGACCGGGTGGCCGTTGAGCCGGAATCTAAGGGGTCCGGGTGACGACATTCTTCGACCCCTCGGTCGCGCGGGCATCACGCGACGAAGTACGTAAGATGGTCGGGTGGCGCTCGGCCACGATCTCGCCGACGATGGCGACGGCGATCTCGGCGGGGCTCTCCGCTCCGATCTCCAGCCCGACGGGGGAGCGGACCCGCGCCAACGCTTCGCGCGAGACCCCGCGCTCGCGGAGCTTGGCGTACATGTGCTCCCGCTTGGCCGCGCTCGCAATCAGGCCGATCGCGTTCGGGAACCGTTCGACCGACACCGCCAGCGCCTCCAGGTCTTTCATCGCATCGTAGCCGAGGAGGTACAGGTGGGTGAACGACTCCGGCTCGAAGACGTCCCACAGCCGCGACGGTTCCACGACCTCGCGCCGGTCCGCCGTCGGAAACCGCTCCGTCCCGACCCATTCGGCGCGGTCGTCGGCGACGCTGTAGTCGTACTCCAAGGTGGGGAGGAGGGCGGCGAGGGCGTGGGCCACATGTCCGCCGCCCCAGAGCAGCAGGTTCGGTCGTGCCGCGACGTACTCGAGCGCGATCTCGACGGACCCACCGCAGAGGCTCGGAAGCCCGCCGGGGGTCCACGCTTGAAGGTCAAAGTGGTGCAGGTCCCCAACGCGGCTCTCGAATACGCCGTGGGCGAGGGCCTTGACCTCCTCCTCGAGGGCGGCCCCGCCCACCGTGCCCATCGTCGAACCGTCGGCCCGGACGATCATCGAGGCGCCGAGCTTTCCGGGGACCGAGCCGGTCGTCTTCACGACCGAGGCTCGAACGAACGGCTGGTGGGATTCGAGAAGGCGGAGGGCCTCTCGCGTCTGGCGACGGTCCATCCTAGGGAGCCCCCTGCGAGCGCCACTCATCGAACGCCGTCCGGTAGGCCTCGGGGGTGTCGACGTTCGCGATGACCCCGGCGTCCTCGACGGCTACCCGGCGAACCTGGGGGCCGAACTCCGGCAGGAGGGAACGGAGCGGCGCATCGGACCGGAGGTCCAGGAGGTCGGACCGGAGGGACGGTCGCCACAGGACCGGGTGGCCACCGCGGCCGTGGAACGTGGGGATGAACCAGACGGCCATCTGGTCGGCGTCCCGGACCGCGCCGAGCGTTTGGACCGTCCGGGTCGAGACGAACGGGTGGTCGACGGGCCACAGCAGAATGTCGCGGTCCTCCGGGACGGCCCGCAGCCCCGCCTGGACCGACGCCGTTCGACCCTCGTACCAGTCCTCGGCTTCCACGAGCTCGACATCGAGGCCCCGGAGCTCGTGGGCGATCAGCAGATGGTGCGTCCCGGTGACCGCGACGACGGGGTCATACCCCTCGGCCAGGCAGACCTCCGACAGGCGACGGATCGCCGTCTGCTCACCGGTCGCGAGCAGTGCCTTCGGGAACCCGCCGAACCGTTGAGAAGCCCCTCCCGAGAGCAGAATCGCTGCGGTGGTCATGGAACGACGGAGGCGGACTCCGCCTCGTGGAGCAGGCAGTACGGTTCCGCTTGATAAGGCCGCGGCTGATTCTCAGCGCTCGCCGCGTCCGGCGCCACGGCACCCGTTCCGGTCCTTTCGGGGTCCGGTCGGCGGCTCCGCTCGCCTGACTTTAAATATGTGGGCTGGGTGGGCGCGCCACTCCATGACCCATCCGAACGACGTACCGCCCTCGCTCCTGCTCCCGTCGCTGGCCGCCGAGCTCCGCACCCGCGGGGCCGTTGCTCCGCCGACGTGGGCCACCTTCGTCAAGACCGGCGTGCACAAGGAACGGGCTCCGGTCGAACCGGACTGGTGGTACCTCCGCAGCGCTTCGGTCCTGCGCAAGATCTACATCAGCGGGCACGTCGGGATCGAGCGGCTCTCCAGCGAGTACGGTGGAAAACGCGACCGGGGCAGTTCGCCCTACCATGCGCGGTCCGGCTCCCGCGCCATCCTGCGCGAGATCGTCCAGCAGCTCGAAAAGTCCGGCCTCGTCAAGCCGTACAAGAACATGGGCCGGCGGGTCAGCCCCGAAGGCCAGAAGCTCCTCGACCAGGTCTCCCAGAAGACGATGAAGATCCTTGCGGAACAGCGGCCCGAACTTGCCAAGTACCTCTAGGCAGTCTTAGGTGGGGCGGAGAGAGTTGGCCAATGCCCGATGCGGAACTCGACGAGCTGCGACGCCGCCGGCTCCAGCAACTGCAGGAAATGCAGGCGCCGGACCTCGGGGCCGCGCAGGCGTACAGCCAACAGGAGGCCGAGATGCAGCGGCGCGAATCGGAGCGCGCCGAGATCCTCCGACGGATCCTCACGCCCGAGGCCCGCGAGCGCCTGGGGCGCATCCGGCTCGCCAAGCCCGAGGTCGCGAACTCCGTCGAGCAGCAGCTCATCCAGCTCGCCTCCACCGGTCGGCTCCAGCGCCAGGTCGACGACCAGACCCTGCGCTCCCTGCTCGAGCGCGTGATGCCCGAACGGCGCGAGATCAAGATCACCCGTCGTTGAACCGAGGGGAGTAGCATGGCGAATCGTAGGAAGAGCCTCGCGCGGAAGGTCCGACTGTTCCGGGTCGTAAAGCAGAACCGGCGGGTGCCGGCCTGGGTCATGCAGCGCACCGACCGCCGCGTCACGCGCCACCCCAAGCGCCACACGTGGAAGCGCGGTCACCTGCACAAGTAGGGAGGACTCACACGAACATGGCGAACAAGAAGGCGGCCGCCGGGCGCCGCGTGGAGGAGCTGGAGCGCGAGTACGTGATCCCGCTCCGGGCCAGCCAGCACCAGCCGTCCCGACGCCGCCGCGCCGGGCACGTGCTCCTCACCGTCCGGCGGTTCGTCGTGCGCCACATGAAGGGAAAGCCCGAAGACGTCTGGATCGACCCCCGGCTCAACGAGCACGTCTGGGAGCACGGGATCCAGCACATCCCCTCGCAGGTGCGGGTCAAAGCGATCCGCTTCGAGGACGGCCTCATCGAGGTCGACCTCCTGGAAGCGGAGTGACCCGGCTCCTCAGGAGAGCCCCCGCGTGCCGGTCGGTCGCACCCTCTACGGGGGAAGCCCCTACCTCGGAGTCTACCTCAAGGCGGGCGAGCAGACCGCGCTCGCGCCGAGCGCCGTACCGCGGGGCCTCGCCCACGACGTCGAGCGGCTCCTCGGCGTCCGTCTGATCCGGACCCAGGTGCTGGACACGGAGGTCGTCGGCGCCTTCGTCGCGATGAACTCCCACGGGCTCGTCGTGGGGGACGACCTCTCGGACGAGGAGCTGCACTCGCTCGATGGGATCGGCCGCGTGGCCGTCGTCCGCCACCGACAGAACGCGATGGGGAACAACGTGCTCGCCAACGACCACGGTGCGCTCGTTCATCCGGAGTTCTCCGCGGAGGCGGTCGACCGGATCGGTCGCGCCCTCGAAGTTCCCACCCGCCGGGGCACGGTCGCCGGGCTCGGGACGGTCGGGATGGCGGGGATCGCGACCAACAAGGGGGTCGTGGTCCACCCGAAGACCACCGAGGGGGAGGCCGAGGTCCTCCAGGAACTGCTCGGCGTCCCGGTCCACCGATCGACCGCGAACTTCGGCGTGCCGATCGTGGGCGCCTGCCTGGTCGCGAACTCGAAGGGGATGATCGTCGGTCGCCCGACGACCCCGGTCGAGATCGTCCACTTGCAGGAAGGCCTGCAGATCTTCGACTGACGGGTCGGCGCCGCGGGCGCCCTTACGTGCCGCGCTTCCGCTTCACGTACCGGACCGTGTACCCGGCGATCCGGTTGGCGAGCTTCTTGTAATGGACCTGCATCTTGCCGTCCACCACGAGGCCGAGGTCGGTGAGCTCGAGGACCTTCTGCTTGTTCCCCGCAAAGTCGCCGGTGAATTCGTTGGGGTAATGGCGGATCAGCTCGATCGCGACCCGCTTGATGTAGGTTTGGCGGATGTTGCCCATGTGGGCGCTCCCACCCGCCCTGATTTATAAAGATGGCTCCGCCGGGGCAGGAGCGGTCCGGGGACGCCCCGGTCGGGACCTCCACCGCCGACCGGGGATGTCGGATAACACCCTCGAAGTCGTTGGCGTCCCGGCGGAAGGAACAAATACCCCACCCTCGGTAATTGGGGTGTGCATTTCGGCGGAATCGTTCGGGGAGGACCCTGAACTCGTCCGGCTCCGCCCGGTCCTGGAGACCTTTTCGATATGGAGAACGGCAGCGGAGGGGGCCCGGTCACCCCCACGCGGGAACGGAATGTCCTGGTCCTGGACCTGTCCAAGAGCATGCTGGCTCCCCTCCCCGACCCCGGCACGGAGAAGGGGGAGCACCAGAAGGTCGAGGTCGCCCGGACCGCCGTCTTTCGCATCCTGCAGGATGCGGCCAACTCCGGCTCGTTGTTCGGACTCGTCACCTTTACCGAAACGGTCCGCGCACCGGTACCGCTCGGGGAGATCCACAAGGAGAACCTCCCCTACGTGGAGAACCTCATCTCGCTCCTCCAGCCCAGCGGACGGTCCGCGATCTGGGACGCGCTCGCGGTCGGCGCGGACCTGCTCCGGATGGGCACCCGCGGCGTCCAGGGGAACCTCGTGCTCGTGACGGACGGCTGGGACAACGCGTCGCAGCGGTTCGATGTCCGCGCGCCGGCGCAGGCGGCCGTCCCGCCGGGCCGGGTCGACCTCGTCCCCTACCTCCTGCCGGCCGGCTCCAACCTCACGCTGCGCGTCATCGGGATCGGGAGCGGGGACGAGCGCGACAAGGGCGTCGACGCGGGACGGGTCCGCCAGGTCCTCGACCAGATGACGGCCCGGGCCGCCGAGCTCGGACTTCCGGCCGCGTTCAGCTACCAGGAGGTCACGACCGGCACCCAGCTGTTCGCCCAGATGGTCAACGCGTTCATCGACGTCGGGTATGAGGACGACCGCCCGATCGAGGAACTGCATCCGGAAGAGCTCGCTCGCCACGCGGCGAACGCCGCCCGGGCGCTCAAGGAGCCCCAGCAGCACGCGACGGTCTCCCGGCTCCACTCCGCGTCGCAGAGCGCCGCCAGCGCCTACACGGAAGCGCCGGATTTGGAGGTGGACGTCATCGCCGGTGCGGGCGGTGCGACCACCCCGGTGTACCTCAAGGAGCGGTACGGTCCCCTGGGCGAGGTCGTGGAAGCGTACCTCGGCGGCCAGCCGGATCGCGCGCTCGAGCTCCTCCAGCGCGCCGCCCCCGTGCTGCCCCCGGTCACCCGACTCTACTGGGAGGCGCGGATCCAGTTCGCTCGCCGCGCGATCGTCGAGGCGGCCCGGGCGCTCCTCCAGGCGTGGGGCGAGGTCGAGAAGCTCCCCTCCGGCTCGCAGACCCGTATCCTTCGTCGCCTCGCACTCCTCCAGGCCCGCATGCAGAACGACAAGGAGACGGAGACGCTGGTCCGGTTCATCGACGAGACCGAGCACCGGCTCGCGAGCTCCGACCCCCAGGTACGTCTGCGCCTTCTCGACCTCTTCGCGAAGCTGATGGAGCTGCGGGGAACGTACCAGTTGACCCAGCTCGCCAACGAGGGGGACCTGCAGGACGCGGCCGTGGCGCACGAGGCGGCGGTGGAGCAGGTGTTCGGGCAGCTTCAGGACGCCCGGCTCGACCTGGCGGCCGCCGGTCCGGTCGCGGAGGGAGCGCTAGACTTCCTCGAGATATGCCTCGCGGAGATGCGGTAGGAGTTACGAATCATGGGAGAGGTCAAGGTCACGACACGTACCCGACGGGCGCCCGGCACCAAGCGTGTGACGAAGAAGGGACCCGACTCCGCGCGGATCGCGGTCGTGGGGATCCCGGCCTCGGGGAAGACGACGTACTTCCGGTTCCTCGCCGGCCACTTCGGCCTGAACCTTCCGATCCTCTACGTCCCGGCCCGGGCGGACGCCGGCCAGCTGCCGATCTACGGGGACCTCGACAACGACGTGGCGCTCGAGGAGACCACCTACGAGACGACCGACCCGACGGACCCGGAGGGGAGCCTCGAGACCACCAGCCGCTTCTACGTCAACCGCCCGATGGAGGACCGGAAGAAGCTCTGGGTGGAGCTCGCCGCCGGTCGCGAGGACCAGGGGGTCCTCACCAAGTACCCGCTGCCCACGAAGTTCAACCAGTTCGTCGAGATGAAGATGCGCTTCCGCTACGGGGCCCCCGGTGGCGAGGCGGGCTCGAAGCCGATGGAGCTCCAGACGATCGACGAGGCCGGCGGGATCATCGCCGACTACTTCACCTACGACCGGCTCTGGATCGACACGGACTCGGCCGAGGTGTCCGAGAAGAGCTGCCGCGTCATCCCGCACTTCGACTCCTGGCGGCCCGACCGGCGCGATCTCTGGCGCCGCGGCCTGACCTTGCTCGGGCGATTCGTCACCGGGGCCGACGCGATCATCCTGCTCCTCTCGCCCGCCCTCCCGTCGCTCCACGACCAGGCCCAGCAGGTGAACCTCGCCCGCGGGGTCTTCCGGTACGTTCGATCGCGCAACCTGCCGCTGGTCATCGCCATCTCGAAGGCGGACAAGCTGAAGGAGTTCTACACCGAGGTCGAGCAGTCGGTCCGGGAGCGGACCTACCAGAGCACGTTCGACACCGTCGACTTCCTGCTTCGCCGCGACGGGGGCGGTATGGGAACAATCCTGGTCGCCCAGGAAGGTCGGGGACTCTCGACCAAGGAGGACGTTTTCCTGGTCTCCAGCGCGGTGTCCACCGGCGGGGGCCACCCACTGTTGGTCGGGGACAGCGGACAGGAGGCCCCGACGGTCGGCAGCCCGACCATGGGCGTCCCGGTCATGGTCAACACGACCCTGCCCCTCGCTCGGGCGTGCGAGCGCATCCTCGAACGGCGGGCGACGAAGGGGGCGTGATGGCGGCGGACGGCGCGGGGAGCGCGCCGCACACCCCGATCGCCGTCGTCTGGTGCCGCCAGGTCGACAACGAGGCAGAGAGCCCGGGCTACACCACGATCCCCGACGACTTCCCCGGCCGCCGCGAGACCCTCGAGGCGATCCGGGTCGTCGGCAACCTGACGGTCAACGTCGCCGACACGCACGACTACTGGGACCCCGACCCGTCCCAACCCCTCTCCTACTATCCGAACCTGTTCCTCTACCCGGCCGCCGGCGGACGGTACACGTGCGTCGGCCGAATGTTCCTCTCGACCGAGGACCGGCCGCGGATCGGGATGAAGACCCTCGTCTTCGAGACCGCCGCGCTGATCGCCTCGGGCGAGTTCGGTGCCGTGGCCCTGCGGGCCCATGCGACCATGGGCGGCCGGACCGATACGGAGCGCCCCTCCGCGGAACCCGAGGCGTCGGTCTACCAGGGCGTGGGGGAAGGGTTCCTGTTCCACCGGGGGTCGACCGAACCGGTCGTACTGGTCGCGGCGGAGCAGTGGGAGACCGTCAACCAGGTCGTCCTCGAGCTGGTGCGGACGTTGCCCACCCCGCTCGTGGCGCTCGGGGCCTTCCTCGTCTTCCCCTACTTCCTGCCGGTCGCCAAGGTCGACATGCACCAGTTCACCGAGCAGCTGCCGCTGGCGCTCGCGGTGATGCGGGTGCCGCGCGGTGAATCGCAGGGGGACCGCCATGCGAAGCGGATCCAAGGGTGGGAGGCCGCCCCCGTTTCCCTCCGAGACCTCACCAAGGCCGCGTCCGGCCGTGGCAAGGACACCCTCCCCCTCGTCCTCCAGTACGCTCGGGATCACGCGGAGGAGAAGCTCAGCGAGGTCAGCCGGCGGGTCGACGCGGTCGAACGTCCCCGACTCCGCACGCTCCTGGACGATGCCGACCGCCAGGCCGGCCGCGACCGCCGCAAGGAGATGTGGCGGATCGGCACGGCCATGGAAACGGCCGCCCTCATGATCTCCCGCCCGCGGGGTCGGACGGTCGCCCTGAGCGGGGAGACCGGCCGGCGGGCGAGCGAGTACGTGAAGGCCCGGATCGAGGGCGAATCGCCCGGCTCGAGCGCGGCGGCCGCCCCACTCCCCGAATCCAGCGTGACCGCGACCCAGCTCCCGCCCTGGCTCCAGCGACCGACCGACGTGACGGTGCCCGGCTCGAGCCCGATGACCGTGCCCGTATCGATCCAGACCGACCCGTCCCTCTTCCCCCCGGCGACTCCGGTGGCCACGGATGCCCTACCGTCCGTTCCCACCTCCCTCCCTTCCTCTTCACCGGCTCCCGAGCCCCCGGTCGCCCCGTCCGTGAGCGAGGCCGCGATCCAGGACCGGATCTCGACCGCCGTGCGCGAGAACGAGGTCAAGGTGCGTGCGTCGATCGACGCCCGCCTCACCGAGGCGAACGAGACCGGCACCCGGGCGCTCTACCAGGTCCAGAGCGACCTCGCACGCCGCCTCGACACCCTGGAGGCCCGCCCGGGGGCCCCGTCCACGGACCTGGTCGCCGGAGAGGTCGAGCGCCGGCTTCGGACGAACCCCGACCCCCGATTCGCCGAACTCTCCGACAAGATCCAGCAGACGGTGAAATCCGCCGGCGAGGTCTGGGCCTCCGCGCTCCGGCAAGAGCTGAAGCAGTGGGCCGAGGAGCTTACCGCCCGCTCCGCCCATACGGAGGAAGAGCTCCGCGCGGCCCTGGTGGCCCAACTCGAGCTCGAGGTGTCGGAGGCGAAGGAACAGAACTCCGCGCTGCGGGAGCAGATCGAGACCCGGGTGCGAACCCTGGTCGACAACCGGTTCGCCGACCTCGAGACCCGGCGCACGAAGGAAGTGCGCGACCTCGAGCAGCGGATGGGGCTCCTGCTGGACGGGCGTTCCAAGGACCTGGAGCAGCGGTTGGCCCAGATGGTCGATGGACGGTCCAAGGACGTGGAACTCCGCGCCGGGATCCAGTCCGACGTACGCTCGAAGGACGTCGAGGCCCGCGTCGGAGGGCTCGTGGACGCCCGCACCCGCGAGCTCGAGCAGCGCCTGACGGTCTCGATCGAGGGGCGGGCGAAGGACACCGAGGGCCGTGTCACGGCCCAGCTGAATACCACCCGCGCGCTGCTCGAGGACCGCCTCGCCCAGAGCGCGAAGCGGCTCGAGATCGACCGGGAGGCTCGGCTCTCCGAGATCGGGGAGACCCACACCAAGTCGCTCGCCGGGCTCCAGGTCCGGATGCAGTCCTACCTCGACCAGAAGATCCGGGAGGACCAGGATCGGGAGCGCGGCAAGTACGTCGAGCTCCTCGCCCGCCTGAAGGCCGAGGTCGACGAGGCGCTCGCCCGGACGATCGACTCCACCCGCTTTGATGCGGCCGTCCGCGAACGCGTGGCTCGGGCGCTCCTCGAGGTCCGGACCGAGCAGACCCGCCTCCTCGCCGAATCGAAGGCCGAGCAGGCCCGGGCACTTTCCGAGGTCGAGACCCGCCTCCGGAACGACCACGGCTCGTCCATCACTCGCCTCGAAGGGATCGAGAACCAGATCCGGGCCCGGGAGTCGGAACTGTCCAAGACCGAGGAAAAGGTCCGTCACGATGTCGAGGACCTCGACCGCCGCATCCAGGTGATGTCCGACCGTATGCTCCCCCTCGTCCGCAAGACGTGGGTCCGCATCGAGGAGCTCGAGAAGACGGTCGCCACGGGGGCCACCGACGCCCGGTACGCCGAGCTCCGTCGCGACCTCGGTCGGGAACTGCGCCGCATCGAAACCGAGCTCCACGACGAGGCCGCGGAACTCCGCGACCGGCTCGAGTCGACCGTTACGAGCCAGGGGAAGATCTGGCTCAACCTCGTCCGTCAGATCTCCGAAGCGGGTTCCGGATACGTTCCCTCGGAAGAGGACCTCCGGCAACGGAACGCCCGTCGCGCGGCCCGCCGTGCGCTCGCCACCGACCCGACCGGCGACGACGATCTCGGCCGACCGCGGGCCCGCGAGACCCCGTTCGCCTCGTTCGACGACGACCCGGCCAACCCCCTCGACCCGCACACGGCGCCCGAGGAACGGGCGCCGCCCCGCCGGCCCCCGCCCCGCACCGGTCGCTCGAGCGGGAGCCAAAGCTAAGGCCCACTCCGACCTCGTAGCGGGTCGTGAGCAGCGACGAGGACCATCGGCACTGCAAGGTCTGCGGGCGCGTCTGCGCTCCCGAGGACGAGACCTGCTCCAAGGCGTGCCGGCTCAAGCGCGAGGAGATGGTCCGCCAGCGGAGGATCTACACGTACCTCCTCTACGGGACGATCGCCCTGGTCGCGATCGTGTTCCTCTCGGTCTACCTCTAGTTCGGTGATCCTGTGCCGCGGGCAGGTCGGACCGTCCTCGGCGGAACGTTCGACCACCTGCACATCGGCCACGAGAGTCTGCTCGAAACCGCGTTCCGCACGGGGCGACCGGTGGCGATCGGGCTCACCTCGGAGCGCTACCTGTCCGATCACCCCAAGCCCGGCCGGGGCGTGCTCCAATCGTACGCCACCCGGCGACGACGCCTCGTCTCCTGGCTGCGGGCGAACCATCCGAAGGAGCCGTGGACGGTCGTGCCCATCGACGACCGGTTCGGAGGGTCCGTCGCCCCGGGGGTGGCGGTGCTGGTCGTCTCGGCCGACACGGTCGCGGGCGGCCGGGCGGTCAACGCGGAACGCGGTCGGCGCGGACTCCCCCCGGCCCGCCTGGTAGTAGTCCCTCTCGCGCTCGCGGACGACCTGCGACCGGTCGCCTCCCGACGCATCCGCGCGGGGACGATCGACCGGGACGGTCGACGCCGCTCCCGAATCCGGGTGGGGCTCTGGGTCTCCGACCCCCGCGACCGTCCGACCGCGGCCCGCGCGATCCGCTCCGCGTTCCCCGGGGCCGTTGTCGTCCCCGTTCCGGACCGGTCGGGGTCGTCTCGGCCGTCCCGGACCCACCGCAGTACGGAGTCTCCCGACGCTCCCGAAGAACTCACACTCGGGATCCGCCGTCGGAGGGCCGGAGGCTGGGAGGTCGTCGAGCGAACGGCGGGGGTCACGCTCCTCCCGGTCCGCGTCCGGGGTTCGCGGCCCTCCGACCTCGCCCGCGGCCTCCGCTCCCTCCTGCGCCCGTCTTCCGGACCCGGTCCGAGGGAATCGTTTTAGACCCATCTCCGCCTTCCCGAGCCGATGGAAACGTACCTCCGGGTCACCTTCGATAGCGAAGGCGCGAGCCCGTCGGACATCGCCGGACGGCTCCGCTCGATCGGGTTCGTCCCGACGCAGGGCAACTACGATTTCGTCTACGATTGGCAGGGACGCGCTTCCCACGAGCAGGTCCTCGACCTCTCGGACGAGGTGACCCGCCGCCTCCGCGGATACCGGGTCCTCTACGAGATCGAGACGGTCTGATCGTCGGCCCGTTCCGTTCGCCACCCAAACCAACATAACCCCCCAGGTCGCTCGTCCCCTCGAGAGGGCATCGTGGAACTCGAGACCGTCGCGGGGCTGGTGCCCGCCCTGCTCGCTACGCTGGGGCCGGGAGAATCGGTCTATTGCGAGAACGGCATCATGCTCTACAAGGACACGCCCGTCACCGTCGGGCGGAAGACGGTCTCGGGCGGGGGCCTCTTGAAGACCATGGAACGGACGACGTTCGGGGGGATCCCGTTCTTCCTCACGGAGTTCACCGGGCCGGGCTCGGTGGCGTTCTCCCGTGACGGGGTCGGGGAGATCCGGATCATGGACCTCGCCCCGGGAGAGGAGATCGACGTGGCCGAGGGCTCGCTCCTCTGCGCGGACGCCCGGATCGCGTACGACATGGTCTACGTCAAGGGCACGCACCGTCCCGGTCGGATGGTCGGATTTTGGATGGACCGTCTCCGGGGCCCGGGGAAGGTCGCGCTCCACGCCCACGGGAATGTGATCTCGATGGGGCTGGATGCGGGCGAGAAGATCACCGCCGATTTCGGCGCCCTCCTCTACAAGACCGGGAGCGTCAACGCCTCCGCGTTCAATCAACCGTTCGGCGGGGGGCTCCTCGGGAAGCTCGAATCGTTCGAGGTCCTCGAGCTCGTCGGCCCCGGAAAGATCGCCCTGCAGAGCATCGACCCGAAGGAGCCGCACTACTGAGGTGGAATCGTGCCGATCCCCGAGGAGTTCATCAAGAAGCGGACCGAGGTCACGATCAGCCGCGCGAGCCTGGAGGCGATCAGCTGCAAGAGCTGCGGCGCGAAGATCGAGACCACGAACATCCAGAACGGCTACGCGAAGTGCGGCTACTGCGGCAGCGCGTTCGCCCTCGCCGTGGACGGCAAGAGCGTCGCCTAGCGGGAGGTGCGGATGCAGGCGGATTCGGTCGGTGGCATTACGCCCGCGGTCCTGGCCACGCTCCGACCGGGCGAGAAGATCCTCGCCGCGCACGGCCTCATGCTGTTCAAGGAGCCGAGCGTCAAGGTCGGCCGACGCACGATGCGCCAGCTCGGCGTGAGCATGGGAACCTACCTCGCGATGCACAACCGCGGGGACGCGGACGAGAACTTCTTCTTCGCCGAGTTCGAGGGTCCGGGACACGTCTCGTTCTCGAGGGACAAAGGCGGCGAGGTCCGGGTCGTCCCACTGGCCGCCGGGCAGAACTGGCACCTCCGCGAAGGGCACCTCATCTGCTTCGACGAGTCGGTCCGCTACCAGCCGGTCGTGGTCGCCCAGTGGCAGGTGTTCGACACGAACGGCCAGGCCCAGAACCGATACCTGTTCGGGGACTCGCTGTCCGGCCCGGGGACGATCGTCTTCCAGGCGTACGGGAACGTCCTCTCCTTCACCCTGCAGCCCGGCGAAACGATCCGCACCAGCACCGAGGGATTCCTCGCGGCCCAAACGTCCGTCCAGGTCCAGCTCCAGTGGCAGTTCTCCGCCCAGCTCGGTCGCGGCAACTACCAGGTCCCGGTGCTCCACCTGACGGGTCCCGGGCAGGTCCTGGTGCACAGCGGGCTCTAGGAGGGACGATGGACGTTCAGATCCAAGGGGAGTTCATTCCGATCGCCCTCGTCTCGCTCGGGGCCGGCGAGCAGATCTTTTGCGAGGGGGGCCTGATGGTCTACTCCGACCCGTCGGTCGGGTTCCAGTTCCGGTGGTTCACCCAGGGAGGGATGGGGTCCGTGATGAAGCGGACCATCCTCGGGGGGGTTCCGTTCCATCTCCACGAGTTCCTCGGACCGGGGTATGTGGCGTTCAGCCGCTACCGGCCCGGCGAGGTCCGCCGCCTCGACCTCGCCGCGGGCGAGACGGTCGACGTCGCCGAACACTCGATGTTACTCGCGACCCAGACGGTCGGGTACAACACCTTCTACGTCCCCGGCACCGGTCGGGTCGGCCGGCTGATCGGGTTCTGGATGGACCGCCTCACTGGACCGGGCACGATCGTCTTCCAGGGGCACGGGAACATCATCACCTTCGTGCTGAAACCGGGGGAGACGATGGACGTCGACCACGGCGCGCTCCTGTTCAAGGACGCCAGCGTGAACGTGCGGGCGTACAACCAGCCGATGGGGAGCGGACTCATGGGCCACGCCATGAGCTTCGAAGCCCTCCATGTCGAGGGTCCGGGCCGCATCTGGTTGCAGACCGTCGACCCCTCGCACCACCCTCCGCGCACCGAATAGCGCCGGCCCTCCGCCGAGGGTCCGGGAACCCTTTTATCGAGCGCCCTTTTTGACGCGTCGCCGTGCAGAAGTACCCGGTGCGTACGGACCATCGCGCGAACCTGACCCCCGACGCCCTCGAACGGATCCTCCGGACCCATTTCGAGACGGTCGAGGTGGTCGGGACCGAGCGCACCGCGAGCTGGGGCGCGATCTCCCGGCTGATCGCGCGCGCGGAGGGCCGCGAACTGCTGGTGGACGTGACGATGAACCCGAAGGTCACCGAGGAGGTCGCGCGCGAGACGATCGCGCGGTACAACCGATTCCTCGAGGAGACGACCGGGTACTCCTCCAAGGAACGGGCCAAGCGGCTCCGCAAGTCGGCCACATCCCCCGCGCCGGGGGAGTAGGCCCGTGCGGTCCTCGCCGCCGGGACCGATCCCGTCCGGCGGCAACTCCGAGCTCGACAAGATACGACGGATCGTCTCGGCCCAGTTCCCGGTCTACGACACGCGCGTCGGTCCGCAGTCCCTCCTGCTCGCCGTCCAGGTCGACACGGCGACGCTCGAACGCCGGTTCGACCAGCTGCGCCGCGACCTGTGGGCCGCGGGGTACATCCCGATCCTTCGTCGCCAGCAGGGCGAGGACTTCCTCGAGGTCGTCCCGCGTCCCCGGCAGCGCAATCGGCGCGACTGGGTGAACATCGCGCTCCTGGCAGCGACGGTCGCCACCACGACCCTCGCGGGCGCGCTCATCTGGCTCACCTACGTCGGGGGCCAGAACCTCTCGGGGACCGATTTCCTCTACGGGGCGGTCTACTTCTCCATCCCGGTCCTTACGATCCTCGGCCTCCACGAGCTCGCGCACTACTTCATGGCCCGTCGGAGGAAGATCGACGCGTCGCTTCCGTACTTCATCCCGCTCCCCCCGCCGTTCCTCTTCGGCACGTTCGGGGCGTTCATCAGCATCCGCGAGCCGTTCCCGGACAAGAAGGCGCTCTTCGACATCGGCGCGGCCGGTCCGCTCGCCGGGTTCGCGGCCTCCATCCCGATCGCGCTCGCGGGACTCTACCTCTCCGCGCACACGGCCGCGCTGCCGCCGACCTACTGCGGACCGACGATCTTCGGGGTGAGCTACGGAAGCCTCGTCATCGGGCCGTCCCTGTTCTGGGACTTCCTCTCGCTCTTCTTCCCGCACTCGATCCTGACGTTGCACCCGCTGGCGCTCGCCGGTTGGGTCGGGATCTTCGTCACCTCGATCAACCTCCTGCCCGCAGGGCAACTGGACGGGGGCCACGTGTTCCGGGCCCTCTTCGGGGACCGGATCCGCTACGTCAGCTACGCGACGGTGGCCCTGCTCTTCGGCCTGGGGCTGTTCTACACGGGCTGGCTGTTCTTCGGGATCCTCATCCTATTGCTCGGCGCCCGGCATCCCCCTCCCCTCAACGACGTCTCCCCGCTCGACCGTCGGCGATTCGTGGTCGGAGCGCTGGTCGTCGCCGTGCTGGTCACCGGGTTCGTCATCCAACCCCTCTACACTCCCAGCTACACCGTCTCGGTCGACCAGGGGATCGTGGGCTACCATCCGTCCACCCCGTCGGTCCCGGTGAACGCGAGCCTCAACTACACGGTCGTGAACGGCGACCCGGTCTCCCACGGGTTCGTCCTCACGGCCTCGGTCGTCAACGTCTCGATACGTCAGAACAATACCACCACCTACCTTCCTCCGGCGGCGCTGGCCCTGTGGGCCGCCGGTGCCGAGTGGGTGTTCCACCTGCCCGACGGGGCGACCGTCGCGCTCCAGGGAGCGACCGCCTCGCTCCCCGACAACGACTACGTGTCGGTGGGGGGAGTCGGAGCGGTCAACTCCGCGGCGCTCGTGCTGGACTTCGCGAACTCCGAGACCGCGCTCGCGGTCCAGGTGCAGGTGACGGCGAGCGAGCTCTGCGCCCCGTCGGGGAGTGGGGTCGCCAGCACGACGTTCACCGTCGTCCCTGCCTAAGGCGCCCGCTCATAGACCCGGAACTCGCGCGTCAGGCTGCGGTGCACCCGCACCGGGATCGAACGGACCCGACGCCAAGGCGGCTCCACCGGATCCTCGCCCCCGGGAACCACAAGGACGAGGCGTCCGCCGGGGCGGACCCGCTCGGCCCACCGGGGGATCACGCGGCGGGCGAGCGTCCCCGTCTCCTCCCCGCCCGTGCCGGAGGACCGGCCGTAGGGTAGATCGCTCAACACCGCGTCGAACGGCCCCTCCGAACCGGCGAATTCGACCTCCCCCGAATCGCCGACGACCATCGCCGACGCCGTGACCCCGAGATGGTGGAAATTCCGCAGCGCCCCCTGGACCATCGTCGGGTCCCGGTCGATGCCGACCACCTCCGAACCCAGGAGTCCGGCCTCGGCCAGCAGGGCCCCGGTGCCGACGAACGGGTCCAAGACCCGTCCACCGGCCCGCGCCCGGGCCAGGTTCGCGCTCGCCCGGGCCAGGCGGGGGTCGAGGCCGACCGGTCGGCGGAACGGCAGGGCCGAGATCCTCCGGGCCGATACGGCGCGGCGGTCGACCGGTGCGATCTCCTCGAGCCAGAGCGGAGCCCCCACCGGTCGGTCGAGGCACCAGAATCGGCGGTCCGGTCGCTCCAGATCGATCGTCCCGCCGGCCGTCTTCCAGTACCGGGCGGCGCGCAGAATCCCCGCATCGTTTCCCCCGCCCGACGGTCGGCGAAACGGCCGAAAGACCGCGGCGGAAGCCGATCGGGACGGAGCCGGGACACCCTCCGGGCCAAGGGAAGCGGGAATGAGGGTACGTCGGGCGAGAGCCAACCGACCGGCGAGGACGCGGGCTAGGGAGGGATCCAGGAAAACCTCGAGGATCGTCTCCGCTCCGCGGACCGTGCCCGCGGATTCGCCGCCGAGCGCCTCGGTCGCTGCGGTCGCCTCCGCCCGGGCGAGTTCGAGACTCTCCCCCGAGAGCTCGATGTATACCGCGTTCAGCGCGGTCCCCCCGAGGTCCACAACGCCAGCCGCCGCCGCACGGAGGCGGTATGGGAGCCCTCCCAGTATACGTGGCCGCACGACGCACAGCGGTAGAGCGACGTACCCGAATCGCGGACGCGGGCGGGCACGGCGCTGACGGTTGCGAGGGTATCTTCCGGGGAAAGGGGGCCGAGCGGGCCGTTGCAGAGCGTGCAGCGCTCGAACCGGGGTTCGGTCGGAATCTGCGGGAACCGTGCGTGCAGCTCCCGCCACTGATCCTCGATGGCGACCGACGCCAGCAGCACCGCCCCGTCGGCGCGACGGGCCAACCCCCGGTCCCGAGTGATCACGGTCCGATGTTCCGTAGCTGCGCACCGCAACAACTCCTCGTCGTCGAGACCCGTCCGGTACGCGGTGTCCATCCCAACGATGCGGAGGTACCGGGCCAGTCGGCCGAGCATCTCGTCCGCCCACCACGCCGAAGGCTGCACATCGAACCGAGCGCGGAACTGGGATGAAACCTTGCTCGTCTTATACCGGAGGTCTCCTGATACCTCCCCGTTCGGATCCATGCGCTTGTTCGGCACCAACGGCATTCGGGAAATCGTCGGCGAAAAGCTCACCGCCCCGTTCGTCGCCCGGGTCGCGGGCGGGATCACGACCGTCCTCGCCCCGGCCGACCGGATCGCCATCGGGTGGGACGCGCGGACATCCAGCCCGGAGATCGCCCACATCGTCTCCTCCACCCTGGCCCTTGCGGGTCACCGGGTCGCCGAACTCGGTATCCTCCCGACCCCCGCCGTCCAGTATCTCGTCCCCCGGCTCGGGGTCCAGATGGGTATCATCGCCACCGCCTCCCACAACCCCCGGGAGTTCAACGGGTTGAAGTGCATCGCCGCGGACGGCCTCGAGGTCCCGCGCAGCGTCGAGGCCGCCATCGAGGAGGCGGCCGAAGCCGGTACCGTTCGGAGCGTGCCGTACGACGCCGTGGGGTCGGTCTACCCGGTCTCGGACGGCGCCCAACGGTACGTCGACGGGATACTCGGGCAGGTGGATGTCGAGAAGATCCGCCGCCGCCGCTTCACCGTCGTCGTCGACTGCGGCAACGGGGCGAGCGTTTCGACCGCCCCCCATCTCCTTCGCCGGCTCGGCTGCCGGGTCATCTCCCTCAACGGCCACCCGGACGGCACGTTCCCGGGCCATCTCTCCGAACCGACCGAGGCGAACATCCAGGACCTCATCCACACGGTCCCTGCCCTGGGGGCTGACCTGGGGATCGTCCACGACGGGGACGCGGACCGGGCGGTGTTCGTCGACCGCCACGGACGGTTCGTCCCCGGGGAGGAGACCCTCGCGCTGCTCGCCCGCGACGCGGTCGAGCGGGCCGGCGGAGGGATCGTCGTCAGCCCGGTCTCGGCGTCCCTGAGTCTCGAGGATGCCGTACGCCCGCACGGCGGATCGGTGGTGTATACGCGCGTCGGTTCGCCCGCGGTCACCCACGAGATGGAAGCCCAGAAGGCCGTGTTCGGTGGCGAGGAGAACGGCGGCCTCATCTTCCCGAAGTTCCAGTACGCGCGCGACGGCGGCATGTCGGCCGCCGGATTGCTCGACCTCCTCGCGCGGAAGGACCTCACCCTGACCGAGGCGCTCTCCACCGTCCCGAGGTATGCTCTCGTACGCGAGAAGGTCGCCTGCCCCGTCGCCTCGCGCTCCGCGGTGATGGCCCAGGTAGAGGCCAGCCTCACCCAGGGCGCCGACCGGGTCGTCACCCTGGACGGCGTCAAGGCATTCCGAGGCGGCGGATGGATCCTCCTCCGTCCGTCGGGAACCGAGCCGCTCATCCGGATCTTCGCCGAGTCCAAGGACCCGGCCCAAGCCCGCGCCCTGGCGGACGAGGGCGTCGGAGCGGTCCGACGGGCGCTCGCCGAACTCCCGGCTTCACACTAACGGAACCGGGTCCCCGTCGTGCGGCTAGCGCACGAGCGGTCCGAGCACGAGCAGTCCGAACAGGAGCATCAGGATCACGGCGAGGGTGACCCCGGCCATCGTTCGCTCTCCTCCGCGGCGGAAGTAGTAGAACCCCGAGGCGACGCGGACGATCGGAGTCGCGACCAGGACCAGGAGCCCGAGAGTGAGGTAGGCCGCCGGGTTCCCGGCCCCCAGGCCCCCCGCGAGCCCCGGGAGGTTCAGGAACTGGAGGATCGGGTTCGAGGAGATCGCCGCCCCCGACATGGCGGCGGGGTGGATCAGCAAGTACGCGGCGAGCGCGCCGATCAGCAGGGCGAGGGAGGCGAACAGGCCCACGCGCAGGACGATCGCCATCCGGAGGTAGGCGCTCGGAGGGAGGGTTCGGTCCTCCGCCTCCCACTGCGGTTCGGTCATGGCAGACCCAGCCCCCGGAGGATCGTCTCGATCGCCAGCGCGGCGACGACCGGGATGAAGATCCACCGGATCGCGCGGTTCGTGAGCCCCGGGAGGATCTGGCTGCCGACGTACGCCCCCGCCGCCGTTCCCACGGCCACCGGGGCCGCGATGAGCGGGTTCACGTAGCCCGCGGCGAAGAGAATCCCGGCACCGGCCGCGGCGGTGACGCCGATCATGAAGTTGCTGGTGGCGGTCGCGACCTTCATCGGGACTCCGAGGTACCGCTCCAGGGCGAGGACCTTGAACACGCCCCCGCCGATCCCGAACATCCCCGAGACGACCCCCGCGCCGAACATCACGCCGAGCGCCGGGTTCGTGTCCGCGGCCCGGTACGAGACCGAGCGTCCCGTGGCCCGGTCGACGTAGGTCCCCGAGAGGCGGAGCGCCTGCGATCGGGCGTCCGGGGGCCGCGCGAGGGCGAACTCTTGGTTCCGCCGCGCCAAGCTGCCGGGGATGATCGCCAGGAGAACGATCCCGAGCGCGACCAGGAGCGCGTCGGTCAGGCTCGCCCGTGCGAGGAAGACGGTCGCGGTCGCCCCGAGGAGGGCCCCCGGAACGGTCGCGATCTCGAGGAACATCCCGATCCGGAGGTCGCTCAGCCGGTCGCGGATGTAGGCCGCCCCGGTGGTCGTCGAGGTCGCCAGGATGGTGATCGCACCGGTGCCGATCGCCTCGGGGATCGGCACCCCGAAGAGGATGACCAGCGCCGGGATCACCACGACCCCCCCGCCCATGCCGACCAGCGAGCCGACGAGGCCGGCGGCCACCGAGAGGAGCACGAGGAGGACGACCAGGAGGCCGAGGTCCACGACCGGGACAACCGCGCCACGGGAAAAGGACGGCGAACCCCGTGCACACCGCTCCGCGGACGTTCACCGAAACCTCTTGCCCTCCCGACCGGTGGCCGCCGACCGGAAGTGGTCCCCGTGGAGCTCCGAGGGAATCGAATCGCGCCCGGTGCCCCGGGGATGTCCCCCCGATGGACGCACTCGAACAAGGACGGGATAGGGACCGCCTACTCCGCCGATTCACGCCTGTGGTTCACCCTCTGGCGAGGGATCGTCACGGAGGTCTACTTCCCCGTCATCGACGAGCCGCAGCTTCGAGACCTCGAGTTCCTCTTCACCGACGGGACCACGTTCTTCCACGAGGAGAAGCGGGATCTGAATCCGACCACCGAGCGGATCGCCGATGACGCTCTGGCGTATCGCGTACGATCGGAGGGGCCCGACAATCGGTACCGATTCTCCAAGACCATCCTCGCCGCCCCGCATCTCCCGTGCCTGCTGATGCGATGCCGCCTCGAGGTGCTCGACCCGACGCTCCGAGGGAAGCTGCGGGTGTTCGTGCTCGCGGCTCCGCACCTGCGGGTCGGCGGGTGGGACAACACGGCCTCGGTCCAGGAGGTCTTCGGGCGGGAGGTCCTCATCGCCGAGAAGGGCGGGATGGCGCTCGCCCTCGGGGCCGACCGGCCGTTCCGAAGGGCCTCGGTCGGGTACGTCGGGCACAGCGACGGCTGGACCGACCTCCATTCGAACCGTGACCTGACCTGGGAGTACGACCTGGCCCCGGACGGGAACGTGGCCTTGACGGGGGAGGTCGAGGCCTCCCACCCGAAGGGCTTCACGTTGGGGCTCGCCTTCGGTACGAATCCCTCCGCGGCCGTCTCCGCCCTCTTCCAGGGCCTCGGAATGCCGTTCGAGACCTCCGAAAAGCGGTTCCTCGCCCAGTGGAACCGGACCGCCCTGCGCGATGCGTCCACCCCCCACCCCCCGCCCCGTTCCGGGGACCTGTTCGACGCGAGCCGTGCGATCCTCTTGGCCCACGAGGACAAGACCTATCCCGGCGCCTTCATCGCGTCCCTCTCGATCCCGTGGGGGGGTTCGAAGGGGGACGAGGACTCCGGGGGGTACCACCTCGTTTGGGTCCGGGACCTGTTCCATGCGGCGACCGGATTGCTCGCCGCCGGGATCCACGAAGCTCCCCTGCGGGCGTTGATCTACCTCGCGACCCGCCAGCAGGCCGACGGGGGATTCCCGCAGAATTTCTGGCTGGACGGTCGTCCGTACTGGGAGGGCGTCCAGCTGGACGAAGTGGCCTTCCCCATCCTTCTTGCCGGCAAGCTGCACCGCATGAAATCCCTGGGAGAGTTCGACCCGACCCCGATGGTGCTCCGGGCCGCCCGATTCCTGATCGATTTCGGCCCGCCGACGGAGCAGGACCGCTGGGAGGAGCTCGGAGGATACTCGCCGTCCACGCTGGCGACCACCATCGCGGCGCTCGTCGTCGCGGGACAGTTCGCCCGACGCGCGGGAAGGCTGGACACCGCGGAGTTCGTGGAGGAGTACGCGGACTTCCTGAACGCCCACGTGGAACCATGGACCGTGACGCACCACGGGACCTTGGTACCGGGAATCCCGCGCCACTACGTCCGGATCCGGCCCGCGGCCGTGGACGACCCGAACCCGGACGAGGGTCCGGATCTCGGCACGCTGTCCCTACCGAACATTCCGCCGGGTTCCCCGTCGGTGTTTCCCGCGCGGGAGGTCGTGGACGGCGGGTTCCTGGACCTCGTCCGCCTTGGCCTGCGCGCCGCGGACGACCCGGTCGTGGTCGACTCCCTCCAAGTGGTGGACCGGGTGCTGAAGGTCGACACGCCGGGCGGTCCGGTCTGGAGACGGTACAACCACGATGGGTACGGGGAGACGGCAGACGGCGCCCCCTTCAATGGGTTTGGGATCGGCCGAGCCTGGCCCCTCCTGACCGGGGAGCGGGGTCATTACGAGCTCGCCCGCGGAGGAGACGCTCGCCCCTACCTCCGAGCGATGGAGAAGTTCGCGACCTCCACGGGGCTCTTGCCCGAACAGGTCTGGGACGAGGAGGATCGACCGGAGTTCCATCTCAAATTCGCGCGACCGACCGAATCTGCGACCCCGCTCGTGTGGGCCCACGCGGAGTACATCAAGCTCCGCCGGTCGATCCAGGACGGGGAAGTCTTCGACCGGGTACCGGAGGTCGTGGAGCGGTACCTGCGTCCGCATCCTCCGTCGGTCTCCCGTGAGGTCTGGAAGTTCAACCGCCGCATCTCCCGGGCCCCGGCCGACGCAACGGTCCGCGTGATTGCCGGCGCGCCATTCCGTCTCCACGTCACACGGGACGGATGGGTCACTTCCGAGGACCGGGAATCTCGTTCGGCAGGAATCGCCCTCCATTCCGTGGATCTCGAGCCTCTTGGACCCTCGGGTGGCGCATGGCAGTTCACGTTCTACTGGACCCTCAGCGACTCGTGGGAGGAGCGGGATTTTCGTGTCGAGGCCGTGGGGCCCCACCCGACCCGCTCGAACGGGTAGCCTCGGACGGGGTGGGGGTCCCCGAAGACGATAGGAAACTCGCGCGGACAATCCCCCCGACGTTCGCAAGATCGCGAGCCACCGGGTTCGCCGGGGGGATCTGGGGCAGGGTGGGTGGGACCCGCCCTCGTGGACCTAGGGATATACTGTCGCTCGCCCTCACCCCACGGAGGGGAACTCGGTGGGGCTCGCCCGGTCCGACCAGATTGTCTGGAGGACACCCCGGGCTTGGAGGTTGCGCTGCCTACCGAATCCTCGAGCGGGCGTGAGCGTACTTCTCGCCGTACTCATGGCGGCCACCGGATGGGGAACGCTCGTTCATCCCGGGGAGTCGTTGGCGCTCGGACTGCACGCACCTCCATGGACCCCTGCGTCGCTTCGTACGTCGCCCCCATGGTCCGAGACCGTGTCTTCGAACCGGCCCCACCCGTCGGACCGGTATTCCACCGACGGCGGACCACGCATCGTGGACACTCTGGTCCTCTCCAACAATTCGCTGGAGCCGGGGGATTTTTACGCGACCACGGCCCAGTATCCCGTATCGGTGGTCTTCGACAACGGCACGGGTCAGCTGTTCACGGCCGACCGTGACTCGTCGAGCGTCTCCGTGGTGAACGTCTCCGACGGTTCGGTCCTCCGAACGCTCCCCAACCTTCCGCAGCCGAGCAGTCTCGCGTACGACCCCGCGTCGGGCACCGTCTTCGTCGGGCTCGCGGCGGGAGGCATCGCCCTCATCAACGACACGACCGACTCGGTCAACGGCTCGAT
>Ga0187855_10000302_pt1 | contig 45363 bp, 43 predicted proteins | sample June2016WEW_8_10_2_FD_132969 | JGI IMG/M metagenome (GOLD analysis project Ga0187855, IMG submission 132969) | Peatland microbial communities from SPRUCE experiment site at the Marcell Experimental Forest, Minnesota, USA - June2016WEW_8_10 | ecosystem: Environmental > Terrestrial > Soil >... | reverse complement strand
GGTCTGGTTGTTCTGGAGCACCACATCCCCGGCCGTCCGCACCAAGAATGCAACATTTCCGAGCAGGATGGTCGATTGCTCGATGGTGAACGCAAACGTCTCGTCCCCTGCCGTCGCACAGAGCCGGGCGGCCACTTGGGAGGTGGAGCAGGTTCCTGAGACTGGGTTGCCGAGGGCGAAGACGGATCCGATCGGGATCCCGGTCCCGTTGCCGTAGTAGATCGCAACAGTGACGTTGCTCCCGCTGACCAGTACGCTACCGGAGGCCGGAGTGACCGTGTAGCCGGGCACCGGGTCCGCCACGTACCCGTACGTGCCGTTGGGCTCGTCCAACGTCACCTCCGACCCCGAGGAGGGGTGGAGGGTGCCGCTCACGTTCACCCACCAGTCCGTCCCCGCCATCAGCCCGACCGCGTAGAACGAGAGGACGAAGCCGGTAACCACGCTGGGCGAGAACGTGACGGGATGGGTCGGACCGGCGCCGTCCACCGTCACGTAGCCGGAGGACGGTGAGGGCAGGAAACCCAGGACCGGACCGACCGAGTACGCATACGTCCCGTTGGGTTCAAGGAACTGGATCGAGGCTCCGGTGGAATGGGCCGTGAGCCCCCCCAGGGTGACCGACCAGTTCGTCCCGTTCGGAAGTCCGGCCTGATCGAACCGGACGGGGTTCAGGGGAGCGGGCCGGAGGCTGAACACCACCAAGAGCTTCACGGCCGCTCCGGCGACCTGGAGAGTCCCGGAATTCGGGGTCGCGTTGTATCCGGGGACGTTGCCCACCTGATACGAGTACGAGCCGTTGGCCTCGGCGAACTCGAGGGGCGCTCCCGCGGACCCCTGGGTCGAGCCGTTCAGGGTCACCGACCACGCCGTGCCGGTGGGCAGTCCCGATTCTAGGAAAGTGAGGATGTAGTACTGTTCCACGGGGTTCCCTCCCCCTTCGACCTTTTTGGGCCCCAGGTCCAGGCCCGGGATCAGGCCGGCGAATCCGAGGCCGACGATCAACACAACCGCCACGACGATCGTGGCAAAGACCAGGTAGCGCCGGGTCCACCTCGGAGGTGAGGGTGGGGAGGCGGGCGGCCCATTGGCGGGGGCGAGCCATTCGTCGGCGAACCGCGGTGGCGTCGGGGTGGGGCCGGACACCGCCTCGGGCAGGGCGCCGTGCGGCATAACCCGGCCCGGAAGGGTTGGATGGGCGTCCTCCCCGCCGACTCGTTCCGTTCGAACGGTTTCGCCGGTCGGTAGGGGCCGCACCTCAGGGACGGGGGTTCCGATCCCTGCGGGCGGGGGGTCCCTGGGAGCGTCCGTGACCGCCCACCCGCCCTACCCCGACGTGGGGGCCGTCCCCTCAGAGCATGAAGGGGCGCCGCCAGTCGTCCGGGAGCACCGCATTCTCCTTGATGTTCCGGGGGGTCACCCAACGGAGCAGGTTGACGATCGAGCCGGCCTTGTCGTTGGTCCCCGAGTGCCGGGCCCCGCCGAAGGGTTGCCGTGCGACGATCGCCCCGGTCGGCTTGTCGTTGATGTAGAAGTTCCCGGCGCTCCACCGCAGGGCCGCCTCGGCCTGGGCGACCGCCCTCGTGTCCCGGGCGAAGATGGCGCCCGTGAGCGCGTAGGGCGAGGTCGAATCGCAGAGCGCGAGCGTCTCCTCGAACCGGTCGTCGGGGTAGACGTAGACCGTCAGCACCGGGCCGAAGATCTCCTCCGACATGAGCTTCCCCCGCGGGTCCGTCGCGCGGACGACCGTCGGGCGGACGAACCAGCCCTTCGAGCGGTCGGTGCCCCCGTCGACGACGAAGGTGTACTCCTGCGGGTGGGCGCGGGCGTACTCGAGGTAGGACTGGATGTTCTTGAACGCCGCTTCATCGATGATCGCGCCCATCTGGTTCTTGAGGTCGTGGACGGGTCCGACCGGGACCTTCGGGACCTCCTCCTTCAGCCAGCGCTCGACCTCCGGCCAACGGCTGGCGGGAATGTAGGCCCGCGAGCAGGCGGAGCACTTCTGGCCCTGATACTCGAACGCGCCGCGGAGCAGGTTGACCGCCGTGCCCCGGACGTCGGCGGACGGGTGCATGACGATGAAGTCCTTGCCGCCGGTCTCCCCGACGATCCGCGGGAAGTTTCGGTACTTTTCGAGGTTCTCCCCGACGCGCTTCCAGACGTGCACGAGGGTGTCGTAGCTCCCCGTGAAGTGGATGCCCGCGAGGTCGGGGTGGTCGAGCAGGACGTTCGCGTCCTTGCTCGAGAACGGGACGAAGTTGATCACTCCGGGGGGAAGTCCCGCCTCGACCAGGACCTGGAAGATCTCGTAGTTCGAGAAGATCACGGAGCGGGCGGGCTTCCAGAGCGCCACGTTGCCGACCATCGCGGGCGCGGTCGGGAGGTTCCCCGCGATCGAGTAGAAGTTGAACGGGGGGATCGCGAGCACGAACCCTTCGAGGGGACGCCAGTCGAACCGGTTCGTTTCGCCCGGGTACTGGTGGGGTTGCATCTCGTAGATTTGGCGCGAGAAGTACGCGTTGAAGTTCCAGAAGTCGACCAGTTCGGCGAGGTCGATCTCCGCCTCGTACGGGTTCTTCGAATGGTTGAGCATCAGCGCCGCGACATTCCGCGTGCGCCGCGGGCCCGCCAGCAACGTGGCGGCCTTCACGAAGACGGCGACCCGATGGTACCAGTCCATCTCGGCCCAGGCCGCGTGCGCGGCCAGCGCGCTGTCGACCGCCCGGCGGAGCTCCTCCGGGCCGGCCAGGTGGGCCCGGGCCAGGATCGTCCCGTGGTCGTCGGGGCAGGGGATGTCCACCACGGTACCGGTGCGAACCTCCCGGCCCCCGATGAGGAGCGGGACTTCGAGGGTCGCCTGGCGCATCCGGGCGATCTCCTCCTCGAGCTTCCGGCGGTCCGGGGAGTTGGCGGCGTAGGATCGGATCGTGTTGACGTCGTTGACCGGGCGTTCGGCGTTCCAGCTCATGCCTCCTTCCAGTTCCCGGAACCAGCTAACCCTATCGTCAAATCGCCTTGATGGGGCATTAAAGACGAACGCCCCGCCTCCATAGTTCGAGAGGTCTTCGATGGCAGCCGCACGGCTCGAGCGTCATCCGGTGCTGGACGTGCCATCGCACCCCGACCTCGTCGAGTTCACCTTCGACGGAGCCGTGCTCACGGCGCGGCCATCGGAGATGATCTCCTCCGCCCTGTTCGCCCATGGGATCCACGTCTTCGGCCGGCATCGGCGGGACGGCGCCCCCCAGGGGATCTTCTGCGCGAACGGCCAGTGCGCGCAGTGCCTCGTGGTCGCGGACGGCCGGGCCGTCAAGGCATGCATCACGCCCGTGCGGCCGGGGATGCAGGTGCACTCCCTGATCGGAAATCCCGAACTGGTCGCGGACGACGTCCCGCTCCGGGCAATCCCCCGGGTCGAGGAGGTCACGACGGACGTCCTCATCGTCGGGGGCGGACCGGCCGGCCTCACCGCCGCGGTCGAGCTCGCCTCGCACGGGGTGGGGGTCACCCTCTGCGACGACAAGCTCGCGCTCGGCGGCAAACTGAGCCTTCAAACGCACAACTTCTTCGGCTCGGTCGGCGACTGCTACGCCGGCCATCGCGGGACGGAGATCGGCCACCTGCTCGAGGACCAGGTTCGCGCCCAATCGCGGGTCGATGTCTGGACCGATTCACCGGTCGTGGGCGTCTTCCACGACGGCGAGGTCGGGGTGGTGAAGCAGGGCCACTTCACCGTCGTGAAGCCGAAGGCCCTCCTCGTGGCGGCCGGGGCGCGGGAGAAGGCGCTCGCCTTCCAGGGGGCGGACCTCCCGGGAGTTTACGGGGGCGGCGCGTTCCAGACGCTCGTCAATCGTGACCTGATCAAGCCCTCCCAGCGCCTGCTGATCGTCGGGGGAGGCAACGTCGGACTGATCGTGGCCTACCAGGCGCTCCAGGCCGGGGTCGACGTGGTCGCGGTGGTCGAGATCCTTCCCCAGGTCGGTGGATACAAGGTTCATCGGGACAAGATCCTCCGGCTCGGCGTACCCGTCTACACCTCGACGACCGTGCTGCGGGCCGAGGGGAAGGAGCATGTGGAACGGGTCATCGCATCGAAGGTCGATGAGCGGTTCTCTCCTATCGCCGGAACCGAGACGGTGTTCGACGTCGACACCGTGCTCGTGGCGGTCGGCCTCTCCCCCATCAACGAGCTCTACGAGGAGGGACGCCGGCTCGGCATGGCGGTCTACACGGCCGGGGACGCCCACGAGATCGCGGAGGCGTCCGCCGCGATGTTCTCGGGGAAGATCGTCGCCCGGACCATCCTCCACGACCTGGGGATCCCCGTCGGGGTGCCCGACGAATGGCGCGCGATGGGGACGATGCTCTCCTCGCACCCCGGCCCGGTCCTCGGAGCCTACCCCGTGCCGCTGGGGGTGCCCGTCTATCCCGTCATCCGCTGCGCCCAGGAGATCCCCTGCAACCCCTGCACGACGGTCTGTCCCAAGGACAGCATCACGATCCCCGAAGGGAACATCCTCGGCCGGCCGCACCTCGCCGGCGATTGCGTGGGATGCCTCAAGTGCGTGGCGATCTGCCCCGGCCTCGCGATCACGATGGTCGACCGGCGCTACGACCCGACCGGAGCGCGGGCGAAGGTGACCATCCCGTGGGAGATGCCGGAGGGCCTGGTCGAGCCGGGTCAGAGCGTACCCACCACGGGGTTCGAAGGCGAGGCAGTGGGCCACGGGAAGGTCGTCCGGATCCTCTCCGGGCGGGCGCTCAACCGTCGCCGCCTGATGGTCCTGGATGTCCCCGCCGCCGAAGCGGACCGGGTCGCCGGGGTCCGCATCCGGGCGGCCGAGCCGCTCGTGCATCCCGAGACGTTCGCGCCCCCGTCCGATGCCGAGACGATCATGTGCCGGTGCGAGCGGGTCACTCGGGAAACGGTGGTCGAGTTCATCCGCACGACCGGCGCGCGCGACCTGAATGCCGTGAAGGCCGGCCTCCGGAGCGGGATGGGACCCTGCGGCGGGAAGACGTGCGACGAGCTGATCCTGCGGGTGTTCCGGGAGCTTGGGACGGACGTGCGGTCCGTGACCCACGCCACGCGCCGTCCGTTCACGCAGGAAGTACCGATCACGGCGTTCCTTACGGTGGACGATGGCGCATCCGGAGTTTGACGCGATCGTCATCGGCGCGGGGTCCGTCGGAAACCCCACGGCCTACTTCCTCGCGCGCGAGGGGCTACGCGTCCTGGTCCTGGAGGAGCTGCCGGCGTCGGGCCAGGGACAGAACAAGGCGGCGATCGGCGGGGTACGCGCGACCCACTCCGACCCGGCCAAGATCCAGATCGCCCAGCAGAGCCTCGACATCTTCACCCACTGGAAGGAGACGACCGGGACCGACATCGGGTGGAAGGCGGGCGGGTACTGCTTTCCCGCGTTCGACGAGACCGTCGAAGGGACCCTTCGGAAGCTCCTGCCGATCCAGAAGGGTTTCCACCTCAACATCGACTGGCTCGACGCCGACGGGATCCGCCGGGTGGTCTCCGGGATCAACCCGACCGGACTGCGGGGGGGAACCTACTCTCCCGACGACGGGCAGGTGAGCCCGCTCAAGGCGTCGGAGTCGTTCACGCACGAAGCGGTGCGACTTCACGCCGAATACCGGTACCGGGAAACCGTGTCCGGCCTCGTGATGGAGGACCACACGGTCACCGGTGTGCGGACCGACCGGGAGGAGTACCGTGCGCCGGTCGTGATCAACGCCGCCGGGGCGCACGCGACCCGGATCTGCCGGATGGCCGGCCTCGACCTCCCCGTGCTCCCCGAGAGCCACGAGGCCGGTATCTCCGCCCCGGTCCGGGAGTTCCTCGGTCCGCTGGTCGTGGACCTCCGCCCCGGGCCCGAGGGCAAGACGGTCAACTTCTACTTCGGTCAGGACTCGGACGGACAGATCATCTTCTGCTACACCCCGAAGCCCCCGATCGCCGGGGAGGACCGGACCTCGACGTTCGAGTTCATGCCGATCGTCGCCGCCCGGCTCGTCAACCTGATCCCCCGATTGAAGAACCTCACGATCCGCCGGGTCTGGCGGGGGCTGTACCCGATGACCCCCGACGGCAACCCGATCGTGGGCCACGCGCCGAACGTGCGGGGTCTGCTGCTGGGGATCGGGATGTGCGGCCAGGGGTTCATGCTCGGCCCCGGCGTCGGGCTCAACCTCGCCTCCCTCGCGATCCGGGGCGCCCCGGTCGTCGACTCCGAAGTCTTCGGTCTATGGAGTCCCGCGAGGGATTTGCACGCCGGAAGAAAGGAATCTTTGAAGTGAGCCACCGGTGCCCTTCCGTCGGCGAGACCTCGGCAGGGGTTATGCCGCCCCGGTCGTTGGCGACCCGATGCCCTCCCCGTCGGCGGCCCCACCCGAGTCCCGGTGGGACGCCGCGTGGCGGATTGAGGTCGACCCCCAGGGCCGCATCCGACGGCTCCGCACCGCCCGGATCGTCGCGTCGGTCGGGAGCGCGGTGGCCGCCTCGATCCTGCTCGTGCTCCTGATCGGTCCCTGGGCGGGCGCTCCCCCCGTCCCGGCGATCCTCCTCTTCCTGCTTGTCGGCTACCTGTTCGCCCTGGCGCCGGCGCTGTGGTGGGGGCTCGGATGGGCGCTCCGCCGGATCCCCGACCGGATCGCCTTCGACGACCACGGGGTGCTCGTGCACCGGGTGGACGGGCAGGTCGTGGACGTCGAGTGGGCCAACCCCGAGTTCGCGCTCGACCTCACCAACTGGGGGGCGAGCGATTTCTCCCGCGGAACGATTCAACTGACCTCCCGGATGAAGAACGGGTTCCCGGAGGGCGCCATCACCGTGGAAGGCTCGGCGGCGCTCCGGTCGGAAGCCCTCGGCCGGGGGCTGAGCGCCGAGACCTCGGTCCTGGGACGGCCCCCCAAGGCGTTCGGCGTGGTCGAGCTGCGTCCGCAGCTGCCGCCGTCCGCTACCGGCTCCTCCACCGGGTCGGGCGCGCCGAACCTCGACGCCGCCCCGGGCCATTGAGTTCGGTGAACGCGGATGCCGACCTGGGACCCGAACCAGTACCTCCGATTCGAACGCGAGCGCACGCTCCCCTGCCGTGACCTGATCGCCCGGATCGCCGGGGGCACCCCTGCGCGCATCATCGACCTCGGATGCGGCACCGGCTCCAGCACCGCCCTCCTGCGCGCCCAATGGCCGAAGGCGCGGATCACGGGGCTCGACAGCTCACCGGAGATGATCGCCGCGGCCACGGCGTCCGACGGATCCGTCACGTGGTGCCTCGCCGACGCGAGGACCTGGACGGCGGAGGAGCCGTTCGACCTGGTCTTCTCGAACGCCGCCCTCCATTGGCTACCGGATCACGCGGCGCTGTTCCCCCACCTGCTCCGGCAGGTCGCATCGGGCGGGGCGCTCGCGGTGCAGATGCCCGTCAACTTCGATTCGCCGGCCCATCGGGCGATCCGGGAGGTCGCGGAGAGCCCCTCCTGGGCCCCGCGATGGGGGTCGGGTCTCACGTCCGCCCACGTCGCCCCACCTGCCTCCTATTTCGACTGGCTGACCCCCGACGCCTCGGGAGTGGAGCTATGGCAGACGGAGTACGTCCACGCCCTCCCCGACGCGGCCGCCATCGTCGAGTGGGTCAAGGGGACCACCCTTCGACCCTACCTCGACCGGATCTCCGCGGGGGAGCGCGAGGAGTTCCTGGCCGAGATCACCCGGAAGGTCGCTTTGGCCTACCTTCCTCAGCGGAACGGACAGGTCCTGTTCCCGTTCCGTCGCCAGTTCCTCGTGGCCCACCGGTAGCCCCGCGGACCTTCCGCGCGCCCGCTCGCGGAGTATAAGGTCCGGCGCCGCTAGACCGAGCGCGGAGGGCGACCCCGAGATTGAAGTCCGAACACTTCCGGGTGGAGACGCTCACGGAGGGCGTCAGCGCGACGATCGCCGACCTGCGGGGCCTCGCGGTCTCGAACTCCGCCGTCGTGGACCTGGGGGAGGCGACCCTCGTCTTCGACACGACGCTCACGCCCCGGGCGGCCGAGGACCTCGCGAAGGCTGCGCTCGAGCTGACGGGACGGAGGCCGACCCTCGCCGCCAACAGCCACTGGCATCTCGACCACATGCTCGGCAACTCCGTGTTCTCCGCCCTCCCGATCTACGCGACGCGGCGCACGCGGGAGATCCTTCTCGAGAAGCGCGGCGAGCTCGAGGGGGAGCTGGCGCCCGAAAAGCTCACCCAGGACGTCGCCGAGATCGAGCGGCTCCTGGCCGCCGGAGACCCCGGGGTGAGTGCGGACGTCCTCGCCCTGAATCGGTCGCTCCTGGCGGAAGCAACGACCCTCCGGTTGACCCCACCCTCCCACGGGTTCGAGCAGAAGTTCCGTTTTCCCTCCCCGCGGAAGGTGGAGCTCCTGAGCTGGGGCAGCGGGCACACCGACAGCGACGCGGTGCTCCACCTCCCGGACGAGGGGATCGTGCACACCGGCGACCTGGTGCTGTCGGGGGTTCACCCCAGCACGGGCTCCGGGAATCCCGAACACTGGCTCGAGGTCCTCGACGCGATCGAGCGGTTGCATCCCGAGCGCATCATCCCCGGCCACGGACCGGTCACGACCCTCGAGGCGGTCGGGGAGATGCGCGAGTACCTGACGACCGTCCTCCGGATCGCCGAGACACCCGGCCCGTACGAGATGCCGACGCGCTACGCGGCGTGGTCGTTCCGCGATGGGTTCGCGCAGACGATCCGGTTCCTGCGAGGCCGAACGGCGGCCCGGTAACGCCCGATCGGTGGGCCCGCTGGACGTACCCCTATGGGTCGGTGATCTTCTCGAGCTTGCCGACCTTTCCGAGGGAGATCTGCGGCCGGCCCTTGTAGTCCCGCACCCACCCCTCGACGATCCGGACCTTCTCACCCTCGCTCACGAGGTCGACCTCGTCGCCCCAGAGCACGAGGGCGATCTCCGCGGTCCCGTCCTTGAGCGTGCCGTTCCGGACCTTCTTGCTCCCGCCGGTCCGCTGCTCGAACTCCCGGACGGGCTCGAGCTTGCTGACCGTGGCCTCGATGGTCGCCATCCGGTCGGGTCGGAGGTCGGAAATGAACATTTTGGGGGGAGCGCCCTCGGGCATCGACCGCCCAAGCCCCCGGGCCGAATAGACTCTTCACTCCGGCGTCCGCGCGCGGGTTCGGGTCGCTCATGGGTACCAGGATGCGGAATCCGGCGGTGTCGTCCCCCTAGGGAACGGTACCGTCGGGGGCCAACGGCAGGGCGCGGAGGCGCCGACCCGATGCGTCGTAGATCGCGTTCGCGATGGCGGGGGCCACCGCGATGAGCGGGGTCTCGCCGCCGCCCTGGGAGGGGAGGTCCCGGCGGTCCAGCAGGACCACCTCGATCGGGGGCACGTCGCGGAAGCGGGGGACCCGATACTCCGACAACTTCGGGTTGAGGATGCGCCCGTTCTCGAAGTGGATCGCCTCGAAGAGCGCGCCCCCGATCGCCATGATCGTGCCGCCTTCCACCTGGCTTCGGAGGTTGGACGGGTGGACGATCGCCCCGCACTCGTAGCCCGTCACCAACCGAAGCAGTTCGAGCCGGCGGTCCTCGTGCACCTCGACCTCCGCATACGTGGCAACCCGTCCGCCCTTCTCGAGACCGACCGCCAGACCGCGGCCCCGGCCCGCGCGTCGTTCCGGTTTCGGGTTCCGGGCGACCCACCTCGCCCGCTCGGCCACGGCGCGGAGGACCGCCGCCAGTCCCTCGTCGGCCAGGTGGCGGAGGCGGTACTCGAGGGGGTCGGCACCGACCCGGGCCGCGAGCTCGTCCATGTGGGACTCTCTCGCGAAGTTGTTGGCGGTCGCGGCGAGCGCGCGGTACGACGCCTGGGCGAGGGGGGAATCGGCCGGCTGGTTGGCGATCTTCTGGTTCGGCACCCGGTAGGGCAGGCGCGCGGCCGAGGATCCGGCGTTCAGGTCGTCGAACTGCCAGGCGGTCAGCGTCCCGTCCGCCTCCGCTCCCGAGCGAATGTCGATGACGGCCATCGGGCGGAAGTAGGCCTGGGAGAACTCCTCGGCCCGCGTATAGACGATCCGGACCGGATGTCCGGATGCTTGGGCCAGACGGGCGGCACCCACGGCGAGGTCGGCGGCGTGCTTTCCTCCGAACCCGGAGCCCGTGGGGGGCACGACGATCCGGACCTGGGACGGGGGAATGCCGAGTGCGTCCGAGACGGCGTCCCGGGCACGGAACGGGGTCTGGGAGCCCATCCAGACCGTCAGCCGTCCGCCCTCCCACTCGGCGAGCACCGCGTGCGTCTCCATCGGGACGTGGGCGATGTACGCCGTCGTGTACGTCGCGCGCAGCGTGACCGGAGCGGTGGCGAGGGCGGAGGCGACATCCCCGCTCGCCTCGTGGATGACGTCCCAGAAATCCTCCCCCTCGGCGGGATGCTGGCGCAGGTACTCGACGATCTCCTTCTCGGACGGCTGCGGGGTCGTATCCCAGTCGGCGCGGATCGCCTTCAGGGCCGCCCGCGCCGTGAGCAGGTCCGGCGCGGCGACGCCCACGAACTCCCCGGCATGGACCGCGGTCACTCCCGGTAGTGACTGTGCCGCGGCGAGATCGACCCGACGCAGCTTGGCGCCGAACGTCGGAGGGAACAGCAGGCGACCGTGGAGCATCCCGGGCCGGTGGAGGTCGGAGGTGTACCGTCGGGCGCCGGTCACGATCTCGCGGCCTTCGACCCCGCGCGCCGGCCGACCGGCCCGGGTCCACTCGGACGGGGGAGTGGGTCGGGCGGACGGCGGGACCATCTCAATCCGATGAATTCCCCGGACCAGCTCGGCATACCCTAGCGAGCCTCCCGCGGGGTGTCCTCGCACGTGGACCTGCCCGTCGACCAACTCCACGGACTCCGGCACGATCCCCAGTCGGGCGGCGCCGAGCTCACAGAGGATGGCTCGCATCGCGGCGGCCGTCAACCGGAGGTGCTCGCCCGCGTCGGCCATCGACCGGCTGCCGAACGTCCCCATGTCCCAGGGCGAGACGTCCGTATCCCCCATCGTGAGCTCGATGGCCGAGATCGGCAGGGCGAGTTCTTCCGCGATCAGCAGCAGGAGGGCCGTCCGCGTCCCCTGACCGACCTCGACCTTTCCGGTAAATGCGCGTACCTTCCCATCGGCCCCGAGATGGATCCATGCGCCACCGTGAGGTGGACCACCCCGTCCCCACCCGTTCGGGTCGGGTTTTCGCGCGGGAAGCACCACGACCAGCCCGTTCCCGAGCCGGTCGAACCAGGGGCGCTCAGCGGGAGAAACGAGGTCGTCCGGGACGACCGACGCCGGGGTCGTCATCGGGTTTCCCCTCGATTCGGGCGGTCGGAATTCCGCGCGGCCCGGTCGATCGCGTCGAGGATGCGGAGGTACCCGCAGCACCGGCAGATGTTGCCGTCCATCGCGGCGCGGACCTCCTCCTCGCTCGGGTGCGGGCTCCGATCGAGCAGGGCGACGGCGGCGACGATCATCCCCGGGATGCAGTAGCCGCATTGGAAGGCGCCCGCGTCGAGGAACGCCTGCTGTACCGGATGCAACCGGTCCCCCTCCGCGAGGCCCTCGATGGTCGTGATCTTCCGGCCGACCACCTCTCCGACCGGCGTGATGCAGGAGCGCACCGCCACCCCCTCCACGAGGACCTTGCACGCTCCACACTCCCCCTCGCCGCACCCATACTTGGCGCCGGTCAACCCCAGTTCCTCGCGCAGGACGTAGAGCAGCGAGCGGTCGCCCTGGAGGGAGATCGGATGGTCGACGCCGTTCACCCGGAGCGTCGCGGCTGGCCGGGGGCGAGGGGAGAGCTCGCTTGTGGCCACGGGCTGAAAAATCCTCCATTCACCGCGAGGGCTCGTACGGAGATAAGCCTCCGTTCGGCGGTAGGGAGCCGCCGGCCGGGGAACGCCTTCGCACGAAGAACTCCCGGGGGCAGAATCGACCGGTGTTCCGAGGAAGGGCGCCCGCAAGTCAAGCGGAATCGACCTCGCGGCCAAGTGCCCGGAGAGCCACTTCCGGGGTGGACGGGAGTTGCACCGTGGCCGACCGGCGTTCGATCTGGGATTCGGGGGTTCCCCAACTCCTCTTCCTTGGCCTGTTGTGGGGGGCCACGTTCCCGATCGCTCGCGTCGGTATCGACGGGGGGGCCAACCCCTTCGTCCTGGTGGTCTTGGACTTGGCGCTGGCCGTTGTCGTGATGGCCCCGGTACTCGCGCTGTCGCATACGCCCCGGCCGCCGCTGCGGACCCTCGCTCAGTCCGCCGGACTCGGGGCCCTCCTGATCGCCGGGATCAACCTGCCCCTCTACTGGGGGCTCCAGTACGCGACCGGCGGGGCGGCGTCGATCGTCTACGCTACCGCCCCGTTCGTGAGCCTCCTCGCCCTGGGGATTCTCGGAGCGTCGGACGGGATCCGGCGAGTCCAGGTGGTGGCACTCGCCCTCGGATTGACCGGCGTGATCCTGATCGGATTCGCCACGACGGGCGGCTCGCTCCTCGCCGGGCTCGTTGCCGTGGCCGCTTTCGGCTTGGGGGCGGCCTGCCAGGGAGTCGGTGCGGTCTTTGTCGGTCGCGCCCGCCCCCGCGGGGAGAACGCCTGGGGGCTCACCTTCCAGTTCGCCGGGGCCGGGGCGGCCGCTCTCGTGGCCCTTCCGTTCTTGGCCCGTAACCTCTCCTTCCCGCTCAACGCCTCGACGCTCGGCTCGGTCGTCTACGTCGGCCTCCTGACGATGGTCGTCGGCTACACGCTGTTCTACCGCCTGATCCAAGGTTTCGGTCCGGTCCGTGCGAACCAGGTGACCTTCCTCAATCCCGTAGTGGCCTTGCTGGTGGGGGTGGTCGCCTTCGGCGAGGGATTCGAGCCGCTCGAGGCGGTCGCCCTGGCGCTCATCATCCTGGCGTTGCTGCTCCTCCATCCCTCGTCGGGCCAGCGACCGGTCCCGACCGGCACTCCCGCACCCCCGCTCGCGCGATCGAGGGAGCCGTCCTAGGGCGAGGGCCGATCCGATCGTCGGTCGGGGAGGCCCTAGAGGACCCCGACGACCCGTCCGTCCGGTGTGATGTCGATGGTGTCGGAGGCCGGGTGTTCCGGAAGGCCCGGCATCGTGATGATCCCTCCGAGGAGCGCGACCGTGAATCCGGCGCCCGACCAGCGTTCCAGCCGCCGTACCTGGACCCGGAAGTCGGTCGGTCGTCCCCACTTCTTGGGGTCGTCGGAGAGGGAGCGTGGGGTCTTCGCGATGCAAACCGGTCCCAGGGCCTCGCCGAGCGAGCGGATCCGGTCGAGGTCAGCAACCGCTGCCGGGGAGAGGTCCACGCCCGCGGCCCCGTACATCTTCGTCGCCACCGTGTCGAGGACCGTCTCGACGCTCGCCGTCGGGCCGTAGAGCACCCGGCTCTTCTGGCCCCGTTTGGCCGCGGCCACGACGAGCCGGGCGAGCTCCTCGGCGCCTTTCCCGCCGTCGGCGTAGGCGCTGTCGCGGGCGAACGGGATGTGGCGTTCGGCGCAGTACTGCTCGACGATGCGGGCCTCCTCGGGCGTGTCGGTGGGGAACTGGTTGAGCGCGACGATCGGGTCGAGGCCGAGAAGGCGCATGTTGGCGACGTGCTGGTCCAGGTTGGCCAGCCCTTTGGTCACGGCCGCTACCGAGGGCGGGGCATTGGACGGGAGCCCGCCGTGGTAGCGCAGGGCGCGGATGGTCGCTACGAGGACCCCGACGTTCGCGTCCAGACCCGTGCCGGCCCCCACGATGTCGACGAACTTCTCTGCGCCGAGCTCGGAGGAGAATCCGGCCTCCACCACGCAGAAGTCGGTGAGCGCGAGCCCGGCTTCTATCGCCAGCCGGCTGCACGTTCCGTGGGCGACGTTCGCGTAGGGTATACCGTGGACGAAGGCGGCCGTTCCCTCGGCCGTCTGCACCAGGTTCGGCGCAAGGGCGTTGGAGAGGAGGGAGGCCGAAGCTCCGGCCGCTCCGACATCGGCAGCGCGAACGGGAGCGCCGGAGGCCGTGCGGCCGACCAGGATGCGTCCGAAGCGGTCCTTCAGGTCGACGTAATCGCGGGCGAGCGCGTGGATCGCGGCGACCTCGCAGGCCGCGCTGACGACGAACTGGGCCGCCCGGGGAAACCCGTGGCCCGGTTGCGAGAGGCCCGCGGTGAACGTCCGGAGCGAGCGGTCCTCGATCGCCGAGGCCCGCGGGAATTCGGTGGAACCATCGACGATCTCGGGCGTCCGTCCACGGTAGATGTGGTGGTCGATGAGGGAGGCGACCAGGTTCTGGGCGTTCGTGATGGCGTCCAGATCACCGGTGAGGCCGAGGTCGATGGCGGGTCGAGGGTCGACGGTCGCATGACCGCCACCGGACGCCCCACCCTTCACCCCGAACACGGGGCCGAGCGAGGGTTGCCGCAGGCAGACCACCGAACGGTGGCCGAGGCGGTCGAGGGCCATCCCGAGTCCGATCGCGACGACGGTCTTGCCCTCGCCGTGTTCGGTCGGCGTCATCGCGCTCACGAGGATCAGTCGGCCCTTCCGGGGTCGGCTGGCGAGCGAGCGGACGAGCCCCACGGGAACCTTGAGCACGCCGCTGCCGGCAGGGATCAGGTCCGACTTGGGCAGTCCAAGGTCGCTGGCGACGTCGACGATCGGACGGAGGGTACGGGGGTGGGCCATCATGCGGTCGTCCTTCCCTTCGGACCGGCCTTGGGAGCAGGCGCCTCGGGCGCCGGTGGGGAGGGTTCGAGCACCCGGAGCACGTCCTGGCGCGTGATGATCCCGCAGAGCCGGTCGCCCCGGACCACCGGGAGCCGGTTCACGGAGAATTGTCGGAGCATGCGCCAGGCCTCGCTCAAGGGCGCGTCCTCGTCCACGGTGGCGGCAGGCTTCGACATCGCGTCCTTGACGACCCCGTTGAGCAGGGCCGCGACGGAGCGCTGGAGCAGGTCCTGCCGCTTCGGTTCGTAGCCGGCGAGCAGGATGTCCAGGATCCCTCGGGCGTGCCCCACCCCGACCTGATGGTCGAGCGCCCCGACGATGTCCTTCTCGCTGAGGACGCCGAGTACCCGTCCCTTGGCGTCCACCACCGGTAGCCCGGACACGTGGTGACTTCGCATCGTCCGTGCGGCGGACAGGAGGCTCTCGTCGGGTCCGGCCGTGAACACCGGCGCCGTCATGACCTCCTCGACGAGGAACGGCCGCAGCAGGTCCGTGACCAATGGAGTGGACATGATGGGGATTCTGTCCGCCGGCTATTAGAGCGCATGGTCAACCCCTCTTGAGCCGAGCGCCGGACCGCCGATTCCCCCCGACCGGACCGTGCCGTCCGTCAATCGAAATTCACGAGGTTCGTCGGTACGAACCTCCTCCGTAAGGCGGCCGGGGCGGTTTGAGCCACGGGTGCCCGAGCGGTGAGCGGAGACATGGCGGGCGCGAGCGAGACGCCCGCTCCCGAAGCGCCGATCCCCCTGTTCGAAACCCCGCCCGCGGTCATCCGGTTCTTCGACCGGACCGAGGAGGCGATCCGCTCCCGGCTCGTGAAGCGGACGTTCTTCCAACGTCTGTTCCAGCTCGACCGCGATTGGATGACGCGGATCACCATGCTCATGGTGGTCCTCTCGGTCTTCTGGGGGATCCTCGGGGCCGTCGACATCTTTGACTGGCGGACGCAGGTCACACTGTTCGCCCTCGGCCAACCCCTCACGCTGTCAAACCAGGAGATCTACTCCTCCCTGACGCTCCACGGGATCCGGATGCTGTTCGGGTTCGCCCAGCAGCTCGAGCTCGCCCTGTTCGGCATCATCTTCGTGACGGCGTTCGGCCTCACGCCGCGCCACAAGTGGGCCTACTACCTCTCGGTGCTCCTGATCAACTTGAGCCTCCTCCTGATGGAGGGGCCATTCTTCCTCTACCCCTACTTCAACGACAACTACTTTCCGGCCCTCGGATGGTACTTCTACTCGCCGCTCGGGATCCGAGGGCTCTCCTCCTACGTGGCCAGCCCGTTGTGGTATCTCGGCTGGATCGCGCTCAGCGTCGGGGTGATCATCTGGTCCGGCTGGATGGCGCTCCATCTCCGCGACTGGCTGAGGACCCACCGCGGCCAACTCCGACGCATCCCACCGTTCGCGCTCTTCGTCATCGCGCTCGTGATCCTGATCCCCCTGTCCTACGTGACCGTCCTTCTTTCCTCGTCCTGGGACCTGGCCAATTACTTCGGGGTCGGGCCGGTGAACCCGCTCCTCAACCAGGTGCTGTTCTGGTTCTTCGGCCACGGGCTCGTCTACATCCTCTTCCTGATCCCGATCACCGCGTTCTACTTCCTCGTCCCGATCTTCGCCAAGCGTCCGATCTACAGCTACCGCGCGGCGTTCGCAGCCGCCGTGATCTTCACGATCCTCACGCCGGTGCTCTCGATCCACCACCTCTACCTGACGCCGGTCCCGCCCTGGTCGGCGTGGCTCACGATGGCCCTCACGTTCCTGATCATCATTCCCTCCGCGATCACGTTCTTCACGATCTGGATGACGACGAAGGGCGTGAAGCGGGGCGACTGGCAGTGGAACACCGTCACGCTGTTCCTCGCGCTCTCGTTCGCCGGCACGATGGCCGGTGGCCTCACCGGACCCGACAACAACAGCCTCGCCTTCGACATCGATCTCCACAACACGCTCTTCATCGTGAGCCACTTCCACGCGCTCGCGCTCCTCTCGATCGCGGCGGGAGGGTTCGCGGTCGTCTACGCGGCGTTCCCGCTGCTCGCGGGTCGGCTGTGGTACTCCCCCCGCCTCTCCCAGGCCCACTTCGTCTCCACGGCGATCGGCTGGAGCGGACTCGTCCTGTTCATGGACCTCCTGGGGTCCGACGGGATCCTCCGTCGGTCCCTCATCTTCCCGCTGACGAGCTCGGTCGTCTCCGACCAGGTCTGGCTCACCGTGTTCGTCATCGTCTCGATCGCCGCGCAGCTGTTCTTCGCCGCCAACGTGCTCCTGACGTTGTTCAAGGGGGAACTGCTCACCGTCCAGGGTCTCTCGCTGGACGAGATCGTCCGGAAGATGGCGCAGTCGACGCATCCGAAGCCGACGGTGCCCATCGCCGACGTTCCGTTCGTCCGTCAGGCGCCCCGCGCACGACGGGAACGGGCCGAACGGACCTGGATCACCGTGGTCGTGGTCCTCATCGTGACCGTCCTCGTGGCGACCTCTCCCCTCACCCTCACGGACTCGACCTCGATCGGAACGCCCGCCCATCCCCCGGCCGGCAGCGAGTATCTGAGCCTGGTCGACCACCAGTACTACTGGCAGGTGCAGGAGAGCGGGCCGATCTCCGGGTCCTTCTCGGACGTGATCGTCGCCCGGGCGGGTCAGTGGATCGCGGTCAACGCGACCGCGCAGGGGGCCACGGGAGGGTTCTACATCCCCTTCCGGAACCTCCCGACCGTGGACATTCAGGTCATCCCGGACGCGATGTCGTACTGGCTGTTCCAGGCGCCGACCATCCCGGGCGTCTACGCGGCCCCGGACTCCGAGTACAACGGACCGTGGTTCGGGCAGGACGTCGCGGCGCTGGTCGTACTTCCGGCGAACGGCACGGCGAGCCTCGCGGCCTACCAGTCGAACGGCGGCGAAGGGGACACGTACAACCCGCCCGTCTGGGGCGCCGCAGGAACGACCCTCACCGGGGACAATGAAGGGCTGTTCGACAACTCCGTGCCGGGCCCGACCCTCACCGCGGCCCCCGGCCCGGTCGCCTTCCGGTACACCATCCCGACGTCGAGCATCGGGGTCGACAACTACCTCGTGAACGTCACGACGGACAGCCCGACCAGCCAGCAGGACTACCTCGCCGCGCACAACTACACGCTCCCGTACTCGCTCGGGATCTACGCGATCAACACGACGGGGGCCGGCCTCGTTCCGCTGACCACCCAGCCGCTCAAGGTCGGGCCGGTCCTGGAGGAGGACGCCACCCTCTCGGCCGGGGTCTACATCTACGGGTTGGTGGACCCGGTCTCCTACGTCTACAATCCCGCGGGGGATTCGTCGTGGATGACCGGTTCCCAGCAGGGACAGATCATGGGGCTGTGGGGGGTCCTGTGGGTGAGCCCGTGAGCGCGCCGGCCGCCACCCGGGAGCGGGGGCTCACGCCGTTCGCCTGGTTCGGCCTCGCGATCATCGCGGGGGCGGCGTACGCCCTGTTCGCGGGCCTCGAGTACTACAATACCCCCACGTTCACCGCCGCCGCCCTGCCCACCATCGCGGGGGTCGCGGTCGCGGTCGTGGCGTTCCTCGTGATCGGTCTCTGGGCTCCGCCCAACGAGTGAACGGACCTCCCGGACTCCCGTCGTCGGGTCCGGGCGTCCCGTCAACTGCCGTTGACCTAGGAGTTGATACCGCCCGCGCGCATTCCGAGACGATGACTTCTGCTCCGCCCGACTCGTCGGAGATATCGACGGCCAAGCCGACAGCGATTCCGGGCGGGTCGCCCATCCCCGCCGAGGGAGCCGTGAGCGAGGGGTTCTCCCGAGACCTGGAGAACGCCCGGAAATCCCTCTCCGGCCTCCTGGGACGGGTCCGACGCATCCGCAAGGAGGCGGCGATCAGCAAGGCGACGAGGACGGTCCCCTCCGCGGAGCTCGTCACCCGGCTCCGGGGCGGCCTCCGGAAGGAGCACGACTACGTCCTCGAGCCACTGCTGGAGCGCTTGGACGCCTTCGCGACCGCCCTGAACCGCGGCGGCGACATCCCGATCCCCGTGATCGAGGAGGGGCTCGCCCTCGTCGACCGGTACCTCCTCGAGCTCCACGACGCCCACCTCCGCCTGCTCCAGATCACCGGGGTCGATCCGGACAAGGGGGCGGCCGGACTGTTGGCGTTCCAACAGCTCGCTTCGGACAACGAGCACGCTCGCGTCCGCTGGGCGACCGTGCGGGTCATGCTGCGGGGCTACGAGGAGAAGATCACCGGCTATCGCGTGATGTTCGCGATCACGCTCTCCCAGGAGTGCCGGTCCGAACGCGCCTGGCACGACTTCGAGGAGGAGTACGTGCGGACGAGCGTTCCCGCCGCGTTCACTCCGCGGGTGGCCGAGACCTGGCAGGTCGAGCTCGACCGGGCCCGGGCCGAAGGGCAGGCCGACCGGAAGAAGATCGAGGATTGGGTCGCACGGACCACCGCCTACGTCCCCGGCCGTGCGTAGTCGCGGGACGGTAGAGGAACGATCCGAATGAGCGGTCCGATCGCTGCAGGTACACGCCACGAGCTCGACCGCGCCGATTTCCCGCGCCTGTTGACGGCCCTCCGCGGGGCCGGCTACCGCGTCGTGGGGCCGACCGTCCGGGACCGGGCGATCGTGTACGGCGAGATCCGGGAGGAATCCGACCTTCCGATCGGCTGGACGGACCGGCAGGAGGCCGGCCAGTACCGCCTCGAACGTCGCGCCGACGCCGCGTTGTTCGGCTACAATGTCGGACCGCACAGCTGGAAGAAGTACCTGTTTCCCTCGCGCGAGCGCCTCTGGACGGCCGTCCGGAAGGACGGCTCGTTCGAGGTCACCCCCGAGTCCGTGGACCCGACCCCGCTCGCATTCCTCGGGGTCCGGGCCTGCGAGCTCGCGGCGATGGAGATCTCCGACCGGGTGTTCGGGAAGGCCGGCGACCCGAGCTACGCCCAGCGGCGTCGCCGGGTCCTTCGGATCGCCGTGCAGTGCGGCCAGGCCGGGAAGACCTGTTTCTGCACGTCCATGGGGACCGGACCGGCGGTCCGCACCGGGCACGACCTCTCCCTCACCGAGGTCATCCAGCCCCAGCGCCACTTCTTTGTCGTCGAGGTCGGTTCCGACGCCGGAGCCCGGATCCTCACGGGGCTTCCGCTGCGCGACGCACCGGACGACGACGTCCGCGCCGCCACCGCCCTCGTCGACGGGGCCGCGGCGTCGATGGGACGCACGATGGACCCCCAGGGCCTCCGCGACCTGTTCGTCAACAACCCGGAACACCCGCGGTGGGAGATCGTCGCCCGACGTTGCCTCGCCTGCACGAACTGCACGATGGCCTGCCCCACCTGCTTCTGCCAGACCACCGAGGAAGTACCGGACCTCTCGGGGGAGTCGGCCGAGCGGTGGCGCCGGTGGGATTCGTGCTTCAATTCCGGTTTCAGCGCGGTCCACGGGACGAGCGTCCGGCAGACCACCAACTCCCGCTACCGCCAGTGGCTCACGCACAAGCTGGGGACGTGGCACGACCAGTTCGGCGAGTCCGGGTGCGTCGGCTGCGGACGGTGCATCACGTGGTGCCCGGTCGGCATCGACCTGACCGAAGAGGCGGCCGCGTTCCGGGTCCTCCCGTCGCCGGTGAAGGCGGCCCCCGCCGCGGGGGGGAAGGCATGACCGCCGTCCCGTCCCCCGCCCCCCTCCGCCTCGCGGACCATCCGTTCTTCCAGGGGATGACGGGCGACCTGCCGCAACGGCTGGCCCCACTGGCGGTCGAGAAATCGTACGCCCTCGGGGACATGCTGATCCGGGAAGGGGACGTCGCCGACCGGTTCGTCCTGCTCTTCGAGGGAAAGGTCGCGCTCGAGATCGTCCTCCCCGACCGGCCCCGCGTCACCATCCAGACGGTCGGAGGGGGGGAGGTCCTCGGCTGGTCGTGGCTGCTCCCGCCGCCCCAGTGGTGGTTGGACGCCCGTGCGGTGAAGCGAACCCGGTGCCTGGAGCTGCCCGCGGCCCCACTGCGCGCCCTGCTCGACTCGCGACCGGAGTACGGCTACCAGTTCCTCCTCCGCCTTCTACCGGTCGTCGCCCAGCGGCTCGACCACACGCGATTCCAACTGATGGATCTCCATGGTCGCTAGATCGATGCCCTCCGCAGTCCCCGAGCCGCCGGGCGCGAGTCCGTGGGTTCCGGTCCCCTTCCGGGTCGAGCAGCGCGCGGCGGAGACCTCGGATACGATCACGCTCGTCCTCTCCCCGCCGAAGGGGGTCCCCGCGACCCCGTTCGCCCCGGGCCAGTTCAACATGCTCTACGTCTTCGGGGTCGGAGAGGCCGCGATCTCCGTGGCCGGTGACCCCGCCCATCCGGAGACCCTCATCCACACGGTGCGCTCGGCCGGCAAGGTCTCCTCGGCCCTGTCCCAGGCCTCGCCCGGGACGACCGTGGGCGTCCGCGGCCCCTACGGGACCGGCTGGCCCGTCGCCGCCGCCCGGGGGAAGGACGTGGTCCTGGTCGCGGGGGGGCTCGGACTACCCCCGCTCCGCCCCGTCCTCTACGAGCTGCTCCGCCACCGGGAGCTCTACGGCCGGATCGAGGTGATCTACGGTGCGCGCACGCCGAAGGACCTCGTCTACTACAACCAGATCCAGGAGTGGAGGGGTCGGAGCGACCTGCGGTTCCAGACGACCGTGGACGCCGCCGGCCGCGAGTGGTACGGGGACGTCGGACTGGTCACGGCCCGCGTGCCGGACATCCGCATCGACCCCGCGAACACCGTCGCCTTCCTCTGCGGTCCGGAGATCATGATGAAGTTCACCGCGCAAGCCCTCGAGGCGAAGGGGATGACCGACGCGTCGATCTACGTCTCGCTCGAGCGCAACATGAAGTGCGCGATCGGGGTCTGCGGCCATTGCCAGCTCGGGCCGGAGTTCGTCTGCCGGAACGGCCCGGTATTCCTCTACAAGGACGTACGACGGTACCTCTCCGTACGGGAGCTGTGAAATGGCGCCACCGAACCGCCCCAAGCTCGGGGTCTTCAAGTTCGCCTCGTGCGACGGCTGCCAGCTGACGCTCCTCGACTGCGAGGACGACCTGCTCGCCGTCACGGACCGCGTCGAGATCGCCGACTTCCGCGAGGCGTCGAGCGCGGTGCTCGAGGGACCCTACGACCTCTCCCTGGTCGAAGGCTCGGTCACGACTCCGGACGACCTCGAGCGCCTCTCCGAGATCCGCGCCCAGTCCAAGGTCCTCGTCACCATCGGCGCCTGCGCGACCGCGGGGGGGATCCAGTCCCTGCGGAACTTCGGGGACGTCGACGAGTTCCGCCGCATCGTCTACGCCCACCCCGAGTTCATCAAGACCCTCGCGACCTCGACCCCGATCAAGGACCATGTCCCCGTCGACTTCGAGCTGCGGGGCTGCCCGATCGACAAGGGCCAGCTCATCGAGGTCCTCTCCGCCTTCCTGGGCGGTCGGACTCCGAACGTCCCGACCGAGAGCGTGTGCATCGAGTGCAAGCGCCGCGGCCAGGTGTGTGTCGTCGTCGCCCACGGCACCCCCTGCCTCGGGCCCGTGACCCAGGCCGGCTGCGGGGCGATATGCCCCGGATTCCACCGGGGGTGCTACGGATGCTTCGGGCCGCAGGACACGCCGAACACGGTCTCGATGGTCCACAAGCTCGCGGAGCTGGGGATGGACCCGCCCGCGGTCGCCCGGGTCTTCCGGACCTTCAACGCCATGGCGCCCGCGTTCCGCGCCGCCGGCGATGCTGCCGAGCGGGGGACGTCGCCATGACCGAGCGGACGATCGCGGTCAATTACCTCGCCCGGGTCGAGGGCGAGGGCGCCCTCCACGTCCGCATCCACGACCGGACGGTCGAGGAGGTGGAGCTCCGCATCTTCGAGCCGCCACGCTTCTTCGAGGCGTTCCTGCGGGGCCGAAAGTACACCGAGGCCCCCGACATCACGGCCCGCATCTGCGGGATCTGCCCCGTGGCCTACCAGATGAGCTCGTGCCACGCCATCGAGCGGGCGCTCGGCATGCACGTGGGCGGCGCGCTCCGCGACCTGCGCCGGCTCCTCTACTGCGGCGAGTGGATCGAGAGCCACGCGCTCCACATCTACCTCCTCCACGCCCCCGACTTCCTCGGGTACCCGGACGCGATCTCCCTCGCGCACGACCATCCGGAGGCGGTGAAGAAGGGTCTCGCGCTGAAGAAGACCGGCAACGCCATCATGCGGGTCCTCGGGGGCCGCGAGATCCATCCGATCAACGTCCGCGTCGGCGGCTTCTACCGCTGCCCCGGGCGCGAGGAGTTCGACGCGCTTCGCCCGGACGTCGAGAAGGCCCTCGAGCTCGCGGAGGAGACGGTCCGTTTCGTCAGCGGCTTCACCTTCCCCTCGGTCGAGGAGGACTACGAGTTCGTGGCCCTGCGCCACCCGGACGAGTACCCGCTCAACGAGGGCCGGATCGAATCGAGCGTCGGGCTCAGCATCGACCCGGCGGAGTTCGACGGGACCTTCGAGGAGGTCCACGTCCCCCACTCCCACGCGCTCCAGTCCGTCCGGAAGGGGGCGGGCTCCTACCTCGTCGGTCCGATGGCGCGCTACGCGCTCAACCACGACCGTCTGACGCCCCGGGCCGCGAAGGCCGCCCGGGAGGTGGGGCTCGAACCGGTCGTCCGCAACCCGTTCCGCAGCGTCCTCGTGCGGGCGGTCGAGACGGTCTACGCCTGCGAGGAGGCGCTCCGCATCATGGACCGCTACCGCATGCCCGAGACGGCCTGGGTCGAGCCGCCCGCCATCGACCATCCGGTGCACGGCGCCGCGGCCACCGAGGCTCCGCGGGGGATGCTCTACCACTCCTACGACATCGACCCGCAGGGACTCATCCAGTCGGCGCGGATCATCGCCCCGACCTCCCAGAACCAGAAGCGGATCGAGGACGACGTCCGCCACCTCGTGCAGCGCTCGTTGGACCTCGACACTCCGGCGTTGACGTTCGCCTGCGAGCGGACGATCCGCAACCACGACCCGTGCATCTCGTGCGCGACGCACTTCCTGACCCTCGACCTCGTTCGGGAGTGATCGTTCCGCATGTCCTCCTCTCGGCCGCTCGTCCTCGGGGTCGGGACCCTCCACCGCCATGACGACGCCGTGGGGCTCGAGGCGGCCGACCACGTGCGCGACCGGCTCGGCGACCGGGTCGACTGCGTACGGTACGAGGGGGAGACCACCGGCCTCCTCGACCTCTGGGCGGGGGTCGGGTTCGTCGTCCTCGTGGACGCGATCCAGAGCCACGGCACCCCCGGCCGCATCCACCGGTTCGAGGGCGACCTCGCGCGGCTCCTCACCGAGCCCCCCACCACGTCGACCCACGGGCTCTCCGTCGGAGAGGCCTGGCAGCTCGGCCGGTCGCTCGGCCAGGTGCCGCAGCGCCTGGTCGTCTTCGGGGTCGAGGGCGAGGATTTCTCGCCCGGCCTCGGGCTCTCGCCGGCCGTGGCCCGCGCCCTCTCCCCGCTCACCGGGGCGATCGTCGCCGAAGTGCACCGGGACCCTTCCCCGGGAACCGTTCCCCTCCGCGCGGGGGTCCCCCATGCATGAGGAAGCGCTCCTGCGCGACCTGCGCCGGAAGATCCAGGAGGTCTCCCGCGCCGAGGGGGACGTGACGATCCGGCGGGTCCGCCTGTGGGTCGGGGCGCTCGCCCACGTGACCCCGGCGACCCTCCGGGTCCGGTGGCCCGACGTGGTGGCCGACACCCCCGCCCAGGGCGGCCGGCTCGAGATCGACGTCTCGAACGACCCGTCCGATCCGGCCGCGCAAGGGATCCGCCTCGTGGAGCTGACCGTCGACGATCGAACCGAACCGGGCCCCTCGGCCGGCCCGAGCGGGGCGTAGGGTCTTACCCTGCGGAGCGTTCGGGACGGAGGACGGAGAACGGTCGATGTGTCTCGCAGTTCCCGGCCGCATCCTCCGCGTGCTCGACGAGACGCCCGAGGCCCGAGTCGCCGAGGTCGATTTCGCGGGCGTTCGGAAGAGCGTCAACCTGGTCTTCCTTCCCGAAGCGGCCGTGGGGAACTACGTGGTCGTGCACGCCGGGTTCGCGACCAATCTCATCCCCGAGGCCGAGGCCCTCGAGGCGCAGGAGCACTTCCGCCAGATCCAGCGCCTGACCGCGTCGGCGGATGCGTGAAACCATGACCGGAAGCAACGACTCAGCGTGCGGGGCCTGCCGAACGACGCCGGGCCCGCGGCTCGGGGCTCCCACCCGGAGGGTCCATGCCGCTCCCTAAGGTTACGACCGGCCGCGTGGCGGCCGTCGGTCTGTTGCTCGTGCTCGCCACCGCCGTGATCAGCGGGGTCTCGACGTTCGTGAACTCGTACGCCCTCGTGGGCACGAGCTCGGATGCGTTCGTGACCGTCCGGAACCTCGTAGTGGCGCTGATGATCGCCCCGGTCGCCCTGGTCGCGACCCGACGGGCCCCCGAGCGCCTGCGCGCCGTCGACTACGGCTGGCTGGCCCTCGTCGGCCTCATCGGGGGCGCGATCCCGTTCCTCCTGTTCTTCCACGGCCTCCAGCTCGCCACCGCCGCCGGCGGGGCGGCGACGGCCTCGTTCGTCTACCGTACCCTGTTCCTGATGGCCACCGTGTTCGGCATCGTGCTGCTCCACGAACGGTTCTCGGCCCGGGTGTTCGCCGGGGCCGCGCTCCTGCTCGCGGGGAACGTGCTGCTGCTCTCGATCATCTCCCCGCTCTGGACCCCGGGAACGACGTACGTCCTCGCGGCGACCGTCCTGTGGGCCGCGGAGTACACCGTTTCGAAGCACCTGCTCGGCTCGCTGCGGAGCAGTACGGTCGGCTTCGGGCGGATGGGATTCGGGGCCGCGTTCCTGCTCGCCTACCTCGCCCTGACGAGCCAGTACGGGGCGGTCGCCGCGATGTCCGGCGCCCAGTGGACCTGGGTGGCGATCAGCGCGCTCCTGCTCACCGCCTTTGTCCTCACCTGGTACGCGGGCCTGCAGCGGGTCGACCTCTCGGTCGCGACGTCGATGCTCGTCCTGGGCTTCCCCGTCACGTTCCTCCTCGGCATCCTCGCGAAGGGGGCGCACTTCACGCTCGATGAGGCGATCGGCGCGGCGGCCGTGGTGGCCGGCGCGGTGGTCATCGCCGGGTGGCGGCAGTGGCGCGACCTCGGCTCGTACCTCCGGGCGTCCGTCGCGCGTCGCGCGCCGACCTCGGCATGAACGGCGTCGCGCTGGGCGCCCGGTTCAGCCTCGCCACGAACCGGCTGCAGTACTGCGGGCCCGCCGACGCGGAGCCGCTGCTCTACCGTGCGATCACGGAGGGGAGCGGGCTTCCCGAGGCCGCTCGGGCCCTCTCCGGGTTCGAGGCGCTGATGCCGTACCTCGAGCTCATCGCGGAGAAGCACGGCCGCGAGGTGTTCGACCGCGACGTGGTGGAGGCGTACTGGGTCGGGAACCCCCTCCTCGACGCGTTCGACCGCGCCGACTTCCTCCGGCTCCTCGAGGCCCTCGTCCGCCGCGGCCTGCCGCGGTCGATGGCCCGGGGCCTCGCCGACCGTCTGCCGCCCGAGCCCCTGCCGCACCACACCTTCCACGTCGCCTACGTCGGCGTGGGGAACGTCACGGGCCACGTCCCGACGACGCTCGCCAACATGGAGGCGTGCCGACCGGCATGGGCCGAGGTCGTGGAGGCCGCGGGCGAACGGCTTCGTCTCCGCGGCCCGACCCTCGTGCTCGACGGGGGGTCGATCGCCTGGGGACCTCCGGTCGAGCGGGAGCTCCGCTACGACCCGAGGGTGATCTCCGACCCACGGCCGGGCGAGTCGGTGGCCGTGCACTGGGGGTGGCCGGCCCTCAAGCTCACCGCGGACCAGCGCGCCGCGCTCGAACGCTACAGCCGGCGCTCGCTCGACCAGGCGAACGCGGCGCGGCCCGCCGGGCCCGGCCCGGCCCCGGGGACGCCTACGTCCCGTACGTGAGCCACCCCGCGTACTGCGGGCTGCGGCCGTGGATCGCGTCCTCGTAGCGCGCCTGCAGGCGCTTCGTGATCGGATAGGCGCCGGTCCCGATCGCGCGTCCGTCCACCTCCCGGATGGGGGTGATGCCCGCGGCGGTGCCGGTGTAGAACAGCTCGTCGGAGGTGAACAGCTCCTCCCGGGTGAAGTCGTTGCGCCGGAACTCGAGGCCCTCGTCCACGAGGAACCGGATGACGGAGTCGCGCGTGACGCCCCGGAGGATCCCCGAGCTCGCCGGCGGGGTGCTCACGATCCCGTGCTTGATGCGGAAGATGTTCTCGCCCGGTCCCTCCGCCACCATCCCCTGGGAGTTCAGCAGGATCGCCTCGTCGTACCCGCCCGAGACGGCCTCCATCTTCGCGAGGGCCGAGTTGGCGTAGTTCGCGGCGCACTTCGCCTGCGGAGGCAGCGAGCGGGAATCCATGCGGACCCAGCTCGAGACGGTCGCCCGCACCCCCTTCTCGACGCCGGCGGCGCCGAGGTAGGCGCCCCACTCCCACATCCCGATCGCGACCTGGATCTTGCTCTGCGTGGGGTCGAGCCCCATCTGGCCGTACCCGGAGTAGGCGATGGGCCGGATGTACGCCTCGGGGATGTGGTTCGCGGCGATCAGCTCGAGGGTCGCCTGACGGAGGGCGGGCAGGTCGAAGGGCATCTTCATCCGGTAGATCTGCGCGCTCTGCAAAAAGCGCGTCATGTGCTCGTCCAGGCGGAACACGGCGGGGCCCCGCTCGGTCTTGTGGCACCGGATCCCCTCGAAGACGGCGTAGCCGTAATGGAGGGCGTGGGTCAGCACGTGGACGCGTGCCTCGTCCCAGGGAACCAGTTTCCCGTCCATCCAGATCCAACGAAGGGGTCGCAGGTCGACCATCGGTTCCCAACTGGGCCTCGGCGCGATTTAAGAGGTCGTCAAGGCGAAATGACGAAGCGCGGCGACCCCACCGAGCATCCGACCGTTGCGGAGGGTTCCCGCGGAAAGGTTATACCGGTAACATCGGGGTTTATGCCGCTCCTCTCGGATGGTCTCGGGAACGGTCATGGCGAAGATGTTGGTGAAAGGCGAGGGGACACGTGCCAAGCCGTGGGTGCTGAAGACCGCGAGCGGGCAGTCGGAGTTCACGGCCTACCGTGATCCCACCGCCGACCCTCCGGCCCTCATCGTCACGGTCGGGAAGACCGAACTGCGCTACCACCTCCGCGCCATCGACGACCTGGGGGCGATGCTGAAGGCCCGTGGGGACTGGATCCCGCTCGGGAGCACGGACGAGCAGAAGGAGGCCCCGGCCGACACCGTCGAGGCGTGGGGCCGCTCGGCGTCCAACCCGGTGGGCGGGTGGTATGGTCTCAAGAAGGGGCTCCGCGGCCGGTTCGGAATGTACCTCCCACCGGTCCTCGAGGCGCTCGGTACGGCCGAGGTCGAGCACAACCTGCGGAACAATCGGATGCGCTCGACGTGAGCCACCGCTCCCCGCCGCGTGACGGCGAGTAGGCCGGGCGATTCAGGGTCGGGGCGCCAGCGCGTGGCGGGGTTGATAGAGCCCCACCCGGGCCCCGCTCGGCAGGGTGACCATCGCCAGCGTCCCCCAGCCCCGGTCGACCGGCGCGGAGCACCGGACCTTCTTCTGGCGCAGCGACCGAACGGTGGCCGGGAGGTCGTCGCAGAGGAGGTAGAGCTCGTGCGAGGGGGTCTCCTCGGTCGGATGGACCGCGAGCTCCGTCGGGGGAAGGGCGAAGATGAGCCACCCGTCGCCCGCGTCCACGTGCGGGAGCCTCAGCACCGTGCGGAAGAACTCCCGGTCGGCCTCCGCATCCGTGCTGTAGAGGATCACGTGAGCCCCTGAGACCCGCGGTGGGGCGGAAGGACCCGTTCGTTTCATCGACGGCGCGAAGGGCGGCGGGACATTTGAGGAGGTCGTCGGGTCCCGACGGCCCGGGGTTCGGTTCCCTCAGGTGGGACCGGAGTTCAGCGGCCGGGCGAGCGACCGTCCGCTCGTCCCAACAGCTCTGTCAGCGCGGCGTCGAACGCCTCGGGACGGGAGAGGTTGATGAGGTGGTCCCCGCCGGGAACGTCCACCCGACGGGCACCGGGGATGCTCTGGACCACCCGGCGGACGATGTACCCCATCGTCGGCTCGTCCCGGTCCCCGAACAGGACGACCGTCGGGGCGTGAATGGAGCCGAGCCGGGCCGCCGTGTCGGTCTCGGCCGCGCGGCCGAACTGTCCGCTCGCGTCCGTGAAGATCTCGTGGGAATTCTCCTTCATCCACCGGGCGAGCGAGTCCCGCGACGCGCCGACGGTCGCCGAGGCCCAGTAGACGAGGAGGCGCTCGAGCGCCTCGTCCTGACGGCCGGCGTTCCAGGCCGCCACGATCTCCCCCGAGCGCGCCATGTCGGCCTCGTACACGGGCTGTCCGTCCGGGTCGAGCTCCGGGTTCCAGCCGGCCAGGCCGGGCGACACGAGGAGGAGTCCCCGCACCCGGTCCGGATGCTGGACCGCGAAATCCAGCGCGATGCGCCCCCCGTTGGAGCAACCGACGATCGTCACCGCGCCGACCCCCAGGTGGTCGAGCAGGAGCCGGAGGTCCTGGGCATCCGAATAGGGCGCCCGGGCCGGTGGTGAACGGCCGAGTCCCCGCACGTCGTACCGGACGACCGTTCGCTCCTGCGCGTAGAGGTCGAACTCCCGGTCCCACATGCGGCGGTCGGCGATGGCCGCGTGGATCCACACGATGGCTGGGCCGGTGCCCGCCCGCTCGTAGAACAGCCGGCCGTCCGGTACGTCGAAGAAACCCGAGTCCGCCATCGGGGTCACCGGCCCTCTCAGGGGAGGGCGGGCATAACCGTTCGCCCGACCCCCGAGCGCGGCCAACCGTGCCCGACGAATTCGGCCGCAGACCGAGGTGGCGCCCTCCGCGCGGAGGGAAAGCCCGTCAACCCGCGTTGACCGCGCGTACATCAGGGCCGGCGGGGTCCGGTGGGTGATGGACGCCGTAACCACGCCACCCTCCGCGCCGGTCCTTGCCGTTCCGGTTCGGAAGCCGGGGGCACTCCCGCGGCTGCGCGGGATGGATCTTCTCGAGACCCCGATGTTGAACAAGGGTACCGCGTTCACGAACAGTGAACGCGCTGCGCTCGGCCTGCACGGGCTATTGCCTCCGCAGGTCGAGACGCTTCACCAGCAGGCCGTCCGGGCCTACGAGGCGTACCGCCGGAAGACCGACGATCTCGAGCGGCACATCTACCTGCGGGCGCTCCAGGACACCAACGAGGTACTGTTCTACCGTCTCCTCATCGACCACATGGAGGAGATGATGCCGGTCGTCTACACGCCGGTCGTCGGACAGGGATGCCAGGAGTTCAGCCACATCTACCGACGGCCGCGCGGACTGTTCATCCCCTATCCGCTGCGCGAGTCGATCCCGGCGCTCCTCGAGCACCGACCGAACCGGGAGGTGGACGCCATCGTCGTCACGGACGGCGAACGGATCCTCGGGATCGGGGACCAGGGGGTCGGCGGTCTCGGGATCCCGATCGGCAAGCTCTCCCTCTACACCCTCATCGGCGGCATTCGGCCCGAGCGGACCCTGCCGATCGTGCTCGACGTCGGGACGAACAACGTCGACCGCCTGCGCGACCCCGAGTACCTCGGGTGGCGCCACGAACGGATCACCGGCCCCGAGTACGACGAGTTCATCGGTCGGTTCGTCCGGGCGGTTCGCCAGGCTCTCCCCGGGACGCTCTTGCAATGGGAGGATTTCGGGGCGGAGCACGCCCGTCCGATCCTCGACAAGTACCGGGATTGGGCCCTCACGTTCAACGACGACATCCAGGGGACGGGCGCGGTCACGCTCGGGGCGATCCTCTCGGCCCTGAACGTCACCCGGACCCCGCTCCGGGACCAACGGGTCGCGATCTTCGGTGCCGGCTCGGCCGGGCTCGGGGTCGCCGATGCGATCCGCGCCGCGATGGCCCAGGAGGGCGTGCCGGACGCCGAGGCCCGCGGAAAGTTCTGGATCGTCAATCGGGGCGGCCTCCTGCACTCGGGACGGACCGACCTCAAGCCGGAGCAACTTCAGTACGCCCGGCCGTGGAAGGAGGTCTCCGCGTGGGCGCACGCCGACCCGGCGCGGGTCAACCTCGCCGAGGTCGTGCACGAGGCCCACCCCACCATCCTGATCGGCCTCTCGACGGTCGCCGGCGCGTTCGACGAGTCCCTGGTGCGCCGGATGGCCGCAACGGTCGAACGCCCGGTGATCTTCCCGCTCTCCAACCCGACCGCGAAGAGCGAGGCGGTGCCGAAGGACCTCCTCCGATGGACCGACGGCCGTGCGGTGATCGCCACCGGGTCGCCGTTCGCCCCGGTCGAGGTCGACGGCCGCTCGGTCCCCATCGCGCAGTGCAACAATGTGTACATCTTTCCCGCGCTCGGGCTCGGGGCGGTCGCGAGCGGGGCCCGTCGCGTCACGGACGGAATGATCCTGACCGCGGCCCGCGCGCTCGCCGACCACTCTCCGGCCAAGACGGACCCGTTCGGCCCGCTCCTCCCGCGGATCCCGGACCTGCGCGCCCTGGCCGTCGACATCGCCGTCGCCGTCGGACTTGAGGCGCAACGGACCGGCCATGCCGTCGGCACCACCCCCGAGCAACTGCGCGCCCGGGTGCTCGCGACCCAGTGGACGCCCGAGTACCCGCACTACGAGGGGCACGAGGAATCGCACCTCCCAATCTCGCCGTCGTGAACCACCCCCTACCGGGAGTGGTCGGCGCCCCGCGACCGCGGGCCTAGGCCGGGTTCAGCTCCGCGATCCCGCCGACCCGGACCTCTCTCGGGTTCTTCCCGAACGCCGCGAGGAGGCCGACCGGGGAAGGCAGGTCGACCGGCGCTCGGTATCTCGAGGGCGGCTGGCCCGAGATGCGGACGACCTTCTCGGCCACGCCCGCACAGTACCGGCACTCGTCGCACGTCCGGTGGGCACAGTCGGTCGCGGCGATCTTGCGCAGGAATCCGGCCGGGAAGGCGTCGTTGTCGATCACCACGTCCTCGAGTCCCGCGAAGGCGGTGCGGAGCGGCTCGACCACCTCCGGCGCGACCCCCTGGTGGGCGAGCGTCGCGAGGGCGTTGGAGGGACCCTTGACCTGGACGAAGCTGAGGATGTCGAGCAGGTTGCCGTGGTACTCCCGGCGGGCGTACGCCGTCGCCGCCCGGACGAGCCAGTCGGTGGAGCGGTTCCGTCCGGAGACCTTGAAGCGGTGCACCCCGGCCTCCTCGTAGGCGGCGAGGTCCTCGGGACGGACCCAGATCGAGGAGATCATCTTCCGCGGGTCCCGGACGACCTCGAGCCCGCATTCGAGGATCGGGAACTCGAACCAGAGGTGGTCCCCGCCCGGCTGCGAGCAGAGCGAGCTCGTGTTCAGGTGGTGCGCGCGGAAGGGGCACTCCCGGATGCAGGTCTGGTTGGTCAGGACCTCCACGCGGACCCCGGCCCGGACGAGGCCCTGGATGAGCGCGAAGTCCCGGTTGGCTTCCTCCAGGACGACCGTGTCGGCCCCCAGCCGGACGAAGTACTCGGCCTGGGTCACCGAACGGATCCGCGCGAACGAGGAGACGGTCAGAGGAACGTCGGGGTAGGCGCGGTGGATCTCCTCGAGGAGCGCCGGGATCGCGACCACGAAGCCGTCCACTCCCAGGTCGAGCAGCTCGGCGACCTCCCGGATGAACGCGTACAGGTAGCCGGAGCGGTATTCGTGCAGCCCGAGGTCGCTGCTGTTGAGCGTGGCATAGAACTCGCGACCGCCGGCATGGATCGCCTCGACGTGCCGCTCGAAGCCGTCCCGGTCGATGTCGGGCAGGATGTAGGGGGGGCGTCCGGCCCCCGTCAGGGAGACCGGGAATCCCCCGAAGAACGCACGGACCGGCAGCTCCGAGACTCGGTCCGGTAGGGCGTCGTCAAAGTTCGTCCCCAGCACGAGCTCCATGCCCGATGGGAGGCGTTGGTCCACGTCAGAGTGACCCCGCACCGGTGCGGCGCAAGGGGCATCGAGCCACCTCGCCTCTCCGAGGAGAATGACCGCGCATTCCCCCGAAGACGAGTCGCTGGGCCGCCTCCGCCAGGAGATCGAGAGCATCGACCGCTCCCTCGTCCTCCTGCTGGCGGCCCGCCTCCACGCCGCCCGTCGGGCGCTCCGCGTGCGGGTCGGCCAGGAGCGTCGACTGACGGACCGGGCGCAGGAGCGTCGCGTCCTCGAGCGGAGTCGCCGCTGGGCGGAGGAGCTCGGGCTCCCGCCGAAGTTCGTGGAGGGGTTGTTCCGGGCGCTGATTGAGGAGGGGAAGGTCCACTTCCAGACCTCCGAGGGGAGCTCGGAGCCCCCGGTGGTGACCGTCCTACTCGAGGGACCGGAGGGCGCCCCGCGGCCCTTCGGGCAGGACCCGCGTCTTCAGCTCCTCCCCGTACCGCCGTCCGGCTAGTTTCGCGCTGCCGCGCCGCAGCACCTCGAGCGTCGAGGATCGGCCGGTGCCGAGCGTGCGGGCCACGTCCCCCAGCGTGGCGCGCCGGGGATAGTCGAAGTAGCCGAGGTCGTAGGCGACCCGGAGCGCGCGGTCCTGGTGCCGGGTCAGCGTGGTCGGGGAACGGTAGGGGCCCACCCGGGCGATCGCGCGGTGCGTGATCGAGCCGGAGGGCAGGTCCCGCACGAACGCGTTCGTCCGGGCCCCCCTCGGGAGGATGATCCTCCAGGATTCGCGCTCCTTGGTCCCGAGCAAAGGGCAGCGGACGCAAATGCCGCCCGCCTCGTGCGTCGCCGCGCAGATCGCGGGAGCGGGTTCACTGAGGCGGAGGAGGACCCGCCCCGGGCCGAGCCGGGAGAGCCCGAGGTGGCGCGTCCGCATCCGCGCGCGCAACGCGGTCAGGAACGGGTCCATCCGCTCGGGGTCGACCTCGACGTCCAGCCAGCGGACCAGTCGACGGGGGGACCCGTCGGTCAGGCGACAGGCGATCAGGTGGGCCTCGCCGCCCTCCTTCTGGAGCAGGTCCGCAAGCGCGTGCCCCCGCGGGGGGGAATCGAATCGGATCTCGAGGAGCGGCACCCCGCAGAGGTCGGGATCCTTCGCCGCGGCCCGGCGACCCGGGCCCCTGCGCCGACCGATGGAGCTGCCTGGCGACCGCATGGACCGGTGCGGGGGCGACGCGCCGGGGGGTCTATGAGGCCGCCGTCAAGAGCGGTCCACTCGACCGACCGCGGGTACCCCTTCGGTGGGTGCGAAGAGCTCCCCCCGCGGTTCCGGCGTGAACGAGTACGCCTTTGGACCGCTCGAGCTAGACCCCGCGTGCGATGGGAGCGTCTCGTCGTCGCCCGTCCCGGGAGACGCTCGTCAGCCTCCGCGTACGCGCGAGGATGGCGACGTTTTGCCGCGGTTCGCTCTGGGACCCCTCTCGGGGTAGGTCCCGACCCCCCTTGGCGGGCTCACGGAGGGGATGTCGGGCGCCCCGCCCAAATCGACCGACGGGCGCGGGCCGCACCCCGATGCGGGACCTACCGTGGGTCCCATACTGCACGGGCATTAATTCGTTGAGTCAACTCGAATTGACTGAACCCGAATACGCTCGGAGGGAGTCCCCGCCCCGAGGTGTCGGATGGACCGGAAGGAGAAGGCCACGGTGATCGAGTATCTTCGGCGAGAGCAGGCCAACGCGGTGCAGCTCTACCTGCAGTACAAGGGGTACCACTGGAACGTCGCGGGACCGATGTTCCGCGACCTTCACACCATGTTCGACGAGAACGCCGAGCATGTGCTCGAAACCGTGGACGAGCTTGCCGAACGCCAGCGGATCCTGGGCGAGGCGGCCGAGTACACGCTCGAGCAGCTCCGGCACACCACGACCCTCGCTGTGGAGGAGAAGCTGCCGGCGAACCCGAAGGGGATGGTCGAGCGCCTCGTGGCCTCGCACCGTCTCATCATCCGGGACCTGAAGAGAGGCTACGAGCTCGCCGACGCCCAGTGCGACCCGGGAACCTCGGACCTGTTCGCGCGGGTCGTCCAGATCCACGAGAAGATGGAATGGTTCCTGCGGGAGCTCCTCGAAAGCCCCAGCCCCGTCCTGGAAGGAATGAGCGTTGGGCCGGTCTTCTCGCACGGCAAGGAGATCCCCGTCCCCACCGGACGGTAGCGCCGAACGCACCGAGGCCCGACCGGACCGGGGCAACCCCTTCCTCCGACCGGGGGCGACGTGCCTCCGGTCGGGATTCCCGCGGCGCACGACCGGGCAAGGGGCCAAATCCTAGCGGTCGGTCCCGCCCCCGGTAGACCGTGGCTTCGAGAACCCCAACCGGCACGCGGCGGCTCGCCGCGATCATGTTCACCGACATCGTCGGCTTCACGACGCTGGCCCAGACGAGCGAATCGGACGCCCTGCGGTTGTTGGAGCGCCACAACCAGAAGCTTCGCCCCTTCTTCGCTCGCTTCCACGGCCGCGAGGTGAAGACGATGGGCGATGCCTTCCTCGTGGAGTTCGACAGCGCGCTCGACGCGGCCACGTGCGCGGTGGAGATCCAGCGGTCGCTCCGGGACGAGCCCTCGACGACCCTCGAGCGGGAGCGGTTCCGCGTGCGGATCGGGGTGCACCTCGGCGATGTGGTGGCGTCGGACGGCGACCTGCTCGGCGATGCGGTGAACATCGCCTCCCGCATCGAGCCGCTCGCCGAGCCGGGCGGGATCTGCGTTTCCGGTCCGGTGTACGACCAGGTGCAGAACAAGGTGGATTTCCGGTTCGAACGGGTGGACGCCCCCGAGCTCAAGAACGTGCAGATGCCCATTCCGGTCTACCGGATCGTTCTCGCCCCCCCACCCCCCCCGGCGAGCACGTCCCCGGGGGCGGTCGAGCCGCCGCGGCGGCTGGCCGTGCTCCCGTTCACGAACATGAGCCCCGACCCGCAGGACGACTTCTTCGCGGACGGACTCACGGAGGAGATCATCACCGAGCTCTCCCGCATTCGGAGCCTGCGGGTGATCGCGCGCACCTCGGTGATGCGCTACAAGGCCCTCACCAAACCGGTCCGGGAGATCGGAAGCGAGCTCCGGGTCGGATACGTGCTCGAGGGCAGCGTCCGCAAGGCGGGAACGCGCATCCGGATCACCGCCCAGCTCATCGAGGCGGCGACGGAGGAGCACCTGTGGGCCGACCGGTACGACCGGGAGCTCGCGGACATCTTCGCCCTCCAGGCCGAGATCGCCTCCAGCGTCGCGGAAGCGCTCGACCTGCGATTGCGCCCGGCACCTTCCGCGGTGGGGACCCCGATGCCGAACGTCGAGGCCTACACGCTCTACCTTCGGGGGCGCTTCCTGTGGAACCAGAGGACCGTGGCCTCCGTCCAGGAGGCGGCGCGCCGGTTCGAGGAGGCCATCGCGATCGACCCCGCGTTCGCGCTCGCGCATTCCGGGTTGGCCGACTGCTACTCGGTGCTGGTGGATCGGGGCATGTACTCCGGATCCGGTATCCCCGCCCGGGCCCGCGCGGAGGCAGAGCGGGGGATCGAGCTGGACCCCAGTTCGGCCGAGGTCCACGCCTCCCTGGGACTGGTCTTCGCGCACCTCGCGGACTTTGCGGGCGCGGAGCGCGAGCTCCGGACCGCGATCGCACTGAACCCCGGATACGCGATCGCCCACCACTGGTTGCACCTCGTGCTGCTCAGCAGCGGCCGGGTCGAGGAGGCGGGGGCGGAGATGCGGACGGCCGAGGAGCTGGACCCGCTCTCGCCGACGGTCCTGAACTCCGCCGGCGCGCTCGCGTGGGCCGGGGGCCGCGCGGAGGAGGCGGTCCGAAAGCTCGAGCGCGCCCTCGAGATCGCTCCGACGGCCGATGTGGTGACGTTCAACCTCGTGTCCGTGCTCGCCCTCCACGGGCGGGCCGAGGAGGCGCGGGGCCGGCTGGAGGCGTATGAGAAGGGCCCGGCCGCCCTACCCTCCCGACTCTGGGTGGGGGCGGCCGCGCACGCGATCCTCGGCGATCGCGAGGAAGCCCACCGGGTCATGGACCGGATGCGGGCCCTCCCCGAGGCTGAGCAGTTCTCGCCCCCGTTCTACGGCTACCTCTTCGCGTTGATGGGCGAAACGGAGGACGCGTACTCCGTCTTCCTCGACCCTAAGACACCGACCGGCGGCTCCTTCCGGGCCACCCTCCGCATATCACCGGCGCTGGCCAAGTTCCGGAACGACCCGCGCTTCGCGACTCTCCTCCAACTCTGGGAAGCCTCCCCCGCGGGGCGTGGCGACGGCCCGGCCCCCGGGACCGACGGGACGCGGTAGGCGTTCTCCGTGCACGGTCCCTCCGAGGAACGGCAGCGCTCCGCTCCGCCGTGGGGGCCGGGGTTCCTGGGAGTGGATTCGTGGATCTACCGGCTCGAGTACGCGCTCGCCTTCGTGGCGATCCTCGGGATCCTGATCGTTTGGCCGTGGCTTCTCCTCAAGGACCTCCCGGCGGGGTCGATCGTCCTCGCGGTGTTCTGGTTCCTCTGGCCCGACCTGGGCGCCTTCCTCCCGATCGGCCTCGCGACCGGGAAGGGTCGGGAGTGGCCCCGGTGGGGTCCGAGCCTGTACAATGCGCTCCATACCTGGATCACGTTCGGAGCGGTGTTCGTGGTCTGGAGCGTGGTCGTGGGCTCCATCGAATGGCCGGTGCTCGGCTGGGCTGCGCACATCGCGTTGGATCGGGCGAGCGGATTCTCTCTTCGAGCCGCCGCGGCCCCTCACCCCGGGTCGCCTTCGAAATGACCACCCCCGCTCCGGGTCGGCCCCGCGGCCGGCGGTCGGACCGGGGTCTACCGGGGACCTACCGCGGAACTCACGGAGTCGGCGCTCGGGGGAATCGGAGCTCGTACGCTTCCTGACCCTGGCGGTACTCCTTTGTCTTCACGCTCGTCCGAGCGAGCTGAATGCCGCGCTCCTCCAGCCAGTCCTTCCGCTCGGCGAGCTGTTCTCCGAGGTAGACGTTGAGCAGTGTTTGTCCTGGCTTTGCGCCCGCCACCATGCGCGTCGCCCCGACGATCGGTCCGCCGACGAGGGTGAGCGCCTCCCCCACCAGCACCAGCTCGCAGGGGCCGGAGTCGGCCCCGAGCGAGAGCCCGACCCCCACCGGGAAGTTCCGGGAGGTCCGCCGCAGGTTGGCGACCAGGCTGCCGGCGGCCGGGAGCAGCGCCTGGCAGAACTCGGGGACATCGCGCATGGCGGCCGTCTCGCCCGCCGGGTGGAGCCAGTAGGCGACGAAGCCGTCACCCGTGAACTTGTCGAACCATCCGCCGCTCGAGTTCGCGAGGCTTCGAACGGCCTCCGTGAACCCGACGATGAACCGGGCGAACTGCGTGGTCGCGACCGCTTCCCGGAGCACGATCGTCGACATCCGCAGGTCGCCGACGACCACGGAGGCCTCGACGGAGGTCGAACGGTGGGTCAGCAGGTCGTCCACGGCCCGGTCACCGAGCGCTGCCCGCGCCCCGGGGGGCCCGTGCCGATCGAGGACGGAATCCAGGTCCGAGAGGCGTTCCTCCACGGTCGAGGGACCACCGGCTCCGCTCATGGGTCCACCGGGTCCGTCCCGGGGCGGCGGGGCGCGTTCCCGTCGGGGAGCGTGTAGCGCACCGTGGGGTTGTCGACGTACTCGAGCACCTTGTCGATGCCCTTCTCCACCGCGGTCCGGTAGGCCAGCCGCAGCACCTCCTGGCCGGTCGCCGCCTCCAGGGCGGGAATCTCCTCGATCGTGGTGGTCACGGGCGTGACGTGTCGGTCAAAACTGGCGAGGAAGGCGCGGAAGTTCGGGAACGCGAGCTGGAACAGGCGGAGTTGGAGTTGCACGTCCGGCGGGGTGGGGGTCGCATGGTAGCTCTTCATCTCGTAGAATCGGTCGCGCCCGTCCCAGTAGTCCGGTTGGGCGTAAATGCCGACCCGCCCGTCGATGATGATGAGCCGGCTGCGGGGCCGGGCCAGCCCCATCACCGGACTGTTCCGGAATGCCTGGAGCACTCCCGAGATCGCGGTGAGCTGCCGCTCGCGGTCCGGAGTGGTCAGCTGAACGTCCGCATCCTCTAGCTCCCGGTCGAGGATCTCGGATGCCAGGCGGTTCATCGCCGTGCGCGTCGGCTTGCGGGACTGGGCGAACTCGTAGCTGTACTTCGCGAGCGTCTCGTCGATCGCCTTCCCGACCGCCATTCCGATCTCGTCCCTCTCCGTGACCGGCCGCGGGTACGCGGCCTGGACTACCTCGTGTGCGGCGACGGTCCGAACGGTGGTCATCGAAGGGAAGCGGCCGGGCCATGAAGTGGTGGCTATTGGGGTTGTTTCCCCGTCGCGCCTCGCGTTCTGGGGAAGGTTACCGGGTTCGCGCAACACGGACCCCCCGGTCATCGACTCGAGCCGAGATCCTCGAGCTGAACGGTGCGCCCACCCTCGATCACTCCTCGGGGGTTGCAGAAGACTGTCCAGTGGACGTCCTGGTCTCTCCCCCTACTCAGTCCGAGCCGACGGCGGGGACACTCCGGGCCGCGACGCGGCAGGTTCGGCCCGCTCGGCCGGAGTTCGGACCCCGCGCCCCTGGCCGAACGCGTCGACCTACTCTTCGACGAACTTGCGGAGCCTCGTGAGGGTGAGATCCCATTGGTCCGAGATGGACGCGAGGTCCCGTCGGGCGAGCTCGAGCGTCGGAGATTCCAGTTGACAGATGCGCGACCTTCCCCGCCGCACGGAGCGGACCAATCCGGCGTCCTCCAGTACCCGGAGGTGCTTGGCGACCGCCTGGCGGGTCACGCCGGCCGTGCGCGTGATCGTGGACACCGACATCGGCCCGTGGTTGCACAGACGGGAGACGATGCGAAGGCGGGTCGGGTCGCCGAGGGCGTCGAAGACCGGGGCCGATCCCCTCAACGATGCGGCCGTCGGGGGTCTACGGTGCACGGTCAAGGTGCTTTCCGACGAGCGTCATCTGCATGTCCCATCCCGCGGAGTTCGCCTCGAACGCGGCCCTGCGGCGGTGCGACGGGACGCGGTCGAACCCGGATTCGGTGACCTTCAGTCGCGTGCCTCCGGGAACAGCCTCGAGCTCAAAGACGACCAAGGTCGTAGGCTCCTCCGAGTAGTCGACGCTGCGGTCGCTCGCGTGGGGATGCCAGCGGAAGGAGAAGACCTTCTCCGGCTCCATGCGCTCGATCGTGATTACGAGGGGTACCCCGACCACGGACTCCATGGCGCGAGCGGCCTCCGGGTCGACCTTGGTACCCGAGATGACGCCGTGCACGGTGGCTCCCGGGACGAACCGCTCCTGGAACGTGATCCCGAACCAATGCCCGAATTCGGTGGCGTCGGAGAGCGCCCGCCAGACCCGGCGAGGCGGTGCCCGCAGCACGATCACCCTCTCGATCCGGTCCGTCGTCATGCGCAACCCGCCGGTTGCGTTGAGGTTGGCCGATATATAAGGCAACCGTTTGGTTGCCTTTTCGAGGGATACTGTCCGGCCGACCCGGGGGGTTATCCACCCCCCGTGGGTGGGTCCGCGGAGCCTTCGATGCCGAAAGTACGCACGATCCAGCAGACCGTTGTCCTACCCGGAACACCGAGCGCCGTCTACCGGGCCCTCGTGGACCCCAAGGTCCACGCCGAGTTCTCCGGCCGACCGGCCCGGTCGACCGGACGGCCCGGCGGAGCGTTCTCCCACTACGGCGGCGCGCTGGAGGGGTTCACAATCTTCCTCCAGAAGGACCGACGTATGGTCCTGGCCTGGCGCGCGAACAGCTGGCCCATCGGTCACTACTCGATCGTCGACGTGGTCCTGACCCGGGTCCCCGGCGGGACGCGGGTGGAGTTCACCCAGTCCGGCGTTCCTACGGACGCATTCGCGAGCATTTCCAGCGGATGGCGCGAACACTACTGGGGTCCGCTGACCCGCTTCCTGAAGGCGGCGTAGGGTCACCGGTGCGAGGGTCGGACGGGGCGGCTCGTTCCACCCTTGGGGTCTCACGGCGTCGGTGCCGCGAGCGGTTCGGGGAGCAGCCGGACCAGGAATCGACCGCACCGAGGACAGCTCGCCGTTCCTCGAACGCCCCTCCAGCCGCACGCCGGACACAGCCATCGACCCGTGGGGTTGGACGTCCGGGACGGGGGCTCCGGGCCAAGGAAGAACGGAGTCCCCTCGATGGCCCATCGGGCCGACTGACGGAGCACGAGCTGCTGGGTCACAAATCCGCCGATCATGAGTCCAAGACCGAGGGCCGACCAGACGGTCTCAGCCCGGATCACCCCCAGAAGGAACACGGCGAACCCTGCCAGGAACAGCGCATGGTATGCAACGAGCCAGCCCACAAGGCGGCCCGGGGACCGGGGTCCATGCGGATCCGCCGGGCGGGGAACGGTGGCGTCTTGCATCGTCTGGAAGTTCGAACGGGGCGATCCCGTCCGACCCATTGAGCAGTTCGGTGGGCCCGTCCCCCCGAGTCCACGGGTGGGGATCAGGCCGCGGTCACGTCCGCGGTCGAGTGCATCCAGTGCCGATGGAGCGTGGCCAGTACCTCGGCATCCGTGAGCTGGGGGAACTCCCGATACCACTCGCCCACGGCGAATAGCAGGGGTGGGATGAGCGGGCACACAAGGTCATCGACCCGGGGCCGGAGCTCCTGGGCCGCCTCCCGGGACGAAACGCCGACCGCGAGCACGAGTCGCCCCGGCCGCTGGAGACGTACTGCGTCGACCGCACATCGCACGGTGCCGCCCGTGGCCATCCCGTCATCGACGAGCACGACCGTACGGCCCTCAAGGTCCGGGGGGCTCCGCCCTCCCCGGAGATGTCGGGCGAGCTGATCGACCGCCTCGGTCTGGGAGCGGATCTCCGGGTCCAACTGGCCGGGCGAGAGTCCCAGTTCCCGGACCCGGTCCCAGTCGACGTACCGTACCCCGCCCTCGGCCACAGCCCCGAGCCCGTACTCACGGTTGCCGGGGGCTCCGACCTTTCGGACCACCAGGATGTCCAGGGGCGCGTTGAGTCGTTCCGCGATGACGGAGGCAATCGGGACACCGCCTCGGGGGAGCGCCAGAACGATCGCGCGGGAGAACCGGCGGGGTCCGATCTCTGCCGCCAAGCGACGCCCCGCGTCTGCACGGTCGAGGTAGGGTGCGCCGGGAGTCGTCATCGGGTGCGACCTCCGAACCCTGACACGAACGTCATTACGAAAAGTCGTTGGTCGAATCGAATTGACCCCCGGGCGCACGGACCTCCCTCTCGGGCGAGTTCCGTCCGACTCCGGCGTAGCCGAGGCTTCAAGGCGTCCGGGGCGCTCCGTTGACCCGGAGGTCGCGGGCGTGCGGGCGATGGTATTGGACGCCCCCCGAACGCCGCTCCTCCTCGACCCGCGCCGGGAGGCTCCGCGCCCGGGACCCGGTCAAGTGCTCCTGCAGGTCCGGGCCTGCGGCCTCTGCCGCACGGACCTCCACATCGTGGACGGCGAGCTGCCGTTCCCGGGCCATCCGGTCGTTCCCGGCCACGAGATCGTCGGGACGGTCGTCGAGGTGGGTGACGGAGTGACTGCTCCCTCGGTCGGATCGCGGGTCGGGGTGCCCTGGCTTGGGTGGACCTGCGGGGAGTGCGCGTTCTGCCGGTCCGGTCGCGAGAACCTATGCGACCGGGCCCGCTTCACCGGTTACCACCTCGACGGGGGCTACGCCGAGCGTACCGTCGCGGACGCGCGGTTCACGTTCCCGATCCCGGAGGGGTACGGTGACGTCGAGGCTGCGCCGCTTCTGTGCGCGGGCCTCATCGGCTATCGCGCGCTTCGCCTGGCGGGGCCGGGGGCGAAGCTGGGCTTCTACGGCTTCGGTGCCGCCGCCCACATCGCCGCGCAGGTGGCCCAGGCTCGAGGCCAGTCGGTTTACGCCTTCACGCGTCCCGGGGATACCGAGGGCCAGGCATTCGCCCGGGACCTCGGGGCGGTCTGGGCGGGCGGCTCGGACGAGCGCCCCCCCGAACCGCTCGACGCGGCCGCGATCTTCGCGCCCGTGGGAGCGCTGGTTCCGGCGGCCCTCTCGGCGGTCGTCAAGGGGGGGACGGTCGTGTGCGCCGGAATCCACATGAGCGACATCCCGACGTTCCCCTACGCCCTGCTCTGGGAGGAGCGCGTCCTCCGTTCGGTCGCCAACCTTACGCGAACCGACGGGGAGGAGTTCTTCTCGTTCCTCCGGGTCCACCGGCTGCGAACCCGGACCACAGCCTACCCCCTCGAACGCGCGAACGACGCGCTCGCGGACCTTCGGGAGGGCCGCATCCAGGGCGCCGCGGTGCTGGAACCCTGACCCGGTAACCCGCCCCGCCGCACGTCTCACCGCTCGTAACTGGACGGGGGGTACTTGGTCCGGCGGCGGCGTGCCCGGAGAGCGGTCGCGACGGAGGCCACGACGACCAGGGGGATCACGACGAGCGCGAGCCCCTCGTACAGCGGGAGCCCAAGGAACGTCGGTGCCGCCGGAGATCCGGGGGCGGACGTTCCGGTGGACGTCGCGGCGAATCCGACCGCGACCGTGGAGTTCGTTCCATCGACCGACACGAGCCCGCTCGTGCGGTTCGCCGTGTAGCCGGAGACGCTGCCCACCGTGAACGCGAAGGACCCGTTCGATTCCGCGAACGCGATCGTGGAGGTCGCCGCCTCCTGGGTGCTTCCGTTCGCGGTGACGGACCACAGGGTGCCCGCGGCGAGGCCCGATTCGCGGAAGGTCACGGTGTAGGGGCCGGAGATGGGGTGGGCCGACCACTGGATTGTCTCGGAAACGTTCGCCCCCGAAATGTTCAGGGTTCCTTGGGAGGGGCTGGAAGTGTATCCACTGGGCCCGGAGCGGATGCGGAACGAGTACGCCGTCCCGTTCGGAGCCGTGAATCCGACGGAGCTGCCCGACGAGTCCGTGGTCGTTCCATTGAACTCGACCCCCCACTCCGATCCCGTGGGCAGGCCGGATTCAACGAAGGTGACACCGTACTCCACGGCCGTGAACTGGATCGTCACCGTCACCGGAGCGCCGTCCACGGAGAGGTTGCCGGAGCCCGGAGCGACCCGATACCCGGCGACGGCGGCGACGTAGTACGCGTAGCCGGTACCGTTGGGGGCAAGGAAGCCGATCGACGAGCCGGTGCCGGGGAGGGAGGACGCGTTGAACGTGACCGACCAGGCGGCGCCGGTCGGAAGTCCGTTTTCAATGAACGTCACGGCGTACTCGGTCGGACCTACCTGTGCCTGGAAGGCGATTGGAATCGTCACCGCGTGGCCGGAGACCGCTGCGAGCCCGAACTCGGGGGTCGCGACGAATCCCCGCACCGGCCCGACGGAGTAGGGTTGCGCCGAGCCGTTCGGCTCCGCGTAGGCGATGGTGTCAGAATCCGCGGCGTGGCCGACCCCGTCCAGCCGAACGCTCCACGGGGTGCCCGAGGGGAGTCCGGTCTCGGTGAACGTGACGTTGTACGGCTGGTACAGCACCGTGGGGGACAGCAGCGTGAGCGAGCCGGAATCGTAGTTGGCGATGAAGACGGTGCCACTTGCCGGGTCGACGGCGGCCGCGACCGGTCCGTTCCCGACCTGGTAGCCCCCGACGCCCGCGCCGGAGGTCGAGTTGATGACCGTGACCAAGTCGGTCGTGAAGCTCACGACGAACAGGTCGCCGTCCCGAGGGTTGTACGTCGAGCCGAACACCCCCACCCCCGCCGCGATGTTGCTGCCCAACTGTTGGCCGTCCGGCCCGAGTTCGGTGACGTTGTCGGAGGCATAGTTGCCGACGAAGGCGTTCCCCGACCCCGGGTCGACGGCGATCGTGTACGGCTCCGTCCCGACGGTCGCGTTCGCGAGGAAGGCGTTCGTGCTGGCGTTGTAGATCGACACGTTGTTGACGTCGTAATCTCCGACGAACAGTCGGGAGCTCTGGGGGTCGTAGGCGATCGCTCCCGGCGCGGAGGACATGTTGATCGAGCCAGCGACCGTCCCGTTGGCCGGGTTCAGGACGGTGATGTTGTCCGACCCGGGGTTGGTCACGTAGAGGTCGTGGTTCGCGCCGTCGTACGCGATCCCCCAGGGTTGGACGCCGGCGGGGAGGTATCCGATGAGGGAGTTGGTGGCCGTGCTGACGACCGAGACGTTGCCCGCGTAGTAGTTGTCGACGTAGACGTCCCGGGTCCGCGGGTCGTAGGCGACCCCGTAGGGGGTCGAGCCGAGCGGCACGAAGCCGGTCACCCGGTCGGACGAGCCGTTCACGACGATCAACTGGCTCGAGAGCAGGTCGGCGACGTACAGGTCCCCGTTGGCGCCGTCGAACGCCATGTTGTACGGAGCGGCCCCGAGGAGCACCGCCGCCACCGGGCGGTAGGACGAGGTGTTCACGACGCTGACGTTGTTCCAGACGTAGTCCGAGATGTAGAGCTCGGAGCTGAGGGTATCGAATGCGAGTCCGTCGGGCTGGCGCGTGACGGCGAACGTCTTGATCACCCGGTTCGTCTCGCTGTTGACCACCGAGACGTTTCCGTCGATCCCGACGTAGACCCGGTGCTGCGACGCGGCGTCCTCGAGGAGG
>Ga0187855_10000301_pt1 | contig 45629 bp, 40 predicted proteins | sample June2016WEW_8_10_2_FD_132969 | JGI IMG/M metagenome (GOLD analysis project Ga0187855, IMG submission 132969) | Peatland microbial communities from SPRUCE experiment site at the Marcell Experimental Forest, Minnesota, USA - June2016WEW_8_10 | ecosystem: Environmental > Terrestrial > Soil >... | reverse complement strand
CTCTGGTCGCGGCTCATCCGCGAAACGGAACTGCGCATCGCGAGTCTGGCGCCTTAGCTGCCTGCACCTAAACGTCGCATGCTGTCGGTTCGCCGTCGTGGGGCAGGCGCTTTCGCCTGGCGCTTTCGCCTGCCAACGCCCCTCACGGACTTCCGCCAAGGGCTGCTAGGCGTCCAGCGGCGGACGGGGGCTGGCAGTGGCATGGTTCGCGGGATTCGATCCTCCCCTGGCGGCCTGCCGCGGCTCCATTGGCGTCTCGCTGAAAACGATGGAAGAGAAGATCTCGGTCTGCATGAACTCGTAGATGCGCTGCAGACTCCGGCATTCCGCGCAACCCTGCGGGCCGGCGCCGCATCGGTGCTCCAGCAGAAGTCCGAGGTAATATCGAAACTCGTTCATGGCCGCGAATTCATAATATGTCGCGGTGACCCCGGCTATCAATTACATCCAAAGTTAGCAGAGCCCAAAATTCGGGCAACGGCCGCCGCTGGAAACGGGCCATTTGCTGCATTCCCGTGGGTCGCGCCGAAGAAGGATCGCCGTGTCGCCGCGTCGCCCGCCCGCTCGTAACATCCATGCCGCTTGTCGATGGCGCGATGTGCGCGTATTGCGAGGAGGCCCCGGACTCACGCTTTCCGGGGCCTAAGGCGGGGCTTGAGGCGAAGACGTGCAAGAAGCGCAGGTGCGTGGGGCCTCCCTCGGAAGCGGCGCATCCGAAGTACAGACCGGGCATTTCTGCTAATCGGCTGTGTGCTCAGTTTGCGGGCGAAAATGCACAATCGCAATATTGTCGGAAGTTAACGCCAGGCAGCGCCGCGCATTATATGCCGTGGAGCTACCACGAAATGCTTGCGTATTTAAGTGTTATTGTCTTGGTTGTGATCCAGGAGTGCCACCTGTCACGCCTCGTGTTTTTGATCGCCGCAGCGGCTGTTCCCGCTCTCTGTCAGGTTCAAGTCCATCTCAAAACGAATCAGAACACGTATTTGGTAGGCGAACCGATCTTTGTGGTGGTGGATGTCGAAAACATCGGGACGGAACCAGTTGGGTACTCGAGTAGCTACGGTCATGCCGACCTGACAGTTCCCGGAGGCCGGAAAAAACCGGCGCCGAATCTATTTGGGTGCTTTGCGGGGTTCGGCGAAGGCTACGGGGGTGGTGGGTTCCATCCACCGCTGATGAAGCCAGGCCAGACGGTCTCGTTTTGGTTTCTGGTGAAGGGGTACAACCTTCGCGCCGGCGACTATACGTTGCACGCATCCGGGAAAGCCGGCGTTCTTTGGAAAAACTACCCTGGCGCCCGCTCGAACAACGCGCCGCCGGCAGCGCCGAAGCATTCGGAAACCGATCCCGTCGAAGGACAGATGTTTGAAGGTTCGCTAAAGCTGATTATCGAGGATTCGACAGAGCCGCAGTTGAGACAACGATATGCTTCATACGTCGCCGATGCCGAGGGCTGGGATATGGAGCGGCGCGCGCGCGCTCGTGAAGCAATAGCTGAGATGGCGCCTCCCTTCTTGGAGAAAACTCTGCTTGGGTTAGCCAGCCAACCGGAGTCCGCGCGCCTTGCGGTGGAAGGCTTGGGCCAGATTCCAACACGCGAGAGCCGCAGCGATCTGGTCTCCTTGTTCGACAACAGTACCGACTTGCGATTGCGTGCTTTCATCGTTCGGAAGCTTGCCGGAATTGGGAGCAACCGGGAAGTGTCATTCTTCTCCAGTCTGCTCGCTGGACGAAGCACTGCGGTAGACGACGAAATTCGCAAGTTCGCCGCGCTGGGCCTCGGTCGAATCGGCGGAAAAGACGCGCTGAAGAGTTTGGAAAGCGCTCCACAGAGTCCCAACCCGGATGTTCGCGCGGCAGTCGCGACTGCATTAGGCAACACAAAAGACTCAGGTGCGGTGCCCGTTCTTATTGAGATGTATTCCGATCAGTCCGGGTCGGTCCAAAGCGCCGTCTGTTCGGCGTTGATAACTCTGACGCATTACCAATGGTGCGACGGCAGCGGTGCTGCGGAGGAACTCCAGGATAGGTGGCGCGCCTGGTGGCGAAGCCATACTTCTCAGTTGCCGCTGTATGATTCGGATCAATGCCCCGCGTTCGGAGCTTCATTACCCATGGTCAAGTGATGCCATCGCATCCTCGCGAACTGCCAGCCAGCCTGGCAGCCCCGTGGTGGAAGTTGCGGCAGGCTGAATGCATGCCCCACCAACATCACGAACTCTCGATTCGCAGTGGTGGGGCAGGCGGTTTCGCTGCCTTCAATGAGTTTCGCCGAATTCTGACGGGCCTCTGGGCCGTGTAGCATCCGCTCCCGCCCGAGCCTGCCACGCTGTGTCATCGACGCTCGTCTTGGATACGGCCTACGTTTGCTTCGGCTTCTCCTCCGTCTTCTTCTTGTCCTTAGGCGCCGGCTTCGGCTGAGGCTGCGCTGGAGGCGCGGCTTTCGGTTGCGGGGCCGGCGGCGCGGGTTTCGGTGCGGCCTCGGTTGGGCGCGGCGGAGGTGGCGGCGGCGGCGCAGGTTTCGGCGCGACTTCGGTAGGCCGCGTTGCAGGCGGGGGCGGCGGCACGGGCTTTGGCGCTGCGTTGGTAGGCCGCGTCGCAGGCGGCGGTGTCGGCGCGGGCCTTGGCACAGCGTTGGTCGGGCTCGGTGCCGGCGGTGCCGGCGGCGCAGGCCTTGGCGCGGCGTTGGTCGGGCGTGGCGCCGGTCCGGCCGGCGGCCCAGGCTTTGGCGCGGCCCCCGCTGGCCTCGTAGCTGGTGGAGCTGGCTTCGGCGCTGGCGCAGGCGGCGCTACTCTCACTGCCGGCGCCGCAGCCACTGTCCGCGCCGGTACGGACTTGCGCATAGCTTGCGTATCCACCACCTTCCCGGCGTTCTGTTGCAGGATACTCGCCTTGGCCGCGAACGGAATCGGCGCAGGCGGCGGCGCTGCTTTCGCCACGACCGGCTGACTCGTGACGCGAGCCGGCGGCCGCATCACGGGTTTGTTACTCGTTACAGGAGCGAGAGCCTGTTTGACCGGCGCCACCGAAGGAGCTACAGTCACCGGCGCCGCCTGTACCTTCGCCACGTCAGTCTTCGAAACGCTCACGCCGACCTTCGCGGCGGACCCCCCGCTCGCGAACGCGGTTTTGGGCATCGCCGTCACAGCATTGGGCGCGACCATGATCACATATGTCCGGTTAACTGTGACATTGGTCACTGTCTTATTCACATACACGGTGTTATACACGTTCGTAATCTGAACGGTGTTGGCCACCCTGGTGTTCGCGACATTCACGCGCTGAAAGTAGTTCTGGCTAACCTGGTAAGCCGGCGCATACACCTCGCCCGGCCCCAGCGGTACCCAGCCAACCGCAGGCCCTCCGAACGAAAGTGAGACGCCCCAAGAGTCGCCACCGATGAACGCCACCAGTGCCGGGGCATAGACCACCGCAGCCACGGCTGGTCCGCCTGCGACGATGCCTGAAGGTCCCGGAATCCAACCCCAGCCGCCGCCGATGTATGCCCAACGGCCATAGTGGCTCGGGGCGAATCCCCACGGTGCATCGTCCACCCACGACCAGCCCCACGGCTCGATCCAGGCAAAATGTCCGTAGCGGTATGGCGCCCATCCAGCTCCCACCGCCGGATACCACACGGCGCCATAATCCGCCGAAACGCGCCAGGAGCCGTAATTGTCCAGATCCGCGTAGCCAATGACCTCCGGCGGCAGATAGCGTGCCGATTGCGAGCGCGCCTCGTGGGCGTCCCGGTCTTCGGCCCATCCCTCGAACTGGTCGGGGTCGGGCGCGTACTCCACGTCGTAGGTCAATTGGTCGGTGCCGGAAAGCGCCGCGCTGTTGCCGGCTCCCAACGTAAACGCTTGGCCGCCACCGGTGATCGCCGCCTCGCCGTGCCGGACCACCACCCAGGTAGTTCCGGAATCCGGGTCGGAGTTGAAGCGGTACTCGCCCCCGCGCAAGATGGTGATGGCGGCGTTTGGCGTGTCCACTTCGAAGGTCTCATCGTCGCCCAGCCGGCGCACGTGAATCGTCATTTCCCCCGCCGAGAAACGGATCTGCGCCGTATTGTCGTCGAGATTGAGAAACCCCACGCTGGTCTGCGAACTCAGCCGGATCACAGCGTTGTTCAAATGCAACTCAGCTTGAGAGTCCACATCTGCCCACAGGTAGTCGCCGGTCGTGAAAGGCCGGTTTACATCGACTGGCGACCAATCGTCCGCCCCCGCGGGCTGCATGGAAACGCTGCCGTTGATGTAATTCAAGTCGGCCACTCGTGAAGGTGGGTCCTGAGCGCGGACTCCCACCACGAACAGGCTGCAAATTGCTGCGGTGATCAGAAAGCGCCGTAGCAGGTTCCCGTTATCGATAGCCATGATAGTCGTGGCCTCCTGCGTCCACTGACGTGAGCATATCAGATGCAGTTGCCCGATACAGCAATCTTGAAGCAATATTAATGAGAAGTGGATCGCGCATGCCGGTTTTGATCAAGTGCGCCCGGTTCCGTTTCTATGCGGAACTGAACGATTTCCTCCCCGCCGAACGGCGTATGGTAGCTTTCGCACATATTTTCGTCGATGCGGCGCCGGTGAAAGACATGGTCGAGTCTCTGGGCGTGCCGCATACGGAAATCGACCTGATTCTGGTGAATGGGCAATCCGTGGATTTTTCCTACATTGTGCGGGACGGCGACCGCATCAGCGTTTACCCGGTCTTCGAGGCGCTGGATATCACGCCGCTGATCCGCTTACGCCCGCTGCCACTGCGCGAGCCGCGTTTCGTGTTGGACACGCACCTGGGCCGCCTGGCGGGCTATCTGCGCATGGCCGGCTTCGATACGCTTTATGGCAAGGATTGCGACGATGAAGAGCTGGCCCGCATCTCACGCGACGCCGGCCGCATTCTGTTGACGCGCGACATCGGTCTGCTCAAGCGTGGCATGGTGACGCACGGTTATTACATTCGGGAAACCGCCGTGCGGCGCCAGTTCCCTGAGGTGATCCGGCGCTTCGATCTGTCCGGCGCCACGCGGCCCTTCACGCGATGCCTGCGCTGCAACGCGATGCTCGACGCCGTGGCCCGCGCGGAAATCGCCGCGCAACTTCCGCCACGCACCGCTGAATTTTATGACGAGTTCCGGCGCTGCCCGGAGTGCCGGCGCGTGTATTGGAAAGGCGGCCACTATCGCCGCATGCGCGAATTTCTTGCGTCCGCCGGGCAGTTATCATAGATGGAATGAACCGCGAACAGGCGCTGGAAATTCTGCACGAATTCACCAAATCGGAAAATCTGCGCAAGCACGCGCTGGCGGTGGAAGCTTGCGTAACCGCGTATGCCCGCAAGTTCGGCGACGACGAGGAGAAGTGGTCGGTCACCGCGCTCCTGCATGATTTCGACTGGGAGATCCATCCCGAACTGCCAGACCATCCCACTAAGGGAGAGGCGATTCTAGCCGAGCGCGGCGTCAGCGCCGAAATTCGCCGTGCCATTCTTTCGCATGCCAGCTTCACCGGCGTGCCGCGGGAGTCTCCGCTCGAGAAAACGCTTTTCGCCTGCGACGAGCTGGCCGGCTTCATCACCGCCATTTCTTACGTCAAGCCGCACCGGAGCGTTTTCGAAGTAGATGCACCGTCGGTGCGAAAGAAGATGAAGGACAAGGCGTTCGCCCGCGCCGTGAACCGTCAGGACATCGTGGATGGCGCACGCGAATTGGGCGTTGAACTCGACGAGCACATCGACTTCTGTGTGAAGGCCATGCAGGAAAAGGCTGACTCACTGGGGTTGAAGGGCAGCATCTGAGCTGCGTGACGCTCTAGCAGCCGTGGTAGAAGTCCCGGCAGGCTGAATGCCTGCCCCACCAAACATCGCAAACTGTTGATTCGCAGTGGTGGGGCAGGCGGTTTCGCCTGCCTTCCCGAGTTTCGGCGAATTCTGCCCGGGCCGCTAGCCGCGGATCAACGCCGATAAACACCGATAAAAACAAAGATCGTGGTTTTGTCTTATCCGCGTTCATCCGCGTTCATCGGCGGCTACTCTGCCGTCTTCCCCAAACTTGCTAAGCCCCCATAAACACGCCGCGTCCAGCCCCAGGCGGCAGCGGCACCCCGTAGCCGATCAAGCAGAATTGGTCCAGCGCGAACAGCACCACCGACCCCAATTTCAGCCCTTCCGCAATGCGAGCTTCTTTTGCCCAAGGTGTCGTGTAGTCTCCGACCCCCACCAGGTGTGCGCTGTTTGCCGGCGCGAACCCGAGTTGCATGGGCAGCGCGATCGAAGCAGACGCCGCGTTCAGGTTCCGATTCCCCGTATAAGTAAAGTTCTCCGTCTTGAAGCCATCCAGGTTCGCCGGCGTCCAAGTGTCGGGCAGGTTGATCACGCTCGTGAGCGGAGCATCGTTGGTGTCCGGCGGATAGAGCACCTCGAAGCGGGCATTCGCCTGCGTCTGCCGCACAAAGGCCATGATCGCCGTGGTGAATTGCCCGATCAACCCAGGCAGGAAGGCGGATTCCTGCGGGTATGGAGTGGGATCGTTGCTAGGATCCGTAAACACATGCATGGGGCGCCCGAACTGTGACTGGAACGCGCTCGTCGTGTAGGCATCATAGAACGGCATCCCGCCGTTCGGGATCGGCTGCCAGTTGCCACTCGCGGGATCCGCGGGCGGGCAGAAGTACCACCACTGAACCTCACCGAACTGTAGATACGGTTGCAACCCGGCTTGCGCCATCACGTTGGCCATCGCCAGATACACCTGCTGCCAGAACGTCAGGCTCGCCGGTGAGAAATTCGTCTGCAGCGCCGGAGTGTTCACCATGCACGGGCTGCCGTCCGGATAGCACTGCGCAATGCCGGCCAGCGCCGACGGATCGCCATTGCCCAGTTCCGTGCTGAAGGATGCCGTGACGTCAATTCCGTAACCCTTGAGCGCCGTGAAGAAGCTCAAGCTCCAGTCCCGCGCGGCTCGATTGATCGGCGGCGTGGCGGTCAGATCCGTAAGCCAGTTGGCATCCACGCCACCAGCCAGGGAGCCGCTTGTCTGCGCTTGAAGAGTCGTACTGCCGCCCACGTCGACCGCCAGAGTGAGTCCATTGCCGGCGCTTCCCATGGTCCGCGCGGTGATAGTGAGCGCCGTACCGCTCGCTTCCGCCCACACACCCGTCGAGCCTTCGTTGATGAGCAGTTCGAACGCAACCGCCAGGCTTGCCGGCGTATCGCCGATCAGGTTCAAATGCGTCAAGATCGTAGGACCTAGCGACACTTGGGTCGTATCTCCGAACTGCGAGACGCCGGAAAACGTGATCGTCCCCGTCGCATACTGCTGTCCCGGGCAGCACAGTTCGTAAAACCAGAGCGCGCCTGCGTAGTGATTGCTCCTGCCTGTAAACCCCAGCGCCTGGATCAGCCACGCCGTCCGCTCCGGCGCCAGCGCCTGCGAGTGCAGCGTGTCCCAGTCCGTCGCCAGCGTGGTCTGCGAGTCGGGCAAGAAAACAGGCAGGTCCGCGGTGGGCATCGCCACTTCCAAAAAATCGAAGTAGAAATAGGAGCCCGTCTGCCCCGCATGCGTGATCGTGACCGTGTGCGTAACTTCGCCGGATAGCTCGCCCAGATCGCACCGAACCAAAATGTCCTCACCGGCGAGGGCCAGATTCAGAGTGTACGCCGGGTTTTGGTCCACCTGAATCGAGATCTGTGTACACGTAGGCGCGTTCCGCGTCCCTAAGTACAAAGTGTGAGTTAGCGGCGCCTGGTAAGAGTGGCTTACGCTTGCGCTGGGTGTTGTTGCATAACTGATCGATCCGCCGGAGTAGTTGCCGATGGATCTCGTCCATTGACCTGTATAGGCCAGCGTCGTATCGTCGTCCTCCGTCCGCCAGCTTCCCGGTCCAGCGACCTGGTAGCCCCGGTTCGAGCCGCTGACAGTCCAGTTCGAAATAGTAACCGCGAATTCGCTGCGCGCGAAACTGCCTGTCTGCAAGTCCGCCGCCCAGGTCCATCGCATTTTACGCACTGCGTTCATCGGCACCGGCACTGTTGCGCCAGTGAAATCGAGACCGTCGATCGCGCTGAAATCCAGGTTGATTCGCCACTGACTCGGTGAGGCTCCGCCGGTAAGTAATTGCCACGCGGGCTGCCAACTCTCGGTTTGGGCGCCGGAAACGTTCCCGTACACGCCGGTACGGTTGCCGTTTGCCCCCGGGCCGCCGGCGGCCAGCGTCAACGTGATCGCGGCTCCGTTCGCGGACGCCTGCATGGTCGTCGAGAAGGTGTTGATGCTGGTCGCCAGCGCCGCCGCTGCGGATTCCAATGTATCGGTGCCGCTGAGCTGGTATGTGTAGTGCTCCTGATCCCACGCCAGCTCTATGTAATCGTTTCCCGTGGGCGCGCCCTGCAGTTCGAAAGTAGCAGACGCCGCTTGATAACTTCCGGTCGCCGCCGTGGCATGCTGCTGGAGGGGGATTCTGTAAATCTGCTCACCTGTTCCGGGATCGGCCCACACCCGCAGGAACGGCCAGTCCACCGTCGGATACAGCGTCGAATCCAGCGCAATACAGTTACTGCGTACTTCCTGGTACGAGAGCTGCAGTCCGCTCAGATCGCCGTCCGGCAGGTTCCGAAAAGCCGGGTGCTCGAAGACGTTATCGCGGTTCCATTCCACCACTGCCCAGTCGGATTGCTCGCGCCAGCAGCCCGACACCGTGAACCCAGTGGGGCTCGTCTGGCTCAGTGCCGCGATAGCCGACGGCTGATAGAAGTAGCACTGCAAATCCTGGTTTGGAGTGAGTTTCTGAAGTGTGGACATGCTTGCGCCGCCGTCACAACCGCAAAATCACTGTAAGGTCCGAGCCGGGACTCGTCGGCCCCACCGCGGTGATCGCCAGACTGAGTTGGGCCTGCGCCTGAAGCGGCATCCCGAAGCCGTCCACACTCGGCGAGCACGTACCGCCATCCGGAATCGTCAACGTGCAGTACAACGCGCTGTTAAGACTCAATGTCAGTTGCACCGGCCCTCCCACGGGCGCCTGTTTTACAACCGCATATACATCCAACACTGCATGCGCCGCTTCCACTATTACGTTCGGCGCCGGATTGCTGTCTACCGCCAAGAATCCTTGGACTTGAAACGAGAACTGCCCACCGGACAGCGTTCGAAGGCCGTAATCCACCGACTGCGTTAGGTTGATCGACGCAGTCGGGCTGTTGCCTCTCGAATTCGTCACGAACAATTCCGCACTGGCCACCTTCGTGTTGGGCAGCAGCACCGGATAGCTCCAATTGCCGCTTAGCGGGCTGCCAAAGAAGTCCAGTGGGAAGGGAACTACGATCACTTCGCTCGACAAATTGTACACGGGCGCCTGTGCGGCATGCGCCACCGCGAGGGTGCCATGCATCCCGCGCGTCACTTGGTAGGCCAGGCCCCCGTTCTGCACCGCGACGACTTGCATGACTTCTTCCTCGACCTGCACGAACGAGCCCGCCGTCGCAGTCCCCGCTGGCGCAAGATTCACCGTCGTGTCTGTCGCCGCCATTTCCGACGAAAGAGAGAACAGCGTCCTTCCGGCTAACTCGTCCCAGTAATGAAGCGTCAGCGTGCCCGCCGTTACACTGTGTGTGTTAGTCAGATCGGGGAACGCTACTCCGCTCAACTGCACCACTCCGCCTTGCACGGATGACGACCCCACGCCGAACACCGGCAGCGGTGGAGTGCTCATATCTCCCAGTCCACCGCCGCCGACTTGCCACCGTGTCAGTGTCGACAGCAAAGGCTGCCCCTCCAGATTGTTCACGTTCGCGGCTCTGCCCTGGATATGCAACGTGACGCCGGTTTCGTTCGGAACCTCGAACTGCACAGGGCTGGTTTGCGAAGCGGCCGCGAAATGCCAGCCTGCCTCCGCCACCACAAAGTTGCTCGTCGCGTCCGGCTGGACGGCCCAGGGCTGTGTCAGCGTCAGAGTCGTCGCCGTATTGGATGCAATCGCGTACTCCTGGCCGGACCCTGTACCGGTCATGATCCGCACGATCATGCCGGCATAACTCGCATTCCCCATCTCCGCCGTGCTGTTCCCCACAGTGTTCGCCGACACGATCGTCGCGGCGTACTCCGGCTGCAGTTCCATCCGCCAATAAAAATTCGCGTGATCGTACGCCGGATCGGGAAGCGCCGCGATCTGCACCTGCAATCCCGAGTCCGTAAAGGTAGGGGCCGGCGCTTGGTTCGTCGCGATCCGGTACAACTGCGATGGATTAGGGCCCCGGTAGACGTTAAAGCCTGTCGTGCTGGCTGAAAAGCTCAATCCGGTCAGAGTCACACTATTTGTATTGGGCCCGGCAGGGATGCTGGCGAGGATGGCGAACGACAGAGCGCTCTCGTTGCCGGCCGAATCGAGCGCGCTCACCGCGTAGTACAGTATCTGACTTCCCGCCAGCGTGCCCGTGGCGCCAATCGTGGCTGCCAGGCTCACCAGCGGTATGTTTGGCCCGCCCGGCGCCGTGGTCCCTGGGACCAGAAAGCCTGCCGTCAACTCCTCCGTGACGCCGCCGTCGCTGTCGTTATTAGAGCTCTCAGTGATCTGGTACTCGTAGTTGCCGTTCGAGTCGACAGTGTTTCCCAGCAGCGGCCGTGGTAGCCCCACGCCCGCGCCCGGTTGCCGGCGTGCGCCCGTGTCGCCCGGCATTTGACCATTCGTGTCGTCGTACCACTCGTCTTGATAGATCTGTGCAGTGATCGTGGTGATCCGGTAGTTCGCTCCCGGCGCGATCTTAGTGATGCGGAATGGCTGGCGCTCAAAGCCTTCTTTGAGGTACGTTACGGTAATGATGTCGCCCGGCCGCAGCCCCAGCGCCTTCACGCTGGTATCGAAAGAAATGTACGTGTTCCCTTGAATCGACTTATCCAACGAGAATTGCAGGATGCGCGCCGCTTGGTCATAGTTTGGAATCCCGAGCGCACTGAGCGTTGTAGTCACCACCTGCCCGATCAGATCCACGTCGTCCACATCCACCATCAACAGGCTATCCTGTTGATACTCATTGAATGCGTCTTGAAATTCCAGGGTGACCTGGTTCGGCGTGTCCGCGATGCTTCGGGAGAATATTTGTACGCTGGGCTCCCGGTTGGCCTTACGCAGGATGTTTGCGACGCCCGTGGACCCGTCGCTGAATTCGTAGCTCGGCCAACCATCTAACAGCGGCTCTGTGCTATTGCTCCACGCCGGCTGCGTCGGCTGTTGCAGCGCGATCGAATTCTCCACCTGCAGCTGCAGTAGCCCGCTCATGCTATAGGTAAACAACAGGCGGCATGCGTTGCGAATCCCCCGAATCAAGTCTCCCGCGTTTCGCCTGTAGTTCAAGTAAAGATTGCATTGGAAGCGCGGGATCATGATGCTGTTCCCGTTAAGGTCTTGGGTCTGAATCTGCTGATCGCAAAACGCCGCCGCCGCCGCGAAAGTCGTCAAATCGATGTAGCCCGCGGTCCAGCCGCTACGCTGTAAAATGTCCAGCAGAATCCACGCTGGATTCGCGGTGAATACTTGCGCGAGAAAGCTGGCGTCGGATCCGTACGTGGGCAACTGTAACCCGTCCGCCAGCACCTGTATGGTCGGCAGTGACTGTCCGTTGTTGATCTGGTTCGGGACGACTACCGATAGGTACGCCATGCTTCCGTATGGGTCGCCCGCCGGATTGCCCGAGGCATCCGTGAAGTTTGGGTCGAATGCGCCGCTTCGGCTGCCCAGGCTGATTACGCTGTACCAGCCCGTGGAGGTCATGTTCGTACCGGACTGTCCCAGGGGAATTTCGATGCCGTTCACCACTACGGTTTGGATATCCTGGATCGGCCCCATACCCAGCAGCACTTCCATGCGCGTCAGGTTGCCGTCATTCCGCGAAAATACGATCGGCGGCGCGAACCACGCCGTGCCGTACAGCAAGGGAACGTAATCGTTGTACTCCGCGGTGTTGTCGATAACTGGCGCATAAGAGCGGCCTTGTTGGCCGTAGCTTCGTACAAGAATCGACGAGGGCACGAATTCGAGTCCGCCGAATCGCATCGGCCCGCTGAACATTCCGCGAGCCTCGCAATCCGTCCGTGTATAGGCGCAGGAGGTGTACGGCGCGCCACCCACCATGGCGCCCACGCCACCGGTCATATCCGGCGAGTACCCACAGCGGTAGAAGTGCGAGTATTGCCCGCTGCTTCCTCCGGACACCGCTTCCTGCCGTTGCTGTGCGTTCGACGGAAACAACCAGGGACAGCGCCGCTGGATACGCACCTCCGGCAGCAGCACCCTCTGCATGTTCATGCGATTTACAGCGGAGATTTGGAAGAGAGATTCGGTGCTCTGATCCGGCGGGTTGACAATTCCCTGAAATAACACCGCGCTGTCGGATGTCGCTGCGTTTTCAAGGAGATTGTAGAAGAGAAAGGTTACGGTGAGAGTAGCGCCCTTCCAGCCCACCGAGCGCTCCAATTCGGAGAAGTAGGAATCTGCGTTGCCCAGCGACAGTGAGACGCGTGGAATCGCGTCCACGCCTTGATCAGACGAGGTCTGGACTTCAAACAGATTGTGCTTCATCACCCGCGGCGCATACTTGTTTCCGTTGTACGTCACCTGGTGAGTGCTCCAGGACTCCAGTTGTCCGTTCGCCAGCGTGCAGTCGAACAACAGCAGTGGAGTGTCGGTGACCGCCTGCTCTTTTAAATCATAGATGCTCAACATTGACGATATCCAGCTCACAAGAGTGGCGGTTCGGACCCACGGTCGTAATAGTTAGCGCATCGCTCTGAAATCGCGCATTGGTATAGACGCCGCCAGTCTCGAAAGTCTGCTTGTAAAGCGAAGCGGCTGTCTGCGCCTCTGCCTGCATCCCGAAAACATCCAAAGTGCTGCCGGGATCGAGCGCAATTCCGAAATTGATCGATTCCGCCTCGCTCTGCAACTGGCCCGCGGAAGTCACCCGTGTCCACTCCGTCGAAATCGCCGCCGCAGTGGTCTCCGATCCCCGCACCAGCCACACCCGCGTACTCTGGTCGCTGCGCGCATACACGCTGAGGCAATAATTCATTGATGCGGGCGCGTCAATTGACTGCTGCAGCATGAGTATGGCGCCGCTCGGGTTGCTCACTTGAAATGCGGACGTGCCGCCCAGTGGATCGGTGATGTTGCCGGTGACTGTCAAGAGCGGATCGGCTTGCCATGCCGCCTGGTTTTGTGCCTCGCTCCACGCGAGCAGATTGTCGGTGGGATCCAAGAACGTGAATGGCGTAAGCTGGCCTTCCACAGCCTGGAAAAGCGCTTCGAGCGCCGCCACTTCCTGGTCGCTTAGTTCGCCAAAAGCAAGATGCCACTCCGTGATTGCCGCCCCGGGGTCCGCCAGCTTGACGTTGTAGCTCTCGCAGCTCTGATTGACGAGCGTTCGTGCCATCCGCTGCCTTGTGATCGGGAACTGCCCCGTTGCGCCGGACGATAACTGCGGGAAATAGATCATCTCAGCTCCTGTTTTCGCAGATAGTCAGAGCGGCCTTATTCCTCATTTCACCGCTGAGCTGGAATGCGAATGTGTCCGCCCCGAAGCTGCAGTTCGGATAGACCGTTCCGTCCCAGGGATCGGTAAACGGGAAACTCGCAAACCGTCCCTGGTTCTCTTGAAAAAATTGATCGAGCGCTGCCATTTCTTGTTCGTCGAGAAGGCTGAGCTGGATAGTCCATGTGTGCAGCACAGAAGGACTATCGCGATACCGTTGCTCGGTGCCGTCCAAAAACCGAATCACTCCAGTGACGAACTGCAGCTTTCTCTTCGCCGGATATTGAATCACGGCGCCGGTCTTAAGCGTGGGAAACATAACGGTCGGAGGTCGGTCACCACATCGTTGATCGAGTTCATGTTCAGCATCGCCTGCCTTACAGCTCGCGCAATCTCATCGCTATGGTCGAGGAACGATTGGCTGTCGATGGCTTGCACCTGCACCGTGATTTGTTGGCCAGCGCCACTCGATCGCTGCCCTGCCGTCTGTCCGCCGGCCGCCCGCGGCATGCCATTGTCGCCCCATACGACATTCTGGTAGTTGCTGGTAGTCTCTAGGTTCAGCGCCGGCGGCATCGAATAGGGTACGAGTGGCGCGGGCTGCTGCTGGCCGCCTCCAAACAGACTCGAGAAGAGCGACACCAGGGGCATCAGGCTGAGTCCGCCGCCCATAAACTCGCTTACCGTGTTCATCACATCCGTCACGCCGCCGCCACCGGTGCCGCTGCCTTTGGCCTGCGTATTTTGCGCCAGCGCATCGGTATTCGCGCTGGTTGCTTGTGCTTCTGCATTGATCACCTGCGTGGCTTGCGTCAGCGCATCCTGCAGCCCCTGCACCGAGCTCGCTGAAAGTGGCGAGGTCAAGTCGCTTACGGACGTGGTGCCTGTCGGGCTGCCTGCCGCCTGGTTGAACGCGTTGAGAATGGTGTTTTGTGAGTTGCTAGGCATTCTTAGCCTCGTTCGCCAGTTCGTGTTCGAGAATCACAAAAGCTTCTACCTCGCGCGCTCCTAGCCCGTCGATACCCCTCTGCCCTAACTTACGCCGCACGAGATATTCCTCCAGCCACGCCATGCTTTGTGCCGTGATGAACGACTTTGGACACTCCGTCGACGCCACGCCATTCCGCGCCCACACCACGCGCACCGGTGTCTCTGAGGCGCGCAGTATCCACCCGCATTTGCGCTTGATCTCCAGCCCGGCCTTACGGCACGTCGCGCACTCCCAGCCGGCCTGGTTGGAAAATTGAAAATGAAGTGCGACGATCAGTTTTTTCTTTCGGCTTCCGATAGCCCGCACTGTTCCTTGACCGCGGCCAGAGCCTCCCGGAATAGCTCTTCGGGGCCGCTCGCGGCCAATGATTCCGGCGTGGCGGGCAGGCCGTCAACCTCTAGGCCTGTTACTTCTTTCAAACCCCAGAGCAGGTAAAGCCGGTCGATCTCCGACCCGAGCAAAGCGGCTTCCATCTTCTCGTTCGGAGTCTCGCCGGCCTCCACGAACTCCTTTCGCAGCGACAGCTCCCGGATTCGCCGCGTCAGCTCCACGCGCCGCCCGAACGACATCTTGGCAACCGTATAACTCACACCAGGCGCTATCTGCGAATCTTTGACTTCATGACTCATGTATTCCATAAAACCAAACCGCCGGCCATCCGCCTAGCCAAACGCCACGACAATCTCATTGTTGATTGTCCCCTGCGCGCGCGAACTCTGGAACTTCCACTGCAGCCTGTTATCCCCATCGTCGAACTCGGGCACTACCGGAACCACGCTCATCAAGTAAACGCCCATGACTTGCCCGGCTTGCTGGCCGAGCTGAAACATGACGCCGATCGGCGACTGTTGCCGGGCCGCTTGATACAGCCCTTGTGTAGCGGTATCGTTCAGTTCGTACAAGTTGAAATCCGCCGTGACAGATCTTAGGCCTGGCGCGACAGCTTGTGGCAGGTTCGTGCCGAATTCATCCGCGCGCAGATCCAGGCCATTGTCCAGTTGAAAGTTCGCGCTTGTGATGGTATAAAACTGGCTCGGACTGCTTCCCAGCCAGGCCTCCCCCATGTTGCCTGGCACAATGGCATAGTCGAAAGCGCCGATGGCGGGCTCCGCTGGGAAGCTCGTCAATTCCCCTTGCCCTCCGCTAAAGCTTGCATTATCGATCAGGTCCTGCGCCATGCCGTTGAACTCGAACTGGTGAAAGTCGCCGTTCACCTTCACCGACATGCGATTTACCGCCCCCCCACATAGAAGTCTCTGTACCGCGGTGGCGGGGTCCCAATAATCGAATATGCTGACGCTCGGCAGTTCCGTGGCGGGAAAGTAGGAAACAGTCGGCGAGATCTGCGTTCCCGCGGACGGTGCGCTGGAGAATGCCGCGTTCACCTGCACCACCGTGGTGCTTACAATCGCCGTAACAAAGCGTATCTCGCCGTTGCAAGAGACGGCCTGCCCGGCGCCCAGGCCGTGCGGTACCTCAAACACCACGGTGGTGGCCGTTGAGCCGGCCGCGGCCGTCCCGCCTACGTAGAACACCGGAGTGGCGCCCAGGCTTGCCTGAAAAAGCGGTCCATATGCCGGGCCCGAGCTCTGTCCTCCCCAGCTCGTCATGTAAGTAGTCAGATCGAAGGTAGTTTGCCGCCGCATTCCGGGGGGCAATCCCACATATGTCCGGCTACCCGTCTTGTCCTTTCGGGTGGCCTTCTCCAACTGGTTTTTACAAGTCAGCTTCACGGCCGGGAACCTGTTCTGCCCCGTAATCGCCGGCACCTGGCCGTAGCTGGTTTCCAATCCCGTGTAAAAACGGTTGGCATTTGACGAGATATAAGATGCCATACGCTTACTCGCTCACTCCCACATTGAAAGTGACCTTTCCTACCTGAATGAAGTTCTGCCCGCCGTGCTTCACCGGCGTGAAAACCGCCTCGTAACCTCCGGCATAGTACATTCCTTCCCCCCAGTCGCCCCTGTTTTGGTCGAGTACCTGCGTCACGGCATCCAGGTACATCTGCACCTGGTCCTCGATCCCCTCCAGCCGGTCTTGCGAGACCCGCACCTCGATTGCCACAAGGGCGTATCCCGAGAAGTTTCGAAACTTTTCTTTGAGTTGGTTCGCGATCTTCTCGCAATAAACACTGACCGCTGGATACGTGACGTCCGTGCTGCGCTCGGCCAGATCAATCGAGACATTCTGCACCAGAAGTTGGTTGGGTCCCACCGGCGCAAGCATCGCGTTCTCAGCTAGCGCCAGCGTAGACACACAAGCGTTCAACCCCTGCGGTGCGGCGAGTAATTCGAGCACCTGCGCAGTCACCGTACTGCTGACCCATGCCATGTTTCTAACCTCTCTGGATCACACGTGGCAGCGCGCGCAGATAGTCGGGAGCCTGTCCGCTGCCCGGCGCTCTTCCCCCGGTCGATACCGGGGCCGCTTGCACCCAGATTTGATCCATCGCCAGAGGCGACGTGTTCTGCAGCGCGAATGTGGTGGCGGATAGCCCTACGTAGACATTCCACGCCACTGCGTTTGCAGGAGCATTGACAGGCTGTACCGCCAGCGCATTTCCCCCGGTAACGGCGAGACAACTCGCGTCGCCCGCCTGTCCCTCCTCGCTTTCGACGTTCAGCCACGAAACGCAAGCATAGTAAGTCGCCGCCGGCTGCCCTCCGGGAATGGAAGTCAGTTGCGGCGCCGCAGCCTGTGGAATCGGGTCGCCCACGATTCCAATTCCCGTCTCGATCAGCTTGTCCATCGCCCACTTCGCAAGCTGCTGGAATTGGTCTCGCTTACCCTTGTAGCGGTCATTCAGTTGGTTGTAGTAGGCATCCTGATACACGCGCATCAAAGTCTGATACACGTCCCAGAGCTGCAGCGGCGGTGTGACCACAATGTTGTTCAACTGGGGGTTCGGTTGCAGCCAGAACTGCCAGTCGTAAGTATTGCTGCGTTGCAAAAGCGTCGTCAGTTCGATCCCCAGGTCCTGCTGCGCGAGCGTCAGCTTTTCATTCAAATCGATGTTCTCGTTCTCCGCGGTGGTCAGCACGGAGGAGTCCTGATTCATCAAATCCTGAATCGTCGATATCGTGTCGGTGAAAAGCGCCATCTCCCTGACCTACTCCTTGCCTTGCTGCACGGCGCCTTTCAGCTTGCGCAGTTCGTTCGGCGATATAACTGTAAACTGCATCCGCGAGGCCGCCGCGAGCTGCTCTGCCTTGCGCTTGGCCTCGGCGTTCTGTTCCTGGAACTCGATGGCCTCTTCGGCCGTCGCCAGGCGCGCACAGCCTTCCACGATCATTTTTGCCGCGATCGCCCGCGACACTTCCGTGCGCACTCCTTCACGGCCGCCGTCCGGAGTCTCGCGGCTCACCAGCACAACGGAAGGACCGCTTAGAGTCTGCTCCATCTCCCGAATCTTCTTGTAATAGATTTGTAGGTCCATGGTTCTTTCTTATGGGGTGCAGGCATGCCCGGCCCCGGGCACGCCCAACCCCTCCCCATCGTTAGCAATTCACCTGGATTCCGAAGTTGTTGCGGATCACTGCGCAGCCGTATAAGACATCCACCGTGAACTGCTGGGCCAGTGTATTCGGCTGGTAGCTCATCACTACCCGCATGCCGAAGTTACCCATCTCGGCGTAGTGCGCCACCGCGCCCGTTCCGTACAGCGGTTGCGGTAGCCGCCGGATTACCAGCCCGATGGCGCCCTTCGTAAATGCGATGTTGTGGGTCGTCATTGGCGAGCTGCCCGTATAGGCGATATACTGCGACCTCAGCACGAAAAAGTCTTTGATCTTGCCTACCGCGCCCTCGATCAATGCCCGCAGGCCCGCCTCTCCTGCGGTCTGGAATTCGCTAAAACGTTCGATCTGCCGTAACTGGGAATAAGTCGCGGCATCCACTAACATGTACTTCGGCTCGGACGGCGGAACCTTCGCCGTGAACAGAGCGCTCTCCGCCTGGTCGATCACCGCTTCCACTAGCGGCGTGCCGGGCGTGCCCACCGGCGTATTCGCCGTAAACCCTGCGTACAGGTCCATCAGATCGCTTTCGATCTTCTCGGCGATCGCCACCACGGCCGGTTGCATGTACACTTGCAGTAGGTCCGGAACCGCCAGTACTTTCGTCACGTCCGGTATCTGAAAGGTAGCTTCGGCGTGCGTGTTTAACACAATCTGTGCATTCCCCAGATTCGGGTTCTGCGGTTGAACTTGTCCGCCTTCGGCTATGTTATTGGCTACCAGGATCGGAGGAATCGGGATGTTCACCGTATCCCCCGCCTGCGCCAATACGGGTTCATAATCGCGGTTGACCAGGTTACCCATGACAAGGTTCCCAACCAAGGCGGGCAAAGCATCTGCCGCCACCAGCTTCACAATCGCGCTGGCCACATTCGCTGATGTAATCGTTGCCATTCGTTCTCCTAAATGGAGCAGGCTTTCTGCCTGTTCTCCAAAATCAGGCATCCCTGCCTGTCGTGCCTATAAGCCCCGCAGGTTCTGTGAAGCTACCCGCAGAATCTCTTTCCGCACCCGTTCCATTTCCTCCGGAGTCATTCCCGGCCGGATGCCATCCAGGTCCACGCTATCCGTGGCTTCCCGCGGCGCCTTGTGTGCGGCCGTGATTCCCGATCCCCCTGAAATTCGGGCCGGCAAAAACTCCGGATTCTCGCCGACGAAACTGGCCAGATATTCCTTGGCCGGAATTTCGCCGCTGTCGCCGCGCGCCAAAAGCCGGCCGTCTTCCGACCGGTAAATATCGTCCTGCACGGCGCGGTATGCCAGGTCCACCTTGGCGACTCCCAGCCGCTGTAGCTCCGCCCGGATCGCGGCTCCCCTCTCGGCCTGTTCCGCCGCTTGCCGGCTGCGCTTGTTCTCTTCCACCACCTCGTTCAGCCGCCGCTCCAGTTGCTCGCGGCGCTTGCGTTCCTCCACGAGCTCGGTCTTATAGGCCGGCTCGCTTTTGGACTGCTGCTCCTGCACAAACTCCTGGATTGCCTGCTTGACAATCGCTTGTACGTCGGTCTCTTCCATATGCCTCCTAACTCATTGCTTCGATTTCTTGTGCGATCTGCGTCTTGACTTCCTGCCGCACATCCGAGAGGAATTTGAAAGCCAGTTTCTTGTAGACTTGTTTCTTCAGCGTCTCCGATACGATGCCCAGGCTCAGCAGCTTTCGGGCGTCGTCCAGCTCATTGCTGAAGTCGCCAATGTCGAACTCGTCCAACCCCGAGACATCGATCGAAACGTTGTCTTTGCGGGCGGCGGAGATCGCCCCCAGCACTCGCTTCATGGTTTCCTTCACCGCATCGCCGTAGGCCCGCAACACCTCTTGGGTGATGCTGAAGTCCCGCTGCTTGCTGGTTCCGGATTGCGGCTGATTCGACGATCCCGTGCCGCCCGCGTGCGTAATCAAGTAACATACCCGGTAAATTTCGTCCTTCAGTTGAACCAGGTTGTCCGCCGCTATCTGGTAGACCTTGCCTTCCGGCTCCGTCCACCCAAACCGGTCTCCCGGTGCCAGTTGGATAAAGTAAGACTCACCCACGATCTGGTTCCACTCCCGATCCGAATAGATAACCGGCGATGCGAACAGGCCCATAGTCAGCGCCCAGGCTAGCGCGTTCGACTTATTGAAGTGCTCCAGTTGCAGTAGCGCCGCCTTGTTCATCAACCAAAGCCCCTCGCTTACCTGCAACGGAAAGACTGGCACGCGGTTTTGGCCGGCCAGACCGTGTACCCCTTCGTCCACCAGCCGCACTTCTTTGTCCTTCAACTGCTGAAAAACCTGAAAATTCCGGCGATCGTAGTAGATCCAGCGGGTCTCGCGAGTCCATTCATGCTCCGTGACCTTGGATTTTCGAAGCGACGACGTCCGGATGACCGCCCATTCCAACCCTCCTCGATCGTCGTAACTCCAGTTGATGAACTCTTCCGGTGAGTAATCCACCAGGTATGCGCGCGAGCTCCCGATAGCATCCTCCTCCGCCCGGCTGGCCACGGCAACTGGTGACCGGGGAAAGTCCACTACGATGTAACTCCGGCCATATACCAGCGTCTGAACAAACCGTTGCCGGAAGAATTCCGCAAGACTTGTGCCTTTCAGGTCGCAGTCCTCGGCGAACAGATTGTAGAAATCTTTGGCGGCCTCGTCGCTGCCCTCAAATAGCAGAGCCGCCTCCCGCCGCATCAGCGTCGCTGCATACCAGTCGATGATCGAGCCGATATAGTTCTCGTAGAACACCCGGCTAAGCCGCTCGGCATAGATATCGTTCGGCTCCTTGTGCCGCCGCACCAGGTACTCAAAGGCGTTCTCCCGCATTGGCTCGCCGCCGGCATAAAGGTTTCTGTACTTGCGCCACATCGCCTTCTTGGCCAGGTACTCGGGATGTTCTCGGTCGATGTTTAGCATGTCGTCCTTAAATCAGCCGTTCCCTATGTTCCCCGATCGCCGACTGCGGCCGGCACTCTTGCCACAGTACATAACCAAGCGCGTCCGAGAGGTGTGTCCTTCGCCGGTCCTTCTCTTTGTCGATCGCATTGCTGTCCGCCTGGTAAGAAACCTGTTCGAAGTCCTTGATCAACTCCTTGCACTTGGGGTCCACCAGCAACTTGATGTCCCCCGCGGCTGACCTCAGTCTTCCGTTCGTCAGTTGAATCCGCTCACGTACACTCGGGTTCGCCTTGGGCACCTTATAGCTCACCCGCGCGCCATAGTGTCCGCGAAAGTACTCCCGAACGATCTGGTAGTCGGAGGCGCCAGTGGTGTGCAAACTGTTGCCCGACGCATCGCCGTAAACCACTACGCCCCCCCGATGATCGGGAAAGCGCTTTTCAAACTCCTCGCAGCCCTCTTGCGTGCTGGCGTGCCGGATCACGATTTCATCCAGCACCAGTATCTTGCTGGCCTCCGTTTGCAGGATTACCGAGGACATGGGATCCACATTGAAATCCAGCGCCCAAAGCAACGGGTAATTTGGATTGATCCGTAGCTCCTTTACGTGATCGCGCCGGCTGAAGGCGCTGTAGACCAGTCCTCCCTGCAGGCTCAAATATTGCCCGAGCGCTTCCTGTTGGTACAAGGTCTCGTCGTAGCTGTTGCGCAGCCGCTCGTAAAAATCCGGCACCTTCTCCAGCACGAAGCGGTTCTCAAAAGCCTTGGCGATCACGGCGCTGTATCCCGCGACCGGATCCGCGATGAATTTCTGGTAAACCCAGTCGTACCCCTTGGGGGTCCACACCGCGAAGCCGCACAGTCTCGTAGCTTGCGGGTCTCGTAGCCGGCCTTCCAGGCGCAGCCACGCCTGCTCGGGCGAATAAGTGAGCTCGTCCAATCCGAACCAGGCCAGATTCGTGCCGCGTAGCCGCTCAAAATCGTCGACCGGCCGGAATAGAATCCGGGATCCTGTGTCTTTCATTAGCAGCACGTTCTCGCCCTTGTTGTAGTCGTACGGAATCTCATTACTCGCCAAAATCTCGAACAGCGTCGTCTGCGTCGCATCCCGTAGCATGGGATAAGTAGGTGCCCCGATCAACCCTTGCCTCCCCGCATTGACATAACTGAGTTTGATCGCCTCGTGGCAAAGCGCCTGGCTCTTGCCGGAAGCGATCGGTCCCGAGAAACCCTTGAATCGCGCCGGGTCCTCGCGGAACACCTTCTGGGACGGAAGCGGGTCATACACTATCGTTTGGAGCCATTCTCCGCCGTGTCTGAATCTTGCCATGTGACCGTGAGTCTGCGGGGTTCATCGTCCGGCGCCAGTTCCTTTTCGATCTGCAGTAGGCGCACCAGATCTGCAACTGTGAACTTGCAGTCGTCCGCCCCTATTCTCGTCGCAATGTTTTCAATCGCCTTTCTGATGGCATCGGCTCGCTGCTCTTGTAGTTCTGTCATGGCTGCGATGCAAAGCCTCATTCCCGATTCGAGACTAACATCGAGTCCCTGCCGTCCCGATTGTCGGTTATGGCTAACTTACAGAAAATGAACGTAAATAGTTTTGCGTCGACGTGTGACTGGCAGTGGGGCAGGCGCTTTCGCCTGCCAACCAGCGTGCCCGGCGGGACGATGAGAAGGAGCTTCAAACGCGGCGATATGATGGCTTGGCGCAGCCTGCGGGAAGGCGACCTATCGCCCCGCTACTCCATCCGCCAGATAGTAATGCACGGCCGGTGTCACCACCAGCGACAACACCATCGACGCCAGTATCCCGCCGATCACCGCAATCGCCAGCGGTTGCAGCATCTGCGAGCCCGCACCCCACGCCAGCGAAAGCGGTAACATGCCGGCCACCGTCGCCAGCGCCGTCATGATAATGGGCCGCAGCCGCCGCTCTCCCGCATGGATCATGCTCTCTTCGGCCGGCATCCCCTCGCCGCGGAATTTCTGGTCCGCGTCCAGCAGCAGGATGCCGTTCTTCGCCACGATCCCTATCACCATGATCAGTCCCATGAACGAAGAGATATTGAAGGTCGTACCGGTTGCCAGCAGCGCCAGAAAGACGCCTGAAGCGGAAAGCAGCGCCGACGCGAGAATCGCCACCGGCGCCGCGAAGCTGTCGAATTCGAACAACAACACGATGAACACCAGCAACACGGCTAGCACCAGTACAAATACCAAGTCGCGGAAGGAGCGTTGCTGCTCTTCGTACCCGCCCCCATAGCCCACTCGGATGCTCGCCGGCAGACCCAATCCGTTGACCACCTTCTGCACCGCCGCCATCCCTGCGCCCAAATTGAGCCCCTCCAGGCGCGCGGTCACCGCCACGTCGCGTTGTAGATTCTCGCGGCGGATCTCGGTCTGCCCCGGTTCTTCCGTCGCCTTCGCAACCGATCCGAGCGTCGCCGTCTTCCCCGTCGAGCTGACCAGCAGCGTGTTTTGAATCGCATCCAGCGAGGCCCGTGTCTGCTCCGGAAAACGCACACGGATGGTGTAGGCGCGATCGTTGACCACCACCTGCGTGGGCGCCGGTTCTCCCTGCAGAATGGCGCTGGCGTCCAACTCCACTTCCTGCGCCGTGAAGCCCGACCGCGCGGCCACTACCGGGTCAACCTGGAAGAGCAGCGCCGGTCCACTGATGGTGTTATCGATGCCGTTCAGCACGTCGACCACGCCGGGAATTTTCTTGATGGAGTCCGCCACTTTGGGCGCCCATTCGCGCAGCACCGCCGGATCTTGCGAAAACATTTTGATCAAGATTGGTTCGGGGGCGTTGGAAAGGTCGCCGATCATGTCTTGCAGCAACTGCGGATACTCCACCTCCAGCATGGGCACCTGTTTGGCAACCTGGGCGCGCACTTCCGCCGCCACTTCCTCGGCGCTGCGTTCGCGCTTACGCTTGAGCTTGACCGAGATATCGCCGCGATTGGCCTCCGTCACGGCCGCCAATCCGAGTTGCAGCCCGGTGCGCCGGGAGGTGCTCTCCACTTCAGGCGTGGCGCGCAGGATGCCTTCGACCGCGGATACAGTGCGGTTGGTATCCTCGAGCGACGAGCCGGCCGGCATAAGGTAGTCGACGATGAAACCGCCCTCATCCATGCTTGGAAGCAGGTCGGAGCCCAGCGCCTCGTAGCAGAAATAGGATCCCGCGATTACCCCCAGGCTCAACGCCGCAAACGCCAGCGGATGCTCCAGCATGGCGCGCAGCACTCGCTCGTAAACCCGCATCACCCGCGGCGGCACGCCCTCCCGGCCTTTCCTTCCGGACTGGCCTGCCCTCCGCGCCCGGATGAAATAGTGGCTCAGGGTGGGGGTCCACGTGAGCGCCAGCGCGAGGGAAGTCAGCAGCGCCATCCCCACGGTGAGCGCCAATGCGCGAAAGAATACGCCGGTCACTCCCGTAATAAGAATCAGCGGCAGGAAAACTACGATGGGGGTAATGGTCGATCCCACCAGCGGCGCGCGAATCTCCCTTATGGCGCTGCGTATGGCTTCGCCGCGCGTCCGGCCGGCATCGCGATGCGCCACGATATTTTCCACCACCACGATCGCATCGTCGATCACCAAGCCCACCGCCGCCGCCAGTCCGCCGAGCGTCATCAGGTTAAAGCTTTCGCCGAGCACGCGGAGGGCGATGAAGGTGACCGCCACCGTCGCCGGAATGACCAAGCCCGCCACCAGCGATGTCCCCCAGTCCCGCAGGAACAATACCAGGATCAGGGAAGCCAGCACCAGCCCGATCAGGATGGCATCGCGCACGCTGTCGATGGAGTCGTTCACAATCTCGGATTGGTCGTAGAACGGTTGCAGCACCGCTCCGCGCGGCATCGTTCGGCGCAGGCGGGCGATCTCAGCGTGCACCGCTTCGGCCACCGCCACGGTGTTGCCATCCGGCTGGCGGTAGATGTTCAGCAGCACCGCGGGCTTCTGATTTGCCGTCACGATGGTGTAGACGGGCTTCACCGATGGCAGCACCGATCCCAGATCGCCGATGCGGATCGGCGCCCCGGCGGGGGTGGTGCGGACCACGATGTTCGAAATCTGCGCGGGGGTGCGCGCCTGGCCGCCCACCAGGCTGAGCACGAGTTCGTGCCGGTTCGCGATCATGCCCGGCGAATCGATCATGTTGCTGCGGCCGATGGCATCCAGCAAGGCAGGTACGCTCACCTGGCTCTCCAAGAGCTTGGCCGGATCCGGCCGCACCTCGAATTCCGGCTCCTGGCCGCCTTGCACCACCACCGTGGAAACGCCGCCCAGCCGGTTCAGGCGCGGCTTCAGCTCATAGGTGGCCATCTCCCAGAGCTGCGTTTGCGGGATGTTGTCCGACGTCAGACTGTAGCCCATGATGGGGAAGGCCGCGAACGTCAGGCGGTTGGCGGTTACTTTGGCCGTCGCGGGCAGCGTGGTCTGCACACGCGCCAGCGCCGCGTTCACCAGCTCCAGCGTGCGGTACATATCCACTTTCCAGGAGAAGAACAAGTCGACTTCCACTTGGCCGCGGCTGGTGATCGATTGCACCAACTCCACGCCCTGCACGCTGTTGACGGCTTCTTCGATGGGGCGCGTGACGGTGACCAGCATCTGGTCGATCGGCGCTACGCCGTTGTCCACACCGATGACGACGCGCGGAAAATCCGTCGACGGAAACACGGCTACTGGAATCGTGTTCGCGAGATAGATTCCGCCCGCTATCAGCGTCACGATGACGAAGATCACGGGCTTGGCATGGCGGGCGGTCCAATGCTCGCTGGTTTGCTGGTCTTGCGCGGGAGGCTCGATGGTGGTGCTCACGGCTCTTCTTTCTCCCCGGCCGCCGGCTTCTCCACCCGCACCTTGCTCCCGTCCTCCACGCCCAATCCGCCCACCGTAACCACCTGCTCGCCGGCTTTGACTCCCTCGAGCACTTGCACCTTGTCCGCTTCGCGCACGCCCACCTCGATCTTGCGCGCGTGGGCCACGGAGTCGGCGCCCACCACGATCACCTGCGTGCTCCCGTCCTCCGCGGGCAGCAGCGCCGAGGGCGGCACCACCACGGCATGGTCGATGACGGCAGCCACAATCGAGACATGCACCGTGATACCCGGCTTGAGCCGTTCGCCGGGATTTGCCGTTTCCACCCAAACTTGCACCGTAGTGCTGTTGGGGTCCACCGCCGGGCTGACCACGATCACTTTGCCCGCGAGTTTTTCCGTGCTATCCGTCTGCGTGACTGTCGCCGGGTCGCCCACTTTCAAATAGCCCGCCTGACTTTGCGGAATATTGGCCCGCGCCACCACGCGCGAAACGTCCATCACGGTCAGCAGCGGCGAGCCTGTGTTGGCCATCTCGCCTGGATACACGCCGCGGTCCGCAATCACGCCGCTGATCGGACTGCGTATTTCCGAGTACGACAACTGCGCTTCCGAGCCCTGATAATGCGCCTTGGCCGTTTCCACCTGCGCCTCGGCGGTCTTGATCTGTTCCTGCTTGCCTACGCTCTGCAAAGCTTCCAGATGCTGTTGCGCGGTGTCGTACTGGCTGCGCGCCTGCACGTAGGCGACCTGCGCATCGTCGACCAGCTTGCTGGCCAGCGCGCCTTCTTTGTAGAGCTTCTGACGGTTTTCGTAAACTTTCTGGGCGGCGTCCAGCGCTTCCTTGTTGGCCTTGACGTCGGCCTGCGCTTTGATCACCTGTTCCGGGACCGCGGCGGCTGTCGTGCTGCGATAATTGGCCTCCGCCTGATTCCACTGCCCCTTGCTTTCCTGCGCGGCGGCCGCCAGGTCGCGATTTTCCAGCAATGCCAGCAACTGGCCTTCGCGCACATGATCGCCGCGGTTCACATAAAACGTGCGCACCGGCGCGCTGATCTTCGGCATCACGGAAGCTTGATTTCGCGGATACAGAATGCCGTCCGCTTCGACTATGCGGCGTATGGATTCGGTTTGCGCGGGGCTGACTTGCACGGGGACTACTGGTTCGGCTTCTTTTTCCTCTTTCTTTGCGCAGCCGAATGTTAATAGCAGGAGCGCTGCTAGCATGAGGGCTTGGCGTATTTGGTGTGATGCGGGGTTTTTGTTGCTGCAGCATGTCCTCCGGAAACCCACGTTGGAAGTTGTCGTTCTGGCGAGAGAGTTCGACGGTTGGCAGGCGAAAGCGCCTGCCCCACCACACGCACCGAACCGCGGCCCTCGGGCCAACGAATCTTCTTTGCTCATCTAGAACGCTCCCGTCAAGGTTTGCAAGGCGGCTAGCGCCACCCTATACCTCACCAACCCGTCATCATAAGCATTCCGGGCCTGCGCCACCGTGCTCTGCGCATCCACGACCTCCAGTACCGATGCCTCCCCCGCCTGGTACCGCAGCAGCGTGAGCCGCAGGCTTTCCTCGGACAGATCCGCGGACCGACGGAGCGAATCGAGCTGCGCACCGGCGACCTGCGCTTCCAGATAAAACGAATCCAGATTCGCCAGCAACTGGCGTTGCGCCAGGCTCAGATCCATGCGGGCCTGCTGCAGCCGAAGCTCTCCCTGCCGCACCTTGCTGCGGGTCGCGCCCCAGTTCCAGATCGGAATGGTCAGCGTGGCCTGCGCCACAGATCCCAGGTTGCGCTCGTGACTCCGGTTCCAGATGGCATACTGGTTCGCGTCGATTCCGAAGAAATAATCGAACGAGAGCGCAGGGAGGTACGCGGCCCGCGCCGACGCCACTTCGAATTGTTCCTGCCGCACGGTCGCCTGTGCCGCGGTGATATCCGGATTATTGCGGCCGGCCATGGCGTCGACTTCAGTACGCGGCGGCAGCGGCGGCGCGGTCAGTAGGTTGTCCTCCACCGAGAACTGCTGCGTGTAGTCCGTGAACAACAGCACGCCAAAACCAATCCGGCTGCGCTCGATGGCGAGTTGCGCATCCTGCGTGTCGCGCTCGCGCTGCCCGAGTTGAATCTCCGCCTTCACCACGTCGGAATGCGCCGCTTCGCCGCCGGTTTCCAGTTTGCGCGTGATCTCCGCAAACTGGCGCGCTTCCGTCAGGCTACGCTCCGCGTTGGCGGATTTCCGCTGCGCCGCCAGCAAGCCATAATAATTCTGCACCACGGTAGCCGCCAGTCCGCGCGACGCAATATCCGCCCTGGCGCGCGCCGCCGCCTCCGCCGCGATCGCCCGCTGGTAGTCCGCACGTTTGCCCGGCGCGTAGATGTCCCCATGCACGAGCCCCTGGTTGTTGTATACATGCACGCCGTCATTGGCCACGAACAGTCCCGAGGGCGTGCCGTTGGCCTGCGTGTAAATGTACTGATTGAACCAGTTCGCGGTGGGCAGCAAAGCCGCCTTGGCCTGCACCCGATCCTCGTGCGCTAGGGCCGCCGTGATCACCGCCGACTGATACTGCTGGGCTACATTGCGTGCGCGCTCCAGGGCGTTCTCCAGAGTCAGAATGAGGCCGGTTGGCGTTGCAGGGGCGGCTGGCCCTGGTGCGGGCGTTTGCCCCATCAGGATGGGGAGACCCATCGTCCCCCACGCCAGAATTGCGAGTAGACGCAGCATAGCTTATCCAGAGTATAGGAAAGGACAGATGAATGCAGGATGAAGCGCCCCCATGCCCCCCGTCCCCAATCCCCGCAGCCCGCGCCGCCTGATAGAATACTGCCTTAAACCTATGACCAATCGCCAACGACACGTCCCCTTTTGCCTCGCTGCCTTGCCGATTCTGCTATGGATCGGCAGCTCCAGCCAGCCCCTGAATGCGGCCGGAAAGCCCGACGACGCCGCGGCATCCAAGCCGGCGGCCAAGTCCGCGCCCGCCCAGGCGCCCGACACATTCAAAGTCCTTTTCGACACCACCAAGGGCCCCGTCGAAGTCGAAGTGCATCGCGACTGGGCTCCCCTCGGCGCCGACCGCTTCTATCGCCTGGTGAAGTCCGGGTACTTCGATGGCGCGGCCTTCTTCCGCGTCGTGCCGAATTTCGTGGTGCAGTTCGGGTTGGCCGCCAACCCCGCCGTCACCAAAAAATGGGACACGCCCATCAAAGACGACCCCGTGAAACAGACCAATCGCACCGGCTCCATCGTATTCGCCACCGCCGGTCCGAACACCCGCACCACCCAGCTTTTTATCAACCTGCGCAGCAACTCGAGCCTCGACGGCATGGGATTCGCGCCCTTCGGCATGGTCCTCGGCGACGGCATGCAAGCCGTCGAGAAGATCACTAGCGAATACGGCGAGCGGCCCGACCAGGGCGCCATCAAAGCCCAGGGAAAGGCCTATCTCGACGCCAAGTTCCCGAAACTCGACTACATCAAGAAGGCCACCATCGAGTAACTGAGCTGGGTGTGGGGCAGGTTGTCCGTGTGGGGCAGGTTGTCAACCTGCGGCCGATTGGTAATCGGCCTGGGCTTGGCCGTGGCGGCGCTGCTGCGGGCGCGGGACTTTGTCGATCTCACGCCCCCGATGGGTCGCGTGGCAGGATGTGCTCGACACGCTGTCGGTACTGAGCTGCTCCATGAACACGACGGAACCGCGCGCTGAATACCGTGCGCGCTGAATGACATTGCATCCGGCAGCCCAGGAGCCTGCAAATATACCGGCCCGCTCCCGCCCTGCGCCACTACCCGTCGCCCCACTCTGCCAAAATAATAGGGTGCACCCCGCCAAGTTCCGCATAGGCCTCGTCCAGATGGCCTGCTCCGTCGATCCCAACGAAAACCTGGCCAAAGCCGAATGGCGCATCCGCGAGGCTGCCGGCCGGGGCGCGCAGATCGTCTGCCTCCAGGAGTTGTTCCGCTCCCAGTATTTCTGCCGCGAAGAAAACGCCGCCCTGTTCGATCTGGCCGAGTCCATCCCGGGGCCATCCACCGATGCGCTTTGCAAGCTGGCGGCCGAACTGCAGGTGGTCATCGTCGGATCGCTGTTCGAGCGCCGCGCGGCGGGCGTCTACCACAACACCGCCGCGGTCATCGACGCGGACGGCAGCCTGCTCGGCATCTATCGCAAGATGCACATCCCCGACGATCCGCTCTATTTCGAAAAGTTCTACTTCACTCCCGGCGACCTGGGTTTTCGCAGCTTCGATACGCGCTATGGCCGCGTGGCCGCGCTGGTGTGCTGGGACCAGTGGTTTCCCGAGGCCGCTCGCCTCGCCACCCTGACCGGTGCCCAGGTGCTCTTCTATCCGACCGCCATCGGCTGGCATCCCGCGGAAAAGGCGGAATACGGCGCGGCGCAGCACGACGCCTGGCGCACCATACAGCGCGCGCACGCCATCGCCAACGGCGTCTACGTGGCGGCCGTGAATCGTGTGGGCTACGAAGGTCCGCCGGAGCATGGGTTGGAGTTTTGGGGCGGCTCGTTCGTGGCCGACCCGTTCGGCCAGGTCGTCGCCCAAGCCCTGCACGATCGCGAAGAAATCCTGATCGCGGAATGCGATCCGCGCCGCATTGAAGAAGTGCGCCGCAACTGGCCGTTCCTGCGCGACCGGCGCATTGACGCCTATGGCGGGATCACGCAGCGCGTGCTTGACTGATGCCGGATACGCCACGACCGATGCCGCCCACGCCGCGCGCCCTGGGCTTCCGCATGCCCGCCGAATGGGAGCCGCACGTAGCCACCTGGATCGCCTGGCCGCACAATCGCGACGATTGGCCGGGCCGCTTCCCTCCGATCCCGTGGGTCTATGCCGAAATCGTGCGCAAGCTGGCGGAGGTCGAGCGCGTGCGCATTCTTGTCGAGGGCCGCGCCGCCGAAGACGCCGCACGCCGCATCCTGCGCAAGGCTGCCGCCAACTTGGCCGCGGTCGAATTCTTCCATGCGCCGACAGACCGCGGCTGGACGCGCGACTATTGCCCGCTCTTCGTCAAGAACCGCGCGGGCGATGTGGCCCTCACCAACTGGCGCTTCAACGCCTGGGCCAAGTACGACGATTGGAAGCGCGATGCGGCCATCCCCGCTACGCTGGCGCGCGTGCTCGGCCTGCGCGCCTGGGAGCCCGGCCTGGTGCTCGAAGGCGGCAGCATCGACGCGAACGGCCAAGGCCTGCTGCTCACCACCGAAGAATGCCTGCTCAGCCCCGTACAGGCGCGCAATCCGCACCTCAACCGCCGCCAGATCGAGCAGGCCCTGCGCGACTATCTGGGCGTGCGCCGGATCATCTGGCTGCGCAACGGCATCGTCGGCGACGATACGCACGGCCACGTGGATGACCTCGCCCGCTTCGTGAATCCCGACACGGTCGTGATCGCCTCCGAGCCGGATCGCTCCGACGCGAATTACGAGCTGCTTCGCGAAAATCTCGGCATCCTGCGTAAACTGCCGCTTCGGGTAGTGAAGCTACCCATGCCCGCGCCATTGATTTTCGCCGGCCGGCGCTTGCCGGCAAGCTACGCCAATTTCTATATCGCGAACGGCCTCGTGCTGGTGCCCACGTTTAACGATCCGCACGACCGCATCGCCCTGAACACACTGGCGCGCCTGTTCCCGAACCGCATGGTCACCGGCATCAACGCCGTAGAACTGGTGTGGGGACTCGGCACGCTGCACTGCATGACCCAGCAGCAGCCGGCATCAAAACCATGAAGGCATTCGTTCTTCTTTTGGTATGCGCCGCCAGCCTGGGCGCCACGCCAACCGCGGACGTCAACGCCATCTTCGAACCGCTTGTCGAGGCAAAATCGCCCGGACTGGCGGTCCTCGTACGCCAGCACGGGCGAACTGTTTTCCAGCGCGGTTACGGCATACGCGACCTGCGTACCCTAGCCCCCATCGATGCGCGCACGGATTTTCGCCTGGCCTCGTTCACCAAACAGTTCACCGCGATGGCCGTGATGCTCCTGATCCACGACGGAAAGCTGCGGTATGACGAATCGCTGACCGAAATATTCCCTGATTTCCCGGCATACGGGCGAGCCATCACGGTCCGCCAGCTTCTGACCCACACCGCGGGCCTCGCGGATTACGAGGATCTGATGGGTGAAACCAAGTGGACGCCCACCCACCAGATTCAGGACGAAGAAGTCCTCGCCCTGCTCAAACAAGCCAGCCCGAAGTTCGCGTCGGGGACTGTTTGGGCGTACAGCAATTCGGCGTACGTGCTACTCGGGCTGGCGGTGGCCAGAGTCTCCGGCGAGCCGTTTGGCGAATTCCTGCGGCGTCGCATTTTCGATCCGCTGCGCATGCGCGACACGCTGGCTTACGTGAACGGCAGGAACACCGTGCCGAACCGCGCGTACGGCCACACCAGGCAGGGAGCGCAGTTCGTAGAAACGGACCAAAGTCCCACCTCGGCGACACTGGGCGATGGCGGTGTCTATTCCAATCTAGCCGACCTGGCAAAGTGGGACGATGCCCTACAGGAGCATTCGCTACTGCCCGCGGAACAAATGCGGCCGGCATTGACTCCCGTGAAACTCGCGGATGGATCCGAGCCAAAGTGGCCCACATCGCCTGGCGACGACTACCTGAATCCCGGCAAACCCGTGGCGTACGGGTTCGGATGGTTTCTCGATCCGTATGAAGGCCACGTGCGCATGTGGCACACCGGCAGCACCATGGGATTTCGCACCGTAATCGAGCGCTTCCCGGCAGACAAGCTGACGATCGTCGTGTTGTGCAACCGGACCGATCTGGATCCGGCCAAGCTGGCTCTCACGGCAGCCGGGACCTTCCTGGAGAAAGCGTCCTCTGGCGAACAATCGCGTCCCGCAAATGGACAGCGGGGCGCCGCGCGGCGCTGATCGCATTGCGCTTAGAGCCGGAAGGCCGCGTGCACTGTCTACTCTCTTATGCGCACCCTGATCCAGGATTTGCGGTACGGATTGCGGCTGCTTGCCCGCAGCCCCGGCTTCACGGCCATCGCGCTGCTGACCCTCATGCTCGGCATCGGCGCCACCGCCGCGATCTTCAGCGTGGTCGACGCCGTGCTGCTGCGCGCGCTGCCCTATCGCGACCCGCAGCGTTTGGTCTCGGTCTTTGAAGACGCCGGCGAGATCGGCTTTCCGCGTAACACCCCCGCCCCCGGCAATTACGCCGACTGGAAGGCGCAGACCCAGATCTTCGAAGATGCCGCCGCGTCGTCTGGCCGGATTTACAACCTTACCGGCGATCGCGGCGATCCGGAGAAACTGGACGGCGCCGCCGTCACCCAAAACCTGTTCTCCGTCCTCGGCACGAAACCGGATTTGGGCCGCGTCTTCCTGCCGGAAGAGGACCGGCCGGGGGCTGTGCACGTCGCGCTGATCAGCCACGGGTTGTGGATGCGCCGGTTCGGAGGCGACCGGAGCCTAGTCGGCCGCGAGATCCTGCTGAATAGCCAAAAGTACACCGTGGTTGGCGTGATGCCGCCGGGTTTTGCGTATCCGTTCGGCAACGACGACCTCTGGACGCCGATCGCCTTTACCCAGGCGCAACTCTCCGATCGCGGTTCGCATTACTTGCAAGTGGTGGCGCGACTCCGGGCGGGCGTTACTCCGGCGCAGGCCAATGCGGAGTTGCAGGTGCTCTGCAAGCGGCTGGCGCGCGCGTATCCGGATACCAATGCCGGCATCAGCCGGTTCTTCGCCGAGCCGCTCCAAGATATCTACACGCACGACGCGCGCACTGGATTGATCGTGCTGATGGCGGCCGTCGGTTTCATCCTGCTGATCGCTTGCGCCAACATCGCCAATCTCCTGCTTTCGCGCGCGACTGGGAGACAGCGTGAGATCGCCGTACGCACCGCACTGGGAGCGGCGCGCGGACGCATCGTGCGCCAACTGCTGACCGAAAGCACGCTGCTGGCGGTGTGCGGCGGCCTGCTCGGGATACTGCTGGCGGACTGGTGCTTAATTTTCTTGAAAAACCTGGTCCCCGAGGATCTCGCGCGCAATGCGTCGCTCGCGCTCGACCTGCGCGTGCTGGCTTTCGCCGTCGCGATTTCGCTCGCCAGCAGTTTCCTGTTCGGCATGGCGCCGGCGCTCGAAGTCTCCCGGATCGATTTGACCGGCGTGCTGAAAGAAGGCGGACGCGGCAGCGTCGGCCCACGCCGTAGGAAACTGCGCAATCTGCTGGTAATCGGCGAGGTGGCGCTTTCCCTGATTCTACTGGTGGGGGCGGGATTGCTGCTCCAAAGCTTCGCCAAACTGCGAGGTCTCGATCCGGGCTTCCGCGCGGACCATGTCCTCAGCGTGCGCCTGGAAGTGCCGCGCTCCAAATACGGCGATTTTGCGAAACGCTCGGAATTCTTCGATCGCGTGCTGGAACGCGTCCGCGCGCTGCCCGGCGTCAAGACCGCCGGCTTCACCAGCGCGCTGCCCCTGACTTGGGCAGGCGGCACTAATGGCTTCACGCCCGAAGGCATCGCACTCGATCCCAACGTGACTTACGACGCAAATGACCGCGTGGTGACGCCCGGTTACTTCGAGGCGATGCGGATTCCGCTGCGCCATGGGCGGCTGTTTGATCGTGCCGACGGGCCGGATGCGACGCCCGTGGTGATCATGAATGAGACGATGGCGCGCAAGTTCTGGCCGAACCAGGATCCGCTCGGCAAGCGCCTCAAGTTTGGAGACGCCGCGGATAAGACGCCCTGGTGCCGCATCGTCGGCATCGTCGCCAACGTCCGGCAGATGCACCTCAACGAGCCGCCGCGACAGGAGATGTACTTCCCGCATTGGCAGTCGAAGGACAACTGGATGGTGCCGCGCGATCTCGCGATTCGCACCAGCGGCGATCCGCTGAGCCTGGTCAGCGCCGTGCGTCAGGCCGTCTGGTCGATCGACAAGGACCAGCCCGTTTCGGACATAACGACCCTCGACGGCCTGCTCGACCAGGAAGTCGCCCAGCGGCGCGTGCAAGCGACGCTGCTCGGGGGATTCGCCGCGCTCGCGTTGATCCTGGCGTGCGTGGGTATATATGGAGTGCTCTCGTACCTGGTCACGCAGCGCACACAGGAGATTGGTGTCCGCGTGGCACTGGGCGCGAATGCGGCCGATGTTTTCCGGACGGTGGCCGGGCAAGGCATGGCGCTGGTGGGGCTGGGCATCGCGGCGGGACTCGTCGGCACGCTGGCTCTATCGCGACTGCTTGCCACCCTGCTGTTCGGCGTGCAAGCCACCGATCCGCTCGTGTATCTCGCCGCCGTCGCGGCATTCGCCGCAGTCGCGCTGCTGGCCTGTTACTTCCCGGCGCACCGCGCCGCCCGCGTAGATCCAATGGTGGCCCTGCGCTACGAATGACGTGGCGCGGGCACTCCTGCCTGCCGCGCCGGCACTCCTGCCGGCGCAGGCAAGCTCTGCTCGCCCTCGGCGAACTTCAGTTCGCCCGAGTAGCCGGGTGCGCGGCCCCACCCGTGAAAAAGGACGAGCCATTCTCCCAGCATTTATGAGATCCTGAACGAATAGCTCGATACGCCTGAAAGGAAGCCAGCGCTATGAAGAAGAGCCTTTATCTCGCACTCGGGATGTTCATCCTCGCCTCCGGGTTCCAGTTCGGAGGAGCGCAGGAGAAAGCTGCCACCCGAACGCTCAAAGTGAAGCTGAAGTACACCGGATCCGGAACCGTGGATGAGAAGCACAAAATTCTCGTCTTCGCCTTCGATTCGCCGGAGTTTACCCAGGGTAGCGTGATGCCTTTCGCATCGCAAAGCGCGACCTCCAAAGACGAAACGGTGACATTTTCGGAGATCGCCAAATCGCCGGTCTACGTCGTCGCTGTTTATGACCCAACGGGGGGTTACGACGGCCAATCCGGTCCACCTCCGTCGGGTTCCTCCCTGGGAATGTACACCAAGGCGCCGCCGACGCCTGCACCCGTGAATATCGACGAAGGAAAGACTGCCGAAATCGACCTGCCCTTCGACGACTCCGCCAAAATGCCCTAAGAAGGAACGTGGCGACGCTGCACGATGGATGGCGCGGCTTCCTGTGGCCGTTCCTGCTGCCGGGCGATGATCCGCGGCGCGTCTTCGGAATCGGCGAATTCTCCAGGTCCGTTCCGGGATTTACGCGGATGCGCCCTTCGATCCCGCCGCACTGCGGGAGAGACGCGCGCCCTACTTGCGTTAACTCGGCGCCTTCAAGGCTCCTCGGGCGGCGGCGTCTCGTCCACGTGATCGACCAGGCTCACCTTGTGCGCGCCGCACTGCGGACACCGCGCGAAGCACGACCACGCGCCGCACCGCGGGCATTTGGTGGCCTCGTGTTTCGGCGGCTCTTCGCCGGTCTCGAACCTGGCGGGGATCACCATGCCACGTCGGTCTCGTCTCCGGCGCTCAACCGATGCCTCCGGAGTTCTTCCTCTTCCGCCCAGAACCAATCCTCTTCGGGACGGTTCTCGGGTTGGCTCCGCATTTCCCAATGCCAGTAGACCAGGCGGGCGAGTTCCTCGCGATCGACGGCTTCTTCGGGAGGCGGCGCCTCCAACTCGATGTCCTCTGCGACCGGCATACAATGACCTCCTTCGCGCGGCTAACCAGATTATGACGCGCGCCTGATTCAGAGTCAAGGGTCCTGAATCTTGTTATGCTGAATAGCGGCGGCGGTGAGCCAATGGCGGAAGAGGTCCAGCCGGTAAAGTTGCAGCCGGAGACGTTGCAGGCTTTCGAGGCGTATATACGCGACGCGGAAGCCGCTATGGAACACACGCTCAACACAGGAGCGTTCCTGTGGTCCGACGCCGATCCCAAGCGGGCCAAGCAGGTGGGCCAGGGCAAGATCGTCGCGGAGTTTTGGTCGGGCAAGGGTCCCGTCAAAGTGCCCGCGGGCCTGATCCACGATTGGATCGGCGCGCTGACGGCCCCGGGCGCCACCATTCAAAGCACCCTCGCGCTCATCCAGGACTACAACAATCACAAGAACATCTACAAGCCGGAGGTGATCGATTCGAAGTTGATCAGCCACAACGGCAACAATTTCAATATCTACCTGCGGATCGTGAAGAAGAAAATCATCACCGTGGTCATGGATACCGATCATGATGTGCACTACTTTTGGTTGGACAGCGCACGCTGTGGCTGCCTCTCCCACACCACGCGCACCGCCGAAGTCGACGATGCCGGCAAGCCGAACGAGAAAGTAGAGCCCCCCGACGCAGGCTACGGCTTCCTTTGGCGGCTCAATACCTACTGGCGATTTTACGAGCGGGATGGTGGCGTAACCATGGAATGCCGGGCCATTTCTCTGACGCGCGATATCCCCACAGTGCTGAAGTGGATCATCGATCCGATGGTGCGAAGCCTGCCGAAGGAAGCGTTGGTCAATACGCTCAAGGCAACGCGCAAGGCGCTGTGTGGGAAGGGCTGACAGCGTGGCTCGCAGCAGCAAATTGGTCGAGAATCCGGTTCTATTCCGTTTACGGAGCGACTGGTCCGATCGACCAGCTCGGCACCGGCCAGCTTGCCGGTTATTTCGGATGAGGGATGATGTTCACGATCAGGTATGCGCCGTCCTGGATGAAGAAATAAAACCGCCAATCTTTATTGACGCGTGCCTGCCAGAGGCCCTGGCTCTCATCATATTTCTTGGCGCGGAGCGAAGGGTGGTGGAGGTTCTGAAGCAACAGCGACGACTGCTTGTCGAAGGCACGCTGGACCTGTTGGGGAGCCTTCGCGTAGTTCCTTTCGAAGTGGGGAGTGCGGAGGAGCTGCATCACGCCGAGCGCTTGGTTTTCTTGCGGTTCAGCCTCTTTGCTTCCTTGTGGAGTGAAGCGATGAATTCCTTGTGGGTGGAAAAAGGACCATGGACCCGGCCGGCCTTGACGTCGGCGAGGCCTTCGGCGAGTTGGGCATCGACGATGCGGCGCTGCTCGGGCGTGTATTCGGCGTCTGCATCCGGGAGCTTCGGACGGATGCTGATGACGCCGCCCACTACCTTGAATTCGATCTCTTGGCCGCTCTTAAGGCCGGCCTGCCGGCGTACGGACGTTGGGACCACAAGCGGCGTTTTGTCTTTGACGGTGACGGTCATGACAGGTACTGCGCTCAAAATTTGATTTCGCTTTCAGTGTAGGGCGGTGGGGGCGGGTAGTCAAATGCTGGAACGACCGTTTCGCCTGCCCGGCTTGGTAAGGACGGCGATTGTCGATGCGCGTCTCACGCCCCCCTTTTCAGTCCGTTCCCGGATCCCGGATCGTGCCGGGCGCTCAGCCTTTCTCCCTTGCACACGGATAAACTCGCCAGTAGCCGATAACATCGACTCGATGCGTTCGCCCAGGCGCCGATCCGCCGCGCGGGACTCTTCCGCCAGCGCCTCGATCCGCTTGCCGAGCCGGTGGTCCATATCGGCGACCATGATCGTCAGTTCGTTCAGGCGGGTGGCCCCTTCGTTGATCTGCCCTTGCGTATCGCGCCACAACCGGCGGAATTCCTCGTGGTCCCTCAGGCGTTCCTCCGCGAGTCTGAAGGTAGCGTGCTCGATTCTCTCAAACCGTTCTTCAGTCGTCATCCCAGTGACGCTTGCACCTTCATTATGCCTCAACGGGCTATGGGGCCTGGCCTCCAAGGGCGAGGAGCGCCGGCTCTCTCTCACGGCCGCGCAAACTTCTGCACCCGCCAGTTCTTAATCTCCGCCACATAGATCGCACCCGTGCTGTCCACCGCGATCTGGTGTGGGAAGTCCAACCTGCCCGGCGCCTTGCCGTGAGACCCCAGCACGCCCACGATCTGGCCCTGCAGGTTGAGCTTCGCCACCCGGTCGTTGAGGCCGTCGCACATGTAAATGGCATTCTCCCGCGCGACATAATCGAGCCCCCAGGGCGCGCCCACATCGGTCCACTTGCCCAGGAACTTGCCGTTCCCGTCGAAGATCTGCACGCGCTGGTTGTTGCGGTCGGCGACATACACGCGGCCCGCCAAATCCAGCACCACGTCGTGCACCAGATTGAATTCGCCATCGCCCGCGCCGTGCACGCCCCAATGGAACAGGTATTCGCCGTCCTGGTTGTACTTGACCACGCGCGAGTTCACGTACCCGTCGGTAACGTAGAAATCGCCGTTGGGCGCAAAGGCCACGTTGGTGGGCTCGTTGAAAGCGTCCTTGCTGTCGTTATTGCCCGGCGCTCCGCGCACACCGCCGATTACCATCAGCAGTCGCCCCTCCGGATTGAACTTCAGCACGGTGTGGCCTTTGACGTCCACCGCCCAGATATTGCCATCGCGGTCCACGCGAATGCCGTGCGCCGATTTGATCATCTCCGCTGGCCACACCTGGAGCATGTTGCCATTCGAATCGAACTGGATGATCGGGTGTGCGCCGCGGTTGAACACCCAGACATTGTCGTGCCGATCCACGGCCACGCCCGAGCATTCCCCGAAGTTCCAGCCTTTCGGAAGGTGCGGCCAGTCCCGCACGAGTCGGTGTGGCAGCGGCGGTCCGGATTTCAACTGCGCATGCGCCAGCGGAAGACAGCCCAGAGTCACAGCCATGGCAAGTACGTTTCGCATGACGCCGAGAGTAAAACAGACCAGCGCCAAAGTCAAAAGGCGGTAAGCTCAAACGAATGCCACTGGATCTGCTCACCCGCCTGGAGGAATGGAAAACCCGCTATGGAGCCCCCGACACGGGCGCACTCCGTCGGCTGTTGTCCGCGGCATCCACCCGGCGGTTCCGCGATGCTGCGTCCCTGATCCGGCTGCACGAGTGCCTGTTATTTCTGCGGGCGTATCCACCCAGCGAGGAAGTGATGCGGCTGGCCGACGGCATGCTCTCCTCGTTCGCGCGCCGCACCGCCGCCGCGACCGATCCCTCGGCTTTCGAAGATCCCACGGTATCGGGCATCTCGGGCACATCGCTCGCCGCCGTCTTCAGTTACGAAGTGGCGCGTCAACTCGCCAGCCGCTATCCGCGCAGTATAGAGATCGATTGGGAGAACTACGAGCATCCCGAGAAACTGGGCCCCGTGCTGCGGCGCTTTCTGCCGTTGCTCGGGGAGGACTGGCCCGTGGAAGCGCACGTGCCGTACCGCGAATGGATGGATGCCGCGAGGCCCCGGAATTCGAGCCATCTGGGCTGGCTGCTGGAGCAGTTCAGCCGCCTGGCGTCGACGGCGCGAGCGCGCGCGGATCTGTACGAATCGCTGGACCTGTTGCTGGTCTGGCGCATCGGCAACGCGCGCACCAGCCGCTCGCGTCTGCGCTTGCCCGTCCGCAAGCCGTTTTACCACACCGAGCCATTGCTGCGCCGCAGCGACATCTCGCTTGTGCGGGAAATGGCCGGCCCGCCGCTGCCCGTGACGAGCCTCTCGCGGACGGAAAGCCGGAAGATGCTCGATCTGATCCTCGACACCTCCGCGATGCGCTATCGCGAATTATACGGATTCACGCATCCGGACGCCGCGCGCGTCTTCCGTGCGGATGCGGGCCGCGGCGTCCAGATCGTCTTCTTCGGTGTGCCGCCGGAGTGGCGTTTGCCGCTGCGCGCCTATCACGCCGGCATGTTTTTCAAGAATGGCGTGCCCGCCGGTTACGTGGAAGTGCTTTCGCTTTTCGAGCGCGCGGAAGTCGGCTTCAACCTGTACTACACTTTCCGCGAGGGCGAAGCGGCCTGGCTATACGCACGCCTGCTGCGCCTGTTCCGGCAGATCCTGGGAGTCTCGTGCATCTCCGTGGATCCTTACCAGGTCGGCCTGGAGAACGACGAAGCCCTCGACTCCGGCGCATTCTGGTTCTATCGCAAGCTGGGCTTCCGCCCGCTGGATCCCGACGTGGCGCGACTGGTGGATCGTGAGGAAGCTCGAATGCGGCAGACGCCCGGATATCGCAGCTCGCGGCGGACGCTCGAGAAACTGGCCCGGTCGTATGTGCTGTTTGAATGCCCGGATGTCCCGCACGGCGGCTGGGACCGCTTTCGCGTCCGGAATCTCGGTCTGCGAGCCGCAGGAGCGCACGCGGACGAGTCGGCTTGTCCGCTGGGGCTGGTGCTGGAAATGATTCCGGATCTGGGCCGTTGGCCGGCCGACGAGCGAGCGTCAGTCGAAGCGATCGTGCGAGCCAAGCAGGGGCCCGATGAAGCCCGCTACCTGCGCCTGATGCAACAGCATGCGCGCCTGCGTGCCGCTGTGATAAAACTGGGGTCGTAGGTAGTGGCGCACGCTTCAGCGAAGGTGGGGCAGGCGCTTTCGCCTGCCAACCGCGAACTCTAGTTCGCAGTTCCGTGGGCCTCAGCCCACGGTCGAATTTCGACGGAGTCTAAATGAATCGACGACAATTTCTAGGCGGTGCCCTACTGTCGGGAGCCGCGCTGGCTTTGCCCGCGGAAGAGCGCGCCAAGCCCAAAGTGCGGGCCATCACCGCCTTCCTGGCCCTGGATCGCGCACGCTACCAGGAGCAGATTCAAGACACCCTGAAAATGCTGCGCCAAGCCAAGCGCATCATAGAAGCGGGCGGCTATCAGGTCGAATCCATACGCATTGTGACGCAGCCATTCCCAACCTACTCGCAAGGTCTTTCGCGGCAGGAAGCGCTGCGCTTCTTTGGCGAATACGATGCGCTGGCCGCCAAGGAATCGTTCGATGCGAACATTGGTCCCGCGATGCTGGCCGACGGTGACGATCCGGCGCGCGCGGACCTGCTGGGCGAGATCCTCTCCACCACGAAAGCGCTCGAAGCCAGCCTCATCGTCGCCGGCGAAGATGGCATTCACTGGAAGTGCGTGACGGCCGCCGCCCGGGTGGTGAAGTTCGTAGAGGAGCACAGTCCCGGCAGCGCGGCCAACTTCAATTTCGCCGCCACGGCCCTGCTGTCGCCCTACGCGCCGTTCTATCCGGGCGGCTATCACCTGGGCACGGGCCGGCGCTTCGCCATCGGAACCGAAGGCGCCAACGTGGTGGACCAGGTCTTCGCGGAGACCGGCGGAAATGCGCCTCTCGCCACAGAGCGCCTGACGCAGGCCCTGACCGTCCACTGTACTGCCATCGAGAAACTGGCGCGCCAAATTGAAAAGGAAACGAGCTGGGCCTACATGGGCATCGACCCCACGCCGGCGCCCCTGCGCGAAGTCTCCATCGGCGCCGCCATCGAGAAGTTCACAGGCGCCAAGTTCGGATCGCGCGGCACCATGACGGCCGCGGCCGCCATCACCAAAGCCGTGCAGTCGGTGCCGGTCAAGCGCGTAGGATACTGCGGGCTGATGCTGCCCGTCCTGGAAGACACCCTGCTCGCCCAGCGCTGGAGCGAAGGAACCTATGATGTGGACGCCCTGCTGGCATATTCGGCCGTCTGCGGCACTGGACTCGACACCATTCCGATGGCGGGCGACGCCCCGCAGCAGCAAATCGAACGCATTCTGAGCGACGTCGCCACGCTGGCATTCAAATGGAAAAAGCCGTTGACCGCGCGCCTGCTTCCGGTCAGAGGCAAGAAGGTGGGCGACCGGACCGAATTCGACGATCCCTTCCTGGTGAACGCGACCATTCGTGCAGTGCCGTAGTGCTGTGGGCGTGGCGCACGCTTTAGCGTGCTGGAGCGAGCTTCAGATCGCTCCTGGGGTTTCTACATTTGCTGTGGTGGGGCAGGCGCTTCCGCCTGCCAACCGCCGAGTCACATCACCCGCACCGGCCGAGGCTCCGATCTGACGCCGCCGCACTCCACGCGTAGCGAGTGCTCGCCCTTGGGGAAGCCGCCCGGAACCAGCGTATTGATTTGCGTATGGCCAGCGGCATCCTGTGCGCCCATCCACTCGATACCCAAACGCCTGCCGCCCAGAAAAATGCGGACATTGTTGCGGTCGCAGTTCTCCGTCAGACCCTCCAGCCAGCAGATCAAGTAACCGGCGTCCGTCACCGTGATCTCGTCGCTCATCCAGGTGATTCCGTCACGGACACCTTTGCACACGACCCGGCTGACGCGCAGCGGAACATCCACCGCAATGCGTAGAGCGTCGCCGAACTGGCTGTTGGCAAACCGCAGGCGGACGGGCTTCCAGCCGGCACTGAGTCCCGGCGGAAACGGAAAGCTCGCCTGCCACAGGCCGTTGTCGAGGAGATCGACCGCCATGGGCTGCACGCCGAAGCCGTCGACCTCAAGCCGCAGATCCGGCCGCGAGATGGTTTGACGCGAGCTGCGGAACCAGCAAGACACATATTGTTCCTTGCGCGTGGAGAAATTGATCCCGAGGCCGACATTGTTCGCCACGTTGACGAGTTCCGGTGGCGCGGCGGCGGGCGGGTCAGGCGGCGGTTCCCATTTGCGGTAACAGGCCACCAGGGCCTCGTAGCCTTCGGTGCGCAGCAGTTCCACGCGCGCGAATCCGGCGGTGCGGCACATGGCCAAAAGACACGCCACACTCAGGCCCGCCCAGTTGTCGTACTGGTTGGCCAGCTCGTTGGTTTCGTAGAACTCCATTGTGGGGATATCCTCCGTACGCTCCTGCCAGGTGGCCCCATCCGTGACGAAGGTCTCGATGAGGGCGATGTCGGTGGTCAGGCTGCAAACGATCTCCAGCGCCCGCAGCGGATGCTTCAGGTGGTAGAGAATGCCCAGGAAGAAAATCACATCGAATTTTCCGAGACCGGCTTCCGGCAATTCGTAAACTTCGAGGATGCGGTAATCGACCTTCGAGGAAAGCTTGGCGCGCAGATCGAGAAAGTGTTCCACCTCGACGTAATCGACGGCGGTTACGCTAGCGCCGTGGCGTTCCGCCTCGAAGCTGAACCAGCCGTCCCAGGCGCCGATATCCAGCACACGCTTGCCGCGCAGATCGGCTGGAATGGGGAAGCAGGCGTATCGCTGCCGTAGGTACTCCAGCGGATTCACGCCATCGATCAGCGTGCCGTCGGGCAGCTCAAAACTGTGATACCAGCCCCTTTCGGCCAGTTCCCGGCTGCGGTCCAGCCGCTTGCGGGCCTCGCGGATGGAGTCTGATTGCATAGGATCGTTATAAAGGAGCCGCCGGCTCCTCGATGGGCTCCGCTCAACAATACCAAGGCTCGGTGAGATAGGGGATGGTCACGCGCGGCCGTCCAGGCGGCACATCCGGCAGGCGCGGCGCGCAGCCGTCCCCTGCTTCATACAGCGCTTCCTGCAACATCTCCCAAACACTCTCGAAAATGGCGCGCCGGTGCTGCTTAGCCGTCACCGCCCGCCCGATGGCAGCCTCCAGTTTGCGTTGCAGTTCATCGACCCGCGTGTCGGGATGCACCCAGCGATAACTCAAAGCAGCCTCGTCGAATGCGCCCATCGCCGCGCGCGCTTCCGGCAATTCGAGCAGCCGCGAACCCGCCGGCGCCAGCAAGCGGATCGCAAGCTGCACGGGCGATACGCGTTCGATCAGGTCCAGATCCGCAATAGCCCCCAGCAAATCCTGGTAGCCTTCCAGCGTCATCCACGGGTGGAACGGGATGAAGGTCGGTGCCAGCACCAGACCAACCTCGCGAAACAGGCGCGCCACCCGCACGAAATCGGCGCGCGTGTGGCCTTTGTCGAAAACTTCCCGCAGCACGTAGTCGTCGACCGATTCCACCGCGGACACCACAAACGCGCAACCCGTGTCGCGCAACAGCGGCAGATAATTGCTATGCCGCAGCAGGTGTTCGATCTTGATGGTCACATCGTAAGTGACGCCCGGAAATTCCCGCGCCATGGCCCGCACCAGCTCCACCGCGTGGCCGATGCCGTTGAAGAAATCCGGATCGCCAAACGTGATATGCTGCGCGCCCGCCGCGACCTGCCGGCGAATATCCTCTAGCACGATTTCGCGCGGCACGATCCGGAACGCGCCCTGGTAAACAGGCACCACGGGGCAATGCCGGCACAGATGCTTGCAGCCGCGGCTGGCTTCCGTGTAGCCGACCGTGCGGCGCGCGCCGCCGGGCAGGACGAGTTGCGCGTACTTCGAAAGCGGCGGCAGTCCGCTGCGGTCGGGCACCAGAAATCGCTGCCGGGCCAGTGAGATCAAGGGCGCCGTGCCGGGCCGCACCAGCGTCAGCAGACCTTCTTCGAACTCTCCACCCACCACCGTCCGGACCCCCAGCTTGCGCAGATAAGTGGCGTTCACCGGAGCGTACAAGCCGAAAGCGCACAGGTGCGCCGCGGGGTTGATCTCGCGCGTGCGCCGGATCACCGGGATCGCCAGACGCGTGGCGGTGTGCATCGGCAAATAGAACGCCACCGCATCGGCGGCGCGTAGCGCATCTTCATCCAGCGCCTGGCGCGCCAAGTCCAGGCAGACCACCTCCGCACCGGCCTGACGCAGCCAGGCGGCGGGCGAGGCGAGGCCGAAGGGTTGCCGGCCGAGCTCGTAGGTGGAGATGAGGAGGACTCGCAAGGTTCTCATTTCAGTATGTGCTCAGCGATAAGGAAAGGCGATACAGGCCAAAGGCACTTTCCCTGCCGCCTTCTTGGTAGCGGCCTTCTTCGGGTTGCTCGTCGCTCCGAATTTTGAACGGCAGTGCTGAGCCTCGCGTACATTGCCGCTCTCACCTGATTCCTGATCCTCTTTTGGTCGGTCCGTATGGACCCAGCCCACGGGCCGGTTTTAGTGTCAAGTTTGTGGTCAAACACCCATTTCCGGGCGTTTTGGCCCCTCGGAGAGCTGTAAGCCGTTTGGAATGAATGGGGCGCCTGAGTCCTATTTTCACACGCACGAGGTACAGGTTCGAGCCCTGTCGCACCCACCATTTTTTCGACGACTCACGGGCACCCTCACCTCTGCGCGATCAATGCGCGTACCGCAAACGCCGATGCAATCAGCGGATCGTCTTCCTTAACCAGATTCTCCGCGTTTGCCCAGGAGCCATCGGCGCGTTG
>Ga0187855_10000300_pt1 | contig 45634 bp, 39 predicted proteins | sample June2016WEW_8_10_2_FD_132969 | JGI IMG/M metagenome (GOLD analysis project Ga0187855, IMG submission 132969) | Peatland microbial communities from SPRUCE experiment site at the Marcell Experimental Forest, Minnesota, USA - June2016WEW_8_10 | ecosystem: Environmental > Terrestrial > Soil >... | reverse complement strand
TTCAACCTGCCGCAGCAGGGTCACGATCTGTTCCGGCTTGTATTTCTTCATCGGCATACCAGCTTCCCTCCAGAGTGAATTCTCTCTCACTCCCGCTGGTACAAAAAACCCCGGTCAGGTCAAGCTTGGAACGGGGATTCCGAATCTTGAGCAGCTATCGAACCTTTGCCGACGTGAAGCTCTACGTCATCACAGAAGCCGACCGCTCCGTCACCACGATTCCTTTGCCGGAAGAGTATTAAAACATTTCGAGAAATCAGAGAAAGGAGAAAAAGAGATGAACACGAAAGAGGCAGTGCAATCGTTGCCGGAGTACGTGAATGTTCCCCTTGCGGAGCTGGTTGAATCCTCGACCAACCCGCGCAAGACGTTCGATGACGAGAGGCTGGAGGAATTGGCCGAGAGCATCCGCAGCAAGGGCGTCCTCTCTCCGCTACTCGCACGGAAAGTGAATGGGCATTTCGAAATCGTCTCGGGAGCGCGGCGCTATCGCGCCGCGCAGCGGGCAGGGTTGCAGGAAGTTCCCGTTCGCATCGTTGCCCCGAGCGACGAGGAAGCGCTCGAAACGCAACTCATCGAAAACATCCAAAGGGCCGACGTGCATCCGTTTGAGGAAGCGCAAGGGTTTCGGGCCTTGCTCGAACGCGAAGGGGCCGGGTACACGGTCGAGAAGATCGCGGCGAGGACCGGCAAGGCCGCCGCGCATATCGCCAAGCGCCTTCGGCTCTTGCACCTGATTCCACCTGTGGCCGATGCGTTCACGGCGGGACACATCGGCATCGAGCACGCCTTGCTCATTGCCAAGCTCGGAGCGGACGTGCAGGAAGATGCCTTGCGGCATTGCTTTGACGGCTACTACACGGCGAACGACGCCGAGAGGAGTCTCGTCGCCGTCAGCCGTTTGCAAGCGTGGATTGAGCAGAACGTCTATCTCAGTCTCAAATCCGTGCCGTTCTCAAAAGACGATGAAACGCTAGTGCCAGAAGCGGGCAGTTGCGCCAACTGCCCGAAGCGGACGGGATTCAACACACTGCTCTTCTCCGAAGTCAGGGAAGATTCGTGCGCCGATGCCGCCTGTTTCAATTGCAAGCTCGACGCGCATATCGCGCAGCGCGTTGGGAAGATGCCGAATCTAGTGCAGATTTCGGAGAACTATAAGACGACTGGCGAGACGCCGATTCTCGGCAGGCGCAACTACGTCGAAGTCGTAACTCGCAAAGGCAAGAAGCGCAAAGAGGCGCGGCCCGAAGAAACACTTTGCACGCACCTGGCCCCGGCCATTCACGCGGACGGCATCGACAAGGGCCGTCTGGTGAAAATCTGCGCGGACTTGACCTGCAAGGTGCACTTCGGAGAGCGGCAACAGGAAGAAAAACAGCGGCTCCAATGGAAGGCCGAAAAGACCGCCGCAAACCAAAAGGCGAAACAGACGCTCGCGTTCAGGCACCGCCTTCTGGCCGACGTGCTCAAGCGGGTCAGGCCGCAGTTCAGAACCGAGGAGCTACGCATGGTGGCGCAGTTTGTTTTGCGCTCGCTTTCGCATGAACTGGCGTGCCGTCTTGCCAAACGCCACGGCTTCCACAATCCCAAGGACGCTCACGATTGGCAAATGGCTGAGAAAGCACGGACGCTTTACAAGAAAGCGGATGCGGCTGCTCTCGCTGTGCTGATTTTCGAGGCCATGCTCCTTGGCTCTGCCGGAAGCGCAACCACGGACACGGATGGCGATCTTCTGTCGGACGCAGCGAACCTTTGCAAGATTGACGCGAAGGCGTTGCGGACCGCGGTTGCCAAAGCCGAGAGGGAGAAAGTACAGAAGAAGGCAAGAGCGACGGAGAAGAAAGACAAGCCCGCGCCTAGAGCGAGAAGCGCTCGCAAGTAACACCACCCCACAACCGAACGGACCGTACTTCGTCGGACGGTCCGTTCCAGTAAGTCGGTTTTCGGACATCTGCAGTACAAGGATTCACGTGTCCGGTTTGTGCGACTTATCAGGCAAGTGAAAGTCAATCGATGAAGACGACTGTGCTACTCGCGGGCAATCGGAACCACACTTGGCTTAGTTAATCGTCAGTGTCAGCTCGTTCGACTTGACGTCGATGTGACTGCTGTTATTCAGCGCCTCCACGTATGGGCTGTTTTTCGGCAACGCGTAATGCTCGGACGCCAGCGAAAAATGCAGGCTCAGCGTGTACACGCCGTGCCTGCGAAAATTCAGCGAGAACCAAGGATCAGCGAGGTTTCTCAGGTCGTACTTTTCGCCGGGTTGCAACACAATCAGATCGGAATCGCGAATCTGCTTGGGCGCTTGGGTGTCGTGGAACGGCGCCGTAAATTCTGGCACTGCCCGCATCACGCCGTGCACGTCGCATTCGATCGCATAGTTTGGTTGCCGATCAAGCCAACGGCCTTTCGAGTCGGCCGCCTGCCATTCCAGCCGCCGCTCCCCATACCAATCGATTCGAGGGGGGAGCAGCACGACCGGTTCCTTCGAGTGATTGATTAGCACGGCGGTAAAGAGCGGATGCCAGTTTTTGCGAGGCAGCGGCACCGCTTCGGGACCGGCGATCACCAATTCAAGCTGCGTAGATTCCTGCGAAGCTGCGATCTTCGGCGGCGCGCTCTGTTGGCCAAGAGCATCCGGCGTAGCGAAGCTCGCGAGCAAAAATGCCGCCGCGATGGCAAAGAGCACGAGCAAAAAGGTTTGGAATCGCAACGTTTTCATGAGCATTCGCCTCCACCTTCGCGCCTCATAATCGGCCCCCGCCCCGGGAACCTGACAACCAGGATCACCATATGATCTTCGCCAACGACAACATGCTTAGAACGCCTGACCCTGGTTTTCTTGCACCGGCGGCTGGGAATTATGCGACACGGGCGGCCACGAGCTTCGGTCTTCCGTACCTTGAAATTCCCTTGGCTTAGTAAGACGAGGTAACCACAGCAGCGACAACAGCGTCAGTGGCACGCACCTGCATAGGATATCGTAGTGCTGAACCTTTGTGTCCGCGTCAAACGACCACGGTGTCGTAAGAAAACATCAAGAGAAAGCCGTTGCGGACGGACAGGGCAACACGCTGGGCAGAACGATTCGTCACTAGCGCTTCGAACCGCTGACTTTCGAGGGATGAATACATTTTCCCCGAAGCCGACACGTGCCACCTGTCGGTTACGTTGATCTGGGTGCCGCCAAACGCCGCCAAATACATCGACGAACAAGGCAAGCGACAACGCGCGTGGGCTTACGATGGCTGGGATTTAACTTACCTGAGTCGGGACAAGCTTACCGCCCTGCGCAGCAGTCCTTCCGTGCAAGCCAAATCAGATATCTGGACATGGACATCGTGAAGGACCCCTGAAGTCTCCAGCTTGCCATGCGAAATCGGCTCACCGTTTCCGCGCCGTGAGTCCTCCTTTTGCCGTTGCTCTCCTCCTCGACTCCTAATTCACGGCTCGCCCTTTCGTTTGCCGGCCACCGCGAGGGCATCCCAACGATGCGATGCCACCACGCGTTTCTCGTCCGTAGTCCACCAGTGAGCAGCGCGAGCGCCGTCCCGTGTGGATTGTGTTTCCCGTTCCCCAAAAACCGAGTTCGACTCATTTCATTTCTCGCCCCTTCTCCGCCCCCTCTATTGTGCACGGCTTCGGGGGAATTCCTGCGCCCGGCAGCTTCGGCTCTTCTGCTTTTCCGTTTCCTCCCAAAAATCTCTGGGAACAGCGCACGAGATTTTTGTGCCCCTCCCGAAATGCAGACCCTCGCCTTGGGAGCAGACCCCTCTCGCTTTCAAGTGCCCCAATTCCGAGGGCAAAAAAGGAGACTCAAAAATGTACGAAAATCGCGTCGAACTCATGGGCTTTTTGGGCAAGAACCCGGAAAGCAAATCCACAAAGAAAACGGGACGGACGCTCGCGATCCTCTCACTCGCCACCAAAACCTGGTGGACGGGCACCGACGAGCAACGCCACGAAAAAACCGAATGGCACCGCATCATCGTTTGGAATGGGCTCGCGGATTACGCGGCGGACAAACTGAGGAAGGGCGACCACTTGTATGTCGTGGGAACTCTCGTGAGCAACGTCTACGAGAAGGAGGTTGGCAAAGGGAAAACGAAGGCCAAGGCGCAGGTCACGGCGTGGCAAGTCAAGGCGTTTTCGATTCGTAAGCTGGACCGCAAGGAATCGGTACCGACAGCGCCCGCGACGGAGAAAACTGAGCCCGAGGAGGGTCGCTACTGAACTCCACTACCAAGAACGGCTCCGGCAAAAGCCGGAGCCGTTCTTGCTCCACAATACATGAGGGCCCCTCGACGACCATGCGCACCCAAAGACCTATAAATGCATTCGCCGAGAATTGGTACACTCGGCCGCTCGGAAACGCAATACTAACGTATGCCCTACGCAACCGTTAGACGGGCCGCACGGAGGTAGGGAATGAATCGAAGACGTAATAACCGCATCCCACTCCGGTGCGTCGCCGCAATCCTTACGTATTCGGTTCTGCCCGGAATTGCAGCGTCTCAATCTGCAACCGTCACTGATCCGCCGGGGTTCCACTTCATGCTTCGCCTGGAAGGCGACAAAACGACGTACAAGCTGGGCGAGGCGATCCATCTTGAGGTGTCCTGCAATTCTGATTTGTCGCAAAGATATACGTCAACCTGCGGGGATGACACTGGTGATGCATTCACCGACGTCGAAGTGGTCGCTCTGGACGCAAAGTCGAAGCTGGCGGTCGATCCAGTCGAAACCCACTGGATAGGCAAAACGCTATGCCCCTCTGCGCGGTACGTAGCTGACAATCTGAGCGGTGAGGCGAGTCTCCCAGTCGTCGGCGTCGAGATTCACTGGAGAAAGATGACCCTGTCTGAGCACTATCCCATGTCAGCCGGGAGGTTTCACATCCAGGTTGTCACGCGAGGCGCCATCTCACCTGGCGGACAGGTATTTACAGCGAGTTCTCTGCCAGTTGAGGTCAGCGTAGTGGACGATCCGCAGTGGCGGGCCGCTACACTTCGCGATGCGATCTCGGCAGTCAAGGCTCTGGACCCGCTGGCCCCGGCCTCTGCAAGCAACTCAGAGTACGACAAGGTCCAGTACATGCCGGATTTAGAGGTGCTTCATTGGCTCATCTCTGAAAATGGCTACGGCTTTGAAGCGGAAGTGCATCCAGATCGCAGAGCAGTCGCCAAATTCCTGCGCGAGTATTTGAACAAGAAGGTGGGAAACGACATTTTATTCAAGGAAACCGTCGAGGCCGTGCTCGCGCTGGAGTTGTCCTCCGGTTCGCCTAAGCTATATGCACGCGCCGTCGTCTTCCAGGACGCACTTGGCGAGCCTTCTCCTGACGACTTGCGTGACCTTCGTGCCTGGCTTCTGCCGCGCTATCGCCAATTGATGCTCGAAGTCGCGCGGTCCATGATCACCACACACAAGCAGGCCCTCGGCAGCTACGAAGACGACAATCTGGAGTTCAAGGCTGAGAACTTGGTCAGTCTCGATGTCCCCGAATGTTCCAAGACACGGAACTTCCTTTCGGAAAGCGAATTGCGGCGTTTCATGCGTGAGGCCGGATTGAGCTCGAAATTCATCACGGAACAGATTGCCGAAATGCGCGAAACAAGGATGGAGCTGAGAAAAGCGGAATGAAGGCTCCCCTTCAACCGATTCAGCAAACGGAATCCTTGCCGCAAGGACAGGCTCAGGTCTGGGCGATCACACCTTAAGCGCGCTCCAGGAGTCCGGTCAACTCGCGATTTTTCTCGTCCCGACTCTTGATCCGCTGCCGCAGCGTTGCCACCATATTTTGCCTGGACAAGCGCTCGCGATCCCGTGCGGCTGACGCGGAATTTCGAGTACCTACCAGCGATTTTAGTCGGATTTCCGAACATTTTCCTTCTGCGAATTCAGTGGTACATCATCCGCAGTTACTTGGCGGGATTGGTGTCGGCAGTTACCGTCCTAGCTTTTATTCACGACCTCAATATCGTGGCCGTCAGGATCAAGCACCCAGGTCGCATAATAGCCAGGATAGTATTCGAGACGAGCTTGAGGTGATGCCTTACTCTTTCCTCCAGCTGCTAAAGCGGCCTTGTAGAATGCATCCACTTCCGAATGGTCTTTCGCTACAAATCCGACGTGAACGGCCTGAGGATCGGGCTTCCCTTCTTTGAGCCAGAAAAAATGGCTCTTGCCAACACCAAATCCTTTCAAGTCTGGGTGTCCGTCTTTGCCTTCGTAGTCTGCAAGAGCTGTGATCCCAAGTGGCTTCAGAGCCTTGGCGTAGAAAGCAACTGAACGCTTGAAGTCACTCACTGTGAGAATGACGTGATCTATCATATTTTCCTTTCTCTTTGGTTCGGGCGATGAGTATCGCCAAGTGCCACGCCGTTCGCATTACGTTAGCACTCACAAAGCAATGCTCGTTCGCCGGGGCACGTGCCGGTCATTTGCCTCTTGCGAACTTGGACCGCACCTTCGCCTTTCGGGCTTGCAGGAATCGGCTGTAGTCTCGGTAACACGGCGAGCAGGAGGAAATGTGGTTGAGGGCGGATTCCTTCGCTTTGTGCGGGTTGTCCGCTAGCAACCTGATCTGGTCCGTTGGTGGGCAACCGTGACGGTGTGGGTTCGGAAAATCTTCGGAAAAATGCTTCCGTCCGAGCGCCAACAGCTTCTCTTCGGAAAGGGGCTTCTTCGTGCGCTTCGCTGGCTTGCTCCTCGCACCCGGCAAGGCGAAAGCCCTCCTCAAGTCCTCGGCCGTCGTATATGAAGGAGTCTTCGCGCGTGGGCCAGCGCCCTGCTATATCGCGATTCCGCCGCGTGGGTCGCAATGCCAAACTCGGCCGCGATCTCCTTCCATGAAAGGCCCTCGAGACGACGGTAGACGATCTGCTGCGTGACTTTATCATAGGTAGCCATGACTTCATCGAACAGCAGCGAAACTTCCGCCTGGGACGGTTGGCGCGCGAGGAACTGCGTCCGCGCGTTGTTTCGCAAAGGCGTTTCCAAACGTGTTTGCTTGCCCCTGGCCAGGCTAATTTTCCGGAGAAATGTGCGGTAAAGGTAGGCGGACAGATCCCGCACTGGACGCGCGTCTTTGGATTTTCGCCTCAATGCTTCCGACACAGCGGCGGCGGATTCTTCAAAAAGATTCATAGTCAGCGCCGCGTCACCAAGGAGGCGTTCGCCGTAAGCCACAGCGCGAGGGCCAATTTCGTGGGCGGCGGCGAGAACCCTAGGATTAATTGTCCTGCCGAGCCGGTCGACGGAATTCAAGAGAAAGATGGCAGACCGGCTCGACCCTCGCGTTGATTTCATTTGGCACCCTCGTGATTCCGCAGGCCGGACCTGACAACGGCGTGCTCGTCACTGGCAGACTCGGGTCTGGTTTTGACACATAAAGATGTATCCAGAGGGACGTCCATTCCTGATACATCGACCCCTACTAACTATAGACATAAAATCGGGGTGAAACGCTCGCAGAAAATTAACCGAGGGCTCCGTGCGCTGCGTAAGCGAGGGCTTAGTTGTACCACTGCAACGAAAAAATATACTTTGCTTCGGCACGTCTCTTGGTCTTTCATCTCATAGAGTTCAGTTGTATGTTGTCTCTCACTGGTGGTGGATCGTTCATGCTGGACACGTGTCTGCCGCTGACTGTAGCCCCGCCGTTCAGTAGCAGCATGTTTGTCGAGCCGGCACGTGAGAGGGAGAGATGATCTTCTGGAAACGGCTTCACGCTCCGGACCAGCTTCGCTCTCTCCCTGACGAAGAATTGTGCCGGGAAGTAACCAAAGGCAATCACGTCGCCTTTCTCGTGCTCTTTGATCGGTATTGGCAGGATGTATTTCGCTTGGCGTATTCGGTACTGCGGAACAAAGCGGAAGCCGAAGACTTGGTGCAAGGCCTTTTCCTCGAAGTGCACACCACGATGCTGCGGTATGACGAAGAACGAGGTTCCTTCCGAACGCTGCTTCTCCGATACGCCTATACGCGCGCCATCGACCAGCGCCGTCATCTAGAGAGCCGCCGGTATTACACGAGCGTACAGATCGAAGAGCTTGCGCCGGAAGTTCTCGCGCGAGATGTGTCTCTCGCGTCCGGTCTTTCGGTGGAAGAGGGAACCCGGCTCATTGAGCAGGGTTTGGAGCAGTTGGACGATAAGCAGCGAGCGGCCGTGACGGCGTATTTCTTCCGAGGGCTTTCCGTGAACGAAATCGCGCGCGAACTCGGTGAGTCGTTCGGGAATGCCCGACACCATTTGTATCGGGGCCTCGAGAGAATGCGTCGAGTTTTAGCCTCTAAAGAGGAGACGGAGCAATCTTCGGAACCCGTGCCGAAGGTCGTTTTGAGATTGCATCGTCGGCTAAGTAAGCAGGTCGCTCCGGAGGTGTCAGGTGTTAGAGCACGATCGATTTGAAGAATTCGCATCCTTAGCAGCGATTGGAGAACTCTCTCCCGAAGAACACAAGGAGTTCCTACGCCATAAGATTACTTGCCCACAGTGTCGGGAAATTGTCGCGGAAACCAGTTCGCTCGCGGCCACCGCCTTCCTCGCCGGTCCGCCAAGAGAGGAGGATGCCGCTGTCGACGGTGAGCGTCATCGCCGCCTGCGGGATGGCATTGCCCGAAGTCTTCCTGCGGTGGTTCCGGTTTCTTTGGTCGAGCGCTACAAACATCTTGCCGCCGCAGGGGTTGCAGCGGCGTTTCTGTTAGGGGCAGGCGTAGGAGCGGCGGTTGGGCTCTCTCGACAACCATCGGTAAGCGTTGTTAAGACTCCCGTTGGAGCTGCAAGTTCAGCGAAAGCTGAAATGCCAGACTCCTCAATTGGTGACGATAAAGGCGCTCACCTGCAGACGGTCGTTGCCGAGCTACAAAAGCGGGTTGAACAGACGAGTGGAGAAAATCAGGCGTTGCGGGACAAGTTGACCCTGTCGGATCAGCATACGACTGAGTTGGAAACGAGGTTGAACGAAGTCGAAAGACAATTCAACGCTCAGAGCCAGGAAGTGGTCCAGGCCCACAATGATTTGAGCGCGGCACGGAGCGAGCTGTCTCAGGCAAAGGATTCCCTTTCCGCGAGTCAGGCCAAAATCGACTCGCTGCAATTCGCACTCACCGACAAGGACGCGCGTTTGACGGAGGTGTCGGCAAGCGTTGACCGCGAGCGCCAGCTTCTTTCCCAGGGGCGCGAAGTACGGGACATTATGGGTGCGCGCGATCTGCACATCGTCGATGTCATCGATAGAGACGGAAAGGGTCGAGCCAGAAAAGCATTCGGACGGGCATTCTACACGCAAGGAAAGTCACTTATCTTCTACGCGTTTGATCTACCTGCGAAGAATACCGTCGATGGAAAGTTCGTCTACGCCGCATGGGGAAGCAACAGTAATAATCTGAACAGCAAAGCGGCGCACAGTTTGGGAATCTTTTACAACGACGACCAGACGCAACATCGCTGGGCGATGAAGTTCGACGATCCGAAACTTCTGGATGAAATTGACACAGTTTTCGTCACTCTTGAACCCGCCGACAAATCATTCACGACGCCAACCGGGAAGCCAATCCTGGAAGCCTACTTCGGTACACCGCCTAACCATCCCTGAGTCTCAAGAGTGCTGGGGCGCAGGATAACATCCCAGTGGTCCGCACTGCGCCGGCGTTTTCGTGGCGAACAATCCCGAGAGATTCTTCGGGGAACTCGTGTTAACAGTTTTTTCACAAGCGCAAAGCGGTACAAACCGGCTGCCCGCGTCCGCAATATAGGCAGAGGTGAAATCGTGTCCCATGCCCCACGTCTGAGGTCGCTTTTCCTGATCCTGCTTTTGTGCGCTTTGACGAGTGTTCCAGTGTTCGCTCAGATGGAGACGGCGACGCTCAGCGGAGCGATCACCGACCCGCATGGTCGCGTGGTTCCTGATGTGGAGATAACTGCGACGCGCATCGAAACCGGCGCGGTGGCGATGACCAAGACCAATGGGGCGGGCATTTACTTCTTTACGGGCTTGGTGCCGGGACATTATCACTTGATGATTCATAAGCCGGGCTTCAAGGAAATCGCTATCAAGGAATTTCAGCTCTCCGTCCAGGACAAGCTAGAGCAGAACTTTTCGCTAGAGATTGGTTCCGTGTCAGAGACGGTCACCGTCGAAGCCGAGGGACTGACGATTAACACGACAGACGCGACAGTGAGTACAGTTGTGGATAGACAGTTCGCCGAAAATCTACCTTTGAATGGCCGGAGCTTTCAATCGCTAATTCTGCTCACGCCTGGAGTTGTCCTTACGGCGAGTAACCCCGGGGATAATGGACAATTCAGCGTGAATGGGCAACGTGCGAGCGCCAACTATTGGATGGTGGACGGCGTGAGCGCCAATGTTGGCACAACGGCAATAGCCCAGGCAGGGGATAATTTCGGAGGTTCGCAAGGAGCCTTCAGTGTTTTGGGAGGAACCAACAGCTTGGTGTCCGTGGATGCCATGCAGGAGTTTCGAATCCAAACCTCAACCTACGCACCAGAATTTGGACGCACGCCGGGCGCGCAAATCTCGATCCTCACGCGATCCGGCACGAATCAGTGGCATGGTTCCGCATTCGATTATTTCCGCAACGACGTCCTCGACGCGAGTGACTGGTTTAACGGTTACACGAACAACCCGCCGCTCCCCAAGGCGAAAGAGCAACAGAATGATTTTGGTGGAACCTTCGCCGGGCCTATTCTAAAAGACAAGACATTCTTTTTTTTCTCTTACGAAGGTTTGCGGCTGCGAGTGCCGAAAACCACCCTCACGACGGTTCCCGACGCCAGCTTCACGCCCGGTGGTACCACAAACTCGCGCGAGAATGCGATACCAGCACTTCAGCCATATTTGAACGCTTTCCCGTTGCCCAACTCAAATAGTCCGGAAATCTTTGCTCCGTGCGACCCAGCGACTGATCCAACGTGTCCGCCTTCGGGCCAGAAGGCGACGGGCTCCGCTGCTTTTAATGCCAGCTATTCCAATCCTGCCTCGCTCGACGCATACAGTCTGCGCGTTGACCATCGATTGAATGACAAGTGGAATCTTTTTGGGCGGTACAGCTATTCACCTTCAGAACTTTCTACTCGCAGTGCCGGCTTCGGTCCGTTGAGCGACGTCGAGCCGGCTCGAATCACTGCGCAAACGGCGACGCTCGGGGTAACGTGGGTGCTGTCGCCAACGGCAACTAACGACTTTCGGTTCAATTACAGCAGGACAAGTGCCTCAAGCTACTCATCCTTAGACGGTTTTGGGGGTGCGGTGCCTTTGACGTCCCTGCCCTTTCCCAGTCCCTTCACTGCCCAAAATGCGATTTTCAGCTTCGACATCTTGCAGTTGACAAACGGCATACTAACGGCGGGAGAGGGAGTATCGAACTTGCAAAGGCAGATCAACGTCGTCGATAGCTTTTCAATACAAAAAGGACCTCACAGTCTCAGGTTTGGTGTTGATTTTCGGCATCTCGCGCCGCTGGTAGGACCTAGAAGTTATAATCAAAGTGTTTTCTTCAATGATGTGCCCTCCGCGCAAATTGGTAGTCTGACGCCATTTTTCTCCTCCATCAGTTCTGCAGTCAGTTCGGACTTGGTGCTCCGCAATCTGGGTATGTTCGTGCAGGACACTTGGCGGGTAAATCCACGATTGACCATCACTTATGGTCTTCGGTGGGATGTGGATTTCGCGCCATCCTCGAGCAACGGACTGACGCTACCGGCTGTAACCGGGTTCAATTTCAACGACTTTTCTAACCTAGCTCTAGCTCCGACTGGGACACCAGTATTCAAGACCCCGTATGACGGGTTCGCGCCGCGCTTGGGCGTAGCCTATCAGATATCGAGCAATCCAGATTGGCAAACGGTCTTGCGAGGCGGACTTGGTGTTTTCTATGACCTGGTGACGTCGCAGGCAGGGAATATTTTCAATCCAAGTTTCTATCCCTTTGGCGCATTTGCGCCTGTTAACGGTAGCACGTTCCCGTTGAGCGCATTAGACGCGGCACCGCCTCCGATCACGGTTCCCGCAAACGGATCGGGAAGCGTGGCTGCTTTCGACCCGAAGATTAAATTGCCCTACACGCTTCAATGGAATATCGCGTTCGAGCAAGCCTTGGGAAGGCAACAAACGGTCTCGGCATCCTACATCGGTGCCGTGGGTAGACGGCTCCTCCAGACGGAATCGATCTTCGCACCCAACACAACTTTTGCCCTTGCGAGCCTAACAGGTAACGCTGCCAGCTCGAACTACAACGCTTTACAGATTCAATTCAACCGACGGCTTTCGCACGGGCTCCAGGCACTGGCCTCTTTTACGTGGTCCCATTCGATAGACGACGGTTCCGCCGGATCGGGCACGCTCGCCAGCAATCTTTTTGCCTCTTCCGCCTTTGCCAGTCAGAATCGAGGTCCTTCGGACTTCGACATTCGAAGGACGTTTAATGTAGGGATAACCTATGACGTCCCGGCTCCAGCAATCAACTCCTTGGCAAAAGTCGCTTTGCAGAGGTGGTCTCTCGATAGTGTCATTGTGGCTCGATCCGCTCCCCCCGTTGACGTCTCTGATGCCAATTTTTTCGCGCTCAACGGAATTATTCAGGCCGATGTTCGACCTGATATAGTTCCAGGACAACCCTTTTATCTGTACGGGCCACAATGTGCTCAGGCCTTCGATGTACCAGAATGTCCCGGGGGGAGGGGGTTCAATCCAGCCGCTTTCACAGATCCTCCGATTGATCCGACGACTGGTAATCCTCTTCGGCAGGGAACCCTCCCGCGCAATGCCCTGAGAAGTTTCGGCGCCGCGCAGTGGGATTTCGCCGTCCATCGGAGCTTTCGGATTTACGAGTCGCTGCAGCTGCAATTTCGCGCCGAGATGTTCAACGTTCTCAATCACCCCAATTTTGGCCCTCCCTGTGGCACTTTCGGTCCCAGCGCGTGCACATTCGGACTGTCGACCCAAATGCTCGGGCAGAGTCTTAATTCTGGGAATCTGGGCGGTGGAGCATTCAGTCCGCTTTACCAACTGGGCGGCCCCCGCTCAATCCAATTCGCCCTCAAGCTGACATTTTGAGACGTTCTAGTTTACTCGGAGCGCGCGCCGATTCGTTATGTGACTTTACTACCGTCAGAGCCGGTGCACTTCCCGTGGAGAGGCGAATTCGCGCCATGGATGCACGCGTAGAGGCAGTGATCGACTTGATGCATCAGTCCGGCGGCATTCAGTTTTCAATGTGTGATCTGTCCAGAAGGGTGAACCTCTCGTCCACGCGGCTGCGTCAGCTCTTCAAGAGGGACACGGGTCTATCGCCCCTACAGTACCTCAGAGACCTACGTATAAAGGAAGCGGAGCGGTTGCTACGACTTACTTTCCTTAGCGTGAAAGAAGTAGCGTGCCTCACTGCGTCAAAAGATGTCAGTCATTTCGTGCGGGACTTTAAGAAGCAGTATGGGGTAACGCCAAGTGAGTTTCGAACCCGAAATCATGCATCGCGCAAACTCGCTTGACACGGTGTCATCAAAGTTGAATAGCCCTGTGCACATTGACCCCGACCTGCACGCTTAGGCGAAAAACCTGGGTCGCGCTCGGTTGACCTTGCATTGAAGCTCAATTTGAATGGGGGTTTTCTAGCCTTGAGGACACGCGCAGTAGCTTTCCTCTCCGGGATTTTCCTTACGGTCTGCTCTCCCGCATTTAGCCAGTGCGCGAAACGCGCAGTTCTAAACGACCACGAACGGAACGGTTTTGTTTCTGCTGCCTATGGTAGACGCGAACAGGTTCCGGCCGAGTTTCTGGCCGCCGAGGGTTGCGAACAAGTCATGCTCAACTCGCTTCTGAATTTACGGGCAAGTGTACGCTTCGCCGATATGAAGGTCGGGTACGCACTGGCGATTCTGCCGAGGGAAAACGTCCTGTCGGCGCTCGATCTTCCTGGAATCGCTTACGCATTTGCAATCACCGAGGATTCAGATGGCGGCCACTCCTTCTTGCCTCCATCCGAAAGGACGACGGCACCTGAGCCGAACTTTACTATCCCTTTTCCACAAGTGGCTGCCAGCCTGCCTACCGACGGTCCCTTTTTTGCGGCGGCCGAGGCTGGGTTGACAGAACTCTGGCGGCAGCATCCGGAAGCTGACGGGCGAGGCGTTCGAGTTGCGGTTGAAGACCAGGGTCTTGATCTACTGCATCCTGCACTACAACTTGCAAAGGATGCAAAAGGAAATCCGATTCCGAAGGTTGCTGACGTTGTACCTTTTACCAGCCCGGAGGAAGACGATAACTGGGTTCAATTTGGAGACCCGATCGAAACCACTAACGGGACCTTCGTAGCAGTCGGACGAACCTGGACCGTGCCACAAGAAGGTACTTATCGTTTCGGAATATTCACTAAACAGATTCACTTGGGCTTCTTGGATCCGATGGACGTCAATCCTCGCGTCCAGAGTGTATCGTGGTCCGTCGGAGTGCTGTGGGACGAGCAGAGCAATCGCGTTTGGATAGATACCGATGGAGACGGCAGTTTCCGCAACCAACGAGCTCTGCGAGATTATGCTGAAGCGCAGGACTTAGAATACTTCGGATATAAGAAAGGACCAGACGACAATCGTATTCCGTTCGGAATCAAGATAGACCGCTCAAGGCGGAGCGTCTATCTGGGCCTTCCCGATGGTGACCACGGTGCAATCGTGGCAGGCCCACTCGCGGCGAACCGCGTCACAGGCGGGCTGTTTGACGGCGCAGCTCCCGGTGCTCAGCTGATAGACGTTCGCGAGAAGCCGTCTTACGGTTACATGGCGTGGATTCTAAGTGGTTTCGCCCGCTCCGATGTGGACGTCATCAATCGTTCGGGGGCCGTAAGCTATGCGACCGACGACGGCCAATTTGATTTCAGACGTCGTGTCCTTGAACGCGCAATTGCTTTCTATGACAAGCCGATTGCCTGCGTATGCGCAGCTTCTAATTCGCTAAATGTCTATGATTATCAAAGTCCGGAAATGCTGCGGCGCAATCGTCAGCTGCCTCCACCTTATGCGGAGGCCATGACCAGCGGAGTGTGGTTTGCGCCGGATGGTCTGGTAAACACCGTGGTCGCCCCGTCCGCATCGTTGATTACTCAGTCTCGATACATGCCCTACGCTGTCCTTTGGGAGGACGGCCGCACACACATGACCTCTACACTCCTGGAACCTTCGGCGCCGGCAGGTTATGCCATAGGCGCTAATCCTTCGCCCACGATTCCTGTAGTGAGCGGTATCCTCGCCGATCTCGTGAGTGAAGCAAGGCGCACACATGTGCGATATAGCGCCGCCCGGCTCACTCAGGCGGTGTTGACCGGGACTCGGTTGGTACCGAGTTTCGCTGCCTCTGTCCAGGGCTTTGGCTTGATTGATGCGGCCGGGGCGTGGGATCAGTTGGCAAAGATGGCCAAGGCTGATGATCCGAGGAACTCATTGCTGACATCGTTCACGGCAGCACGGGTGGAGGACGGCGAGCGCAAGGAGGTCAATGGCTTCCAGATGGATTTGCCAAAAGCGGGAGGCGTGGTGCGAGGAGAGCTTTGGATCACACGCCACGGAGGCTACCGCGGTGGTCGCGCGTACGCCTTTGCACTGCGGGCTAACGACGGGACATATGAGCTCTTCAATCGGAAAGCCACGCTAGTCCGTGATCGGCCAGCGCGTGTCAGCTTTACGGCCAAAATCACTTCAGGACTACACGTCGCTTTTCTCCAGCTAGTGGATGCCCGGCGTCGAGTCGTAATGGAAGAACTCCCTCTATCTGTGCGCGCTCCGGACGTGCCAGCGATGATCGCTCCGGGAGTCGAGAAGTATACTGCGACGATTCCGCCCCTGCGGCTCGACGCTCGTCTCGTGCGCATCGGCGATGACGTTCAGGCGGCAGGCTTCACGATGAGAATTCCCTATCCTGGCGCAGGAAGCTCTTCGCTGCGAGTTATGCCAGGTTTCTTTTATGGCGTGGGGGCTGGTCACAGATTCATGGCGACGGGGCGAGCGTCCGGTGAGTCCGTAGATGCCGCGCATCACGTCGGTCCGGAGGAGGAATTCGAATCGCTCGTTATAAACCCGAAAGCAACGACGCACGAAGTTTATTGGGGAAATTACGATCGCCCTGAGTATGCGACGCCGTACGACGATCCTGCACCCGATGTACCAATTACGGCAACCCTGACGGTCAGCAGGTACGCCGTCGACTTAAAAAGGGTCGACGAACGAAATGTGCAAGTAACCAACAAACTTGCCGACATAAACGGAAAAGTCGAGTTCTACGACGCAAAGCTGACTTCCTCTGAACTGACAGGTACCGACAATCATGCGGAGGCGGCCGTCGAGCGCACTCTTCCGGAGAATCTGAGTCAATGGAGGGTCGCTGTTTCCTCGACTTCTTCCGATGACACCGCGGTGGATGCCTACTTACTGGATTGCACAAGCAAGGCCGGATGCTCGGTCGCTGCCCAGAAGCCTATCACCGCAACTGGCGCCACCCTCATGGTGGACGATCCAAAGGGAGGCGAGTGGCAGATCGTGATCCGTACGCGGGAGATGGTGCAACGCCCAATTTCGTATACCGTGAAGGACGCGAAGTTAATTCCGAATTCGTCAGCCACCCAAGCCGCTGACGCGCGGCATGCGAGCGGAGCAATTTGGTCCATACCTCTGCCATCTACATCAAGCGACGCGGAGTACGTCGCTTTTCGGATCGCATCCATCCCCGACAAGAACGAACAAAAGTCCGGCTTACGCATTGCCATGACCGCGCTCACAACTCAAGCTCCCTAATTCGAGAGCCAATGATCCAAGTTTTCGTCTTCGTTCAATCCCTTTTCTGACCAGAATTCCCCGTTCAGAGCCGCAAGTCGCGATCGAAAAGAGGCCTAAGTGGGTCGCGAACCACTTAATTGTGTCCTTGATTTTAAGAGAAGCTATGTAAGCGCCATCTGGCGGCCGTGTTGACGAAAAGCGGTGTTCGTTACGCAGCGTGACGAGATTCTTCCGCGAGATTCCAAGGCAGCAGGTCTTCGATGCGGTTGATCGGATGTTCGGCGATGCGCGACAGTACGTTCCGCAAGTAGAGCTCGGGGGCGAGCCCGTTCAGTTTGGCTGTTCCGATCAGACTGTAGATCGCGGCGGCATTCTCCCCACCTCGGTCCGATCCAGCGAACAGGTAGTTTTTTCTGCCCAGAGCCACAGCGCGCAGCGCCCGTTCCGCCGCGTTGTTGTCGATCTCCAGTCTTCCCTCGTCGCAGTAACGCATCAATGCTTCCCATCGTCCCAGCGCGTAACGAACAGCGATCGCCGTGTCCGATTTCTTGGAGAGCTTGGCCAAGGTTTCTTCCAGCCACTGTTTCAGCGCTACCAGCAACGGCCGGCTGTGTAGATTGCGGATCCCGCGCCGTTCTTCCGGCGTGCGCCCTTGGATCTGTTTTTCAATCGCATACAAGGCTCCGATCCGTTCCAGCGCTTCGGCTGCGACCACAGATTTGTGAGCCAGCTGCAGGTCGTAAAACTTCCTGCGCACGTGCGCCCAGCAAGCCGCTTCCGCAATGCGTCCCGTCTCGTAGAGCTGATCGAACCCCGCGTAACCATCGGCCTGCAGCGTGCCTCTGAATTTGCTCAGGTGGGCTCGGGGATGTTCTCCCTTGCGATCCGCTGAGTAGGCGAACCACACCGCGGGTGGTGTTTGGTCTCCCGCCGGTCGATCGTCTCGCACATAGGTCCAGAGTCGTCCGGTCTTCGTTTTTCCCAGGCCAGGCGCGAGCACCGGAACGGGCGTGTCATCGGCGTGCAGTTTCTCTCCGCTCATCACGTGACGTCGTAGCGCTTCCCCAGCCATTGGTGGTGCGGGGCTGCGGAACTACCGTGCGTAGCGGAGGTGGTAAACATGATTAAAACGAAGGCGGCAAAAAACAAGATGCAGCAGGCGGGAGTTGAAGTGCGGCACGTGCAAGGTTCTCTGAAAATGTGGGCAGACCGATTGGAAAATTACAAGGAACCGTTCGTCGCGCAGGCTAAGGCCGACAAGTTGTGGTATGCCGATAACTTGGCCAACGCTGCCCGCGAGCTGTTGAGTATCCGCGAGCGGCTGATCAACACGACCGGCTACAACTACCTGCAACACTACTCGGTTGGTATGAAAAAAGAAAAGTCCAAGCGCGTCCAGCCCCAACAACCGGCCCAAACGGAAGTAGTTGAGCCCGCTTCGCTGGTTGCATAGCCCGGCCTACGGCATGGTGCCACGTCCCCACATCGTGCCGTTCCGCGCACTTAAAGATGATTGACCGGTTGGTACGCGCAGCACAGGCGAGGCTTGCCCAGCTCCGCGCCGTGCCGGTAGGCTGTGCACATGGCGAACACACCTGTGTCACAAAAGAAGGCTGATCGGGCACGGCGAACAGCAGCGGCACCAGAGATGTGCTATGTGCGAAGCATCCCGCGCAAGCCACTACCGAACGGAATAGTCTTGGTCCACAACCACGTAGTCCCGCAAAAGAAACTTGGCTGGAACGGGTTCAGGGCGTGGACGCAGCAGCGCACTGACGAGCTTATCTTGTGTAAGTGTGATTGGGCCGGGGTAGACCTCCGCAAGCTTCAGCATTATCGTGTGCGCCGCGAGGTGGAGGGGTAGGGCGGGCGCTCTGCAAAGATATCCACGAGGTAAACTTGCATTGTATATTGACACTGTGGTAACTACCCACCATGCAAAAAGGCCAACTAATAAAACGACATGGTGCGTGGCACCTGTGCTACTGGCGTGACGGCAAGCGCGTGTGCCAGCGTCTTGCGCCATTCAACGATACGTTCCGCACCGAGCGCAGCGTGCGCCCGCTGGTAGATGAAATACTAGGGCCGCTAAATGAAGGGCGGCAACCGGGCGGCCCGCAGACCCTGCAACATTTCATTGAACGGACTTACCTGCCCCACGCGAAGGAACACAAGCGACCGAGCACGTATAAGGGTTACTACAATCTGTATCAGTGCTACATCACGGCGCGCGTTGCTGGCGTAAAGCTATGGCAGTTCCGCACTGTGGACGCGCAACGGCTACTCGATACGATTGCCTCGAGCGTTCCGCTTTCCAACAGCAGTTTGTTCAACATCAAGACCTTTCTCTCCGCGGTGTTCGCTGAAGCTAAACGGTTGGGCGTGCTGGACGGAGTTAATCCCGTTCAAGGCGTCCGCGTGCCCAAGGGTCAGCCCGGCAAACCCACCTACGCTTACAGCCCACAGGAAATCAACAAGCTGACTGCCGTACTCAAAGGCCATGCCCGCACAGCCGTGATCGTCGCGGCGTACACTGGCCTGTCGTTGGCCGAGTTGAAAGGGCTACAGTGGGGCGACATCACGCGCGGACAGCTCGTGGTGCAGCGAACCGTGTGGCACGGGCAGGAGGGCCCAACTAAAACAGACGCGCGGAATGCGCCGCTGCCGGTGTTGCCGGTAGTAGCGAAAGCACTGGCCGCTCATCGCAGGCAAAATCCAGGAACGAAATGGGTGTTCGAGGGGCCGACAGGTCGCCCGTACGATCTTGCGACTCTAGGCTCAAAGAGCATCAAGCACGGCCTGCAATTGCATGGGCTGGAATGGCACGGCTGGCACGCGTTGCGCCGTGGCTTTGCGACAACGCTACACGCGGCGGGTGTGCAGGACAAAATCATTCAAGAACTGATGCGCCACAGCAGTCTGTCGGTTACAATGAGCCATTACGTTAAGGCGCTTCCTGCCGCAAACGTGGCCGCCGTAAAGCGTTTGGGCAACAGTTTTGGGCAACGGAAACGCTAAAAACCCTTACGGAGGGGTAGGAAAGCGGTTGACTCCGGCGGTCTTGAAAACCGTTAGGCCCGAAAGGGTCTCGTGGGTTCGAATCCCACCCCCTCCGCCAAAATATCTTTAGCATTGTGAATCAGTTGAGGCGCGACGCGTTTCGATGTACGTCTGGCGTCCCCTTCGTTTCAAGAAGCACCACCGGATCCTTCGTCCACGTCCCTCGAATATCGGCCTCAGCCTGCTCCTGACGTTCACGTATCCAAGGCGAACAGTGTTTCTCGGTGACTCTAATGCTGGTGTGGCCAAGCAGGACCGAGACACGCTCAAGCGGCACGCCGTCAAGCAGTAGCTCGACCGCAAAGGTATCTCGGAATCGGTGCGCATGACCGTTTGTCACTTTCGCATCTTCGAACAATGTTCGGAGGCGCGCCTGCCAGTCTGTCACGGCGGTCTTCAGTTTGCAGTTGGCTGTCCAGAACCAGTGCCAATCACTTTTCTTCGTGAGCGCATCTAGTTCCTTAATCACAAAGTCCGGCAATGGGCAGTGCACATGCGTGCCTTTCTTCTGGGTGTATAAATGCACCCTGCCGTCCACGAACCGTTCGAGCGAGCAGCTCACGGCATCACCAATCCGCAAACCGGTATATCGAAGTGGAAGCACGAGAGCGCGCAGACGCTGGGCGTTGTCGAGGCCCTGAGGCTCGGATTCGTCGATTCACCTTGAAGCAGCGGCGAGGATGCAGATCATCTCGTCGTGGGAGAAAGGAAGGGTCGGCCGCGCCTTGACCCGCGGGCTAACGAGCTTTTGGGCAGGATTCTCCGCGAGCCACCCACTATCATTTGCGAACCGGAAGAAACTGCGCAGACGTTCCAGCTTTTTTAGTGCGGCCAGGTTGCCGTCCTTCCCCGTTGTACGGATCTTCCTTAACGTCGGGGTGTCGAGCTCCTTTCCCGCGCCATCAGTGAAAATCCGAATCGTTTTCGTGGTGCGTTTTCCCTTCATGGTTCTGACCTCCGCCCCGGGCAGCCAGGTGGGAACAAGTCCCATCGCCTGATCTCATCACGCTGCATCTCTGCCGATTGCACCACGTCTGCGCACTCGAGGATTGGACCGGGACGCAACAGCGCAGCGAATTCCTTCCCAGGAGCGGGCCCTCCAAAGTGAAGTGCACCAAGCTGCTTCGCTGCGTACTTTGCTGCATAGAAAGCTCCGCCGAGCGCGGGGTCGAACGGCGAAATTTTCGTTCGTCCAAATCGTTCGAACGCCTTCGCCCACCACTCATCGCGTCGCAGCTGGCCGACACCTGCAACCAGGCCGTGACAGTGGTAGCGCCCGCCAACCCCTCCGAGTTCCTCCGCAATCATCCAGCGGATCGGTTGTTCTGCGGATTCCTGCAACTCCAAGAGGAAATCCTTTATTTCTACAAGCTCCTTGTCCGGCCCGGGCGGGGCCGCACAGCGCCCCCCGCGAAAACAGGGTTCCCAGCCTTTCAAGCGGGGGTCGGGAAGAAAGATTCTTACCGGGCCGACGCGACTAGTGGAACGGTATTGGCGAGGGGCACCCGTTTTAGGGTTTCGCTCCAAGTCGGGATGACGATCGCGGAAAGTGATTGGATTTATAAACCAATCCCATGCTCCCAGTGACTTAGCGACCCAATCACCGAAGTCGCTGGCCAGTGTTTTCTGCCGTTGGAAATCTCGTTGCTTGCGTTCGCTGTCCTGCGCGCGATCAGGTACCTTCCTCCTTGGTGTCTTTCATCGAGCTGGCGACCCTAGGATTAAATAATTAGCTTTAGTTAAAGCATTCAAATACAGGCTTTATATTAACATTTAATGTTAACGCCTGTATTTAAAGGCTTTAATGACAATCTTATTGAATTCTACAAAGCCTCTAAATAAAGGCCTTATTGCAGTTATCAATTGTAAAGCCTATAATTAATGGCTATGAGTGATATGCAATTTAAGTCTCCACAGGAATTGCAAATCGAGCTGGGCCGCCGAATGCGACAACTGCGTTTGTCCCGCAATATCGACCAGCGAGCTGTTGCCGAGAAAGCGGGAATCGCGCGAGCGGCGTTGCAGAATCTCGAAGCAGGCCGTGGCTCGTCGCTGCAGACGTTGCTTCGCACATTGAAGGCATTGAACTACCTCGAAGGCATCGAGATGCTGGCGCCGCAACCAACTGTGAATCCGCTCGCGCTTCTGAAAACGAAGAGTCCGCCCCAGCGAGTGCGCCATCCGCGCTCGGCTCGACACAGGGAGACGAATCCTTGAACGTCCCGGTCATCGAAGTTCGCGCTTGGGAAAAACTGGTCGGAGCTTTGGCACCGGACCCGCAGCTCGGCTACTACGTATTTGCCTATGATCCGTCGTGGCGTCGATTGGGAATTGAACTTGCTCCCCTGACGATGGCTGTGACGAATGCGCGAGAAACATTCGTCTTCCCGAGCCTTCCGGAGGCCACGTTTCGGCGGCTTCCCGCAATGTTTGCGGACGCGTTGCCCGACGATTTCGGCAACGCGTTAATCGATGCCTGGATGGCGGAGCACGGAACCACAAAATCGGAAATAACGACGCTCGATCGTTTGGCCTACATGGGAAAGCGCGGCATGGGAGCTCTCGAATTCAAGCCAGCGTTAGGCTCGCACCGCGAAAGTACCGCGCCACTGAAGATGAAGTCCCTTGTCGAAGCGGCCAGGAAGGCCGTGGAAGGCGATCTGTCCGAAGACGCACACGCCAAGGCGGCATTGGCCAACCTTATTCGAGTCGGCACATCGGCGGGCGGCGCACGCGCTAAAGCAGTTGTCGCTTGGAATCCCGCGACGAATCAAATTCGAAGTGGCCAGTTCGATATCGCTTCCGGGTTCGAACCCTGGATTATAAAGTTTGATGGAATTGGAAAAGATTTCGAGCTGGGAACGGGCGGAGATTATGGCAGGACGGAATTTGCGTACTACAAGATGGCGACGCAGGCTGGAATCGTGATGTCTCCGTGCCGATTGCTCGAAGAGAATGGTCGCGCCCACTTCATGACGCGGCGCTTCGATCGGGACGTAGTGCATGGCAAGACGATCAAGCACCACTTGCAGACGCTTTGCGCGATGGACAATCTGGATTACAAGCAGCGCGGTACGCATGCCTATGCCCAGCTATTTATGATCGTGTCGCAGCTGGGGCTCGGCGACGACGCGATACAGCAGACGTTTCTGCGTATGGCTTTCAATGTCATGTCCCGAAACTACGACGATCACACGAAAAATTTTAGCTTCTTGCTCAAACAGGGCCAGAATTGGGAGCTGGCTCCGGCATATGATGTAACACACGCACACAATCCAAGAGGGGAGTGGACGTATCAGCACTTGATGAGCGTAAACGGTAAGTTCGATGGAATTACGAAAGCGGACTTACTTGCGGAAGCAGATCGTTTCGGGGTACCGCGAAAAGAAGCATTGCTTGTAGATGTTCGTTCGGCGCTGGATAACTGGACGGAACACGCAAAGGCAGCGGGTTTAAGCCACGGAAAAACCGACGAACTTGCTCGAGACTTTCTACTGCTAGCCGCCTGAGCTTCGCCTGTTACACTCACGCTAGCGCGAGCCCAGAAAAATGGCGACTGTCACCAAATTGTCACTAAAGACCACGCCAAAGAGGAAAGAACGGCGCAACCTGGAAAAACCTAAAATCGCGCTATCTGGCGACTGGCAAAGGGATTTAGTTGGATTTTGTGTCAGATAGCAGGACGGCGATTTAATTTTTCAAGTTCACCGGTTTCAACCGGTCTTTCACTGATCAATTTGAATCTATTCCCATCTTGACCGCTGCTTTGATGCGAAGGGGCAATCCCAGACAGAAGGAAAGGAAATGTGTCATGAACTCGCCTCAATGAGGTATCTTGACGGACCAGGACGCGGTGATTTATGTGCGGCACTGGCTGAAAGTGGATGAGGAAGTGCGGGCGTTGCGGGTGAATTACGTACCGGTGGTGAACCAAGTGCTGCCAGGAAAGAAGGCGGCAACGTTTTTTCAGTTGGACCGGCGGCTGAATATGATCATCGACCTGCAATTGTTTTCGCAGATCCCGTTGGCGAAAGTGAAGGAGACCGGTCCTCCTCAGTGATCCCGGTCTTGCAGCATCGCTCCGACTATAATTCGCGGTCGTTACTGGGCGGAAATCCGGCTGACTGGGACTGAATCGTCTCCGACACAGAGATCGAAGAATGTCTTCACAAGGACTCCTAAACGCTCGTTTGATTATCCTCCGCAAAATGCTATCGGCATTCTTTCTGCCAAGTGGAGATGCTGATAGCGCAGGCGTGGTTCGCAAACGGCCCTCCAATCTTCTTTACGATGTGGATGAAACACCTCCGTTGTTGGTGAGACTCGGTGTTTCGTTCCAACACGTATTCCTCCTGTCTGTGGGATGGCTTTACGTTGTGGTAATCGTAAATTCGATCGGGGGGACAGAAGCGCAGGCGGCGTCGATCATTCGAATCTCCATGATCGCGGGCGGACTCGCTACCATTTTGCAGTCCTCTCGCGGCGCCCTTGGCAGCGGCTATTTTGCCCCGCTTACCAGCAGTTTGATCTTCTTGCCAACTTCTATCCTTGCGGTGCAAGCAGGTGGATTTCCGGTGCTGTTCGGCATGGTCGCTGTGGCAGGAATTTTGTTGAGTTTATTGTCCCGGGTTTTGGACCGGGCCAGGGTTTTGTTTCCTCCCGAAGTAACCGGACTAATGGTGGCCATGGCGGGGCTGCAGTTAATCCGCTTGGGATGTCCGAGGTTCGTCGGCTATACCGGGCAGGGAAGTGTTCCGGAGTTGCGCGCATTTCTGGTTGGAGCGGTAACTCTGCTTGTAATGGTGGGCGCGACGGTCTGGAATAAAGGAAAGCTGCATGCTTTGCCCATGTTGTTGGGTCTGTCGGCTGGATACATTCTGGCGCTAGGTTCGGGTGTCTTGCCGTGGGCGCAATTTGTGCGTGAGCTGAACGAGCCGTGGATTGATTTTCCTCATCGAGTAGTTTCCGGATTGAGTTTCCGATTTTCTCTTCTCGCCCCATTCTTGATCGCTTCTCTCACCGCCGGATTGAAGATGGTCGGAGATTTAACGCTTTGTCAAAAAATTAACGACGCGGATTGGAAGCGAACGAACATGAAGTCGGCCAGTGGTGGGCTACTCGCGAGTGGTCTAGGGACGTTTTTCTCAGGTCTCTCCGGTGGGGTAGCTCAGACCACAGTCTCCAGCTGCATCGGACTTTCTCTGGCAACCGGAACGACCAGCCGCAGCCTTGCGATTCCGACAGGAATCATGATTGCCGCTCTAGCGTTTTTCCCCAAGCTCGCGGCCGTTTTGGCGGTGATGCCAGCTCCTGTTGTTGGGGCTATTCTGATTTACTCGGCATGTTTCATCGTTCTGGGAGGCATGCAACTTTTGACCTCGCGCATGTTGGACTCCCGGCGCATCTTTGCAGTGGGCATTTCCCTACTCTTTGGTTTGAGCGTGGACATGGCGCCGGAACTTTACCGCACTATACCGGAAGCGTTGCACCCGCTCTTTAGCTCATCTACCGCGCTTGCGACGGTCTTGGTGGTCTCTCTCAGCTTGCTGTTCCGTTTGGGAATAGCAAGACGAGTTAGCTTCGAGGTGGTGCCTGGCGACGACATGGAGAAAATCGATTCCATGATGGAAGAACAAGGCGCTGCTTGGGGAATGCGCCGGGAAGTCGTCATATCCGCGGTGCAGGCCGTCCATGAGACAGTAAACAGCGCGTTAGCGTTCAATCCCGGACTCGAACGAGTGCAAGTCAGCATAGAATTCGACGAATTCAAGCTGGCTGCGGATTTGGAATATGAAGGAGTCCCAATACAGCTCGCGGAATCGGTTCCTTCACTGGAAAGCCTGGGCACCCCTGAGGGTGTCGCACTTCTATCGACCTTTATGATTCGGAAGTTTGCCGATCGTGTACGCATCAAAACTCACAAGGGAGCCTGCCGTATAGAGCTAACTTTCGACCACTAAGGTAAACTGCTTTGATTTCGGAATTTGCTCTGACCAGTCGACTTTGTCACGTCGCGTCTCCCTTTGAATTGTCGTCTTGAACCGAAATCTCATGGCTCCTTTTCGAAGACTTGAATGGGTCGTCGGAGATCATTCCCGACTTAAGCGTGTGACACTCAAGTGCGTGTCGGGCTTGGAGAGAAAAGTGTCACCAAATTGTCACTAAAAGTGGCACAAAACTGGCAAAAACCAAGCAAGTCCAGAAAGCAGAAAGTGGCGCTATCTTACGACTGGCAAAGGGATTTAGTTGAATTTTCTGCAAGATAGCGAATCGGCGATTTCATTTTTCAAGACCGCCGGCGTCAACCGCTTTCCTACCCCTCCGTTTTCGATTGTACTTCCATCCTAACTTAGGCCGCATTTGATGACACTGCACGCGACGCCGCGCGCTGTGGTTTGCCCCGGCTCGCGCGCCAACGCCGGTGCGCTCGCGTTAGCGCCACCGCGAATCCTGCGTTCCCTCGCGCTGCAGGAATGATAAGATTTAAGCTTGAGAATTCGCGGTCGCTCGCTGCGCAAGCACTTCATGAGCGGGCAAGGGGAGATTCTGCGATGCTCCATCGAGCCATTATTCTGGCTGTCGTTCTTGGTTTTGCGCTGACTGCTTTTGGCGGCAGTTCTCTGCAGGCGCAGAATTCTTCCAGCCAAGAATCCACGACGGCCCCGTCTCCCGCTATCGCCGCAAAAATTCCGAAACCCGCCGTGCCCGCTTATCACGCAGAGCCACCTAGAGGTGCGCTTCCCGACACGCTGGATCCGGCACAATTTCAGGACGCGCAAACTCGAAATATCTACACGCTCGCGGCGAAAGTGAAACCGGTCCTGTATCAGCAGCCATGTTATTGTGGCTGCGATAAGGAAGTCGGCCACAAGAGCCTGCTCGATTGCTTCACCGACTACCACGGGGCCCACTGCATCCTCTGCAAGAAAGAAGCAGCCTTCACCTACAGTGAATCGCAGCAGGGTAAAACCGCCGCGGACATTCGCAAGGAAATCATCGACGGTAAGTGGAAAGAAGTAGACCTGGCCGGCTACGATACTCTTCCGGCTGCGAAATAGCTGGCATCCCGTCGGGCATGTTCGTCTCGCCGTGACGCGCACTCGCACGGAACGGTTCTAATCCCGCTCTGCTAAGACACTTCTTCCGCACAACTTGTTACAACGTTGCATCCAACGAAAGACTCTCGATCACGTCATCGAGTTCTGATTGAGCCTGGTCGCGCTTCGCTTGGAAGTCCGCGGACTCACGCTGAAGAGTTTCCAGCCGCGTTTCCTGATCCGAAAGCTGTTGCGTATAACGCTGCGTGAGCGCGCGTTCTTCCGCGCTGCCCTTCAACGCCTTCAGATTTTCGCGGAGCCGTTGCTGATCGTCGTAGATTTTCGTGGTTTCGGCCTCGCGCCGGGCGATCTCCGCGTCGAGCGATGCCACTTTGTCTTTCTGCGCGACGATTTTGTGGAACGCGGCTTCGATCTCGGGGTTGATGGATTTCTGCTGGAGAAATACCGTGATTTGATCGTCCGTCAGATTCGTCAATTGGAAGCGGGCGTCCAGCGGACTGGATTCGCGCACCGTGAATTTCGAGGTGGCCTTCGGCTCGATGGTTTCACGGAATCGGTAAGAGGTGGACGTCGTTTCCTCTGGCTTCGGGCCGCTCTCGGAAAGAGTCCATCCCGCACGCAACGGATGTTCGATAAGCACCGTGCGCGGAGTCGTGTCGTCGTTGCGGATTATGTAACTGGTGTCTTGGCGCGACTCGCTGGTCTGAATCATCGCTCCGCGTACGATACGAACTCGCGTTACGCGCTGCGGTTCGCCTTCCGTCTTGGAATTCACGCGGACACCCAAATCCGCTGCGTAGGAAAGCAGACGTTTTTCGCCGGGCTTAATCGCATCGGTCAAGCCCTCGCCGGCAAAGGCTTCATTCTCCAGCACGCTGAAGCTTCCGCCGTCGAGCGTCAGCGAGCTGGAATTCGTAAGCCACAGCGCGCGCAGAGGCCGGGGGGAATTCAGCGATGCGTTCCACAGCGAGACCTTCTCAGTGGCTACGTGGACTTGCACGATGGGAACCAGCGCGGATTCGTCCTTATGAATCGTCAACCGATCCTTCAGCTTGTACTCAAAAAGATCGCCCAGATCAGACCCTTCTGCAGCGGCGGACATTGCGCGTCGCGCTTCAGAAACCGCGGCTGCATTGAAAATTCCGCCGCCCGTCCCGCCCCCCTCGCCGGCGCGTAAGCGGCCACCAACTCCGCGTCCGCTGCCGAGTTCGCTTCCTGAACCCGCGTGCCCCGGACTCCCGCTCACCTCTGCGGACTCGGTGTCCAAAGTCGCGGCCCCCGCAGTCACTGTGACAGTCTGTGCTGACGCTCCGACCTGCAGAGTTACATTCTGCGTATGTTCTCGTCCGCCACCCAGGGTGACGCCCTGCATCGCCGTCTTCTGAAATCCGGGCCTGCTGAACTCGACGCGATAGTTAGCAGCCGGAAGTTCGCCAATTTGATATCGGCCTTGATCGTCCGTAGTTGTGGTCGCCGCCAGTTCACCCGTGGGGGAAAAGACCTGAACAGTCGTTCCGGCAATTACCGCGCCACTCTGATCGAGCACCACTCCGGACAAACCCGCGAAGCCGCCCGTCATCGCGCTGTCATGCGTCTGCGGCATGAGCTGCGCGTTTTGCGGCAGCGGGACCACAGGTCGCCTTGCGTAATAAGGTTGCGACAGCTGTTCAATGAATGATTGCGGAGCTCCAGCGACGAGCGATAGTTCCACGTTGTTCCAATCCTCTCCCACGGTGTTGTCCACAATTGCCCAGCCTTGCAACAAAGGTTCGTCGCCGCTCTGCGATGGCAGAACGATCCGATAAGTCGTCTTCCAGATGGGCACTTCGCTGATGTAGCTCACGAAGAGCTGTCGTTCGCCCGTCCCGTTCGCGGTAATGGTCATGCGCCGCAGATCTTCTTGCCGCATCGAGGCCAGGAGAGAAAGATAGCGCCCCACTTCCTGCGTGACATCGCGTTCGGCTAGCCGCACGCTGACGCCCGGAGTGATCTCCACACTGCGCACTTCGCCTGAATCCGACACCAGCGTGGCCAAATCGACCTCCAGAGTGGTGCCTCCGCTCACGCGAGTCTTTCTTTCGACGCTTAATAAGCGGCCTTCCATCACCGTCGTCCCGCTGCGAACCTCCAATCGCGCGCCGCGCAATGCAGCGTAGAACTTCGAGAGATCAATCTTCTCCTCCAGAGGCAGCCGCAGCATTCCGAGACGCTGGCTCAAGGATGCTTCGGAGTTGTAATTGACGCCGGCGATTCGCCCGCCATTGAGATCCAAGACGGTTAGTGATTGCAGCACGTCGTTGAGTTGGCTGCTGGTGAAATCAACGCGGACTTTCTGATCGCCGCGAATTTGCCCGAGATGCTCGAAATACCCCACGCCGGTTTTGTACAGAATCACGCGTCGTACCGGCAGTTTGGCGGCCGAAGATTCCTCGGAAGAGGGCTCGGCTTGAGCGGCAAGGTCCGCCGGGGCGGCTTGGGCGACCTTGTCCGGCTGCCTGTCGGCCAAGGCCGGCTTGGTTTGCGCAAACACCGCCATCGGGATCGGAACCGTCGCAACAACCAGAGCAAACACCCAGATCGTTCGCATCCGCGCCTCCCAGAACCGAATTCGGCCGCCAGCAGGATCCGCATCGCAATAGACAGCTGCACGTTAAGCCAAGTAACGAATCTTGTAAACCACTTCGAGCAGCCGGATAGACTACGATGAAAAGGTTTCCGACTATTGGAACCCGCTTCAGCCTCTCGTGTCCCCGCAAAATATCTTTGAGCTGTCAAAAGGCCTGAGGGATGTATGGCACGTGAACTGGTTGAGATGCGGAATCGAGATCGTGGCGCGAGTATGACCCCCGGTCATAATCGGTTTTGGTCAATCTCGGTGGCATTTCGCAGTCGCGCTGCAACTTTCATCCTTGCGTGGTAGAACAATCCTACGGAGCAGGGCAATTCCGGCGGTTAAGTCATCGCTAACCGTGAGGGATAAAACTGGCTAGTGTGAGGGCTGCGCAGACGGGCGGGTGGGCCAATCTTGCGGAGCGAAGTCTACACCCCAGAAATGCGGGCTCGGTGAAAGGAATTCCACACCGACACGTGTGCCTTTTTCGGACGTATCGCCGAGATAGACGACGCGGCATTCTTGCTCTTCCTCGGTGACGGGATTGATCAGCACAATTTCGGCGCCGAGCGCGAGCGTTTCTTGCAGATAGAGCAGGCCGCCGTGGGCGTTAATGACGATGGTCTGGCTGTTCTCGCGGAATTTCTTGCCATCGCTGTTTTTGGCCATGGCGCGCACGGGAATGCGCGTGAAGACGCGCGAACTCCGCCGGGCCGTGCTGTTTTGCGGTTCGTTCATGGTTATCTGGTATCCTGCATCGGGCTGGACACTGAGTCAACCGTGCGCAGTCGGAAAGTTTCCAAAAACGAAGGCCGCAAAAAGCTTGCTGAAATCGCACAAGGTTCCGTAGAATCGCGAGTCTTGTGTCCTGGCACAGCAGTGATGCGCATTCATTCCGCGCCCGGGAATTTGCCGGCGCGGGCGTTACCATCTTATGACTTGGGGGCCCCCTGGCAATGAAGCTGATCGAGTACATCGAGTCCAAGCGCGAGGAACATCTGAACGAACTCAAAGAGTTTCTGCGCATTCCCAGCGTCAGTACCAAAAGTGAACATAAGCCCGATATCGAGCGCGCCGCCCACTGGGTAGCCGAAAAATTGCGCGCCGCTGGCCTGGAAAACGTGGAAATCACGCCGACCAAAATGCATCCCCTGGTTTACGGCGAATCGTTGCACGCGCCAGGGAAACCGACGATCCTTTTTTACGGGCATTATGACGTGCAACCAGCCGAGCCGTTGGATCTCTGGACATCCCCGGCCTTCGAGCCGACAGTCCGCGACGGCAAACTTTTCGGCCGGGGCACCGCCGACGACAAGGGCCAGGTGCACATCCACATCAAGGCGCTTGAGGCGCTGAAAAACCTCACGGGCAAATTGCCGCTGAACGTCAAGGTGATGATTGAGGGCGAAGAAGAAGTCGGCAGCGTCAGCCTGTGGGATTTTGTGCAGCGTAATCGCGAACGATTGAAGGCCGACGCGCTGGTTGTCTCCGATACCTCTATGCTGGCGAAGGGCGTGCCGTCCATCACTTATGGATTGCGCGGCCTGAATTATTACCAGATTGAGGTGGCAGGAGCGGCACAGGACCTTCACTCCGGAGTTTTCGGCGGCGCTGTGCCCAATCCCATCACGATTCTTGCCGAAATGATCGCGAAACTTCACGACAAGAATTTTCGCGTCGCGATTCCGGGCTTTTACGACGATGTCACGCCGCTGTCGCGGCAGGAACGCAAAGCACTCAATTCCCTGCCGTGGAAAGAGAAGGAATTTCGCAAGACGGTGGGAGCGCCCGCGCTAGACGGCGAAACAGGATTCACGATTGTGGAGCGGCTCTGGACACGCCCCACGCTTGAACTGAACGGCATTTGGGGCGGCTATCTCGGCGAAGGCGCGAAGACCGTAATTCCCGCGAAGGCGCATGCGAAACTTTCCACGCGCCTGGTTCCCAATCAGGATCCTGCGAAGATTGCGAAGCTCGTTGAACGCCACATCCGTAAATTGTTGCCGAAGTCCGTCACTTGTAAATTCCAGGTGCTCAGCACGGGAAAACCGTGGGTCGCGCCATACACGCATCCGATTTTTCAGACCGCGATACACGCGCTGGAATCCGGCTTCGGCAAGAAAGCTGTTTTCATCCGCGAGGGCGGCTCGATTCCTTTCGTCACGCAAATGCACGACACGTTCAAAGTTCCCTGCGTGCTGCTCGGCTTCGGACTGCCCGACGAAAACGCGCACGCCCCCGACGAACACATCGCGCTGGAAAATTATTTCGGCGGAATCAAGGCCGTTGCGCTCTTCTACCAGCAGCTCGCCGCGCAGTAAATTTTTCGCCGAAAAATGACGTGCTGAGGAAAGGCCCATTTTATCGGGCTTTTTTGAAGGTTTGACTTGCGTTCGGCGTCTAGTGCCGCTATAGTCCCCAAGGCGTCTTGCACTGCAAGCTCGCCAGGCAATTTAAACTGAGGAGGAAAACGCAACTCGATGGCAAATCCGCTGAGCAAGTCCAAGATTATTGCGTACATCACTGAGAAGGTAAGCACGCCGGAAAAGCCCGTTTCCAAGAAGCAGACCGTGGCTTTCTTCGACGAATTGTTCAAGTTGGCAGTGAAAGAGGCCAAGAGCTCGGGCAAGTTCGTAATTCCCGGCATCGGCCGCGCCGTCAAGGCGCACCGCAAGGCGCGTCTGGGCCGCAATCCGGCCACAGGCGAGACCATCAAGATTAAGGCCAAGACCGTTGTGCGTTTGCGCGCAGCGAAAGCATTCAAAGACGCCGTCCTGAAGTAGTCCTTCCGGCGCAGGGATTGACGACGAACCCCCAGGCATGCCCGCTCCGGACAACGGAGCGGAGGCTTGGGGGTTTTGTCTTTTCATGAGCTTGCGCTCGCAAGTAAACTGTTTGGTTGTTGAGACATGCGTTAGATCATATTGATCGCGGGTGCGTGTCGAGCCGCGAAGTGTGCGTGCCGATCGGGGGTCGTCGTACTACGGGTATTGGTACCTTCTTCCCGGAATGAAACTCGCTGGAAGATCTGCCGCCTCTGGGGCACTCAGCTTCCACGCTGATCACGCCTCGGTAATGCGCCCTGGAACAGGAAAATGTTTGAACACTCAGGCCTCTTAACCGATCTGTACGAGCTGACCATGGCCGCGGGGTATCTGCAGACCCGCTTCGAAGCTCGCGCCACGTTCGAACTGTTCGTCCGTCATCTTCCGCCGCATCGTAATTACCTAGTCGCAGCCGGGCTGGAACAGGCGCTTGAGTTTCTGGAGAACGTGCGCTTCTCCGCGAAAGAAATTGACTACCTGCGCCAGCATCCTGTGTTCCGCAATATCCGCGGCGAATTTTTCGATTACCTCGCGAAATTCCGGTTCACTGGTGACGTCTGGGCGATGCCCGAAGGCTCGCTGGTATTTCCCGGCGAGCCCATGTTGCGCGTCGTTGCGCCCATCATCGAAGGCCAGATTATGGAGACGTATTTTCTTTCGACGCTCAGCTACCAGACCATGATCGCGAGCAAAGCCGCGCGCGTTGTTACTGCCGCCAAAGGCCGTCAGGTCGTCGAATTCGGCGCCCGCCGCGCTCACGGCAGTCAGGCCAGTCTGCTCGCCGCGCGCGCCGCGGCCATCGGCGGATGCCAGGGCACATCCAACGTGCTGGCCGGCCAGCAATTCGGCATGGAAACGTACGGCACGCAAGCGCACTCCTGGGTGATGGCGCACGAAGACGAGACCGAAGCCTTCGCGCAGTTCCTCGACGCATTCCCCGAACATGCAGTGCTGCTGCTGGATACGTATGACGTTCATACTGCCGTCAAACGGATCGTCGCCATGAATCGTAAGCCTGCGGGGGTGCGGCTCGATAGCGGGGACCTGGCAAAAGACAGCCAGTGGGTGCGCCGCGAACTGAATCGTGTCGGATGGAACGATGTGAAGATTTTCGCATCCGGCGATCTCGACGAGACGCGCATCGCTTCCCTGCTTGCGAAACACGCCGCGATTGATGCGTTCGGCGTCGGAACAGCGCTGGCGACACCCGGTGATGCTCCGCACCTGAACTTGATTTACAAGTTAGTCGAAGTCGAGCGCGGCGGAAAAGTTCGCGAAGCCGCCAAGCTCAGCGCGGCGAAAGTCACGTATCCCGGACGCAAGCAGGTGTTCCGCTACTCGGCGCCGTCCGGCGAATACCGCCACGACAGCATCGCTCTAGAGGGCGAGCCTGCCGATGGCGGTGAGCCGATGCTCGTGGAAGTGATGCGCGGCGGGAAGCGCGGCGCTCCGGCGCAGCCAGTGGCGGATTTGCGCGCGCGTTGCCTGGCCGGCCTGGCGCGCCTCCCAAAAGCTTATCGCCAGATCAATCGCGCCGCGGTGTACCCGGTGCACTACACCAAACGACTCGAAGCTCTGCTGGAAAAGCTACGCCGCCGCATCCGCCGCTCCGCGCTAAAATAGCGGCGAGCCAGAATGAGTCGAGCGTGCATCCTCGCATTTCTGGGATGAAATTGCGGTTGGGATTCAGAGTTCCACTGGGAGAATGATGCAATCGGATCGCCATCAACAAGCTTGGGCGCTGCTGCAGGAAGCCTATCGCGTGCAGATGGAGGGCGATTACGATCATGCGGTGAAACTTTACAAAAATTCACTGGATCTTTTCCCTACCGCCGAAGCGCACACATTTTTAGGTTGGACCTACCATTTCCAGGGCAAGATCGAGGATGCCATTGCGGAATGCAAACGTGCCATCGAAGTGGATCCTGAATTCGGCAATCCTTACAACGACATCGGCTCGTACCTGATCCAGCTTAAAAAGTACGATGAAGCCATCCCGTGGCTTGAACGCGCCGTCGCCGCTCCGCGCTATGAGCCGCGCCACTTTCCGCATTTCAATCTGGGCCGCGCTTACGCCGCCAAGGGCATGCTCGCGCGCGCGCGCGAATGTTTCAACGAATCGCTGCGCATCGAGCCGCGCTACTCCTTGGCGCGCCAGGCCGTCGAAAGCCTGCGCCGCATGGTCAACTAGGAATTCTGCGCCGCTGCCACCGCCGCGGGCCCGCCTGGCTTCAACGTCCGATCGTAAATCCAGAGCAGCAACGCGGTCGTCACGCCAACTCCGGTCACGGCCCACAAGACGCGCTCCGGCCGTTGCTGAACTTCGCCGAAGTGGTGGAACAGCATCCCACCGAGCGGGCCGCCGATGAGCGACCCGATCCCGATGGGCAAAAATGCGAAACCCATGTACGTTCCCTGCTGCCCCGGCGGAGCCAGCCGCGAAATATATTCGTAGTAGCGTGGCGATTGCACAATCTCGCCGATGGAAACGGCGAATAGCGTGGCGATCACCATCGGGACCGTTGGATGCACGATCAAAATCACCCACGCCAGCGCGGAAATCAGCGTGCCGATGGTGATGGCGCGAAACGCCGGAATCTTTCGCGTCACCAAACTCACAATCATCTGCAGCGCAATCACCGTCAGCGGCCCAGTCACGAGCATCAGCTCGGTATCCGTTTTCGGATTAATGTAATTATGGACATACAACGGGAGAATGATGAATTCCTGCCAGTAGACGATCCAATATCCGGAAAAAATCAGCAGAAACAGCATGAACTTCGGATTGCGCAGCACGGTGGCAAAATTTCGCACTGCGTCTCCCAGGCTCGCCGTTTGCGCTTCATTCGAGCGGCGCGGCTCCCTGAAGAAAAGCAGCACGCCGATGAACATCAGAAACACGCTCAGCGCCGCCACGCGGAAAACGTTCTCAACGCTCAAGTGATGATGAACGTACGACGCCACATACGGCCCTGCCGCTCCGCCGATATTCACCAGCGTGTAATAAATCGAGTAGCCGATGGAGCGAACGTTTTCTTTCGACGCGCGCGCCGTGGTCCCCACCACGCACGGTTTCACCAGCGCGATCCCCAGCGCCGGAAGCATCAGCACCACGGTGACCAGCACCACCAGCGGCACTGCCGCGCGCAATGGCGCAATCCAGCTCGATCCCAGCGATCCCAAAATGAAGTACGAGCAACTCAAGATGAAGTACGCGAGTGAAAGCGATCTGCGGAATCCGAGCCGGTCCGCGAGCGTTCCACCGAACGCCGCGAGGAACCACACCAGACCGCCGAACAAACCGGTCAAGCTTCCGGCCTGCTCCACGGGAAAATTCAGCGTCTCGTGCAGATAGCGCGCCAGCGAAGCAAACGCCGCATAATAAGAAAGCCGCTCGAATAGCTCGCTGATGTTCGCGACCCAAAACGGCCGCTCAAATCCTGTGCGAATTTCCTCAAATCGCTGTGAAAAACTCAACATACCTCCGTCGGGCTCGCTTACCTATCCAGCCGCCGCGATTGTAACGGAAGCAACGCCGCGGCGCCCCGATTTTTCCTTCCCTAAACCGTGTGCTAAAATTGCAAGTTTGGCGGTCTGCCTCACTGCCGCCTGTACACGATGCCGACATCCACAATGAAGGCTTTGCGCAAGATGCGTCCCCAGCGCGGAGCGCAACTGGAATCCGTTCCCATTCCTGAGCCGGGCCCCATCGAAGTTCTAGTGCGCGTGCGCGCTGCTTCCATCTGCGGCACCGATCTGCACATTTACGGCTGGGATCGCTGGTCGGCTTCGCGCATTCACCCGCCGATGACCTTCGGCCACGAATTCTGCGGCCACGTTGAAGAAGTCGGCTCCGAAGTCACGTCCGTCAAGCCCGGCGATTTCGTCAGCGCCGAAATGCACGTGAATTGCGGCCACTGTCGTCCCTGCCGCATGGGCCAGCCGCACGTCTGCCAGAATGTGAAGATCATCGGCATTGACGCTGACGGCTGCTTCGCCGAGTACGTGATCATTCCCATCCGCAACATCTGGAAAATTGATCCGGCTATTCCCGAGCATTACGCCGCCATCCTCGATCCGCTCGGTAACGCGGTGCACACGGTGCTCGCCGGCGAGATCGCTGCTCAAAATGTGGTCGTCACTGGTGCGGGGCCGATCGGCCTGATGGCCATCAACGTCGCGCGAGCCTGCGGCGCCGCCATGATCTTTGCCACTGAAGTGAATCCGCATCGCCGCGAGCTGGCGTTGGAAATGGGCGCGGACGTAGCGCTTGATCCCGCAGAAGGCAATGTCGTCGCGCGAGTCCGCGAAGCTACGGAAGGGGCTGGTGCCGACGTGCTGCTAGAAATGAGTGGGCATCCCGCTGCGATTCACCAAGGATTCGAGATGCTGCGGCAGGGCGGACGCGCCTCGTTGCTAGGAATTCCCAAGGATCCGGTGACTTTCGATTTAGTGAATGACGTAATCTTCAAAGGCGCCACCGTGCAGGGAATCTACGGACGCAAGATGTTCGAGACCTGGGTGCAGATGACCGAGCTCTTGAAGCATGATCGCCTCAATCTCGAACCGCTTTTCAAAGAGCGCGTGCCGCTCGACAAATTCGAAGAAGCCTTTTCACTGCTGGAATCCGGCCTCGCTGGTAAAATTCTGTTTTATCCTAACGGCGCAAGCAAATAACGCGCCTCGAATTCGCCGGAGGAATCATGAGCAGTGCCACACGTCCCCAACTTCAGTATCTGCACGACGCGATCGTGGACCTGAAGGCCAAGCATCTCTACTTCAACCTGAAAACTCTGGAAGGCGAGCAAAAGCCCGTCGCGACTTTCGACGGCAAGGAAGTCATCAACCTCAGCTCGAATAACTATCTGGGCCTTACCACGCATCCCAAGCTTCGCCGCGCCGCGATTGGCGCCACACGCAAATTCGGCGTCGGCTCCGGCGCTGTGCGCACCATCGCCGGGACGATGAAGATGCACATGGACCTGGAAGCGCAAATCGCGAGCTTCAAAAAAGTCGAGGCCTGTGTGGTTTTTCAGTCGGGTTTCACGGCCAACGCCGGCACCGTCTCCGCGATTCTCGGCAAGGACGATCTTGTCATTTCCGACGAATTGAATCACGCCTCCATCATTGATGGCTGCCGCCTTTCGCGCGCCACGATTAAAGTCTTCAGGCACAAGGACGCCGCCGATTGCGAGCGCGTCCTGCAAGAAACCAAGGACTGGAACGGGAAGAAGCTGCTCATCACTGACGGCGTCTTTTCCATGGACGGCGACATCGCTAATCTGCCCGCGCTGTGCGACCTGGCCGAAAAATATAATTGCATCATGATGGTGGACGACGCGCATTCCTCCGGCGTACTGGGCAGTCGCGGACGCGGCACCATTGACCACCTCGATTGCCACGGCCGCGTGGATATACAGGTGGGAACGCTAAGCAAAGCCGTTGGCTCCATCGGCGGTTACGTCTGCGGCTCTCGTGATCTGATCGATTTTCTGCACCAGCGCGCCCGGCCGTTTCTTTTTTCCACTTCGCATCCGCCGTCGGTGACGGCGACCTGTCAGGCGGCATTCGAACTGCTCGATTCCGAAGCAGGCGAGAAGCTCATCAAAAAGCTGTGGGCCAATACAAAATTCTTCAAACGCAAACTGAAGAAGCTGGGATTCGATATCGGCAACAGTGAGACGCCGATCACACCCATTATGGTGGGCGAAGCGGCCAAAGCATTTCAATTTTCGCGGGAATTATTCGCTGAAGGAGTTTTCGCCGGCGCGATCGGATTTCCCACGGTTCCCGAGGGGAAAGCACGCTTGCGCACGATTGTCACGGCTACTCACAAGCGCACTGACCTGGAACGCGCCGCGGAAATCATCGGCCGCGTGGGCAAGAAACTCGAAGTCGTCTCCTAGCGCCAGCCGCCGAACACCCGCGCTACGCGGCGACTTGGCGTGAACCTCACACCGCAACCGCAGCCGCCGCCAACTGCGGGCGCATGTTCTTGTAAATCGCCAGCGCCACCGCACCCATTCCCCATATCACCACGATAAACGAAATCCATCCGCCCAGAAAAGGCAACATCCCGAGAGCGCGCAAAATCGCCAAACCAAGCGCCAGACGTCCCAGCGCCGCTCCAGCGCCCGTGCCTTCGCCCAGAATTTTTTCTCCCAGCCAGGCGCCCACCAGCACTTGCGCGGCATAAATCGCGATCGCCCAGAACATCATCGCGGAAATGCCCACGCCTATTCCCACCACCGTGATGCACACGATGACCGCGGCAATGGGCGTCGCAATCAAGAACAGCACACCAAAACCGATCGCCGGCGCGGTCTTGCCGCACGCCTTCACCGCGTCAAAAAAGAAGCCGGGCACCAGGAACAGCAGCACCAGGCCAAACAAAAAGCTCGCGCCCCACTTCAGAATCTGGTGCACGTAGTAACGAGGCGATGAGTAGCTCGTCTCCGAGCTACGCTTGGTGATCTTCCAATCCAGCGGGCTACCCATTTTCGCACCGTTAGAAACGTCTGGAGGCTGCCGCAGCTCCGCTGTCGTCTGCCCTGCGATTTCAGCCCGCGAGCCAATCGTCAGATGTCCAGAGCGAATCCTGGCGTTGCGCCCCAGTTGGCCATTGATGTCCACATCTCCGGAAAACGCGAGCAGATCGCCCACAAGTTTGCCGTTCACTTCCAGATGGCCCGATCCTGCCGTCAAGGTCCCGTTCACTTTCGCGTTCTGGTCCAAGTTGACATCGCCGGCCCACGCCATCACATTCCGGGCCACCGTGCCATAGAGCTGCAAGTTCTCCGCCATCGCGCGCACATTTCCATCCACTGGACCATTCACACGCAATTCCTGGCTGAACGCGAGTATGTCGCCCTTGATATGCCCGTTCACCGTGACGGTGTTCGAAAATACGATTAGATCGCCTTCCACGTCGCCATCAATCCGGGTGGACGCCGCCGACACGAATAAGTCCGTGTGCACGACTTCTCCCGCGGGCAGCGAATAGTTGGGATCGCCGTGTCTCAGTTCGGCAGCTCCGGCCGAAGGAGGCAGCGCCACCATCAGAGCCAGCGCGCCCATCACCACCGCCAGCGCCGTGGTGCGACGCAGGTGACGCCGCAGCAGCCACATCACCACCAACCCCAGTGTCCCCATCGCTACAAATTCGATCAGGCTTCGCATTGCGTCCCATCCTTTCCAGAATGCACCGCTGAAAAAAAGCATGGTCAGTAGATTTCCTTGCGTAAAACCTGCTTGCGCCGCTTGCGCTTGCCACGGTTCGATAATTCCGCTCCACACCGTGTACGCCCCACCCGCGCCCAATCCCAGCGCTGAAATCCAGCCCCACGGCGCGCCACCATGTTCCGGTGCTTGCACAAGGCGCGCGGGAACTGATTCATCGTCCGCTTCCAGCGATTCGCGCAGCCACACGCTTTCTGTTTGCAGCGCGCGCAGCAGCCCGCGGCATTCCGCGCACCCCGCCGCGTGGGTTCGAACTCCTTCGGCGTGGTCGGCATCGAGCTGCCCTTCCAGATACAGCAGACACGTCATTTCATCAAAGTGGCTCATGACTTTCCCCCGGCAGCCGCGCCATGCAATCCGCCGCCGCTTTCCGCCAGCACATCGCGCAGTTGATGACGCGCGCGCAGCAATAGCACTCCCACGAACGCGCGACGAACTCCGAGCGTGTCCGCGATTTCGTCGTAGCTCATCTCCGAGTAATAGCGCAGCACAAGCGCCATGCGCGCGCGGTCCGGCAATTTCGCCAGGCCGGCGCGAACATGTTTGCTGTCGTGATCGATTTGCAATTGTTCCAGCTGGCTCGGATCAGGATGTTCCAGCGGCAGTGTCTCGAGGTCTCCGGTCTCGAGGTCCTGACGAATCTTTCTGCGCCTCAGAGTGTCCCAGCAATGATTGCTCGCCACTTTATAAAGCCACGCGGTGAACGGCCGCGACGAATCGTACATCCCGAGTTTTTGCCGTACTTTCATAAATATTTCTGTCGTGGCGTCTTCCGCATCCTCGCGCGTAGGCAAAGCCCGCCTGCAGAACCGGAAGATCGCCGGAGCATACTGGCCATACAGGTCGCCCCAGGCGTCCGAATCGCCCGCCCGGACCTGCGCTAGCAAATCCGCTAGTTCCGCGGTGCTCATCTCGCCGATGCGCTTGCGTCGCTCCATAGATGAATACGCACAATCCTACCGAAATATTTCAAAAGTGTGACAGATCAGGCGGTTACGCCGTGGCATAAAGGCCTGCCTTTTGGGAGCAATCGTGCCTGGAAGCATTTTCCCGCTCGCTGCATCGATCTGCAAAGTGCGATCGCAGAGGTTCGGCGCATTGTGCCCGCGCGTGCCATGCCTCGACCCATGCTCCTGTAACTACCTAATTCTATTACACTTACAGAAAGCAGCCTTCAATCTGGATGGCCTTAAAAGAAAAGCGGCCCGGCGGCCTCCAAGAATCCGTGGCCGCCGAGCCGCCTGTGTCCCAACAACCAAGTCGCCGATAGATCTGACGCCCGCTTCGCCGGCGTCTAGAACGTAAACTTCGCCGCCAGCTGGATTCCGCGCGGCCCCCCGCCCCCGAGGAACGGGTTGCCGATCCCAACGTCGCCGGTTGCGGTAAGTTGGTACCCACCGGACCCCGTCTCGCGATTACCGTTGGCCACCAGCCCACCTTCAGCTGGGTCAGCAACGAAAGCTGGCAGGAACGGATTTGAAAAGTTGGGGTGGTTCAAAATATTAAAAAATTCCGCGCGCAGCTGCATTCCCAGCCGCTCCGTGATTTTCGTGTCCTTATAAATCGCAAAGTCCCACTGCTTGAAACTAGGCCCGCGCAACGAGTCGCGTCCTTCGTCGCCAAAGTGCCGCGTTCCCGGCTGACAATCCTGCGCGGTCCCCGTGACGCCATTCGCTTGAGCAAACGCCGACAAGGTGCACGGTATTGCAAACGCATTGAGGTTGACGTAATTGGTGGGATTGTGCGGCTGATACACCACCGGCGCGACAATGTCCGGACGATCGAAGCCTTCGCCACTACCACTGAAATCGTCTTCAAAAAAGTAGTTCATCTGAAACGGCTGGCCATCCTGCAGTGTTACGGTGCTATTCAGCCCCCAGCCGTTCTTCAATTTCTGCCAGTCTCCGCCCATATGCGGCAAATCGTAGGCAAAAATCCATGTGAAGCGATTGCGAATATCGAAATTCGAAGGGCCGTATTCTGCGTTGGGGTTAGTGCTGTTATTCGGCTGCGAAGCATTCGGTTCGAAGTCAAAACTGTCGCTGGCAGTGTCCAGGGAGTGGGACCAGACATAGTTGATGATCGAAGTTACGCCATGCCACCCGTTCACGCGGAAGCTGGTTTGCAGCGAGTTGTAATTGGACCGCGCGTTTGCCTGCAACTGGTTAATGTATTCCGCGCCGTAGGGATTATTCGCGTAGGTCGTCGGAACCCCGTATGACGGTGTGATGCAACCGGGGCCGCCGATGAGCACCGTACCTGCAAAACAGGCGGGGTTGGCGTTGGCAGTCGCGAGGTCCGACGCGGTGATGGCCGCCTGGCTGGGCTGATTCACATCCAGATAGTGCAGTAGGCGATGTCCTTCCGCGCCGACGTACCCGACCTGCAGCATTACCTTGCTCGAAAGCTGTTGCTGGATGTTCAGGTTATAGTTCTCCATGTACGGGGTAGGAAGATTACGGTCAATCGCGAAAATGTTACCGCTTGGCGCGCCCGAGGGCGTTTGAAATACCGGTGTATTGGTGGCGATCGTGCCCACAACACCCACCGTGGAAATCGGCGCTGGCCCGGCTGGGTTATATCCAACGCCCGGACAGAATGCGCAGTTGTACGGCAACTCGCCCAGAAACACATCCTGAGAAATGGCGTCGAAAAAGAGGCCCCAACCGGCGCGGATCACCGTGCGGCCTTTGCCAAAGGGATCCCAGGCCACGCTCAAACGTGGCGCGAAGTTTTTGTAATCGGGCTGATAGACCTGGCTAAGTCCGGGTTGGCCCAACTGGGTCAACGTCACGGTCTCGGCTACCGGGTCGAACGAAGTTACGTTGGTGAACAAGTCGTTTTTCTCGCCGACGACACCGTAATAATCCCAACGCATCCCGAAATCCAGCGTTAGTCGCGAATTGAACTGGTAGGTATCCTGCACATACAAGCCGTGATTGTTTTCGTAAGTATGTCGAACCGAGTTGCCCAGGGACTGGCCCCCTTCGGTTGCATCCGGGGTTCCGGTTAAAAAATCGCCCAAACTGTCAAAATCGAGCTCGCCACGGTAATTTACGCCGAAGATCTGTTGAATCGTCGTCCGCCGGTACTCGTATCCGAATTTCAAGTCGTGCTTTCCGATCTTCCACGAAAAATTATCCAGCGCCTGCCAGTTGGAGTCCACGCGATGCCGGGGATCGGAATGGCTCGCGCCCAGCTGCGAGAAAGGGCCCACATTAATTACCGGCAACCCCTGGTTGGAAATCACGGCGCCAGTACAAGCCGCTGTGGTCGTCGCCGCGCAAAGCCCCACGCTGCTTGGCTCGAAGCTCTGGTCCTGCGGGAAAAAGCCTTCCGCGAAACGATTCCAACCAAGTCGCGCTTCGTTAACCTTGCTGGGTGAAAGCACGCTCACATAAGAGATCGAAACCAGTTGCACTCTCGTCGGCGTGTACGTGTTGAACCCCGGCAGTATACCGCCGCCCGTCAGCGCCAGTGGAAAGCTCTGTACGCTATCTCCGAAATAGTAGCGACCGGTCAGTATATTGTTTTGGTTGATGTTGTGATCCACTTTTGCGATCAGGCTGGTCAATTTATTGTACGAGGGTGCAACCACGGAAGCTGCCAACGCAGGCGACCCACAATTCGTGTTGCCTGGGAGATTCGGCAGCGGCCAGGGATCACCGTTCGGGTAATGCGCGAGAAGGGCTGAAATGACGGAATTGGAAGCGACCAGCGAGGCCGGATCCGGCACGCACGCCACGCTCACGGTCCCCACGGTCTCTCGCTGGCCTTCATAGTCCACGTAGAAGAAAGTCTTGTCTCGCAAGATGGGACCACCGAGTGCCGCGCCAAATTGATTGTTGTGGAAAGGCGCTTGGGCCGTTCCCACTGGATTGAAATAGTTTCGCGCATCCAGCGCATTGTTCCGAAAGTAGTCGAAGAAATCGCCGTGGAGTTGGTTCTGCCCGCTCTTGGTCACGATGTTGATCACCGCGCCGGCATTGCGCCCATATTCAGCCTGGTAATTCGACAGCACTTTCAATTCGCTCACGGCGTCAATCGGCAAAATCGTCGCCGGCGTGCCGAACACGCCCGCTTCATTGATCGCGGGATCGTTGCGGTAGCCATCGTTCATGTCCGTGCCGTCCAGCAGGAAGTTATTCGACCGCCCGCGCGCGCCATTCATGGAAAACGTTCCGTAGGACCCCGGAGAATCGGAAATCTGGTCAGGCGAGCCCGCGACGCCAGGCGTCAAGTAGATCAATTTCGTATAGTCGCGGCCGTTCACCGGCAAATCCTTGACGGTGTCCTGAGTGAGCGTGCCCCCTAGCGTGTCGTTCGTGGAATCCACCTGCGGCAAATCCTCGCCCGCGACGACGATCTGTTGGTTCACCTGCCCCGGTTTCAGCGTCGCGTCAATCCGCTTTTCGGACGCCACGTCTACCACCACGCCCGTGGTCACCGCCTTCTGAAATCCGCTCATCGTAACCGTGACGGTGTACGTCCCGATCTGCAGCTCCGGCACCAGGTAACTACCGTCCGTGTTCGTCTGCGTGATGCGGTCAATTCCGGTGTCCACGTTGTGGATCGTCACCGTTGCGCCTACCAGCGCCGCGCCGCTGCTGTCCGTCACCGTGCCCTGAATGGTTCCGCGAAATGTCTGCGCCCAACCTGGCGCGGCCGCCAGCATCATCAACAAAATCGCGCAGACGATCGCAACGAGTACACCCCAGCGGCTAGAAAGCTTCATGGTTTTCTCCTGTGCAGGCTTATACGGCGTGCGAGGCAGGCTTGTCCTATCAATAATGCGAATGACCGCGATAAATCCTGCGGACGGCCCCCCAGCCCCACGAATCCACCCCTAAATTGCTTTCATAGCTATAAGCCTCAGAGGGATAGGGAGTCAAGCAAGTTATCTCGCAGCAAACGTTTCTCGTTGGCGGGTATCGCTGCGAGCGCCCCTGCTATGCGCGGGCTCGATGAGCAGCTCGGAAATGGGGGCGATTCAAGGCTGCTGCGCAGTTTTCCGGCGAGTTCTTCAGTTCTGCGCCACCGGCGTGGTGCCGTTCACGGTATCCAAATGGAATTGCACCAGCACGGTGTTGGCGATCTTGTCGAAGGGCAGGTTATGCGTCATCCCAAAATCCCGCCGGTTGAACGAAAAACTGCCGTCAATCCATTCATGTCCGTCATCCTGCCGCAGCAGCGTAATCGAAACCGCAACTGGCTGGGTGATGCCGCGGATGGTCAGTTCTCCGTCCATGTGAAATTTCGTAGGGCCGCTATCCGCGGAAATGCTCTTGGACGCAAATCGAATTTGCGGATGCTCCTGCACCGCAAAGAAGTTCTTTCCTTTCACCTCTCTGTCGCGTAACCCGCTCCCGGTGGATACACTCCCCGCCTCGATTTCCAGCACCAGGGAAGCGTCGGCGAATTTTTCCGCAGGCATTTTCATATTCGCTTCCCACGAATGAAACACCCCGACCACCTTCGCAAACGTAGAGCTGGCGTGAAATTCAATCTTGCTGCCGGTTTTCACGACGTAACGGCTCTGGTCGTCCTGCGGCGGAGCAGCCATGCCAACAGCCGAACAAAACAAAAGTACGCACATTCCCAGTGCGCGGATCATGAAAGCTCCCCGAAAAACGCCCACCGCCCCATTTCGACGTCCGTCAAATATATGCGAACAGCGCGCGAATCACCAACAATCCCAGAAGTACGGCGACTGGCGCGCGATCGCTGCTAAGTGGCCCTCTTCTCTACGTCTGCTATACTTTGCTTCCCGCGCAGAACGCGCCGGAAAGCCAGCATGCCTCCCACAGACCGCAAACGCCTGTTCTTGATTGATGCCATGGGCTACATCTTCCGCGCCTATTTCGCCCCCATGGACCGGCTGCAAACTTCTGCAGGCATCCCCACCAAAGTGCCCTACCTGTTTGCCACGATGATGCGCCGCCTGCTTTCGAATAAGGACCGGCTCCCGGATTATGTCGCAGTCGCCTTCGATGTGAGCGCGCCCACTTTTCGCGACAAACTTTTCGCCGCTTACAAGGCGCAGCGACCGCCC
>Ga0187855_10000299_pt1 | contig 45711 bp, 32 predicted proteins | sample June2016WEW_8_10_2_FD_132969 | JGI IMG/M metagenome (GOLD analysis project Ga0187855, IMG submission 132969) | Peatland microbial communities from SPRUCE experiment site at the Marcell Experimental Forest, Minnesota, USA - June2016WEW_8_10 | ecosystem: Environmental > Terrestrial > Soil >... | reverse complement strand
CGCGTCCATCACCAGCAGCACCTCGTGCGGCGCATCGGGAATCACGCGCGCGGCCGTGCGGCGCATTTTTTCCAGTTCGGCCATCAGGTTGGTTTTCGTCTGCAGGCGTCCGGCGGTATCCACGATCACGTAATCGACCTTGCGCGCGCGCGCCGATTGCAAGGCGTCGAACAACACCGCGCTAGGATCGGCGCCCTGCTTCTGCCGGATGACATCCGTGTTCGTGCGCTGGCCCCAGATCTCCAGTTGCTCGATGGCGGCGGCGCGGAAGGTGTCGGCGGCGCACAACAAAACGCTGCGTTGCTCGGCGTGGAAGCGCTGCGCCAGTTTGCCGATGGTGGTGGTTTTGCCGGAGCCGTTCACCCCCACCACCAGGATCACTGCGGGGGGCTCGGCCACGCGCGGCACTGGCCGTTCGGAAGCTTGGAGAATTTCGAGCAGGTGCTCGCGAATGAGTCCCTCCAACTCGGCGGCGTCTCCCACCAGCTTGCGGTCCACGCGCTCGCGTATGCGCTCCAGGATCTCCTCGGTAGTGCGCACGCCGATGTCGGCGCTGATCAAAGTGAACTCCAGCTCGTCCAGCAAATCCGCATCGATCTGCTTGGCGCCCTGCAGCATGTCTTCCAGGTGCGTGACCAGGCCTGCGCGGGTTTTCTGCACGCCGCTCTTCAATCGCTCCAGCAGCGTGGGCTCTTGTTCTACCGAGCCGAATAGCGTTTGAATCATTTTGGGACTATTGTAGCAATCATGGGAAAGGTAGCGATTTTTGGCGCAGCCGGCCCGATCGGCAGGTTCGTGGGGACGGAACTGGATCGCCGCGGCATCCCCTTCCGCGCGGTAGGCCGCACCCTCGGCAAGCTCCAGGCGGCTTTCGGCAATCTGCGGCAGGCGGAGTTGGTCGCCGCGGATCTTTCGGATGCGGGCGGGGCTACACAGGCGGCGCGCGGCGCCGACACCATCATCTACACGCTGGGCGTGACATACAACGAGTTTGCCTTGTATCCGAAGTTGATGCAGGTGGCGGTGGACGCGACCGTGGCTGCAGGCGTCGGGCGCTTTGTGCTGGTTACAGGCGTCTACCCCTACGGCATTCCGCAAACACAGAAAGTGGCGGAGACGCATCCGCGCGTTCCGGTTTCGATAAAGGGGCGATTGCGCAAGGAGCAGGAGGATATCTTGATGGCCGCGGGTGGGCGCGGCGCGCTGCGCCACTTGGTGGTGCGGTTGCCGGACTTCTATGGACCGTATGCCGATAATAGCCTCGCCAATCCAATTTTTCGCGCGGCGCTAGCCGCCAAAACCGCCAACTGGCTGGGACCGGTCAGCACGCCGCACGAGTTCGTTTTTGTGCCGGATGCCGGGCCGGTGATCGTGGAGTTGGCATCACGGGACGATTGCTACGGCGAGGTGTGGCACTTCGCCGGGCCGGGCGAGATCACCGCGCTCGGTTTTATCCAGAAGGTCTACCAGGCCGCCGGACGCGAGCCGAAATTTCGCAGCGCCGGCCGATCCATGCTGCGCGTGCTGGGCTGGTTCAATCCTTTGATGCGTGAGCTTCCTGAGATGCTCTATTTGCAGGAAACCCCGGTGCTGCTCGACGATGAAAAGCTGCGGCGGAAGCTCGGGCAGGTGCACAAGACCACTTATGACGAAGGGATCGAGATCACGCTGGACTGGATGCGAAAAGGGTGAGGCAGGAGGGCGAACTTCGTTCGCGGTTGGCAGGCGGAGGCGCCCGCCCCACCTATTTCGAGGCTAGCCAGTATCCTGGGCGCGTGTGGGCCTTGACATCTTTGCGGCCATCTACTTCCACCAGGATCTGGTGGAAGCCGCCTTCATCTTTATTGCTGGGGTTGTACGAGATCAGGTACTGGCTGTGCAGTTCGGCGCCGATGTGCTGGATGGCATCCTCCAGGCCGCGCTGCCGCACAAAACCGAATTGTTCGCCGCCGGTCCCCTTTGCGAATAGTTCCGACGGACTGTCCACGAAGACGGACTTCACATCCTTGAAAATCTCCACCATCAGCGGGACAAACTGCGCGCTGCTGCCGATGCTGCCAGTGGCCTGCATGACCGTGTTCGGTGTAGCCGGAACTCCCGAAGGCAGGGGAGTCATGGCCGGCGGGCGGTTGTCGGGCCGCCCCGGATCGGCCGGCGCCATGATACTCGTGACCATCCGCGAGATATCCACCGTATAGACGCTCACGTTGCTCAGTTGCGCGTCGATCAACGCCTCGCGCGCGCGGCCCTCGCTGGATTTGTCGCGGGTCTCGCTGATGAGCAGCAAGATGCGCCGGCGATTTGACGGCCGCGTACGCAATTGCCGCACCGCATCGTCCACCGCATCGATCATGCGGCTCTGGCTGCTCCCCGGCTGAATCTTCTTGAGCGCTGCCGAGATCTTGGCAGGGTCTGAGGTGAACTCCTGCATTCGCCTGATACGCGAATCGAATGCCAGAATCGCCACTTCACCTTCATCGCCGGTCACGATCGGCTGGATCATCCCGCCGGCCCTTTGGATCTGCGGCAGTATGGATTCCACGCGATCGTTGGCCTGAATGGCTATGACCATCGACATAAGCGGGAAAGCCACGTCCACACTGATCTTCTGCTCCTTGTCGTTGTCGTAGAGATGGAACTGGCCCGGCCGCAGGCCATCCACGTAGTTGCCATCGCGGTCGACTACGGTGACCGGGGCGACTACCACTTCCACCGATACGGGGAATCGTGCAGCATCGGACTGCTGGGAGTCTGTTGCTGTGGCGGGGGCTTGCTGATCTTGCGCAAATAGACCGGCGCAGAGCCAAACGGCGAGCATCAATCGAAGAGCAGGCATAGCATTCCTGACGTTATTGATTTGCAGAACGTTCCGCACCTGGATGCCCGGTCCGGCCTTGCAAGAGATCGAGCACGTGGGGCACTAATTCCACGATAGCATCCAAAGACTCCACCGCGCCTTTGGGAGAGCCTGGCAGATTGACGATCAGCACCGCGCCCCGCGTGCCGCCGGTGGCCCGCGATAGTGCGGCCATAGGCGTGGAATGCGCTCCACGGGCCCGCATCAGTTCGCCAAGGCCGGGGATCTCTTTGTGCAGAACCGTACGTGTGGCTTCCGGGGTGACATCGCGCGCGGCGACGCCGGTGCCGCCGGTAGTGAAGATGGCCGCCACGCGACCACTGTCCGCCAGCGCCGCCAGCCGGCGTGCGATGAGCGCGGCATCGTCCGGTACGACTTCGGTCAGCGAAACGTGCCAGCCCAATTGCTCCAGCCGCTGGCGCACCGCCGGACCGGAGACGTCGGTCCGCGCACCGGCGTGTACGGAATCGCTAACGGTCACCACCGCCGCATCGATCATGAGGAGAGTGTACCGCTTCGCGCGCTTGGCGTGCCGTGGCTAGTGGCTGGTAGTTGTGTCGGCTGGAGATGGCCCGGCTGTCAGTCACGCGGGATCACCAAGTCCTAAGGACCTTATCTTCTTTCATTTCCAATCGGAGCCCCCGTGTTGCGCTTGTGATCGCGTGCTAGCGTGAGGGCGGCTAAAGGATGAAAGTTGTTCTGGCTTACAAGAACCTGAAGGCTGCCAACCCCGATCTCAGCCATAGCGGCCTCGGCGTGACGGCGCATCACGGCGAGCTTTGCCTGCGGGCCGCCGGCATTCCCGCGGAAGCCTGGGCCGTGAGGGACGGGCATCATCTGTGGGCCATGCTGGCTGGCCGGTCCGACCTCACCCACGTGGTGACGTTAGCGCCTTACCTGGATACGGCTTTCACCGAAAAGTTGGTGCGGCGATTCCCGCGTGTGCAGTTCGCGGTGACCTGTCACAGTAACGTTGGTTTCCTGCAAGCCGACCGGAACGCTGTGAAGCTGGTAAGGGAGGGCCTGGCGCTCCAGCAGCGGATCCCCAACTTCTCGGTAACTGGCAACTCCGCCAAGTTCTGCGAATGGGTGGAAGCAGCGTACGGCGCCAGGTGCGGCTTCCTGCCGAATCTTTATTATCTCGAGAGCGACACGTGCCCGCGCCGGCCTCTGTACCGGGATGGCACGCTGCAGTTGGGGATCTTCGGCGCCACGCGCGTGCAGAAGAACATCATGAGCGCCGCCGCCGCTGCCCTGGTGATCGCCCGGCAGGCCGGGGCGGAAAGCGCCGAAATCTGGGTCTCCTCGAATCGCGAGGAGGGCGGGCAAGGCGTGATGGCGTCTGTGAAGGAGATGCTGTCCCACATCGCGCGCATACGGCTGGTGGAGGCCGGTTGGCATGGCTGGCGCGAGTTCCGGCAACTCGTGGGCCGCATGCACCTGATGCTGCAGCCGAGCTACACCGAGTCATTCAACATGGTGACAGCGGATGGCGTGGCGGAGGGGGTGGCCTCGGTGGTGTCGAGCGCCATCGACTGGGCGCCCAAATACTGGCAGGCTTGTTCGGATACGGTGCTGGACATCGCGCGAGTGGGGCGGCAATTGCTGCGCGACCCGCATGCGCCGGCCGACGGGTATCGGGCGCTGCAGGGTTATAATCGCGCGGGGTTGGATGCGTGGCGGGCTTATCTGGCTGGGACGATTGCGGCTGGGAAAACGGCCTGAGCGGCCGGCACAAGCTACCAACATCTCTAAGTGCTCCACTCCAGAAGCTCGCTCACGCATCCCGACGATCTCGTGGCTATCGAGTGCCCGACAGCCTGCGCGGGGCCGGTCCAAGCCACCAGCGGGAATCTCTACGTCACACTCGTGGGGCGGCCCCATGGCCTTGCCACGGTCTTCAGTATCACCCCGGAGGGCGCGCTTAACAAACAAATGATGGCGCGCAGCGGGTTCATCACCGGGCGCCTCAGTACCGCGCTTACGGAATAAACTGTTCCGCGCTGGACAACACACCTGCATCCAGGTCATCCCCATCCCCGCCGGCCACCAGCACCAGACCGCTGCGCAGCACAGCCGCGGCTTGGTTTTCGCGTATGTATTCCATGCCGTTGGTCCTGGTCCAAACGCCGGTTGTGGGGTTGTAGATTTCCGCCGAATTGGTGGCGCTGCACCCGTCGTCATCGCAGTAGTTCTGGCCTCCGGCCACCAATACCGAACCGCTGGTCAGAACAGAGGCCGTGTGGTACATGCGCGACATATGCATCGCTCCCGTGGTGCTCCACAGGCCTGTTGCGGGATCGTACAACTCGGCGCTGCCGGCGACCGAGGTTCCCAGCAGCCCACCCGCGATGAGCACCTGCCCGTTCGCGAGCAGTGACGCCGTTTGCCCGGCATGGTTGGCAAACATGGCTCCCGTCGCGCTGAACGCATTCGCCACCGGGTCGTACAACTCGGCGCTGTTCACCGGTACGTTGCCCGCATTAAGGCCGCCGGCTATCAGGACTTCTCCATTCTGAAGCAGGGTCGCGGTGTGGAACACTCGTCCGGTAATCATGGAAGAGCCTACAGACCAGGCATTAGTGGACGGATTGTAAAGCTCGGTTGAGGAGCAGGCCCCTCTCTCGAAGCAGCCCCCCGTGACCAGGACCTCGCCATTCTGCAAGAGGGTCGCCGTATGATATTGGCGGGCCGCCGTCATGGGTCCGGTAAGTTTCCAGGTGTTGGTTGTAGGATTGTAGACTTCGGCGATATTGTTTCCGCCGCCGGCAATGAGAACGGTCCCGTTGGGCAGGCGTGTAGCCGTATGCCCGTAGTGTGGTGCATTCATCGCCGCGGCGGGAGACCACGAGCTTGTAGCCGGGTTGAACAGATCCGCCGACGACCAAGGCGTCTCCGATATACCGCCGGCTGCCAGGACCTGGCCACTCGGTAGGAGCGTTGCGGTTAGATAATCGCGGGGGACGCTCATCGTTCCGCCCGGAATCCAGTGCATCGGCGCCTTCGTGTATCCGAAGCCGCTCACCGCGACCGCTTGCGGCGCATTTGGCGCATTATCCGGGATCGTCATGCTGGCGCTTCGGGTATTGTCGGCAGTCGGAGTGAATACCACGTTGAGGCTGCAACTCGAGCCTGGCGCCACCGATGCACTCACACAGGAGCCGGAGACGGAATAATCGCCCGCATCGCCGGAAAACGTAGGCGTGGTGACGCTGAGTGCGATTGTCCCGAGATTTGTGACGGTGACCGTTTGAGGCGCGCTGGCCGTGTCAATCTGCTGCTGTTCGAAATTGAGGCTCACCGGCGTGTACAACACCAGGGCCGCAGGTCCCTCCGTATAGATCAGGGAATCGCCGGTAGTTTGCTGCTTCGTTGTCATGCCTCCGGACGCCAGCGCGGTGTTCGTGGTCAGACGCGTTAGCACGAAGCTATCGGTAGCAGCCGTGCCGGTATTCACCCACTGTCCGGTGGCTGGTACGTATAGCTCCGCGGTCGGGATGGAGGGATAAGCTTCGTTGCCGTTGGCCACCAGAACTAAGCCATCGGACATCCGAAGGCTGGAGGGTTGAAAGCGCTCCGTCGTCATATTCCCGGTCGCCGACCATGCGCTAGTCTGCGGGTTGAACAACTCGGCGGCCGCAGTGGCGTACGAGCCGGCCATCAGGCCGCCGGCCACCAGCACTTGGCCATTCGCGAGCACTGCGGCCGTAGCGCCTGTTCGGTTGAGAACCATCGGACCCGTGGCTGTCCACTGGCCGGTCGCAGGGTTATAGAGCTCCGCGCCCAGGGGTGCGCCAAATTCGCATCCCACACTGGTGCACCCCCCGGTCACGAGCACCATTCCGCCTCCAATCAAGGTCATCGTGTGTCCAACCCGCGGTGTTGTCATGTTGCCGGTAGCGGTCCAGGAATTCGTGGACGGGTTGAAGATCTCGGCGGTCGCGGTAACTATGCACTCGCTGCCGCAGTCCGTGGTCCCGCCCGCCACAAGGACCTGCCCGTTGGCTAACAGAACGGCCGTGTGACCATTGCGGGGTGTATTCAAATTGCCCACAGTCGACCAGGCGCCGGTGCCCGGATCGAAGGTTTCCGCGCTCCCCAGTGGGGTGTCACAGGGCGAAACGGAACAGCCGCCCGCGACCAGGGCCCGCCCGTCGGGCAGCGATGTCTGCGTGGTCTGTTCGCGCGCCGTGTTCAGATTCCCTGCCGCGGTCCAGGTTCCGGTCGCGGGATTGTAAGTCTCGGAACTGGAGGTGGGACAACTGCGGACCGCGCATCCGCCGGCCGCCAGGACCTGGCCGGATGCCAGCAGAGTGGCCGTGTGCCCAAATCGGGGCACAGTCATCGTGCCAGTCGATACCCAAGTGTCCGGCGGCGCGGCGGCTTGCGCTGGTCCAGCGGTGCATGACAGGCTCGCAGCTACGATCCCGACCGCTGCTATTCGATTAACAAGCATACGTAATGACCGATTATCCCTTCGCAGTTTCGGAATTTCCGTCTTGGTCCCGATTCCCAATGAGTATACACCCAAGGGTCTCAGGTCGATCCTTTTCGTCGCCGGTTTTCGTACTGTGAGTTTTTCTTGCCGCCACCCCCGACGTGCTGTCATAGGGCGGCCCTGTGCCTGTGACCTCAGCCGCCGAGCCGTTGCCGTGCAGACTGGCGTTGATAGCGTTGCCATCCGCCCGTTCCCGCGTATTTCCAGGACCTGTTGCCCTGGACTACGACATGCCATTGATCTTCAATTGGAAATCGGAACGGAACGATTGACGCATGCCCTTGCAACGATTCTGAGGCTTAGGAGTTCTCGTAAGCCTGCCCGCGGCTGCTCAGGTTTGGATGCGCTCGCTGAGGCGGGCCAGGCGGGTTCGGGATGCTGCTCGTTCTGCTCTTGTTGTAGGGGCTGCTTATGTATTGGGTGGCTCGTTGTGATGGAATACATCGGCGGTAAGCCGCTCCGCTGCACATTTGTCAGTGGAAGAGCCGTGCGGAGGGCTAGATTTCAAAGCTCGAGCGTTATTCAGTATCTCTTTCGCGTACCACCCTCTCAGAGTGGCCGCCAGGTAGCCCACGCGACCCCATAGCATGAATCGGCAAGAGCTTTAATCGTCGTGTGCGCCTAATCCTGGCGACCCTGCGCCACTCTCACCCTATTGGCATTCGATCTTCATCGGCTGTAGTTTGCCCGCAAGGAGTGGGCTTCAGGAGAACTGTCCTACGAGGCCGGCTTCGCGCGCGGGATCGAGCCAGCGTTCATGCTGGCATGAGATAGGCGTCGACGAGTTCTACGCCGGCATGCATCGAATCGACATAGTATGCCTTGTTGTTCCGGTTATCCTCATGCGCCTGCGAGCCGGAGGGTGAAAGAGCGGGCCGATGATGCGCGGATCTGAGTGGAGCGCGCCCAGAATTAATAACTCTTGGCCCTAGGGCGCAGCAACCAAATAACCAGAATACAAAGCAACAACAGCAACACGCCCAGTATTGCGTCATCGGCGGTCATCGCATGCACGCCTTAATCTTACCGTATTTCAGATGCCAATCTCTTATAATGGCAACCGATGTCGAGATCCATAACCAAGAGATGTCGTGATCCATAACCAAAGGGGCATGGCTACGAGCTTTCGTGCAGCCGGCAGCAAACGCCAGACAGACAGTCTTCCGCCGCTCCGTTAACGCTCTTAGTCATGGCCGTTCGCGGCCAACAGTTGTGCGTGCCTGAAAGAACATTCGAGTTTCGAGACGAACGAAGTGAACTCTTAGGGACTGCACGTGTACCAAAGGTAACATTTACATCCAATAGCAGATTTAGAGATTATGTATATGTCGTGCAACAAGCTAATTCAGATCCTAATATCTTACTATTGGATTCGCACGAGGAGTGCCGCCCCCGCGATTCCAACTACATCCGCGCAGGCCACGCCAGTCCGCTGGCCAAGGATGCGGCCATGCGGAATGAGTATCGAGTCGGTCCGGTCTATCGCGCGGGCTTGATCGTCAGTGGAGGCATGTGCGCCGGGTTGGGAGTCGCCACCCTGATAGCGCAGGCGCTCCACCTGATAGCGTACGCCAAGCTGCTGCCGGCCAGTGCTCCCACTCCGCCAGCCTCGGCCCTTGGGTTTGTGGCTTGCGGCCTGGCGTTGATCGGGATCGGCGTCTGGTTCCCAAGGGTAACGTCGGTGCTGGCTATGGTCACGTTGGGGTTGGCGGTCGTGCTTGCGGGCGAGAGGGTATTTGGCACAGGGCCCAGGGCAGAGACCCTGATCGCCGTCAACGTGGGAGCGGGAGACTGGCATAGCACCGCGCCCAACACGGTGGTCGTGCTGTTGCTCGGCGCGATGGCGTTACTTTTGCGTCATACTCACCGCTGGTGCGCTAGGTGGCTTGGGGCTATCGCTATTCTCGGGTCCATCATCTTTGCTATTGGAGTCGTGGGCTGTGTGGGCTATATGACGGGGGTTCCCAGCTATGCCTGGCAGTCGCAGGCCCCTATGTCTTTCCTGAGCGCGATCTGCTCCTGCGTGCTGGGGCTGGGCATCGTGATGAGCGCCTGCCGGTATATCGAACTGGATGAGTCGGGCAGGCCCCGATGGTTCAGCCTGGTGATCTGCATCGGAGCCTTGGCCATCAATCTCGTCACCGCCGTGGCCTACCTCTGCAACGACGGGCAGACGTGGAACCGGGCGAAGGCGATTGGGTTGCTTCCTATGCTGATCGTCAGTGCGACGCTGTCGTCGGTGGCTGCCCGGAAGTCCCGGCGGGGAGCGCGCGGCTTCGCGCCCTCCTGGTAGCAGCAGGCGGGCAGCCGTATCTTCACCGAGCCAACTTTCTCGGACAGTCGGCCGCAGGCTTGTGACAGCCGGCGCTCGCCACTGTCAGCGACAAGAGCAATCCACGGTTTTACCACGCACATCCACCAGAGCCGGCCACGCTGGTAAAGTCCTTGGGGCACGCGCCGCTGGAAGCGGCCGTGTTCGACGCCTGTACCGTTGCCTGTCGGCAACCCGGTTGAGACGTCCGCGATTCTCTGCGGTCTATGTCGCCAAAGGGGCATGCGGAAGATGGCACAGTGGTGGCCCCCCGGTGAATGCTCCCCTGGTACGAGCAGGAACGAATCGCTGCAAAAACCGCTACAGTGCGCCTGGTGCGAAGTTACGGTAAACTCAAAGGAGTCAAACCTTTGCTGGAGTGGCGGAACTGGCAGACGCACGGGACTCAAAAACCAGAACATAGGATAAGTGGGGGCAAAGAACCTTACCCTCTCTATACCTTACGTTCTGCGATGCTATGCCACGATAACGCGCACTTACCCCAGAACCACTACAAAACCACTACAGTCGACGTGCGGACGTCCTGCCGATCTAACGGCAAACTAAGTGGGAATCTAGACCGCTAAGACGCTGCGGTTAGTCAACAATAAGTCATGTGAATCGATGGCCCGCTCGGCTTTGCACCGGCGGGCTTTCTTGTTTCTTGCTGCTCTCGGGTAGCCCAAGGATGGAATCGCCCAATCTAACCTCGTTTCAGCTCGGCGAGCCCTTCAACCCTTACGGGCTCTTCCACGGTGTTTTCATACCCGAGGCGGTTTGCAAGTACCACGGGCTGTCGCCGGGTGCCAAGCTGATCTACGGCAGGCTCTGCCGCTATGCCGGCAAAGACGGCTACGTCTATCCGGCCGTTGGCACTCTGGCTGACGAAACCGGAATGGGCGAGACCCACGCAATCTCGGCGTTTCGATCCGCCATTAGGTATTGCTCAAGCGGAGCCATGCGCGGATAGCGTTCTTTGGCGTCCTGTGCTTGCGCTTGCCAGCACGCGCCCAGCACGAGGACCAGCGCAAAAGCTGCCGACGCGATTACTTTGACTATTGTTTGGTTCAATTGATTCCCCCGGACATTAAGACACTCATACATAGCGGATGTTTTGAGCTAGTAAACATTTAGCAAAACCCCAACTGCTAGCCAGCTTTAACCCCCCGCCGCTTAGTCACAAACGTGTTGCCTGACGAACCGGAATGCGCCCCCGGCAAACGATCAAGACGGATTGAGATCAACCTCTGCATCGTCTCTCGATAGGTTTGTCCCGAGCGAAGCTGAGTGCCGCTGGTGAGAGTTACCAGATACGCCAAATGGGATGCGGGCTGCACAGTCCAAATACGTTCCGTATTCACGATTACAGAACGGTGAATTCGGACGAAGCGGGCGGGATCGAGGCGCTTTGCGATCTCCGCCATAGCGGCCTCCACGAGATAGCAAGCCGGCCCCACGTGCAATTCCACGTAATTCCCCGCCGCCTTTAACCAATCCAAATCTTTTGTGTCCACAAAGCTCGTACCCCTGGCGCCTCGCACCGCGATCCTATTCAAGTACGTTGGTTGGCTCGCGATCCGCTCCAGGACCTCAAGCACCCGCGCATCCGTTGCTTGCGAGCCACTGCGAATTCGGTTTTTTGCTCGCTGCAAAGCCTGGCGGAACCGTTGCGGCGTGAACGGCTTCGACAGATAATCGGTGGCGTTCACTTCGAAGGCCTCGACTGCGTAGTGGTCGTAGGAGGTCACGAATATCACGGCACCGGGCAATTCCGCTCCGGCCCGCCGCAAGGCGGCGAGACCGTCCATTTCCGGCATCTGCACATCCAGGAGGATCAGATCGAAGCCGCCGGCCAACATCAATTCGACCGCCCGTTTTCCGTCGCCGGCCTCCGCGATGAGACCGATCTCGGCATCCTGATCGAGAAGCATCCTAATCCCCTGACGCGCCACGGTCTCATCGCCTGCGATCAGAGCGCGCAGGCCGCCGTGCGAGGTGCGGATCTCGTCAGGTTCAGTCCGGTGACCAGTCAAATGCAGCCTTTCTCGGCAGGGTAAGGAGATTCTCCATCTACGACCGGCGGTTTTGCAATGGACAGCGGCTAACTTGTTTCTATACTGATAAACATCTGTGATGAAAGGGCTTGTCCGGCTGTCTAAAGCCGGCTAAAGACCGAAGCCGAACGGGATTCCGGGATGAACCCGAACCCCGTCGGAGCGAAGGGGCGACAGTCGGCGCCCGCCAAATCGCCGACCGCTTTTAGGCGCGCGAGGTGTGGCCTTGCACTTTGAAGGCATCGGGGCAGCCTGCCCCCGAAGCCGTCGGTGGTAGAGTATGCCTTATTGCGGTCTCCCATCATCCTGCTCATGTCGAAGCCAATAAGGCCCGCGACAAGAATAGGGTTCGAACTCAGGCGAAAGTGAATCATGAATCCGCTGCACGCTGTATAGCGCGTCTGCGACCAGGTTGTAATGCAGACAGCTCGCGTTGTAGTTCGCCACATGATCTGAGGCGCGGTCGTCAAGGAGGTTGCCCATGTTCAACACCTTTCGAGCCAGTGTAATGGGAATTGCGGTTCGTCGGCGGCTCCCCTATAATTAACCGTAGAGATTCAGTTCGCTTGCCCGGCGTCACGGACGCAGCGCGCGGAGGATTCCTCAACCAAATGAGGTGAGGTATGCTTTCGCAGGAGACGCCACCACAAACCCTTCAAATCCAAATCTGGCATATCGACCGATTCGTCCCTTACGCCCGCAATCCCAGGAAGAACGACGCCGCAGTTGATCGGATGTGTGCGTCGATCAGAGAATTCGGCTTCAAGGTCCCCGTGCTCGCCCGCAGCGACGGGACCGTGGTGGACGGTCACCTCCGGCTCAAGGCCGCGCGCAAGTTGGGATCATGGCCTGGCGGCGACATTACCGGAATCCCCGTTATTCTCTGCGATGAATGGACCGACGCGCAAGTGAAAGCGTTTCGCCTTCTCGTGAACCGGTCGGTAACCTGGGCAGAATTCGACGACGAACTGCTGTCCTTAGAACTCCAGGATCTCGCCGCGGCCGATTTCAACCTGGAACTCACGGGATTCGATCCTAGGGAACTCGAAGATCTCCTGACGCTCCCTGACAACGACGAGCAGGCCGACGTCGCGCCGCCGCTACCCGAGAATCCTGTCTCCCGGCTGGGCGATCTGTGGCTTTGCGGAAATCGGCGCAACCAACACAGAGTGCTCTGCGGGGACGCGACGAGTCCGGAGGCGGTGGAGCGACTGCTGGGTGACCGCAAGCCTTTCCTGCTAATTACCGATCCTCCCTATGGGATCGAGTTAGATAGCGAGTGGCGTGACAGGGCCGGCTTGAACGGCTGTGGGGCCGCGGAACCGAGCTACCTCAAGCACCGAACTGAGGGGCACACAGAAACGACAATCTCCGGCGACACGCGCGCCGATTGGTCGGGCGCCTTCGAGTTAGTGCCCAGCCTGCAGATCGCGTATGTGTGGCATGCTTCGGTTTTCACGCGCGAAGTTTTGGATGGCCTCCTGCGGATCGGATTCCTGCACCACCAGCAAATCATCTGGAACAAGGGACGAGCCGTCCTCACCAGAACGCCGTATTGGTTCGCCCACGAACCCTGCTGGTTCGTGCGAAAGAAAAATGCACCGTGGTACGGAAGGCCCGGCGAGAATACGACGGTCTGGGATTCACCTTCCCCGAAGTTCATTATGGGCGGCTCTGATGAGCAGAAATACGATCATCCGACGCAAAAACCCGTAGAGCTGATGCGGAGACCCCTGCTGAATCACACCAAGCGAGGCGAATCGTGTTACGAGCCGTTCCTCGGCAGCGGTACAACGCTGGCCGCCGCGGAAATCACCGAGCGCGTTTGTTGGGGCATCGAACTCGATCCCAAATACGTGGACGTAGTGATCACCAGGTGGCAAACCATCACGGGCGGGAAGGCCACGCTCGACGGCGATGGGCGCACATATGAAGAGATCGCCCAGGAACGCCAGCAGCAGGTGACCGCATGAATCGACCAATGCCGGCGCGAGATCGCGGCCGTACAAGCGCAGATACGAGCTGGGCATCCGGACCTGGAAGGGCTGTGCCTCGCCCTCGCAGACTGGCACGCGGAGTTGCGGCTCATTCGGCAGGGTGTCCCCAAATAGCCACGTGCGCGCCCTTGTTGGCCCACGTGCGCACGACGAGAGGCCCTTGGCTCAATTGTTCACCTCAAACGTGGGACAGGATGTTGTCGGTCCGTCAGAAAAGAAAGGCGGGAAAGCAGGGATGCGACCTGCTCTCCCGCATAGCAAGGAGTCTTGACCTCGAAAGGTCGTTACCCATAGCGTCTCTTACGCCCACAGGGCAGTCAATACTTTCTTTTGGTAGGTGGGGTAACAAACAAAGCCCGCCGCGGCCGGAGCCGGGCGGGCGCAGGGGAGGGCGGGTGATGCTATTTGGGAAGGCGGTAGCTCCGCTCACCCCCTTCGGGCTTGAAACTCTCGACGGCGTACCCGGCTTTCTTCAGGGCGCCCGCCATGAACCCGCGGACAGTGTGACGCTGCCACTGCATTCGATCCATGATCTCGCTGATTGTGGCGCCCTTGGCGCGATGCAGCATCTCGATCACCTGGGCCATCTTGCTGCCTTCGCGGGGCCCAGCGTCCGGTGCCTTGGCGGCCTTCTTGGCTTTGGGCGCGGCCTTAGCCGGGGTGGCCTTCTTCCCCGACTTGCCCTTCGCCGGCGCGCCCTTCGCGGACTTTGCGCCACCGGTGGCCTTCTGTGCCGCCTTGGCCTTAGCGGGCGCAGTTTCGGGTTTGGCTGCCACCGGCTCCGGGGCGACCATCTGGCCCAGCTTCTCAACGCGTTCCCAGATCTTGCTGGCGGCCGTCTTGGCGTCCTTCAAGCTCTTCAGCGGCTTGACGCCCGGCAAGCTGTTGTAGATGGCCAGCAACCGATCGGCAGGCCACGGGGTAATCAGCTCGGCCAGTTCCTGCTGGTTGGTGAACAGATCGAAAGGCGTAGTGCTCGCCGCTGCGGCTTGCTCGGCGTTTGCAAATGCGGTGATGTTGTCAGTTTCGTCGATGGTGAAAATCGTCATTTTCGTTTCTCCTTGTTCCGCGCGATTCGCGGTCACCACATGGATCACTCGGAAGTGCTTGAAAGGCAAGGCCTTTCTGAAATAAATCGACGATGGCGAAGGACTGGCGATGGGTTCGCCCAGATGTCCTCAGATGTCCTCAGATGACCGGCCACGGAGCAAAATTGGGGCGCAAAATGGAGGAGGCGATCATTGCCCTCCTTACGGCGCGGAATACCGAGGAAGCCGCCAAGATCGCCGGGGTGTCTGCGAAGACTCTTCTTCGGTGGCAGAACGAACCCGCATTCGACAAAGCCTATCGAAAGGCGCGACGGGAGGCATTCGGGCAAGGCACCGCGCGACTACAGCAGGCCTCCGGTGCGGCGGTCTCCTCCATCTTGAAGATCATGCTGGACCAGCAGGCGCCGGCGTCCACGCGGCTCCGGGCCGCCGACCTGGTGTTGACGCACGGGGCCAAGGCCATCGAGATCGAGGATGTCGAGGCTCGCGTAACGGAGCTGGAGCGCGCCGCCGAAGATCAGAAGAACAATCGGAGATAGCCCATGTCGAACGTCCTCCGCCGGCTTGACGGATCGCAGCGGCTTTGTGCCGCATAGCGAGGCGTGGTTTCAATACTGGAGCGAGCGACACGATCAACTCCTCAGCGGCGACCCACAGGCCGTGAGTCGCATACCGCTTGCGTATTTGGATGATCTGCTGGCCAGGGTCGATAGAGACGCTGTGCAAAAGGAGATCGCGGCGCGATATGAAGCTGAGCGAACTGGCGGCAGGACTGCTAGTGATATGTGGCCCTTATCGTTCCGCTCGAAGGGAACGAGATGGACCGACCAAGCACGTCCTAAACGTAGACAAGCATGGCGGCTTCGCGCCAGGACTTGCGGCGCGGCAGCAGCCGGAGCGTGGGCGGCGCGAAACGACATGCGCCTCCAGTGCTGGACCGAAGGTAGAAGCATCGTATGTGGTTGATTGACCAGAAGGGAGCGCGGCCCGTTTGCGCAGCGTGCCGCAAGCTGGGGCCGTACATAGACGTTGCGCCCGGTGCGTTCATCTGCGACGCCTGCGTGCAGGCGGCCGAACAGCACCTCCGGGACTTGATGGAGAGCGTTCCGGAACTCCGGGACCACCGGCTGAAACGCTGGCGTAACGGCTGCGACTGCGAACGATGCCAGCGTCGGAGAGCAGCACATTGACCGATCACGGTAGTTTACCGGTATATACGTGGACCACCCGGGGTGAACCACTTCGGCCTAAAAAGTGGACCACCCGGGGTGAACCACTTTGGGCGTATGCACGGCTGCCGCGCGAGGTAATCGGCGATCCGGAACTGAAGCTGCTGGACATCCGGGTGTACTGCATGCTGGCGGGATCGGTTTGGCAAGGCAACACCGCGCGGATCGGGACTCGCCTCCTCGCCAGTTATGTTCGGGCCTCAAGGCGATTGGTGGTGGAGAGCCTGCAGCGGCTTGAGAGACGGGGCCACCTGGAGAAAGCGGCGCGACACGGGCAAAGGCAGATGTACGTTCTGACGTCGCTTGTTTTCGGCCAGAAGCAGCGGGCTGGAATCGAAGAGGTGATCAGCAGTCCTAGCCGAACGCCGCGGCTGGCCAGCGTGAGGAGCGACTGAATGCGTGTGTTGGAAAGACGACTGCGCCGACTTGAAGTCGGGCTGCTGCCTCCGGTTGAAACGGCAGAATCGCGGCGCGAACACCAAATCGCTCTCGACATTCGGCGTAGCCGAGCAGCACGGCTCGGATTACCGGAGCCGGATGACGTTCCGGCAGTCGCCTTTAGGCCCGGAATGTCCCTCGCCGAGATGATAGTGGCTTCGCGTGTGCAAACCGGAGGAGGCAGACACGTCAGCGACGAGTGAGGCTGATGCATGCCGGCCGCAAAGACTATGATCAAACGGAACCTCGCGCGGCGTTTGGAACGGCTCGAAGCCGAAATCATGCCGGCCGAAGAAAAGATTGTTGTACTCGACATTCAGTTCGTAACACCGGACGGGCAAGTGGCGAGCAGCCAAGAATTCAAAGTTCACATACCGGTGCAACCGCCGAAGCAGAGGTTCCGGTGAAGGCCATCGCCAGGCGATTGCGCCGGCTGCAAGATCAGTTCCTACCTGCGGATGGGAAGCAGCGGTGTCTTCGTCTGGTGATCTACAGCTCAGGAGCGAAGAATGTGACGTGCCGAAGGACTCTGTGTCCGGACGGCACCGTGATGGAGAGCGTGGAGCTTCCCACGAGCAGCGATGGCCCGGAATTAACCCAAGAGGAGCTGGACCAGTGGGTGGCCAGCTTTCCGGCGGAGACCCTATGAGATCCGTGAGGTCCAGACTGGCGCGCCTGGAGCAGGTGAACCGGCAGCGCACGGCGCCGCAACATTTGCGGATTGAGTACGGCAACCTGAAGACGCTGCCCGACGATTACATCGGACCCCGGCACGTCGTCATGTTAAAGCAAATTCCACCGGAGGAGCTACCGCCGGCCGAGCGCGCGAAGCCCTGGTTCGAGTGGGAAGAGCGCCCTGGCCCTGAGCCGGTCACGACGGCCAGCCTCCCCAACGACGAAATCCTCGTCCAGGTCCACTACGTGGAGACGAAGCCGAAGGGCTGAAGCCGCGCACGCGCCGGCCAGACCGCTACCGATATCCAGGGACAACGCCCTCGTTCGCTGATCTGGTTTAGGCGGGCCCCACCGTTCGACAATACAGCTATCGTTGGCCGCTGATCAAGAAAAATGATTTTCTTCAAATGGCGGAAACATGTGCCAGTCGTGGGGTGGCGAACCACTGCCAGATCGTGTAGAATGTATCGACATGTCCCCTCAGTTGATTGTGTGAGGGGACCGCTTGGCTTCAAAGAGGAATTCACACTGAGGGAGCGAGAGGATCTCGGTCAGACAGGGCTTTATGCACATCAATCGAGCCGACAAGCAGAAGATGGAAGGGAGGAAATCAGTGCAAGCGACGAAATGTTTGGGACTTGAGATAGGATCGCACGGAAGGCTTTTTGACAGAGTAGCCGTTCCTTGTCTCTGCCTTCTTTTCGTCGTGGTGACGCCCGCGCAACAGGCGGAAATAGCGGGAACTATGGCTAGTGCCAGTCCCACGTACACTACGTTCGACGCGCCAGGTGCAGGTACAGGCACTTCCGAGGGCACCATCGCCGCGTCCATTAACACGACGGGGGTTATCGCGGGATACTACCGAGATAACAGTAGTCTGCTTCATGGCTTCGTGCGCACTGCGAGCGGCATAATGACCACGTTCGATGTTCCGGGTGCAAATAGCACCGTCCCCGCTTCTATCAACGCGGCGGGAGTTATCGCGGGGTCGTATGGTGACGATGTTGTGGGCGGCGTTCTGTGGCACGGTTTCGTTCGCGCTGCGGATGGAACGATCACAGGGTTCGATGCTCCGGGCGCGGGCACCGGCGCTGGCGGTGCCACCCTATCCATTTCCATCAATGGAACGGGGGCTGTCGCAGGGTATTACACTGACGCGAGCAACGTCAGTCACGGATTCGTGCGCGCTGCCAGTGGCGCAATGACCACGTTCGATGTGGCGGGCGCAGGCACTGGCTCCAACCAGGGAACCTTTCCATGGAGCATCAACGGCGCAGGGGTTATAGCAGGGTTTTACATTGACGCGAACAACGTAAATCACGGCTTCGTGCGCGCTGCCGGTGGCACCATAGCCTCCTACGATGTTCCGGGTGCTGGCTCAGGCGCCTACCAGGGGACCAGCGCCCAGAGTGTCAACGCGGGAGGGGTAATCGCGGGGTATTACACTGACGCGAGCAACGCAAATCATTGCTTCGTGCGCGCGGCCGGTGGCGCCATAACCACATTCGACGCTCCGCGTGCTGGCACGGGCGCCTACCAGGGTACTATCGGCTATAGCATTAACAAGGCGGGGGTAATCGCGGGGTATTACACTGACGCGAGCAACGTGAATCACGGCTTCCTGCGAGCCTCGAGTGGCACGATAGCCACCTTCCGTGCTCCTGGCGCCGGTGGCGGCGCTTACCAGGGAACAGTGTCCTTTAGCATCAACAGTGCAGGAGTTCTCGCGGGGTATTACACCGACGCGAGCAATGTGAATCACGGCTTCCTGCGGACGCCGTGAAAGCGAAGGCCTGAATCAGCGCACCCGCCGGGCCGGACGCGAAACAGGTGATCCGAGACGAGTTCTTGCGCGACGCCACAGCCCGCGGCGGATTCCGCCACTCCGAGTAGAAACAGGTGAGTCGACTCGCCGTGCCTCGGATTTCGTTCGCGGCGATACTCGGTGTCCATTGCCCCCAGGATATCGAAAATAGGAGCCTTGAAATATGTCGTGCAATTGCTTCTCTTTGGTATGCTGTCCCCTGGAGGTAACATGCGACGATTCATCCTTTCGATTTCCGCCATAGCTTTAGTTTCGGTGGGATTGTTTTGGGTTACCCGGTCCGTTTCCGCAGCGCCGAAAGGCATTCTTGGGACGTGGGAGCTAGTTTCAGGAGAAGTCGGTGGGCAAGCCGCAACTGGGAAGCAACTCAAAATGATTTCAGCTCACCATTTCCTGTGGGTCGCATACGACCCAAAGACCATGAAGACACAAGGAGCAGGGTCAGGCACGTACACGCTCAAGGGCAACTCGTACGTTGAGCATGTCGAGTTTTTTGATGTCCCAGGTGTAGAAGGGATGATTGGGACAGACGCGAAATTCACGGTGAAAGTGGTGGGCGATATTCTGACCCAAGAGGGCACGGCCGGAACTGCGGCCATTAAAGAAACGTACAAGCGGCTGGATTAAGAATGTAGGTCTGGCGTCCGCGGCACGAGCCTCCGCGCTCTGTGACGCCGCGAATCCGCAAAGAAGTCGTGAGCGTCTGGCTGCAAGGAAGCGGAACCGCTATGGTGCCTTTAAATGCTGGCGGCCGAAGCAGCTCAGGTCAGTGTCCGATATTGACGAATAATGCCGTCGTCGGGTGAACTGGTAGACCTTCTTGGAATGGCAGTGGGGTGGCACTTTCACAAGTAGCGCGTTTGGATTACTTCCGGATGCGTAACCCATTCCCAATGCCGTCCCCGCCGGGAGCCAGCAGTTGACGCGAAGGTGATACGATGGCATGACCAGTCAGAATGAGTCCACCGTCCTCACTTGCCCACTACCGCCTCACTTGCAAGCTCGGCGCGGGCGGCATGGGTGAGGTCTACCGGGCCACCGACACCAAGCTCGGGCGCGACGTGGCCCTCAAGGTGCTGCCCCCCGAGATGGCGCAGAATCCCGACCGGCTGGTTCGTTTCCAACGGGAAGCTCGCGCCGTTGCCGCGCTCAATCATCCGCACATCGTCGCCCTATATTCCGTGGAAGAGTGCCAGGGCGTCCACTTTCTGACCATGGAACTGGTGGAGGGACAGCCGCTCGACGGCATGATCCCCAAGGATGGCTTCCCTGTGGAGCGCATCCTGGATATGTCGCTGGCGCTCGCCGAGGCGCTGGCCGCGGCGCATGACAAAGGCCTGGTCCATCGCGATCTGAAGCCTGCAAACATCATGGTCACTCACGATGGACGCGTCAAGGTGCTGGACTTCGGACTCGCCAAGGATGTCCGCACGGCGGCTCCGACAGAGGCCACCCTGACCTCCGCCGGGCAAACGCAAATGGGCGTGGTGATAGGGACGCCCCCTTATATGTCGCCCGAGCAGATCTCGGGACGCGCGGTCGATTATCGCAGCGACATCTTTTCGCTCGGCATCATTCTGCACGAAATGACGACCGGCCGGCGGCCGTTCCAAGGCAGTACATCGGGCGAGCTGGCGGCGTCGATCCTGCGCGACGATCCCCCGCCGATCACGCGCGACGATCTACCCGGCGAGTTGGCGACTTTGATCCAGCAATGCCTCGCGAAAGATGCCGGGGAGCGCATCCAATCTGCCCGGCTACTCGCCAAAGGATTGCAGCAGGCGCGGCTCCAATTGAGCTCCGGGTTCGCCAGCCCCAAGACCGCGCTGCCGCCATCCGCCGAGGGTGAAGGCTTCTGGGTGGCCGTATTGCCGTTCAAATACAAAGGCTCGAACGACGATATCGAGGCTCTGGCCGAAGGGCTCTCGGAAGAGATCGTCACCGGCCTTTCGCGCTTCTCCTACCTCCGCGTGATCGCCCACGGCGCGACCACCCGCCAGGCCCGTTACGTAATGGAAGGCAGCCTGCGCCAGGCGGGCGTGAAGCTTCGAGTCGCGGTGCAACTGGTCGATGCGGCCACTGGCGCCCATCTTTGGGCAGAGAATTATGAACGCAACTTTAGTCCGGAAACGATTTTCGAGTTGCAGGATGAGTTGGTTCCGCGCATTGTTTCGACCGTGGCCGACATGCATGGGGTTCTACCCCGCAGCATAAGCGAGGCTCTGCGCAGCCGCGATCCCGAGCAGTTGAGCCCATACGAGGCATTGATGCGCAGCTTTGGCTACGGCCAGCGAGGCACGGCCGCGGAACTGGCCGCCGCGCTGTCCGGTCTCGAACTGGCGGTGCGGAAGGTGCCGGCCTATGGCGACGCCTGGGCGATGTTGGCCTTCCTTTACGTTCAGGATTACGCCCACGGGTTCAACCTTCAGGCCGATTCCCTGTCGCGCGGCCTGGCCGCCGCGCAGCGGGCCGTGGAGGCGGCGCCCACCAACCACCTCGGTTATTGCGCGCTGGCACAGGCGCACTTCTTCCAAAAGGACATCCAGAGCTTCCGCAATGCGGCGGAGCGGTCCGTCTCCTTGAACTCCATGGATAGCAATTGCATGGCTTTTCTGGGTGAAATGTTGGTCTACGCAGGCGATGCGGAGCGCGGTCTGGAGCTGGCGGCGCGCGCCAAGCAGATCAACCCCCATCATCCAGGCTGGTATTGGTATGTCGACTTCTACAGCGCGTACCGCCAGGGCGACTACCGGGGAGCGCTGAATTTTGCGCTCAAAGTGAATCTGCCGGGCCACTGGTTTAATGCCGCGTCTGTGGCCGCCGCCTGCGGACAGCTCGGGGAGCGCGACGCGGCCACCAAAGCCGTGCGAGATCTGCTCCAGTTGCGGCCGGACTTCGCCCCCGCCGCGCGCCGTGACATTACTAAATGGTGGGAGCCGGCGTTCGTCGAAGGTCTGATCGAAGGCTGGCGCAAGGCGGGTCTCGAAATCGAAGGCGCTCTTTCGGCTGCGGCTGTCAGCCCTTCCGGCGAGATTCGCGCCGATGAAGGATTCTGGGTGGCGGTGCTGCCTTTCAAGTCCACGGGCACGAGCGCGGAGCTCATGGCCTTAGCAGAGGGACTCTCCGAGGAAATCGTCACCGGCCTGTCGCGTTTTTCCTACCTCCGCGTGATCGCCCGCGGATCGACCCTGAAGTACGCGAAGCAGGCGGCGGACATGCGAACGATAGGCAAGGAACTGGGCGCGCGCTACGTGATGGAAGGCAGCCTGCGCCAGGCGGGAGTCAAGTTGCGCGTCGCGGTGCAACTGGTCGACGCGGCATCCGGGGCTCAAATGTGGGCCGAAACCTACGAACGCGCTTTCAGTGCCGAGGCCATCTTCGAAGTGCAGGACGATCTGGTGCCCCGGATCGTCTCGACCGTCGCCGACCATGACGGTGTTCTCCCGCAAAGCATGGCCGAGGGCCTCCGCACGAAAAGCGAGGACCAGTTGAGTCCGCACGAGGCTACCCTGCGCTCCTTCCGTTTCTTCAGGGGCTTCAATCCGGAAGAGCATGCGGTAGTGAAGCGGATACTGGAAAGCGCGGTGCGCACCGCGCCGGATCACGGCGATTGCTGGGCGATGCTGTCGCATATGTACAGCAACGAATACTGGAGCGGATGGAATGTCCAACCCGACGCCTTGGACCGTGCCTTAGCCGCTGCCCGCCGCGCGGTGGACGTGGCCCCGTCCGATCACCTTTCTCACTGGGCACTGGCCTTGGCCTTGTTCTTAAGGCGGGATCTTCCCGCGTTCCGTATCGCGGCGGAACGCGCCATCGAGCTCAACCGGATGGACGGTTCCACCGTCGCGTTCATGGGTCACCTCATCGCCTATGCGGGCGACTGGGAGCGAGGTTGCGCCATTGCCGGACCCGCGTCCGCGCTCAATCCCAATCATGCGGGATGGCACGGGCTCCCGGCGTTTTACAATGCCTACCGCAAAGCTGAGTACCAGGAGGCGCTCGCCGCGGCCCTCCGGCTCAACATGCCGGGTCACTTCCAGGATCCGGCGGCGCGAGCGGCGGCATACGCACAGCTCGGCCAGAGCGAACTCGCACACAAGGCCGTGCGGGAATTGCTTGCCATCCAGCCGGATTTTGCTTCCATGGCGCGCGGCTTCTATGGGAAGTGGCACAGTTCGGAACTGATCGAGCATCTGATCGAAGGCTGGCGCAAGGCGGGTCTCGAAATCGAAGGCGCTCCTTCGGCTGCGGCGGTCAGCCCTTCCGGCGAGATTCGCGCCGATGAAGGATTCTGGGTCGCGGTGCTGCCGTTCAAATCCACGGGCGCCGGCACCGAGCTCGCAGCCCTGGCCGAAGGACTTTCCGAAGAAATCGTGACGGGACTGTCGCGATTCTCGTACCTCCGCGTGACAGCGCGCGGTTCGAAGTCTCGCCAAGCGCGCTACGTGATAGAGGGAAGCCTCCGCCAGGCGGGCCCAACCCTGCGCTTAGCCGTGCAACTGGTCGACACGGCAACCGGTGCGCACCTGTGGGCGGAGACGTACAACCGCCCGTTCCAGCCGGAAAAGGTCTTCACCCTCCAGGACGACCTGGCGCCCCGGATCGTTTCGACGGTGGCCGACGCCTACGGTATTCTGCCCCACACCATGAGCCAAGAGGTGCGAAGCAAGGTCGCCGCGCGGTTGACGCCCTACGAGGCCCTGCTGCGCAGCTTCAGCTACGCCGAGCGCGTCACCGCCGAAGAGCATGCCGAGGCAAAAGCCGCACTCGAACACGCCTTACTGCAAACACCGGGCTGCGCCGACTGCTGGGCGATGTTGTCGATCCTGCTCACGGACGAGTACATCCACGGGTTCAGTGGTCCGCCTGATCCTTTGGGCCGCGCCCTGCAGGCCGCGCGGCGGGCGGTCGATACTGGATCGGGCAACCACAAGGCGCACCAGGCCCTGGCATGGGCGTTATTCTTCCGCAGGCAATTCCAGGCATCTCGCGTTGCCGCGGAACGGACCATTGCGCTCAATCCCATGGACGCATCCGCCGCCGTTTACATGGGGCAGACGATTGCCTTTGCCGGCGATTGGGAGCGGGGCTGCGGCCTCATTGCGCAAGCCATCGATCTCAATCCGAATCATCCGGGATGGTATTGGTACGCGCCGCTCCTGGATGCATACCGCAAGACCGACTACCGCGCCGCGCTGGCGCTGGCGCTTAAGATCAACATGCCAGGCTTCACGCTTGCCGAGGTCGCCCTGGCCGCGGTGTACGGACAACTCGGCGAAACAGAGTCCGCGCACAACGCCATGCATGAACTTCTGGCCCTCAAGCCGGACTACGCGTCAGTCGCGCGCCAGGAACTCGGGAAGATTTGGGATGTGGAACTAGTCGAGCACCTGATCGACGGGCTTCGCAAGGCGGGGCTCGACATAGCGGGGCCGACGCGGCCCGCCGGGTGACCCCGTAGGAAATAGTGTCCGATAAGGGTTCTTAACTGGCCGTTGTTCGCCGGACTTATGGCAGCACCCGGAATGGCACGTTGCTCGAGAGGGTGCCAGTCGGCGTTACCACCTGGATGTTTCCGTCGCTCGCGCCGGCGGGCACGGCCGCGACGATCAAGGAACTCGAAGCCACTTTGAAGGTGGCCGCCGTTCCGCTGAACGTAACGCTAGTTGCTCCGGTTAGATTCGTTCCCAGGATTTCAATAACCGCGCCGACTTTGCCAGAGGAAGGCTGCGGTTTGACGAAAGGCGCCAGCCCGACTGCCAGGCTGAACGCGGCGCCATCACTGAAGGCACCGCCCCACGAGGTTGTTCCGTAGAAGCTTCCATCCGTGTCCTGGATGAGGCCTTGATAGGGATTCTCGCCATCAGCACAGTTGCTTTGAGTGCAGAAGCTATACAAGGTGGTCAGCTCGCCACGCGAGGTCACCTTGAATATTGTGCCGTAAAAGCCCCCGTTCGTCCCGCCACCTACCGTTGTTCCGTAAAAATTGCCATCAGTGGCCTGGACCAATGATCCTGCCGGGCCGGCACCGTCTGTACACCCTGTTTCGGCGCAAAAGCTGTAGAGAGTTTTCAGCTTGCCCGCCGGGGTGATTCTGAAAACCGTGCCCTCGCTGTGGGCTCCGCCTCCGTGTGTCGTCCCATATAGATTCCCGTCCGAACCCTGAATGAGCCCAGAGGACCCTGCGCCGGACACCGCGTCGGAAAGGCTGTACAGAGTCGTCAGCGTCCCGGTCGGAGTAATGCTAAAGATCGTACCATTGTCTTGCATCCCGCCGTAATAGGCGCTACCGTACAGCTCCCCGCTGGCGGCCTGAAGCAGCGTCGTGTTCGGTTCGGCGCCGTCCGCACATGCGCTTTGCGAACAGAAGCTGTATAGAGTCGTCAGCGATCCGGTTAGCGTCATCTTGAATACTGTTCCGCAGCCTGCGCTGCCGATGGCGCTGGTGTTAGTTCCTCCCAAATTGGTCGTCCCATAGAGGTCCCCGTTTGTAGCCAGGACGAGACCTGTAGTCGGGTTGGCGCCATCCGCGCAGGCACTCTGGGAGCAGAAGCTATACACGGTGGTCAGCACCCCGGTTGGGGTGATCTTAAAAACCGAGCCAGCGCCGCCGGCATAGGGGCCGGCATTGGCTCCGCCGCCATTGGTTGTGCCGTACAGGTTCCCGTTAGCGGCCTGCACCAATCCCGTATTGGGATTTTGGCCGTCTGTACAGTTGGCTGAGGAACAGAAGTTGTACAGGGTCGTATGGGCGCCGCTGGGGGAGACTTTGTAAACCGTACCGACACCTGGGTATGGCCCGCCGGTGCCGCCGGCCGACGTGGTGCCGTAGAAGTTCCCGTCAATGCATTGCAGAAGCGGAGCGCTGCCTTGTATGACGAATCCAGTTGGTATGTCGAAGCTATAAATGGTCGCTAAACCTTGCGCGTGCAGGCTGAGAGCTATCATCCCGCACAGTAGAACCGTCCACGTTCGCGGTAGCATAATTGTCCTTTTCGCAATCATTAATTGTCCTGCGGAAACGTGGCAGTATCAAGCTGTGGGGGTGATGTCCCAGGAACTTCGCATACCCTCTGGGCGCAGCGGCTTAGCAAGGCTAAGAATCGACCGAGGAGCGCAGGGAAGGCGGCATGGGAGATTCGGTGGTTCCGATATATATTGAAAAAGGCCGGAGAGTCTATCATGTGGTAGACATTCGGCAGCATGCAGCGGTACGAGTCTGTTTTGGGCTCATGGATTGCCAGGCTCGCCAGCCGGAGGCTCACCGATCCTTTCCAGCAATGCTACCCAGAGCGGCAATGCCACCCAGAGCGCCAATGTTCCCAGAGCCGATTACAGTATTCGATAAGGTTCGAGGATCAATCTTAAGCAGAGCGGAGCTAAAGTTGGTCGCGTAAATATATCCATCTGCGGCGTAAGTGATGTCTCCTACGTTGTAATCGCTCGTGAGGCTTCCAAGATCTCTCGTCGTTGCGCCGGTTGCGGGATTAAGCGTGATCAACTGCTGGTCGAACCCGCCGACGTCTGTTAGCGTCACACCGTAGAGTTTTCCCCCCGGCGAGAAGGCCATCGCTACCAAGAAATACCCCGATCTCAATGACAGCGTTCCCACGGGTGAAAACTGACCGGTCGTGGTGTTGATGGTACCGAGAGTGTTCCCCGACAGGCCATAAAGCGTGCCATTAGCCGAAGCGGCGATCGTCGAGACATTTTGCGACAAGGTCACTTCGCCTGAGATGGCCCCGGACTTTGGGTCAATGGTGTACAGCACCCCGGAATCATAGGCCGTGCCGTAGAGGACGTTGCTGACCGGATTAGCAGTCAGGAAGGACAGATCGGCGGCTTGGCCGGACTGTCCGACTAAGTGTTGCGCGCCGGTCGTGGGACCAACGCGGAGGAGTGAATAGCCGCCCCCGCCGGTGCTCGTCGTCGAATAAAGAATGAATTTCGCCGCGTCTGGTGAAGTCTGCTCGTCCTGTGCCGACGACGCAACTGTCGCCGCCAGGGCTAGGCAAAGGAGGCCGACCGGCCTCCCGAATCCGTGAATCGTCCGCTGCTTTGTGTTTCCCATGATTTCCTCTCGCTGAGCTTGTTTCTCCTTCGCCGCTGGCAAAAAGCGACGATCGCGGATTATACCACACAGCGCCCCGCTTTAGTTTAATCGGAAGAACTTCGGGTGCTTAACCGTTTTGGGGATGGCGGTCAGGATATGACTGTCGCGGCTGGGACGAGTCCTTGGATGTCGTCCCCGGCGTGCCTCGCGCCAGCCTGGCCCCCAATGTGCGGCGCCGTATGCGCGCACGGGTTCCCTCCGATTGTCCACGCCGGGAGGCTTGCCCCCAGCCTCAGGGTGTTGTACTGCGGCGAAGTACGGCATAAGGGGAAAGTGTATGCCGGCGAGCAGGCGGCGATCGTGGAGCGCGACGTCTGGCAGCGCGCCCAAGCTCTGCTGCGGCAGCGCCCGCGCGGGAGGCAGGCACGGAAACGGTCGAAGGGGCTGTTGCCAGATGTGTTGCTGTGCGGGGTGTGCGGCAGCCGGATGGTGCCGGGCTACACGACCAAGCGGAATCGGCGGTACGGTTACTACGTGTGCGGGAAGGCGCAGCAGGAAGGGGCGGCGGCCTGCCCCGGACAATCGATTCCGGCAGCTCGCCTGGAAGAGGCTATCGTGGCAGGACTGCGGGGAGGTGGCCGAAGCTGAAACGCGGCAGCCGTTGCGGGAAGCGCTGCAGGGTTGTGGTGGATTAGACCATGCCGCCCAGCAGCGCAGGCTGGCGAGCGTGGTGGAACGGATTGACTACGACAGCCGGTGTGGGGAGGCGCTGGTGTGCTGGCGCGCCCCGCTTATGGATGCGGAGCCAGTTTCCATTCCAATTCGGACGCATGCGGGGACACAGCAGTCAGCACTCGCCGCCGGGCAAATCGGAAGCGGTCCGCGCGGGGCGGCTGCCGCGAATAACGTGGTTGCTGGCGTTAGCAGTGCGCTTCGAAGGACTGCTGCAGGAGGGAACCGTGCGGGACTATGCCGAGCTGGGGCGACTGGGAGGGTATCGCGCGCGCGCATCACACAGATCATGAGTCTCCGGAAACTGGCGCCGGCGATACAGGAGCGGATCCTATCGCTGCCGGCGATGTCGTCGAGGGTGGATGCCGTGAACGAGCGGCTACTGCGAGAGGTGGCCCAGCAATGGGACTGGCGGGAACAGATGCGGATGTGGGAGCAGCCCTCACTGCGGTGTCCTGATGAATCTCACTTTTTCCTCCACTCTGCGGCTTTCCCCGGCTTGCTCCAGTCTTTATAAAGCTGAACGATCCATTCGCGGGCGCGGTCCAGATGATACCAGTCCGGGACAGCTATCCGGTCTTTCCGTGCCAGCATCCCCTGGTAACCTTCGAGCAACAGCGGTTCCGCTTTAGAATATTTCTTCTGTCCAGCCAGACTGGCGCCCAGCAGGCTCTCGGCGCGGAATCGCTGCCAATCATCCGGCTGCTTCTTTTGATTGAACTCCAGGGCCTCACGCGCGAGCGGCTCGGCCTCGACGAACTTCTTCTGCGATATGTAGGCCAGCGCCAGGTCTGCAGCCGACTGCATGGTGTCGGGATTCTCCGAGCCCAAGGCGTGTCGTCGCCCCGCCAGGGCGTCCGCCGAATAAGTCTCCGCCAAGGCATATCTGCCCTGTCGTTGGTACATCGATGCCAGATCCGAAAGGGTATCGAGTGTGCCCGGATGCTCGGGGCCTGACGCGCGGCGCCAGCTCTGCAGGGCCTGCAAGAAAAGGGCCTCGGCCTTTGCATACTTGCCCTGTGCGCTGCAGACGCTGGCAAGATTGCTCATGCACCACAGCCTGTCGGGATGCTCGGGGCCGAGCGCGCGACGCTGGATCTCTAAGGTCTGGCTGTAGAGCGCTTCGGCCTGTGAGTACTTACCCAGCGCGCTGTAGGCGTTGGCGAGATTGATCATGGAAATCTGCGTCATGCGATTCTCAAGACCCAGCACGCGGCGCTGGATCTCCACCGCCTGACTGCAAATCCCTTCAGCCTGTGCATACTTGCCCTGCTGGTCGTAGACGTCGGCGAGATTGCTCATCGAAGACAGCGTGTCGGGATGCTCGGGACCCAGCACGCGGCGCTGGATCTCCAAGGTCTGGCTGTAGAGCGCCTGGGCCTGCGCGTACTTACCCTGTATGCGGTAGACGATCGCCAGATTGTTCATCGAAGACAGCGTCTGGGGATGCTCGGGACCCAGCACGCGGCGCCGGAGTTCCAGGGTCTGGGTGTGGAGCGCCTCAGCCTGGGTGTACTTGCCCTGTCCTTGGTAGGCGATTGCCAAGTTGTTCATGGACCTCAGCGTGTTCGGATGCTCTGGACCGAGCATGTGACGCTGGATCTCCAGTGCTTGGCTGAACAAAGGCTCGGCTTGCGCGAACTTGCCCTGACCGTTGTAGATATTGGCCAGATTGTTCATCGAATACAGCATGTCGGGATGTTCTGGGCCCAATACGCGGCGCTGAGCCTCCAGGGCCGCACCCTCAAGCGCTTCGGCCTCAGCATACTTACCTTGAACGTAGGCTGTAACTCCAAGGTGGCCGATGGTCTTCAGGGTTTTCGGATTCTCTGGCCCTAGCACGCGGCGTCGCAAATCCAGGGCCCGCTCCAGTTGTGTCCGGGCCTCCGCGTACAGCCCGAGATCCGTGTAGGTTTGGCCGATGGTGTCCCGAATGGCTGCTTCCACCTCCGGTTGCCGGTCGAATTTTCCTGCGATTCGCGCTGCCGCCCTGTCTAGCGCTGTTCTCACCTCCAGGTGCGGATTGGGTTTGGCGCTCGGCCCCGGCTGGTTGGCGGCGCTGGCCTGTGCCAGCAGGTCGTTCTGCAAGAAGTCGTTTACCGCCGCAGCCACCGCCGTCTCCGCATCAGCACGGTCACGCTGCTTCGTTGCGCGTATGCTTTGCCAGATGCTGACGGCGGCCGCCACGATGAGCACCAAGGCGAAAGCGCAGGCGGTGACGAAGGACCCGCGATGGCGTCGTGCAAACTTGCGGGCACGGTATGCAGCAGAAGGCGCCACGGCCAGCACTGCTTCGTTCTTTAAGTACCGCCCGATGTCCGCGGCGAAATCAGAGGGCGAACCATAGCGGCGCGAACGCTCTTTTTCGAGAGCCTTCAGTGCGATCGAATCCAGGTCGCCGCGAATCTGCTTCGCCAGCGCAAGTGGTTCGGTTTGACGCTTGCGAGCCAGTTCCTCCGACGCGGCCGGATCCTGCGTGCGGATCTTGGTGCTCGGCTTCGACGGTTCTTCCTCGCGTAACTTCCTAAGGAATTCCTCAAATGCAATCCTACGCAGATCTAGTGGCGGCACTCCCGCCAACAATTCATAGAAGATAACACCGAGCGAGTAGACATCAGCGCGCGTGTCGATATCCTCACCCGATGACTGGGCCTGCTCCGGGCTCATATATGCCGGAGTTCCGATAGGAGTCCCCAAGGAAGTGAAGATCGTCTCCGCGGTCAGCCTCTGCGTCAGCGCCTTAGCGACTCCGAAATCGATAATCTTCGGCGCCGGCCGGCCATCCACCTCCGTGACGAGGATGTTGGAGGGTTTCAGATCGCGGTGGATGATGGCTTTCTGATGCGCGTGCTGGACTCCTTCGCAGACGTGCATGAAGAGTTCGAGCCGTTCGCGGGTGTTGAGTCTGTGATTGTCGCAGTAGGCCGTGATCGGAACACCGGCGACGTACTCCATGACGAAGTACGGCGCGCCCTGGGGTGTGGAGCCGGCGTCGAGCACTTTGGCGATGGCAGGATGGTCCATCAGGGCCAAAGCCTGTCGCTCGGACTCGAAGCGGGCGATCACTTCGCGGGTGTTCATCCCGGCCTTGACCAGCTTGAGGGCGACGCGGCGGCGTACAGGTTCTTTTTGCTCGGCCAGCCAGACTTCGCCCATGCCACCTTCTCCGATTTTCTGCAGAAGTTGATACCGGCCAATCACCGTCCCCGCCGTTTCACCGGGGTCCATGTCCCGGGTAGGTTCCGAGCCGCCTTCGTTGGGGCGAGTGGTAATGTTTGGATCGAAGTGTTCTTCAGGAGCCACGTTTGTGGAACTCCCTTCTTGGCGCTGTGCTGGGTGAGATAGAGCGGGCGGCATCGGGCGCCGGGCGGATACAGGATGAGCCGGCCAGAGACAATGCCAAAAATCGCCACGGCCAGTGATTCAATTGTGCCACCGTCAGAAATCGGCTGGAACCGTCAGAGGACAGGGTACGGCAGGCAGCCATGCCGTAAGGGTCGCTCGCCGCACATAGGACGCCCGTGACTCTTCTCCTATCCCCGCCGGGTTCCCCTGCTAAAATCACTTCAGGCTCAAGTGCATATCCTGCGCATCCAACACATCTGCAACCGGCTCGAAGGGGCCGCGAGGCAAGCCGGTTTTTGGGTCCGCCCAGGAGAGAACCACGGTGCCCGGTCATTGGGACACCGAGATGTTGAATGGGGGCGAGGTGCTTTCGGCGTCATTCGCGCTGCCCGAGAAAGCCGCCGTCAACAGACGTGAGCCGGACGTGGTGAACGTGATCGAACAGCTACCCTTGCCGCCCGCGAGCGTCGCGTTACAGCTTTCGCCTGTGCTGGCTATCACCACAACGGTTCCTGCCGCCGTTCCATAGCCGGCAGTAACAGCAAAATGAATGGCGACATCGGCATTGACCTTTGGGCTCGACGGCGCCGTGCTTGTGATTGCGGTTGTGGTAGCAACAGGATTGACGACCAGCGTGACGGAATCGCTTGCACTCAAATAGTCCGTCGTACTCGTTGGAACGAAGGTCACTCTCAGCGTCTGATTACCACCTTTTAGAATTGTGCCGCTCTTTGGCGTATAGGTGAACGCGCCCGGCACACTGGCACTGGCGTCGAGTTGAGCGCTGCCGATGGCAGTGCCATAGGTGATTGGCGACGGGGTGGCCCAGGTAATCGTGGGAGCAAGTTTCTGCGCTGTCGTGCTCTGCGTTGCCGAAGCAGCGAGATAGTTGCTAGTGGACGGCCAATGAGCGGTCAGCCTACAGGTTCCTGAACCGCTGGTCATGGTGACTGCCGCACCGGCGACAGAGCACGCACCTCCGGCCCCGATCGCCGCCGAGACGCCCGCGCTGCTGGTTGCCGCTACGGTGAATGTGGATTGATAAGGGGCGCTTGCTGGACCGCCGGTGAACGAGACTGTGGGCGAGGCCTTCGCGGCGGGGGTCGTCTCCGTAGCCTGCGGAGCTGGCGCATAGGCGGAATCGCCCGCTTGGTTTGCAATTACCGTGCATGTCCCTGTCCCGCTCGTCATGGTGTAAGTAGCGCCTGAATTACTGCACATCTCGGAACTGGTGAACGACACTGGAAGGCCTGAGCTGGCCGTCGCCGCCACGGTGAAGCTGCTGCCGTACACCGCGCTCGCAGGCGCGTTCGTGGTGAATGTGATGGTCTGGGAAGCCAGCACGTTCGTGGTCTCGGTGATCTGGGGAGCAGCAGCGTAATTGGAATTCCCCGTCTGATTAGCGATCACCGAACACGTTCCGGAGCTGCCCGCCATGGTGTAGGTCGCCCCGGAATTGGTGCAAGCCCCCGCGCTCGTATAAGCAACCGCCAGTCCGGAGCTCGCTGTCGCCGCCACGGTGAAGCTGCTGTTCACTGCTGCGCTAGCCGGGGCGTTCTTGGTGAATGCAATGGTCTGGCTGGCCGGCACTGCTCTGGTGGATTGCGTCAGCGTCGCCGCCAGATAGTGCGAATTGCCTGCCTGGATCGCCGTCACCGAGCACGTCCCGGTGCCGCTCGTCACGGTATAGGTCGCGCCCGAATTGGTGCATGCCCCAGAGCTGCTGTAGGAGACCGGCAGTCCGGAACTGGCTGTCGCCGCGACCACAAAAACAGCCCCGTAAACGGCGCTTGCGGGAGGGCTGGCGGTGAAAGTGACAGTCTGTTCGGAAAAGACGACAAAGTTGGCGTTGCTAGAGAGCATAACGCCGCCAGCCATGGCCACCTGTACTGGGCCTGTGGTGGCACCGGCCGGCACCGCGGTCGCGATCTCAGTAGGAGAGACGACCGTAAACCCCGCCGCCATGCCGTTGAAAGTAACACTGGTCGCTCCGGAGAGATTGTTTCCTAAGATGAGGACGGCGGCACCGGGGGTGGCAGCGGCGGGAACCGCCTTTACGAACAGCCCTAAGCCCATCGATAGGCTGAATACGACGCCGCCGTATCCGCTAGTTTCCCAGTAGGCACCGCCCGCATGTGTCGTTCCATAGAACACGCCGTTGGTGCTCTGAACCAGCCCTGCGTACGGGGCGGCTCCGTCCGTGCACTCGGAGCTAGCATTGAGAATCGGGCAAAAGCTATACAGCGTTGTCATTACGCCGCTCGGGGTTATTTGGAACACCGTGCCTTCGTTGTTGGCCCCTCCGGAGTAGGTGGTTCCGTAGAAGTTCCCATCGGTGCCGAGCGTCAAGCCGGAGTAGACCTGTGTGCCGTCCTTGCAATCGGTCAGGGAACAGAAGTTGTAAAGCGTAGTCAGCGCACCGGCCGGAGTGATTCGGAACACCGTGCCGCCGCCATTGGCCCCTCCGAAGGAGGTCGTCCCGTAGAGGTTCCCGTCGGTGCCCTCAGTCAGGCCGAAGTAGGGCTGACCGCCGTCCGCGCAATTGGGTTGGGAGCAGAAAGTGTAAAGCGTCGTTACGTCTCCGATCTGGTTCATCTCATAGACCGTGCCGTACCCACTGGCCTTCCCAGAGGTCGTCCCATAGAAATTTCCGCTCGCAGCCTGAATCAGCGGCGCATTGGGGAAGCTGCCGTCCGTGCAACCCGACTCCGAGCAGAAGCTGTAGAATGTAATCGGCGTTGCGTCCAACGCCATCCGGAAGATCGTGCCCCAGTTAAACGCGCCGCCTTGTGCGGTAATCCCGTAGAGCGCCCCATCGGCGCCCAGAAAAGGTGTGGCTACAGGAGACTCGCCGCCGGGCGGACCGGTAAAGGAGTACAGCGTCGTCAGCGCCCCCCCGCCACCGATGTTAAACATGGTGCCCCCGCCGTTGGCCCCACCGTCTTGGGTTCCCCCGTAGAGGTTGCCATCGGTGGCAAGAGCCAGTCCGGCTTTCGGAAGTGTCCCATCGGGGCAACCGGACTCAGTGCAGAAGCTATATCGGTTCGTCAGGTTGCCGCTAGGAGTTACGTTGAATACCGTGCCACAGCCGGGAGTAGTCTGGCAGCCGGTGCCAACCCCGCCCCAAAACGTCGTCCCGTACAGGTTTCCATCAGGGCCCTGAGCCAACGCACTGTACGACTGGTACCCGTCCGGGCATCCGCTTTGGGCGCAGAAGCTGTATAGCGTGGTGAAGGTCTGTGCGGGCAGGGCAATCGCCGTCGTTGCGCACAGCGCAAGAACGGCGCAGGCGCGCTTCGCAAAATCAACGGTGCGTTTCATTGAGTCCTTTATGGATAGGCCGCCGACAGCCCGTACCGCGACCCGTTACCCTAAGCCGTCCCTTGCAGCCTCAATGCTCTGATGCGCGCAAAATGATACCACATGCAAACTCATTGTAGGTCTTAGGATTTTGGCGATAGACTGGCTAGGATTATGCTTAGCTGAACCCCCAACTTGCCCGATTCGAGCTAGGCGGCTTGCGCGCTTTGGCGTGAGGACGGACCAAGTCCAATTGGTAAGCTTTTTCTTTTCTCTTGCTGCTTTCACTACGCCGAGGTAAGGTTCTTCATGTCCGATATTGCCCAATAAGAGGTTCCAAATGAACGACTTAACCGTAGTTGAAAAAGGCGGCGAGTGGCGCAGGATGAAGGCGCTCGTCCTGGATTCCGTCTCGTCGCCGATTACGAAGCGCGTGTACAACATGGCGCTTGACGAGTTCTTCTCCTGGTACGCCCAGGAGCCGAGGCCGGGCTTCACCAAAGCCACGGTGAGCGCCTGGCGGGTCACGCTGGAGGAACGCGGGCTGGGGTCGTCTTCGATCATCGTCCGCATGTCGGCAATCCGCAAGCTGGCCGTGGAGGCCACCGACAACGGCCTGCTGGCGCCGGAGCTCGCCGCCGGCATCCAGCGCGTGAAGAGCGCGAAGTCCATCGGCGTGCGCATGGGGAACTGGCTGTCTCAGAAGCAGGCCCAGGCGCTCTTGAACACGCCGGACATCTCGACCCTGAAAGGCCTCCGCGACCGCGCGATTATCGCCGTGCTGCTCGGCTGCGGGCTACGCCGGTCCGAAGTCGCCGCGCTCACTATGGAGCACGTGCAGCAGCGCGATGGCCGTTGGGTGATTCTGGATTTGGTCTCGAAGCACAAGCGCGTGCGCACCGTGCCTATGCCCACGTGGACCAAGGTGGCGATTGATGCGTGGACGGTGCGCGCCGGCGTAACGGAAGGCTACGTGTTCCGGCCAGTGCACCGCGGCGACGAATTGCGGGGCGACCGCCTGTCGGAGAAGGTCGTGTGGCAACTCCTGCGGCCGTACGCCGCGGCTGCGGGCGTAGCCGGAATCGCGCCCCACGATCTGAGGCGCACAACGGCGAAGCTGTGTCGCGCCGCCGGTGGCGAGTTGGAGCAGATTCAGTTGCTGCTGGGCCACGCCAGCGTTCAGACGACGGAGCGGTACCTGGGCACGAAGCAGGACCTCGTGCACGCTCCCAACGACAGTATCCGATTGAGGGTCGCGGTGTAATCACTCGGCTCCCGTTTTTGGGCGCTTAAGCTGCCTTAGCGGGGTAGTCGGAATGATGCACTCTCCCTCCGGCGCGCGTGGTGCATCGGGCGGTTCAGCCACCTCGTCAATCGGCACCGGCTCACCTGCCCAGCCGCATTTGTCGCAAGTTGGCCGTTCCCATTCAATCCCCGGAAACTCCCGGTGGTAGCCACGCTCAGGTGATAATCGCTGCGATCCGCACGCAGGACAATGCTCAGGCACCCCTCGCACGTGCCGGATGACGGCTGAAATAGAAAGGCTGATCGCGTTCTCGGTTACAGCGCACGCTGCTTCGGCATCGTGCCAGTGTGAGGACTTGGTGTGCGTCAGCCAGTTTGCGAATTCCCATGCGCTTTCCAGCAGTGTCTTAAAGAGATGTCGCCGATACTTGTGTGAATCTCCAGAGAGAGCGATGCTGCAGATGTGATCTGCCCACCCTTTTAGGTCTGCCTTCTTCGGTGGCTCTTCCGGTCCCGTCCACGGCATAACAGTCTGAGCTATGTTGACAAAAGCCAGAAGGGCCTCGCGACAGCGCACACCAATTGACTGGTAGTCAGCCACCTCTTGAGCCTGCCCGAGCGCCTCAGACGCCTCCTGAAGTCCGCGGAGACACGCCCCGAACGGCTCGGCGGGAATTTCAGACAACTTCTGCCGCTCACTACGCGGAATCCGCAAGCACAGGCCGATGTGAAAAGTCAGAGCCAGATCCATGTTCGGAAACTGCTCTTGCGCGTAGAGGTACATCGGCTCGGTAATCACCCACCAGCGATCGGCGTTGGTGTGTACGTCCCATACGTCATGCCGCACGTTCAAGACATTTTCCGAGTAAACCTTCTGGACTAACTCCACGGTCAAGCCTGGAGCTTGTGACCGCATGTACCGAGTGACGTGCTCAATCTCCTTCTGCGTGGCTGGCAGCATAGTGAGTCCTCAATTCTACGGGCCGAAAGCGGGCGGCGCCGGGGCTTACCCAGCCAAGAACTCCCTTCACCGGGCAAAGCGTCGGCAGCCCTTGCCAGATTTCTTCGCTAGATGCCGAGTTGGAGCAGATACAAGTTGCTCCCGGCCGCGAGTCGGTGCAGAAAATCTTGCTAAACAGCAAAGACTTTGAGTACTTCATCGCCGTAGTGATTGATTACCTTGACCGCGATCTTGCCCGTCTTCGGGCGGTCGAAAGGCCTGCTTGTGGTCGAGTATAGGGACGACCATGCCGCCTCGTCCACCTCGGCCCGTAGAGCACGCTTCAGCTTGTCGTAAGGTTCGTCGGCGCCGGTGAAATAGGCGTGACGGACGAAGAAGCTCTCGCCGTTGTACTCCGTGTCGATGAACCAGCAAGCGATGTCCTCCGTGGAGTGGCTGCGGATCTCCTGCGTAGTGGGATCGTACACATCCACGCCGCGCACCTCAACTTCGAGCTTGCCATCCGGGCGTCTGCGGATGTCCACATCCGGCTCGCCGAAAACTGTGAAGAGATTGCCCGCGCCGGTCTTCTTGAGCAGTTCCTCGCCCATCAGCAGATCCGGGTTCATGCGGACGACCTGGACTGACAGTTTCCCGTAACGCCTTACTTCCTCGGAAACGTGGGGATCGAAGGCGAAACCGCACACAACCAGCAGGTCGAAGCCGATGCCGCGCACGGCCTCTTTGGCGGCTTCCTTGATATGGTCCGGACCGACGGTGCCGTACTCCGGGCCGATGGCTACGGCGACGCGCTGCGGCTTGCCGACGGCGGTATATTCGCCGGTGGCGTGGATGTGCTCTCCCGCGAGGGCTTCCAGGCGGTCGAACTTGATGGCCTGCGACTTATCGGTGCCCTTGATGCCGGCCTTGCGCAGGTTATCGAGGATGACGGTGACGAAATCGCCGGCGCTATCGGCGCCTTCGCCGGCGCGCTCGGTGGCCGGACGCTCTTTGTCGGCCGGCGCGAGGACGCGGTGCGGCGACAGGCTCTCCACGGTGAACGGTCCGCTGACGCGGATGCGCTTGCCCTCTTCATAGGGCTGGTCGTAGAGGTATTCGGTATCGGCACGGCGGAGGATGGACGCGTCGATTTCTTGCTGGCGTGCGCGGCGCAGCTTCCACCATTCTTCGTGCGTTTTGCAGACTGCCTCGGGCCACTTGGCATCGGCTTCGCGCGGGATCTCCCATCCCTGCCAGTTCTGCTTCAGAGCGGTGTTCAGCTTCTCGCGCAACGGCTCAAGTTGCTCCTGGTAGCGGGCGTGAATGACGTCGATTTCCTCGTTGTTGGCGATGGATTTGAGGGTGATGTGTGGGACACGCTTGAGGACAAGACCCCGCTTGACGTCGTTTTGCGGCGGCGCGGATGGCTTGGGGAAGACGCCCGTCAGTTCGGCCTCCTTCGCGATGCCGTCGCTGGAATCGGCCAGCAAATAGTAAGGGTACCTGGCGGCCATAAGGCGCGTACGGGACAGGGCGAGCGCGACGCGGCTGGTGTCGATGGTAATCCAGCGGCGGCCCCACTGCTCCGCGACGAAAGCAGCGGAGCCGGAGCCGCAGGTGGGGTCGAGCACGAGATCGCCGGGATCGGTGGTCATGAGCAGGCAGCGCTCAACGATCTTGGCCGTGGTCTGAACAACGTACACCGGGTCAACCGGTCCACCGAGATCGGTCCAGACGTTAGTCAAAGGAACACCTCGGAAGTCGTCCAGGTAACGGACGAACCCCAACGTGGAGCCTGTCCTGGCAGCCCGATTTGCTAGGATGAGCCTCCTCATTCCGTCCGGGTGGGTAGACCACTCGCCTCGGGTTGGATAGTAGGACGTTCCCTCGAAGTGAGCCGGGTAGAAGCCGGTCCTCGCCTCGCGAATCCGCTGCGATGTCAGGACAGTGTATCGGTGCAGGCGGATTTCGCTTGGTGGCAGGTTCAGGTCGTCGGGCTCCAGCCTTCGCCGAAGACCGTCAGGAAGCTCGACGTAGGTGTAAAGTGGGGCGTCGTCAGGCTGTTCACGATAGAAGTGCAATGGCCGATACTTCATCATCTCGGCATTTTTTGCGTACCAGATGAGGTAGTCCGAGGTTCCAGGGAGGTACGCCCCGGTTGTTCCTCCCGTTTTTCGCAGAGTTATGAGACTAACGAAGTTATGCGACCCAAAGGCCTCATCAAGAACTGATCTGGCTAAATGAACATTTTCGTCTCCGATTTGGACAAAGATGCTACCGTGGTCATCCAGCATCTCGCGCGCAAGTACCAGCCGATCTCGCAAGTACGTTAGGTACGAATGAATGCCTAGCTCCCAAGTGTCGCGAAAGGCACGTATCTGCTCTGGCTGACGAGTGAGGTCCGCAGCCTTGCCGTCCTTCACGACACGCTTCCGTGTACTGACCTGCCAATTCGAGTTGAACTTGATGCCGTAGGGCGGGTCCATGTATATCATCTGGACCTTGCCCTTTAAGCCCTCTTTCTCCGCGAGCGATGCCATCACCAGCAGCGAGTCGCCCAATATCATCCGATTCGACCACTTCTGTCCCCAGTGGTAGAAATCGATGTACTGCTCGAACTCGATGCCGTTGAAGTCTGCGAACAAGTCGGCCTGCGCCCTCTTCGCGCGCAGGTCCTCAATCAGCGCGAGCGGGTGAATCTTCTCCTGAATGTAGACCGGCACCACCGGAACGGCAAGGTCCTGCGCGTCCTGCTCGTCCTTGCCCTTCCACACAAGCTGCGGATCTAGCGAAGGATCGCGCGAGTACAATAGCTTCTTGGGCGATTTCTCCTCGTCGGCCACGAAGTCGCGCAATTCTTCGGTCGGAATGTTCGTGCGCTTGTCTTTGTGCCGGATGCTATCGACGTCCGACCGTGGCGTTCTGACTGATTTTGCCTTCGTGGACATCCGTTTATGCCTCCGCTGCCACTGCCTGCAGGGTCTTCAGGAATTCGCCGATCTCGGCTTTGGCGTTCCACGGGTCGCGGATCTCAAGGAACGCCCACCGGCCGAAGCTTCCCTGATTGTTGACTGCTGGAATCCAGAGCGTCCGGGCGGTGGACGTTTTGGCGTCCTTATCCGCGCGCTTCTCTCCGCTGACCTCCACGATCAGGTTCACCTCGCCCGCCGCTGTCGCAACGTACGCGACGAAGTCGGGTATATAGTTGCGCTGATCGCCATTCAGCACATAGGGGATGGTAAAGCCCACGTGGTCATTCTTGAAGTAGTGCCGCACCTCGGGCATGCTCTCCAGACTCTGAGCCATCTTCTGCTCCCACGATTCAGTGTCGGCGACCACATGCGAGATGTGGCACTTGGCGGCGTCCGTCTGATACACCGGGCGGGTGGTGTCGAAGTCCACGTAGCGTGTGCTGCCTTCGGTGTCGTAGGGATAGAGAATCGGCTTCAGAGTCTTCGCGCCATGCGCGGCCGCCACGATGGAGCGATATATCTTCTCGCCAGCCGTGGTAGCCAATTCCTTGAAGCGGACCATCTGCGGGAAAGTGTCGTCGTGGCAGACTAGCCAGCCGCCCTGCCGCCATTCGCGCACTATGCGCAGCAGGTCCGGAAATAGCCAGGGCTTGCTCTGGCCTTCGTCATCGCGGAAGAAGGTTTCCAGGATGTGGCCCGCCAGCACGTAGTCGATTTCCTGCTCGCGCGTGGCTTTCAGCTCGGCAAGGCTGTGGAAACTGCTGGCGCCCACGATGGGGGCGTTTTCGGTTTCGGTGGGGACGTTGGCCGTGGTCAGGATCATGCGCGAGTCGTCCGTAAACGTGGGGGTCAGCCTCTCGGGCGGCAGATCGTAGCGGTAGCCGAGCAGGCGCGGATAGCGCATTTCGAGAGCGGCGCGGTCATCGAGGGCGCGGACGCGCGTGACTGGCTTGGATGGCGGAGGTGTCGGCGTCGAGCCGTCCGTCGGGATGAAGGAGAACGGCACGCCGTAAACTTCGGCGTATTCCGGCTCGAAGCGGCCCTCGGCGTTGAGGGCGAAGCTGCGCCGGCGAAGGCCGCGGCCGACTACCTGCTCGCAGAGCAGTTGGGTACCGAAGGCGCGCACACCGAGGATGTGGGTCACTGTGTTGGCGTCCCAGCCTTCGGTGAGCATGGATACCGAGACAACACAACGCACCTGTTCGCCGAGCTTACCCGGTTTGCCGACGGTATTCATCACTTCCCGGAGGACGTCTTCATCGGCCAGTTTATCGGGATCGCGCTCGGGGAAGCGAGTGCGGTATTCAAACTTGAACTCCTCGATTTCGTGCGCGGCGATCTTGCGAAAGTCGTCGCTCATGGCTTCGCCGGATTCCAGTTGCGAGCTGTCTACCAGGATGGCGTTGGGGCGGGCGCTCCAGAGACCGGCCACAACGTTGCTGAAGAGGCTCAGCTTGCCGGGCACCAGCGCGTTGGAGCCATCTGGCAGCTTTTTCTCCCAGCCGGCGATGTAATCGAACACCATCTTGGAAACGTTGGTATTGCTGCACACCACGATAAAGACCGGCGGAGTGCCGCCGCGCACGCGGGCGCTCGGATCCTGTTCCCAGTCCTTGAAGTAGGCCTTGTAATTGATGTAGAGGCTTTGAAGCGCGCCCTCCAGGCCGACGGGCAACTTCGGTTCGCCAGCCACCGCGTCGCTGCCGCGCCCTTTCTTGGGGAGGTGGTCTTTGATGCGCGCCCAGAGGTCGCGATAGGTCGGCTGTTGGCCGGTCATGGCGTTGTCGGCAACAGGCACGCGCGGCACCTTCACGATGCCTGCTTCGATCGCGTCAATCAGTGAGAAATCGGAAACCACCCAAGGAAAGAGAGTGCCTTCGCGGTAACCGGAGCCCTTGAGGAAGAACGGCGTGGCGGAGAGATCGTAGACCATGCGGAGGCCGAGTTTGCGCTTGGCCGCTTCGAGGCCGGTGATCCAGACGCGTGCCTCTTCGTCGCGTTTCTCGGCTTCTTTGCGTTCGTCGCCCTTAAGTTCTTCGCCTTCGGCGCCGGGCTTGCCGCGGTAGCAATGGTGGGCTTCGTCGTTGATGGCGATGATGTTCTTTTTGTTGCCGAGACCGCGGCAGACGCGGCGGACCACTTCGTCGGGCGTTTCGGTGAAGGCTCGCGTGCGGGCGCTGCCGAGGATCTGTTTAGTCAGCTTGGCGGCGGCTTCTTTCTCACGCGGCAGGAAGGCGTGGTAGTTCGTGATCAGGATTTTGGCACGCGCGAGGGGCTCGCGGAGCAACTCCGGAACAACGTCAAGCTGCCTATAGTAATTGCCTGGATCGTTTGGCAGTAGAACCCGCAAGCGGTCGCGGATGGTGATGCCTGGCGTAACGATAAGGAAGGCGTCGCCGAAGCGGGCATCCTGCGGGGCGGCCAGCTTGTTCAGCGTGTGCCAGGCGATCAGCATGGCCATGACTACAGTCTTGCCGCTGCCGGTGGCCATCTTGAAGGCGACGCGGTTCAGCAGCGGGCTGTGGGCGTGGTTGGCCTCCTTGAGCTGCCGCAGAATCCACGCACCGTCCTGGCGGTCGGCGACCTCGGTCAGGTAAATGGCGGTTTCCAGAGCTTCAATCTGGCAGAAGAAGAGGCGGCGTTCGCGGTCGGGGTTGATCCAATATTCGAGGAGCTGGCGGGTGGTGGTGGTAATACCGGAGTGGCCGCCGAAGCGCCATTTGGCGATGGTGCCACGCACCTCGTTGATGAACTTGTTTTCTTTAATCCGCTCCTTGGTCCACTCGTTATCGAGGGCCAGTTGCGCGCCCTTCTTCTTCGGCTGAGGTACAGGGACGAAGTAGCTGCTTAGGCGCCGCGACTCGACCACCTTGTCGGTAATGCCGTCTTCGTCGAAATAGAAATGGCGGCCAGGCTCATCGAACGGGGAGTTGATGACCGGATTGGGAATGATCACCTGAGCCATGGGTTAAGCTTGTTCCCGCCACCGGGTGGCGTCGGTGCGGACCATTGTAGCAACGCTCCAGCCATGTGTCGGGGCCTTAATCCCCCTTATCGCTAGCGGTCGCGCAAACCGCACCCGGTAGGCACGTTTGCCCTTGCAGGCCCCGCCGTTTCCCCAGGGTAGCCGTATTCCTCGCAATGGACGCAGGTGAAGCCGGTGTGATTTGTAGCGACTGTTGATCCCGCCGGCCACGGCCTGGCGGCAACTGGCCAGCCGCGCAACCCGGAGAAGTGGGCCGCGGTCGCGCACGCTTAACCCATATTGGACGCCGGCGTTGAATCGGACGGCGTGTCCCATTCAGACCGCGGTTTCCGGCGCAGCGAGGAGGATCTGTCGCCGCCAAACAAAGCCTGGGCTACTTCCGTCGCATTTTTCGATCCAGAGTTCTCGAAATCTGGGCGAGCCGGCTGGCCAAACTCTCAGCTCGATCAGGATCATCGTCGGTGAAGGGGAGCCCGACTATAATCGCGTGGTCGGGAAACACTTGTGCCTCGTCTTCCGCCTGGCAGACATCAAGCCCTTGATCGAGTTCGCGGATTTTGCCTGTGTGAAGTGTGTCGGCGCCGAATGATTTGCTAAAACCGGCAAGCCACGCAGATGTATCCGTCTTCGAGTGAATATTCACCGAAAGGCCGTCGAGGTCTTTCTTTGGGTCTCGGATGAAGGCATCCGCCTTGATGCGCTTCGTTTCTTCGTGGAACCAATTCTTCTTGAGGAGTGCCCTGAGGACGATATCTTCACACAGAAGAGAAGTTAGGGCCACTGATCCGACATTCCCCTTCTTTCAAGATTCGCGCAGAACCCAGCGTAGGTGTTGCGCAAGGTGGCTTCCATCAAGAATGCACTCGATTCCGTGCTCAGAGCCAGATTCGGCGTAAATATAGGACTTATTGGCTGTGCTTCCTCCACACACCAGCCGCACCTCTCGAGGGCCATAAGACCAGGTAACCCGAAGTCCCCGGTTTGCACCAACCGAGACGGATGCCCGTGGAAATCTCAAACCCAATTCCCGAGCTGCTTCGATCAACACCTTCAAACCAAGGTCGTTCGCGTAGTCAGATGGGCGATCATCTTCGTTCTCTTCCGTTCGAAGCTCTTCAATTCTTCCCAGAGTAATCACATAATCGCCACTTGTTACCGAGTCTGCTGAAACCCCCGCCGCGCCCTGTTGCATTTCAGGGCGTTGCACGACTTTCGCTTCGGTCGTGGAATAGGCGGCCGCCGGCGCCTCCGGTGGTACATCGACGGCGTATTTCGTGTCGAAGTCACCTTTGACAGTTGGCGAAACAGGCTGTCCCGTTCGCGTGCTCTCATAGCACCGCAAATACAGCGGAAGCGTCCCAGTCGCCATATTCAAAGCTTCTCCCACAGGTTGTGTGCGCGATTTGTGGTTAGCTTTTCAAAGGTGTTCACTATGGCGTGGTGGGCGACGCCGAACCATGAGTTCATAGCCGTTTGCCCCTCCTTGGCCGCTCCTCGGACCGTCAGTTCCATCACCAGGACTTCTTTCTGGTCATCAATTCGATTCCCGTGCTTCACGTCGAGCGATAGCGTTCCCACTTCGTCGGGAAGGGGCCAAGCGAACTGAATCGTCATCGCCGACGCATCCATCGCCGTCGTCGCTTGGGGGCTTCTTTCATAAAAGCCGAGGTATTCCCAGACGTCCCTCGGGAAACGGGCATCATTCTCTGTGATGTGATTTATGTAGGTCAGCTCCCAGACCTCCGGTTGCGGGTTGGGCAGGTTCGCCGAGGATAGGAATTGGTTGAATCTCTCCCAAGACCACATGAACCTCTCGAATGCGGCGTCAAACCGAGGGTATTCATCCTCATCTTTGACCTTGCGCCAGTTGTGGAGCAGCCGGTTCTGTTGTAGCTGAATCAGGAAATTCCCGGGGGGTTTTATAAAGAAAACTCGGCGCAGGGGAGGAAGGGGCGACCAATGGGGCTCGAATGGCGGCGCTGGGCCAAGCCGGACGCGCGGGAGGGGCGGATGGTCTTCGGTCTCGGAGTAGTCTCCTTCAACCCTGGCCCAAAACTGCCCGTAATGCGGAGTTCGCCACTTTTCCAATCCTTCAAACTGAACACCGCAGGCGACCTCAACAACAGGAGGCTTGCCGAAGTGGGGTCGGCGGACACTATCTGCCATGCGGGGATATCTCCATGGAATTGATAATCATACCGTAACGCGGAGCATGCCAATGCCGCCCTCCGGCTGAGCTTGTGCGTCCAACGATCCCATTCCATCGGGCCGGTCCGTTTGCTGCCAAGTTGTGCCCACCCCCAAGGCTTGCAAACCGTTTCTTCATTTCCTATTATATTAGGATTATCCTAATTGTCTAGGAAAAAGATACGGCACTCAACGACTTGTTCTGGGAGCGTGTTTCGGAGGTTCTCACCCAACAGGGTCTGCACTACGCTGACCTGTGGAAGATCGTAATTCGGAATAAGAATACCCGTACGAACTGGCGAAGCAAGAGGACGGTGCCACAGATCTCGGACGTCGAGGAGATCGCGTCCGCACTCCACGTGGCCCCCGCGGACCTTCTTCGGCCCTCCGGCGAGCAAGCGACCGCTCGGATCGCGGAGCAACTGCAACTCCCCTTCGAACCCGGTCGGCAGGGTGCGAAATTGGAACTTGAGTACACGCAAGTTGGCTTTGTCCTGAGAATACCCGCCAAGCGAGCGTCCTGAAGTCTCTTTTGCGGCTTCGGTTCCTGGAAGAGCGATCTTGGTGCGGTATTTGCCCGGGTTTGGAGGAATACCGAAGCCGGTATTGCGGTTGTTAGTGCCCGTCCGCACGCTGTGCTTCCTTGCCCGCTTCAGACTTGGCGCTGCATTCGGCATTGGGGTGCTGCCTATACGACGTTGCCAACCGCGCGGTGCTGGGGGCAGGCGGCGGCCGCCAGACTTCCTCCCGAAGAAATAGCCGCCACTCGCGCACAACTAGCCATGTCGCGCCCCGAAATGGTGGGACGCCTCGGCCCACCAAGCACGGGGTTCCGCAGCAGGGGGCCTGTTGCCCCCCGAAACATCGAAGAAGTAAGATGTTCCCAGCCGCCTTGTCCGCGCCGGGATAAACCGACAGCAGTTTCGCCGACGATGTAGTCGGCGGGCCGGGTAGGGGGGATGCGGGGGGCGGCACGCCCTCCGAGGGGGTCTGGGGGATCGCCCCCAGTTGGCGG
>Ga0187855_10000294_pt1 | contig 46119 bp, 43 predicted proteins | sample June2016WEW_8_10_2_FD_132969 | JGI IMG/M metagenome (GOLD analysis project Ga0187855, IMG submission 132969) | Peatland microbial communities from SPRUCE experiment site at the Marcell Experimental Forest, Minnesota, USA - June2016WEW_8_10 | ecosystem: Environmental > Terrestrial > Soil >... | reverse complement strand
CCCCGATCGCTCGTGGTGAGGTCGTGATCGTCGATGAGCAGTTCGGACTGCGCGTCAACGAGATCGTCGAGGGGGACACCGCCGGGGAGCTCGACGAGCCGAACGGTGAAGGGGCGGGCAAAGACCCGCTCAATGCCGAGCCGGCGATGCAGGAGTGACCGGAGGCCACGATGAGCGAGGCCGAGCAGCACCACCAATTGGAAGAGACCCCGCCTGGCGATGCCCGTGACCCGGCCCGCAGCGAGGTGGGCTTCGACGGTGCCGACACTCCTCCCGCTGACGATGCGCACGACGCAAGCCACAACCCCGCGAACACTCCTCCCGCTGACGATGCGCACGACGCGAGCCACGACCCCGTAGAGCCCCCTACCGTGGAGGGACCGGGCGAGGTCGGAGGAGCAGGTCTGACGGGGGGTCATCTGATCCGCACGGTCGACTTCTCTCAGCCAACCAAGTTCACCGCCGAGCTGCGCCGCAGGATCCTGCGCGCGCTGGGCTCCTTCTGCGAAGCCTTCGCGATGCGGCTCACCACCGAGCTGCGCGCTCCGGTGGAGCTGGGCGTGGCCGACTCCAGCCAGCTCACGTGGGCGGCCGCCAAGGCTCCACTGCCGGCAAATACGATCGCCGTGGCGCTCACCGTGCAGCCGATCGACGCGCAGATGCTGCTCTGCATCGAGCCGCCGCTGGTACTGCAGGCGCTCGAGTGCCTGCTCGGCGGACACCCCGCCCAGGCGGCCCCCGAGCGGCGCTTCAGCGAAGTCGACTGGGCGCTCACGCAGCGTCTGCTGCAATCGATGATCACCCAGCTCGGCCCCGCCTGGCGCGATCTCGGCGGACTGGAACTGAGCCTCGGCGAGGTCGATTTGGAGGGCGACGCCGGCGTGATCGCCCCGATCGGGGAGCCCACCTTCGCGGTCGCGCTCGAGAGCCGGATCGATGACCTCCCCTCCGGTATGTCGCTGCTGATCCCGTGGTCGGCGATCGGGCCCGTCGCGGATGAGATCCTGGGCTCCGGGCCACGCCTGCAGGATGCCGGCTCCCGCGAGGCGCACGCGATGCGCCGCGGGCTCGCCGCCGCCCACGTCTGCCTGCGCGCGGAGGTCGGCGCCCGCGAGATGCCCGTCGAGCGGATGCTCGCACTCACCCCCGGCACGCTGCTTGGGCTGCACGATCGTGCCGCGGAGGGTGTTCGGCTGTTTGCCGAGGGCGTCCCGATCGGCCGCGGCCGGCCCGGCCTGCGCGGCGCGCAGCGGGCGGTCAAGCTGACCGAGGCGATAGCGGGGGGTGCGGCCGCGGGCTCAGGCTCAGGCGCGAACGCGCAGGCAGGCGGGCTCTCGCTCAATCCTGTGCAGCCACTGCTTCCCCAAACGCCCATCGGCGCGGGGCACCCCGATCGCGGCGTCATGGACCCGTCCGACTCGGAGCCGGATGTGCCCGCGCCCACACGCGAGAGCCTTGCGCGGATGATGGACGTGTCGGTGCGCGTGTGGGCCGAGCTGGGGCGCACGACGCTGCCGTTGGGCCAGGCCCTGGAGCTGCCGCCTGGCGCCGTCGTCGAGCTCGACCAGGGGGCGGAGTCCCCGATCGAGCTGTTTGTCAACGGCACCCGCTTCGCCCATGGCACGCTGCTCGACGCAAATGGCGAGTGGGCCGTGCAGATCGACGCGCTGGTGTGAGCCACCCACGCCGAGCGCTCGCCCGCCAACCCGAGCGCTTGTGTTGTCTTTTTCGGGCGCATACCAAACAAGAATGAGACTCAGTCTTATTTGGTTATAGGCCCAAAACTTTGTTGTCCCACACCCCCGAGCCCGGGGTCAATGAGCGTTCCCTGAGCAGCGCCCGGCAGCATTCAAGGCATCTGGGGCCACGCCGATAACCGGAGCGACTCTCCTCGGAGTCGTCCCTCGATGATTAGCTTTAATACGCCTTCGCGCGCGACCTCATGGGTCGCCCTTCCCGCGCTGGGAATGGCCACGATCGGCCTTGCCCTGCTTGCTGGCGCCTGCCCAGCGCAGGCCTTCACGCCCACTTCGAAACGCGGTGGGGAATCGGCGCCTCTCGACCTCCCGACCTCCACCGGCAGCTCCCACACGAGCTCCGGGGGGGCAAGCATCGTGCGCACGATCGTCGGCCTGTTGATCGTGATCGCCGTGATCTGGGGGCTCACCTGGATCCTCAAGCAGGTCAAGACCGGGCGCGAGACTCGCAGCGCGGGCTCCGGCCTGACGAGCCTCGCCACGCTGGCGCTCGGGTCGGGCCGCACCGTGCACCTCGTGCGTGCCGGGCGCGACTACCTGCTGGTGGGCTCGGCCGAGCACGGCGTCTCCCCGATCCACCGCTACACCGAAGAGCAGGCACGCGCCGCCGGTCTGCTCGACCTGCCGGCGCCCGCCACTGAGGAGGGCGAGGGCGCCGAACGCGGCCGCGTGCGCCCGATGCAGATCCCGGGCCAGACGAGCCCCGCCCTTCCGGGCGTCGTCTCCGACGCGCTCGAGCGGATGCGCGAATGGACGGTGCGCAAGTGAATCCCCGGCCGACATCGCTGCCCTGTGAGCCCAGGAATGGCTGGGGGGTGCGCAGGTGAACCTCAACTCCTCCAACGCCGTGCAGATCCTGCTGCTCGTCGGCGGGCTCTCGCTGATCCCCGCGGTGCTGTTCACAGTCACCGGCTTCAGCCGCATCCTGATCGTGCTCGGCTTCATCCGCACCGCCGTGGGCACCAACAACGCGCCGCCCAACCAGGTGCTGGTGGGGATCGCGCTGTTCCTCACGATCTTCGTGATGGCGCCGACGATCAGCGCGATCAGGCGCGACGCGATCGAACCGCTCTCCGCGCATCACATCTCCACCACGACCGCGATCAAGCGGGCGGAGCAGCCGCTGCGCGAATTCATGTTCCACCAAACAAGCGTGCAGGACATCTCACTGTTCGTCAACCTCGCCCACGCCAAGCCCCCCCACACCCGCGCCGAAGTGCCCACCGAGGTGCTGATCCCGGCCTTCATCGTCTCCGAGCTCAAGAGCGCCTTTCAGATCGGCTTCCTGATCTTCCTGCCGTTCCTGATCATCGACCTGATCGTCTCCTCCACGCTGATGAGCATGGGGATGATCATGCTGCCGCCCACCTTCATCTCGCTGCCATTCAAGATCCTGCTGTTCGTGCTGGTCGACGGCTGGGACCTCGTGATCAAGGCGCTCGTGGAGAGCTTTCACGTTCACTAGCGGCGCGCTCCTCACCAACACGCATTTCACCTCACAAACAGCCCACTCCCCTCTCCTCCTTCAAAAAACTCATGGACCAGGACACAGTCATCAACCTCGCCTCCCAGGCGATGAGCCTCGCCTTCAAGGTGGCCGGCCCGATGCTGCTTGGCGCGATGGTCGTCGGCCTGCTCGTCTCGATCTTCCAGGCCGTCACGCAGATCCAAGAGCAGAGCCTCACGCTGATCCCCAAGATCGCGATCATCGCCGTGATCGTGGTGGTGCTCGGGCCGTGGATGCTCGACCAGATGGTGGCATACACCACCAATCTCTACTCCTCGATCCCCACCCTGACCAACTGATGACTCAGAGACACCCTACGCCGGGCCGGCAAGCCCAGGCACAACCACACGCCGAATACACACGACTTGGCGGCCCGGCATGACTCAAGTGCTCAGCCTCCTCGCGGGCAACGAGCTCGCCGGCTTCATCCTCGTGCTCGCGCGGGTGGGGCCGCTGTTCCTGCTCGCCCCCCCCTTCTCCTCCCCGATGGTGCCCCCGCGCGTGCGCGGCATCATCGCGGTGGGGATCTCGATCGGTCTCGCGCCGATCGCCCTTCACGGGCAGCACATCCCCACCGACCCGTTCACCCTCGCCATGCTGATCGCCGAGGGGATGCTGGTGGGGCTCGGCTTCGCCTTCTCCTTCGCTGTGCTGTTCGCCGCCATCGAATCGGCCGGCTCGCTCGCCGACCTCGGCGCCGGCTTCTCCTACGGCAACCTGATCAACCCCGTCAGCGGCGAGGAAAGCGGGCCGATCACCCACATGTACTCGCTCGTGGGAATCGGCATCTTCCTCGCGATCAGCGGCGAAGCTTGGGTGCTGCGCGGGCTGGCCCGCACCTTCACCCTCGTCCCGCTCACCTCGGCTCCCGATATCAAATCGCTCGTCGGCGGCGCTGAGCAGGTCTTCGCCACGGTCTTCACCTCCGCCGTGGAGATCGCCGCGCCGGTGCTGATCGCTCTGATGATCACCGACGTGGCCTTCGGCGTGGTATCGCGCGTCGTGCCCCAGCTCAACGTGTTCGCCGTCGGCTTCCCCGCCAAGGTCGCCGTCGCGCTGCTGCTGGTCGGCGCCTCGATGCCGTTCGTCGGCGGCTGGATCGCCAACCAGATGTCCACCTCCGTTGGCGCCGCGCTCGGCGCCCTGCACATCGGGTGATGGTGGCAGCGATGCAGAGCACAACCGAAATCCGGACAGTGACCGAGACACAGTGGACCTGGCGTGTGTGCGGAGCAGCGATGCAGAGCGCAACCGAAATCCGGACGGCGACCGAGACGCAGTGGGCCTTGCATGTGACCGGAAGCACCGGGGATTAGACCATGGCCCAAGACGACCGCACCGAGAAGCCCACCCCCAAGCACCGCGAGCGCGCGCGCAAGAAGGGCCAGATCGCGCGCTCCGCCGACGTCGGCGGGTCGCTCGTGCTCGCCGGCGGGCTGTTCGCGATCACGCTGCTCGGCCCCTCCGTGGTGAACTCCGCGCAGGCCGCCTTCCGCTCGATCCTCGCCGAGATCGCCACACCCGGGAAGGCACTCACCGCCAACGGTTTGCACTCGCTGATGGAGGTCGGTCTCACCACGCTGCTGCTCACCGTCGGCCCGATCGCCGCGATCTGCTTCGGCACCGGCCTGTTCGCCGGTGCCGCCCAGGTCGGCTTTCGCCCCGCCCCCAAAGCGTTGGCGCTCGACTTCAAGCGGATCAACCCGGTCTCCGGGGCGCGCAACCTGTTCGGGCCCAACTTCGCCTTCGAGGCGCTCAAGGCCGTCGCCAAGGTTGGCGTGGTCGCCGGCGTCGCCGCGCTGGCGATCCTCCCCGGTCTCACGGCGCTCGCCGCCGAAGTCGGCCTCCCCCCCGCCGACCTCGGGCTGGTGCTGGGGCATCGCGGGATGGAAATCGCCCAGCACGCCACCTTCGCCTACCTCGTGATCGCCGCGATCGACTACGCCTGGCAGCGCCGGCGCAATGAGCGCAAGCTGCGCATGACCAAGCAGGAGCTCAAGGACGAGCAGCGCCAGTATGGGCTTCCGGCAGAGGTCAAGGCCGCGCTGCGCCGCCGCCAGGCGCAGGCTGCCCGCAAACGGATGATGGCTGCCGTCCCCGAAGCGGACGTGGTGATCGCCAACCCCACCCACTTCGCGGTTGCCCTGCGCTACGACGGCTCGCGCACCGCCCCCGAGGTCGTGGCCAAGGGCAAGGACCTGATCGCGCTGCAGATCCGCCGCATCGCCGAGGAGCACGACGTGCCGATCGTCTCCGAGCCGCCACTCGCGCGCGCGCTGCACGCCTCGTGCGAGATCGGCCAGGTGATCCCCGAGGAGCTGTACGCCGCCGTGGCGCGCGTGCTCGCCTTCGTCTACCGCCTCGCCCGCCAGCGTAGGTACGCGCTATGAGCATCCAAGCCGTGGCCGCCGCCAAGGCGGGCCCGACACTCGAGAACGCCGGCCGGACGGAGGCGGGAGCATGAACCTCGACTCCGTCCGCCGCCTGCTGCGCCACACCGACCTGCTCGCCGCGATCGCGGTGGTGATGGTCATCACGATGCTCGTCGTGCCGCTGCCCGCCGCGCTGCTGGACCTGTTGATCACGCTCAACATCTCCGCCGCGCTGACAATCGTGGTTGCCACGATGTACCTCGGCAAGGCCCTGGACTTCGCCTCCTTCCCGTCGCTGCTGCTGCTCACCACGATGTTCCGCCTGGCGATCAACGTGTCGGTCACGCGTCTGATCCTCACCACCGGGGACGCCGGCAACGTGGTGAAGGCATTCGGGGAGTTCGTCGTCGGCGGCAACGTCGTCGTGGGCCTCGTGATCTTCCTGATCCTGATCGTGATCCAGTTCGTGGTGGTGACCAACGGTGCGGGGCGCGTCGCCGAGGTCGGGGCGCGCTTCACGCTCGACGCGATGCCCGGCAAGCAGATGGCGATCGACGCCGACCTCAACGCCGGGCTGATCACCGATGAGCAGGCCCGCACGCGGCGCTCGGAGATCGCCCAGGAAGCCGACTTCTACGGCGCGATGGACGGCGCCTCGAAGTTCGTCAAAGGCGACGCGATGGCGGCGGTCATCATCACCGCGATCAACCTGATCGGCGGCATCGTGGTCGGTGTGGCCCAGCACGGCCTCTCCTTCACCGAAGCCACCCACCAGTTCTCGCTGCTGACGGTCGGCGACGGCCTCGCCGCGCAGATCCCTGCACTTTTGATCTCCGTGGCGACCGGCATCATCGTGACCCGCGCCACCTCCGACAAAGACCTCGGTAGCGACATCGCCTCACAGATCCTGCGCCAGCGCAAAGCGCCGCTCGTCGCCGCCACCGCGATCGGGCTGTTCGCGCTCGTCCCCGGCCTGCCCAAGCTGCCGTTCCTGTTCATCGCCGCGATCTTCGGCGCGATCGGCTGGTCGGTCCGCCACGGGCTACCGGGCGATGAGGCCGCGGGCAGCACCGTGGCGCTCGCGACCGCCACGCCGGCCGCGCCGGCCGGCCAGCTCGGCGACGGCCAGGGCTCCGAGGAGGCGATGGAGCGGCTCTCCGTCGATGCGTTGGAGCTCGCCGTCGGCTTCGGCCTCGTCCCACTCGTGGATGGCTCATCCGGCGGCAACCTGCTGCTGCGGGTCTCCGCGATCCGCCGCCAGATCGCCGGGGAGCTCGGGATCGTGATCCCCGCGGTGCGCATCCACGACGAGGTCGGGATGGAGTCCCACGAGTACGTCTTCAAGGTGCGCGGCTCGGAGGTCGCCCGCGCGCGGATCATGCCGGGGCACCTGCTCGCGATGGACCCCGGCGACGCCGCCGGCGGCCTGCAGGGGATCCCCACCACCGAGCCGACCTACGGCCTGCCCGCCGTATGGGTGCATTCCTCCGACCGGGCAGAGGCCGAAGCGCTCGGCTACACCGTGGTCGACGCCGAGTCGATGATCGTCACCCACCTCACCGAGACGATCCGCTCGCACGCCTCCGAGCTGCTCACCCGCCAGGACGTCAAGACGCTGCTCGACCGCTTGAAGGAGACCAACGCCGCCGTCGTCGAGGAGATCGTGCCCGAGGCGCTCTCACTCGGGGAGATCCAGCGCGTGCTGCGCTCGCTGCTCGCCGAAGGCGTGCCCGTGCGCGATCTCGGCACGATCATGGAGGCAATCGGCGACAAGGCGCGAATAACACGTGACACCGGCCTGCTCACCGAGTACGCCCGCCAGGCCCTGGGTCGGGCGATCACAGCCCCCCACCTGGACGAGCGGCTCTGTCTGCAGGCGATCACCCTTGACCCTGCGATCGAGCAGGAGGTCGCCACCTCCATCACCCAAACCACAGACGGCGAGTACCTGGCGATCGACCCGCCGCGTGCGCAGGCGATCGTCGGCGCGCTGCGCGCCCAGGTCGACCACGCCACCGCGCGCGGGACACGCAACCCCGTGCTGCTGTGCTCCGCGCGCGTGCGCCGCCACCTGCGCCGCCTGATCGCCCAGGCCCAGCCTCATCTACCCGTCTGCTCTTACAACGAGATCGCACCCGGCGTCAACGTCGAGACGATTGGAGTAATCCACGCATGAGCACCGCCGCCTACGACACCGCCTCTCACCGCCCCGCCCCCCGGGCCGTCCCCCGCCGGGCCGCTCCCGGGCAGGCCCCTCCCCGGCAGGCCGCCGGGCACGATGATTCCTGGTTGGACTCCTGGGAGACCGGTCAAGACACCGGCCACCCCGACCCGTCGGGCAGCATCCCAGGCTATTTCGCCCCGCGCATCTACCGTGGGCGCTCGGTCGATGAGCTGATTCCCACGATCGTCGCCGAGCTCGGCGAGGACGCCGTTGTGATCCGCCACCACCGCGGCCTCAGCGGTGGCTTCGCTGGCTTCTTTCAGAAGGCATTCGTGGAAATCGAGGCCCGCCGTGGGGATCCCGGCGGCTCGCTGCTCGACCGCTACGACGAGGACGATGCGGCTCCGGCGCTGCCCGAGTACGAGGCGGCTCCGGCGCTGCCCGAGTACGAGGCGGCTCCGGCGCTGCCCGAGTACGAGACGGCTCCGGCGCTGCCCGAATACAACGCGGCTCCGGCACCGCCCGAATATGAGGCAGAGAAGCAGACCGAGGTCTGGCCCACCAACCCGTTCGCCGCCGCGCTGGCTGAGGCCGAGGCCGCGGTGCGCGCGGCCGAGCCCGCTGTCCCGCCCGACCTCGACGCCGCGCTCGCCGAAGCGCTGGCCGAAGCCGAAGACGCTGAGGCCCCCGAAGAGATCGTCGCTGCTCCCCTTCCCGACGAGATCCAGGTGGAGCGCGTTGCCGCTACGCCCCCCGCCCCCGAGCCGTCCGCGCGCGCCGAGATCGAACAGACGCTGCGCGCGGTCGGGATCGGCGAGGAGCTGGTGCAGGAGCTCCTCGAGGCGGCGATCACCCATGTGCTGCCGTTGATGCCCCCCTCCACGAGCCTCGCTGGGGCGGTGCACACCTCGCTTACACAGATGATCCCAGCTTCGCGACCGCTCCCCGCCGCGGGCGCGGCGATCGCCGTGGTCGGCGCCGGCGGAAGCGGCAAGAGCGCCTGCTGCGCCGCGCTTGTGGATGCCTACCGCGAGCACAGCACGCTGCCTGCCACCTGCCTCACGGTCTCACCGGACACCGTGCTCGACGAGCCGGCGCTGCGCGAGGCACGAGCGGGAGGCCTACTGCTGCTCGACACGCCCACCGTCTCCGGCGCGAGCCCCAGCTCCATCGAAGCACTGGCGGAGCTGTTGGAGCAACTGCAGCCCGATCGCGTGGTGCTCGCACTCCCCGCCACGCTCGGCGCCACGCCGGCGGCACAGCTGCTGAAGGCGCTGGCGCCGCTGCAAGCAGACGCCCTGGCAATTACTCACGCCGACGAGACCGACCAGCTCGGGGTGGCGGTGCAGACCGCATGCGCGTTTGGGCTGGCGCCGATCCACCTGCTGGCGCGCGCCGAGAGCGCCCCTCGCTCGTGGGCACTCACCTGGATCGACCCCCACCGGCTGGCCGACACGCTGCTCCCGCCGCGATGAAACTCCGGCGCCCATCGGCAAAGGTATCGCAGGATCGCGGTGAGATCGAGCTCCCCGAGCGCACCGACCCCGTCACGATCGTGCGCCCGAGTGGCGAGCGCGTGCAGGCACGGGTCGCCGAGCGCGATGGCGGTGGGCTGCTCGTGGCACTGATGTTCCGCGCCGAACGACCCTTCACCCCCGGATCGCTCGACCAGCTGGTGCTCGAGTTCACCAACGACCGCGGGCGTATCCGGCTGCAGGGCACGGTCACGCTCGAGGATCGTGAGCTGCTGCGCTTCCGCGAGCTGCACTCGGTGGAGTTGATCCAGCAGCGCGAGTATGTGCGCATCCAATCCACCCGCCCGGTGCTGGTGCTCACCGGCGGCCAGGGCGGCACGGTGCAGACCTACTCGGTGGACATCAGCGGCGGCGGCATGCTGCTGGCGGGGCCGAGCACGCTGAAGGTGGGCGAGCAGGTCGAGTTCCGGTTGACCACCGCGAAGGGCGGCCCACCAATCGCGGGTGTGGGCACGGTAGTGCGGGCCGACCTCCAGGGCCGGCGCGCGATCTGCTTCGACGAGATCGGCGAGGGCGAGCACCGGCGCCTGGTGCGCTTCATCTTCGACTGCCAGCGCGCCGAACGGCGCCGCGGCCTGGAGAGCGGTGGTGGCAGTGGCCGGTAAGAGTGACAAGCCCGGCAAGGCCAAGGGCAAGAAGAAGGACGCGGAGAGCGCAAGCGCAAAGGGCTCGGGCCTGATCCTCGCCGAGCATCCCCGCGCGGCTCGCAGCGTCGCGCGGGCGAAGGCGTGGGGCGGTCTCGCCGGCTTCCTGATCGGCGGCTATCTGTCACTGCCCACGCAAACACTCGCGGGCGCCGGCCTGCGCGCGCTGGCGGCAGGGGTCGTGTGTTATGTAGCTGCGTGGGCCGCCGCCATCTTCCTCTGGCGGCGCATGCTGGTTGCCGAGCTGCACCAGGCCAAGCAGGATCTGCTGGCCGAAGAGCTTGCCAAGTTTGAGCGTACCCGCGCACCGATGCCCGGTGGGCGGGTCGGCGGACGCACCTCCTAACGGTACAACCCCGGGAGCGCACGATGGATCCCATCCAACCGATCGGACCCCGCCCTCCCTGGATCGCGGAGCTGGCCGCCGAGCAGACGCGCGGCCTCTCGAAGAAGCGCCGCGAGCGGCCTGGTGGGGAGGCGAAGCCGGGACCTCGCCGATCGGCGCCGCGAGAGCCTGAGGATCCCGACGAGGACACGCCCGGCGGCCGGCACATCGACGTTCGCGCCTGAGCGTTAAACGACGAGGTGGGCAGCCCGAAGGCCGCCCACCTCGACCACCGTTCCCTCGATGAATCGGCGGTATGTAGCTTCTTGCCGGCCTTCCCAGACCGTCGGAAGCGTTATGACCACCCCCGGGCGGGGGAAACCCGCCCCAGGATGGCTTCGCTGCAGTGGTGGCGCGCTAGGCGCCACCACTGAGGAAGATCGGGTAAGGGGATCAGCCGCCGACCAGCTTCAGCACTGCCTGGGGCAGCGAGTTGGCCTGGGCGAGAATCGCCACATCGGCCTGCTGCAGCACCTGGGCCTTGGTGAAGTTGCTCATTTCAGCCGCCATGTTGGCGTCCACGAGCGAACTCTGGGCCGCGGAGAGGTTCTCCCCGTAGATCGCCTGGTTGCTCTGGGTGTACTGGAGGCGATCCTGCACCGAACCGAATTCGCCAGCCAGCGTGGCGACTTTTTCGATCGCGGATTCAATCGTTTTGATTTCTTTGATTTTGATGCCTTCGGTGTCTTTCTTGAGTTCGGCGGTTTCGACTTCGATCGTTTCTTTTTCGTTGGCGCCCACCTGGAACTTGATTTTTTCCGCCTTCGCCAGGAGTTCGACGCCGTTGAACTTCGTCGTTTCGCCGACGCGGGTCAGCTCTTTTTCAAGCTGTTTCCCCTCGTTTTCGATCGCTTCTTCGTCAGATTTCGAGTTGGTGCCGTTGGCCAGCTGCACGGAGAGCTCACGCATCCGCTGGAGCATCTGCTCCACGTCGTTGAGCGCGCCCTGGGCGGTCTGCACAAGCGCAACCGCTTCCTGGGTGTTCTGAGCCGCCTGGTTGACGCCGTTGACCTGACCCTGCAGGCGCTGGTTGGCGGCGTAGCCGGCGACATCGTCGGCGGCCGAGTTGATCCGCAGACCCGAGGACAGACGTTCCGTCGACTGGGTCAGCATTCCCTGGCTGGTGTTCAGGTTGCGCTGAACGATCAGCGAGTCGATGTTGGTGTTGATGCTTAGGGACATGCGTTCATCTCCTTGATGACGATTGTTTGGTCAGTCCCGGACCGACTCCCTGTCAGCCCTTTTCTGATTGAAGCGGGCCCCAGCCAAAGCCGGGAGACGCTCTTCACATGCCGGTTTATCGTCACCGGCGAGCGATACTTGAGAGCCGTCCACACCTCTGGACGGCTGCAAGCGAGCGTTCACACAAGCCGGGGCTTGCGCGAACGACCGCGGTCGTCCTGGCGCGGCGTCCACTCCCCCTGCGTGACGCCGTCGGCGGCGAAGATCGCATCAGCCGGTGGCACACCGGTGACACCACCCGCACCGGGCACGGCGGGCGCACCGCGCGCCGAAATCGGCCCCGCGAGCTTGGGCTCGTGGGCGTAGGACTCGTGGCGGTGGGCATCATGCACGAGCGTCTCGCCGGCCAGCGCCTGGTCAGCCAACGCCTCGTAAGCCAGCGCCTCGTCAGTCAGCCCCGCGACGGGCTCGCCTTCGGACGCACCGGCCCACACGCCAACCGCGTAGCGGAACTGCCCGCTCTCGTCGGTGACCCAGAAGGCTTCGCCGTCCTCGGCGACCTCGTGCAGGATCGATCGGTCGTAGTGCTCCGCGATCTGCGCCAAAGCCTCCATGTCCTCGACGTCGATCACCGGCACCCCGGGGAGCTGCCACACGCGCGCGACCGGCACGATCATGCGGCCGTAGCGGGAGCGGATCGAGGCCGACTCGTCACGCGGCTGCGAACGGCCGAGCGCCAGCCGCAGGCAGGCGAGCGCCGCCAGCACGGCGCAGAGCACGATCACGAGCGCGTCGCGCGCGAGCGTACGTGCGCTCGCCACCGAGAGCTGCCCAAATCCGAGCGAGAGCGATGCCGGCTGGGAGTGCGTGCCCGTCGCCGAGCCGGACGCCGAGGGGGAGAACATGCTGAGCGCCGTGTGTTCGCCCGAAGGCGAGGTGGTGGTGAGCGAGCCACCGCCGCTGACGGCCGGCTGGGCCTCGATTGGGGTCAGCGAGAACTGGACTTTCGGAGCGAACGAGGTGTGCACCGGCACGGCATCGACCCTCCCGCTGGCGCTCACCCTCGGGAGCAGCGTCAGCGTGTATGAGCCACTTGCCTTGGTCGCCGTTTCGACGCTGTGCACCAGCGCCAGCAGCGAGGTCAGATCGAGCGTCCCCGCGACGAGCGCGCGAGTGCCGCGAAAGCGCGTCGGGGGGGCGAGCTGCAGCGTGGTGTGCCAGCCGTTGGTCGAGGTGACCAGTGCGGCGAGCGAGACGCTCCCGGCGAGCGCGTGCCTGCCGGCGGCGTGAAGGCCATAGCCGAAGCTGAAGTCGACCTTGCCCAGGACGTGCGCGAACAGCGGTTCGCCGGTAATGACCTGGCCGCTGGGGTAGGTCGGACCCACCGGCGCCTGCGCGGAGTAGGAGAGTTTGCCGCTCTGCTTGTAGGGGACCGTGTAGGGGTGAAGCGTGGTGGGCGCGCTGGTGAACGCGATCAGCGCGAGCGCGATGAACGGGAGCGCAAGCAAGATGCCGATCCCCAGCACGCCGAGCACCGGCACGCCGGAGCCCCGCGAGGAGCGCGGCGCGGAGGGAGAGACGCCCTCGCCCGCGCGCCGCTCGCGGCCCCTGCGCCGCCGGCGCCCGGTGAACGCAACTCCGGAGAGGAGCAGGATCCCGGCGGCCAGCAGCAGCCCGATCAGCAGCGGCGAGCGCAGCGACTGCAGCGTGCCCCCGACGCCGGGCAGGTGCAGCCACAGCGAGCCGACGAGCTGGCTGGCAACGGGATGTTCGGGGTCGACGAAGCTGTTGTTGTCGCCCTTGAAGATGTAGCGCGCGCCTTCGCGCCCGATGATCCTATGCAGCACGATCGTGTGCAGCATGTGGTTTTGGTAGGCGACGATTTCGCCGACGTGGTAGCTGCTCCGGCTGCGCACGATCGCCAGGTCGCCGGTGTGGAAGCGGGGCTCCATGCTGATCCCGCGCGTGACAACGTAGGTGCTCGAACCGCCGAGCGGAGCCGGGGCCAGCCAGTGCCACAGGGACCCCAGGACGATCAGTCCAAGGACGAGGGCGAGGAGTTGCTTGGGTCGAGGGATGCGCATGGTGGATCGGGAAGTGCGCGCGGTGGAACTGGGCGCGGAGCGGCCGTGCGCCGGCCGCTCCGCATTGCCCATTTTCATCTACCTGCTATTTGATCTTGACTTCGCCTTCGCTGACGGCGGCGATCGTCAGGTGGTCGGCGTTCGCGTTTGCAACGGGAGTCGCCAATTCACACTTGACTTCGTATTCTTCCGCGCCGGCCGCTTTGATGTTGGCTTCCGGGCAGTCCGACCATTCGGCTTCGGTCGAGGGGTGTTCTTCTTTGGTCACGGCGACCTTCACGTCCGACGGTTTGAGTTCGCCCTTGAGAACGAAGTCGACGGCCGTGTTTTCGGTCCCTTCCACATTCCATTCGTAGTAGACGCCTTTGGTCTGTTCGTAGCCGCCGACCACATGGACACCGGCGCCGGCATCCTGTGCTTTGACCGTGTTGGCCGCGGTGAACGCATATGCGCCAACGCCGATCACGCCTGCGAGCACGAATGCGCACAGGCCCGCTATCTTTCGCTTGCGGCTAGCGAAGCTTCGCTTGCCAATACGCATAGACACGTCTAGCCCCCTTGGGATTGAACAGTGATGTGGACACTTGTGTGTCCTTTGCCGGCGCTATCGACGAACTATTAGAAGCGCTTTAGACCGGGCTTTGGGCTGCAAGCATTTATGCGGGGGCCACCCTTCTCACCCTCAACCCCTGACGCACACGGCCGATCACCGGGCGGATGTCGGTCGAATCCGTCCTCGCGCGCGTGGCCACGCTCGAACAGGCAATCGCCAACCCCGCCAACCTGCTCGCCACCAACGCTGCCGGCACCGGCGGCACGGCGGCGCCAACCGCGCCCGACCCAACGCAGACAAGCGGCAGCACCACCTTCGCGCAGGCACTGCAGAGCGCGACTCAGACAACGCCGATAGCATCCACGAGCAACGCGCCGGCGACCACCCAAGGCCAGCAGATCGTGAGAACCGCTGAAAGCCAGCTCGGCCAGACCGAGCAGCCGCCCGGCAGCAACGAATCGCCTGCCATCGCTATGTACCGCACCGCGACCGCAGGAGCGGTCCCCGGCGCCCCGTGGTGCGCCTACTTCGCCTCATGGGCCACGCGCCAGGCGGGCAAGCCGCTGGGTGCGAATGGCGAAGGCATCGGCTCGGTGGGGCAGATCTGGTCGTGGGCACAGAGCACCGGCCGCGCGATCCCCAATGGCCCCGGCGTAACCCCCCAGCCGGGCGACCTGATCGTCTTCGGCGACGAGCACGTGGGGATCGTCAGGGACGTGCTCCCCAACGGCGACATCCAGACGATCGAGGGCAACTACGAAAACAAGGTCGCGGCGAACGTGCGCACGCCCACGGAAGCCACCGGTTATGTGAACATGAACTGACCCGGGCTTGGTGGCCAGGGTTGGGGTGGGAGAGCGTCCGCGCGCGGGATCGCTCGTCCCGTCCGCCCGGGCGCTGGGCCTCCGTGCCCAGCGACCAAGCGTTCAGGCTCCGCCCTACCGCGGGCGCAACCTACCTCGCGCGGGAGCCAAGCGGAGCAGCCGAAACCTACCCCGCGAGGGGTGGGAAGGCAGGCCCGTTAGAACCGGGCGATCAGCGCGCTTCGCTTCGGAAACCCTAGGCGAAGAGAGAGAGATGCGACAGCGCCATGCTGGCACATCTAGCATCACTCACGGCCCGGGGTGCGAAGACCCCTGTCACGTTTCTCCCTCTAGAAACCACGCTCAAACCAACTCCCTCATAACGCTTCGACCGAGGCCCTCTCCCGAACTGATCCCTGCTCGCGCGTCGAGTCAACCACAGGTCGGTTGACCCAAACCCGGTCTTATGTCTTGGATCGACCACCCGGGGGTGGCCAACAACGACGACACCGCACCACGGGGCACTCTTTCTGTCAAGTCCCCAACCGGCGCCACCACCCCAAACCCTCTACTCGCGCACTCCAAACCTCCCAGCGGGCCAACAACCGGACCACGAACAGGCCAACGCTCTGATACACCGAGGGTGATGGGCGATACGATCTCGTCCCCCCAGCGTGCCCCCCGCCAGCGCCTGCGCAGGCGCGTGGTGGTGCCCGTCCTGCTGCTCATCCTCGCCGCGATCCTCGCGTTCGCGCTCTCGCGGCTGGGGCTACACCGCATCGGCAATGCGCTGACCTCGGCCGAGCCCGGGTGGATCGTGCTCGCGCTCGTGCTGATGGGGCTCTCGCTGGTGCTGCGCGCCGGATCCTGGCATGAGGTGCTGCGCGCGGCGCTGCCCGACACCGAGATCGCCTGGGCGCCGGTGATCAGGGCGACGATGATCGGCGTGATGGGCTCGGCCGTGTTCCCCGGGCGCATCGGGGAGCCCGCGAAGATGCTGGTGCTGACCCGCCGCCTGCCCGGCTCCTCGCGCCGTCAGCTGCCGGTCGTCGCCGGCACCGTCTTCTCGCAGACGCTGATCAACCTCGTGGCGCTGACGATCCTCGCGACCGTCACCTTCACCAGCCTCAACATCCTGCGCCAGCACGTGTCCGGCCTCGTGGTCGCGCTCGCGGTGCCGCTGGCGATCTGCCTGCTGGTACTGGCAGGACCGTGGCTGCTGGCGCGCGCACAGCGCTCACGCTCGCTGCGGATCGCGCTCGCCGCCGCCACGCTCGCCCGTCTGCTGCGCCTCGGCCGGCAGGGCCTCGCCGTGTTCGCCAACCCCCGCCACGGGATCCCCGCGGTGCTGCTGCAACTGCTCGCCTGGACGCTGCAGTGGCTGGCCTGCTACGCGGTGCTGTGCGCGCTCGGGCTGCAATCCGACGACGGCCTGATCGCAGCAGCCGCGGTGCTGCTGGCGGTCAACGTCTCCGCCGTGCTCCCCGCCACCCCGTCGAACGTCGGCGTCTTCCAGGCCGCCTGCCTGGTGGTGCTGGCCGCCTACGGCGTCGGCGCCGGCCCTGCTCTCGCCTACGGGATCATCCTCCAGGCCGTCGAGGTCATCACCGCGCTGGCCCTCGGCATCCCCGCCCTGCTCGGCGAGGGCATGACCTGGCGCGACATCCGCGGCGCGGCGACGCTGGAGGGCGAGGGCGAGGAGTCGGCCGAGCCGGTCTCCGCGGTGGACGAGATCGAGCAGCAGGCCGAGATCAGCTGAGGAACGCTCGGAGGACAGAGTCGCCCCCGCCCGAGCGGATCGAGCCGCGTCAGTTCACCAGCGCCCGCAGCGACTGGCGCAGCGAGTGCGTTGTCTGCAAGACGGCTGTCGGCTCGTAGCCACAGTGCGCCATGCAGTTTTCGCAACGTGGGTCCTTGCCGCGCCCGTACTTGCTCCAGTCGGTCGTCTCCAGCAGCTCTTTGTAGGTCTTTGTGTAGCCGTCTGACATTAGGTAGCAGGGTCGCTGCCAGCCGAACAGCGAGTAGCTCGGTATCCCCCACGCCGTGCAGTCGAATTCGGCCTTGCCCTCGAGGAAATCAAGGAACAGCGGGCTGTGGTTCAGACGCCACCGCTTGCGTCGCCCTTCGCTGAATGCCTCCTTGAACAGCTTTCGCGTCTCGGTGACCCCGAGGAAGTGTTCCTGGTCGGGCGCTTTCTCGTAGGCGTAGGCGGGCGAGATCATCATCTCATCGACTTCGAGGTCGTCATTGAGGAAGTCGAGCACCTCGCGTACCGTCTTCGGGGAGTCCTGGGTGAAGAAGGTCGTGTTGGTGGTTACTTTGAAGCCGGCCGCCTTGGCTGCCTTGATCGCGGCCACAGCCTTGTCGAAGACCCCCTCGCGCTCGACGGAGGCATCGTGGCGCTCCCGCAGGCCATCCATGTGCACGGCCCAGGAGAAGTACGGGCTGGGCTTGAAGTTCTCGAGCTTCTTCTCGAGCAGCAGGGCGTTGGTGCAGAGGTAGACGAACTTCTTTTTCTTGACCAGCTCCGATGCGATCACGTGGATCTCGGGGTGGATCAGAGGCTCGCCTCCCGCAATCGAGACCATCGGCGCGCCGGCCTCGTCGATCGCGTCAATCGCCTGCCCGACGGGCATACGCCGGCGCAACTCGTGCTCGGGATGCTGGATCTTGCCGCAGCCGGAACAGGCGAGGTTGCACTGGAAGAGGGGCTCGAGCTCGACGATCAGCGGGAACTTCTCGCGTTTGGCGAGGCGCTGACGCATCAGGTACCACCCCATGCGCGTGCTCTGTCTCATCCGCGCGGCCATCTGGACCTACCTTAGACCCTCGGGCGTCCACTCATGCAAAGCTCCCGCCGCGCGGCGCAGCACCGCCATCGCGCGTGCCACCCCCGCGACCGTGTGTAGCGGATTGGTCAGCTCCCGGGCGGGCGTGTCGGTGATCACGCGCACGACCGCGAATGGGCGCTCGCCGGCCCCGGGGGCCAGCCACGCCGACTCCATGTCCACCGCGATCGCCCCTGCCTCGCGCAGCTGCACGCGCGTGTCGCCCATCGCCAGGCGCGCCACCGAGGCGACCGTCCCGCGGCGCACGTGCAGGCCACGGCGCTCGAGCGCGCCCGTCAGCTCACCTGCCCCGGCGCAGGCGACCGGCCCCATCCCGTCGGGCCCCTGGACGGCATCGGCGACCACCACGTCGCCCACGTCGCTGTGCTCGTCGAGCGCGCCGCCGAAGCCCATCACCAAAAGCGCCTCCCCCGGGCGGTCGAGCAACACCGGGGCCATCGCCTGCGCGCGGCGCGGGCCCATCCCCGTGCGGTGCACCTGCGCGCGGGGCCGGCGGGAACCGGTCGGGTGGGAGCGTATCCCCACGGAGATCGCCCACGCCTCCAGGCGCAGCGGCGCGGCGATCAGCAGATCGCTCACCGGCCTTCTCCCCGCGTCGCCGCCGCCTCGCCTTCCCCGGTGCCGGCTGTCGACCCAATGCCCGCAGGCACCGACGCCGTCACCAGGCCGACGCCTTCCAGCGCGCACCGTGCCGCCGCGTGGCCGCTCAGTACCGCGCTCTCCAGCGTGGCCGGCCAGCCGGTGTCAGTCCACGCACCCGCCAGCGCCAATCCCGGGACCGCGGTGCGTGGCCCGGGGCGCAGCGCGCCGGCGCCCGGCTCGGTGCGCAGCGTGGCGGCGTGCTCACGGGTTGCGAGGAAGCGCTCCACCCGCGCCGTACGAGCGCGCGGAAAGAGCTCCTCAAGAGCCGGCAGGTAGCGCGCGCGCAGTTCCTCGACGCTCATCCCCATCTCCTCGTCGGCTCCCGACAGCGAGACGGCCAGGTACTGCACCCCCGCGTCCACACCGCCGGCGTCGCTGCGGTCGAAGACGTACTGCACCGGTGACTCCACCCCGCCCGCGAATGGAAACTCGCACACACTGCGGTCGTATACCACGTGCAGGTTGACGATCGGGGTGTCGCGCAGCTTCAGCGCACGGGTCGCACTCGCTGCGTCGAGCGGCTCGATCAACGCCGCGGCGCGCGTGCGCGGCAAGGCGACGATCACCGCATCGGCCCTCACGCTGGGCTGGGCGCCCTCGACCTCGAACTTGCCGTCGTTGGCTGAAACGGAGGCCGATGGCGCGTGTCCCCCATTACCAGCCACCACCCGCTCCGCGCGCCACCCCAGCCTCACATCTACCCCCGCCGCGCGCAGCGCACGTGCCGCCGGCTCCCCCACAATCTCGCTCTGCGGGCGGCGGTGAAAGCCGATGTCCCCCGCGTCGGCACGTTCGAGCAGGCCGCGCTTGAAGACGAAGGCCGCGAGTGCCAGCGACGCCTGGTCGGCGGGCAGGTTGAGTGCGGGCAGCGCGATCAGATCCCACAGCGCCGCCGTCGCATGCGGGCTCTGGCCGTGAGCGGCAAGCCACGCGCCGAGGGTCTGCCGGTCGAGCTCCGGGTCGCCCAGGTCGAGGCGACCGAGCGCGAGTGCCGCGCGCACCGCGCCGAGGCGCTCGCGCGGGGAAAGGGGGCGATAGCGCAACAGCGTGCCCGCCAGGTGCAGCGGCGCCGGCAACCCGGAGCGGCGCAGCACGCTCACCTCGCCGCCGGGGCGCACCAGTGGGATCTCCAGACGCCGCTGCAACTCCACCCCGCTCTCGCTGCCCAGCCGCGCGAGCAAGGCACGGTAGGCGTGAAAGCAGCGCAGGAACACGTGCTGGCCATTGTCGATCCGCAGACCGTCGCGCTCGAAGGAGTACACCGCCCCACCCAGCCGCGGGCGCACCTCCAGCAGCGTCACCCGCGCGCCGGCATCGGCGCAGTCGAGCGCCGCGGCGATCCCCGCCAGCCCTCCGCCAATCACTACGACAAGACTCGATCTCATTTGGTTAGGGCCCAAAAATGAATGTTTGATCCAACCATCGCCGCGCTGCACCGTGTTCTTTTCGTGCCCCAACCACGCCGCACCATGTTCTTTTCATGCCCCAACCACGCCGCACCATGTTTTTTCATGCCCCAACCAAACAGAAGCGCTCAAGAAGTGTCTTCCTCCTGAATGCGTTCAGCCGGGTGGCGCTCCGGTATCCCCTTGCCGAGCAACGCCCGCCCCGCGACCCACGCCTTCTCACGTTTGGTAAGCCGCGCGCGGCGCGCGAGCGCGCGGTCGGGGCGCTCCTCGATGTGGCCCAGCAGACGCCAATAGATGCCCGCCATCGCCAGCACGCACGCGGCGCTGCGCCGGTCGAGCAGCGCCACCAGCTCCATGCCGCGATGAAACCAATCGCGCGAGCGCAGGCAGTAGAAGCGCATCAGCGCGTACAGCTGACCGACGTCGCCACCTTCGAAGCCCGCCACCATCGCCGGCTCGGCCATGCTCGCCTCGCGCGTGAGCGCCTGCAGCGCCGGCGCGTCGAGCGGCCCGTCGTCGTGCAGGTGGTAGCGCACCAAGTCGCGCGCCGCCAGGTACACACGCCCCCGCTCGGCGTCCTCGCGCAGGTCGCGCGCGATGTTGGCGAGCTGCAACGCCACGCCCAAGTCGTCGGCCATCTCGCTCGCCGACCGCTCGCCTTGATCGGCAGCCGAGCTGCCCTGGACGGACGGGCGGGTCTGTGCCCCCCAGCCCGCCCGTCCACCGGCCCGCGTGCCGAAGATCGCCAGGCACAGCCGCCCGATCGAGCCGGCCACGCGCCGGCAGTAGAGTTCGAGCTCGTTGAAGTCGGCGTAGGAGGTGCCGCGCACGTCCATTCGCACCCCCTCGATCAGGTCTTCGAGAGCATCGGTAGGCAGATCGAAGCGGGTGCTGGCATCCGCGAGGGCCGCCATCACCGGGTCGGGGTCGTGCGAGTCCAGACGTCCCAGCCCCTGCGCGGCCGCCTCCAGCCGGATCAGCTTCTCCTCCGGCGCCAGCGTCCCGTCGGCGATGTCGTCCACGCGCCGTGCGAACGCGTACACCGCGCACATCGCCCTGCGCTTGGGGGCGGGGAGCAGGCGGATGCCGTAGTAGAAGTTGCCCGCCGCAGCACGGGTCAGCGACTCGCACTGCCGGTAGGCCTGCTGGGTGTGGGCCGAGGCTGAGCTCACCGGCGTCGCCCCGCCGAAGCCGGGGACGCTCGCCTCCGACCGATTCGGGGGACACTCACTGCGCTCGCATCCCCGTTGCGGCCAGCGTCCTCACCAGCGCCGCCGCGCGCCGCGCATGGCCCGCACGTGGTGGGCCAGCGAGCACGTCGTAGCCGGCGCGCTCGATCGCCCCGAGCGCCGCGTCGGCACCGCTCACGAAGGCGGCCACCGCCAGCCGCTCACGCCCACGCAGCGTTCCGACCAGCGACGCCCCCTCCCCCAGCAGCTCGCGCGTGCGGGCCACCTCGAAGGCGATCAGCCCCTTCACCCGCCACGCCGCAACCGGCTGGTCGAGGTCGCGCTCAGTACAACCGAAGCGCACCAGGTCCTCCGCTGGTAGGTAGATCCGCCCGGCGCGCAGATCCTCGGCGACGTCCTGCCAGTGCTCGACCAGCTGCAGCGCCGTGCAGATCCGATCCGACAACGCCACCCGCTCGGGAGTCGCACTGCCGAACACGCCCAGCACGAGCTCGCCCACGGGGTCGGCCGAGAGGTGGCAGTAGCCCAGCAGCTGCTCCCAGGTGTCGTAGCGCGCCACGCGCTGATCGAGGCGGTTGGCCTCGATCAGGCGCAAGAAGGGCTCGCGCGGCAGCGCGCATACACGCACCGTGCCCTGCAGGCGCACCAGCAGCGGATGGCGCGCCTCACCGGCGTACACGCACTCCAGTTCCCCCTCCAACCAGTCGAGCGCAGCCAGCTTATCTGGAGACCCACCCACCCCATCCCCGCCGGCCCCAGTTGCCCCGGCGTCGCCCAGTTCGTCCACGAGCCGCGCGAAGCCGTACAACGCAAGCAGGTGCTCCCTGACGCGGCGCGGCAGCATGCGGCTGGCGACGGGGAAGTTCTCGCTGCCCGCACGCACCATCACCGACGCGGGCGTGGGCAGGTCCACCTTCGCCTGGCCCATCGCCGCGGCGCTCACCCCGAGCCCTCAGCCCCCGCGCAGCGGCCGAGGGCCATGATCGGGAAGGTGAGGCGGTAGAGGTGGTAGTTGATGTAGTAGTCCGACGGGAACCCGGTGCCGGTGTACTGCGGCTCATCCCACGTCCCGTCGGGGCGCTGCGTGGAGAGCAGCCACGCCACCCCGCGCTCCATCTCCTGCGAGCGCTCCAGCTGCTCGCCGGCCGCGTGCAGCGCCAGCAGCGCCCACGCCGTCTGCGAGGCGGTCGAGTCGCCGCGGCCGATCCAGGCGGGGTCGTCGTAGGAGCGCGGATCCTCCCCCCAGCCGCCGTCCCCGTTCTGGTGGGCCTTCAGCCATGCCACCGCGCGGCGGATCGGCTGCTCCTCCGGGCCCACGCCCATCGCCGCGAGCGCCGGCAGCGCCGCGCCGGTGCCGTAGATGTGGTTGATTCCCCAGCGCCCAAACCACGACCCGTCGTCCTCCTGCTGCCCCAGCAGCCAGGTCAGCCCCGCGCGGGCCTGTTCGCTGTCGGCGCGCCCGAGCGCAGCGAGCATCTCCAGCGCGTGCGCGGTCACGTCGGCGCTCGGCTCGTCGATCACCTCGCCGAAGTCAAGGAACGGGAGCGCCCTCACCAGCGTCCGTGTGTTGTCGGCATCGAACGCCCCCCAGCCTCCCCCCTCGCTCTGCATCCCCTCCACCCACGCGACGGCCCGATCGATCGCGTCCTGCGCACACTCGCGCACGCCCTGCGCGCCCTCCGCCGGGGGGACTTCGCCGCTGCGGCGGCGGTGGCGGTGGGCACGGCGGATCTGCTCTGGCTCCAGCTCGATCGTGCGCAGCAGCGCCAGCGCGACCTCCGCGGTGTCGTCGACGTCGGGATAGTTGTCGTTCTCGAACTCAAACGCCCACCCTCCCGGCTGAAGCTCCGGCCGCGCCGCCTCCCAATCGCCGCGCACCCGCACCTCCTCCGCCAGCAGCCACTGTGCCGCACGCGCCAGCGCGGGGTGCTCGCGTGGCGCGCCGGCGTCGCTGAGCGCAACCATCGCCAGCGCCGTGTCCCATACCGGCGACTGGCAGGCTTCCAGGCGCCGGCTCGGCGGGTCGCCGCGATCCTCGACCATGAAGCGCTCCAGCCCCTCCAACCCGCGACGCATGACCGGGTGATCGAGCGGGTAGCCCCCGAGGTGGAGCGCCATCAGCGAGTACACCCACGGCGGCTGGATGCCGCCCCACGAGCCGTCGGCCTCCTGGCGGCGCACGATCCACGCCTCTGCGCGCGCGATCGCCTGACGGCGAAGCGGTGGCAGCGGATGGCGCTCATACAGCCGCAGCGCGCTGTCCAGATGCCCCAGCCACGCGCCCGCCCGGGCCCTGGCCGCAGCAGTGGAGGGGGAGGAGAGGAACGAGAGGCGACCACCGCCGCCGGTGGCAGGACGGGGAGGACGTGTGCCGGCGCGGGGTTCGGGCCCCGATCCGCTCGGAGTCCACGGCTGCGCGCCGTGCAGGTCGCGCAGGTCGAACGGCAGGTGCTTTTTGGGGCGCCGCGCCATCACCAGCGAGAGCGCCACGATCGTTTGGCGCGCCCAGCAGCCAAAGTCGTAGATGTTCAGCGGCGCCCTCCGCGGCAGCATCACGATCTCCGGCGCCAGCGCGGGGATTCGCTCCCACGGCCACAGCCCAAACAGCGCCAGCCACACGTGCGTGAACACCCGCGCCGCCTCCACCCCGCCCTGCTCGCGCACCCACGCCGCCGCCCTGACCATGTGCTCCGCCTCTGCCGGGTCGCCCGCTAGGCGCAGCGCCCAGTAAGCCTCGACGGTGCTCGAGAGGTCGCCGGGCCCGCCGTGAAAGTTGGTCCACGTCCCATCCGCGCGCTGCTGGGAGCGGATCCACACGGCAGAGCGTTCGGTCTCAGCCGCAGTGCGGATCCCGAGGAACTCGCGCAGCAGCATGTCCTCGGCGTCCATTGTCACGTTGGTCTGCAGCTCACCCCGCCACCAACCCGCCTCGTCCTGCAGGGCGAGCAGGTGCTCACAGGCGCGCTCCAGCGCGATTCGTGCCTCGCTGCGGGTCGTGGCGGTCGAGGTCGGCATGGTCCAGCCAGCTAATCCTTTCGTATCCAACGACTGCGCGGGCGGTGATATCACGTTCTGGGTTCCGTCGGCGCGATCAGCGCGTCATGCGCCCCCCGCGCTCGCGCAGCGAAGGGAGCGAATCCGCCTCTCATCGCACCAGCACCTCGGGGTGGCCTTCGGCGATCACATGTTCGTGAAGTTGCGCGTCCGCGACTGTGCGCGGTGTTGGAGAGCTGAATCGGTAGAGGATCATGCCGTGCACGTTCTCGCGCTGCACCAGGTGAAAACCGGGGGCAGGCGGCTGGCCGGCACCGGGGCGCAGCGGCGCGTAGCCGGTCTCATCGATTTCGCTCACCCTGACGGTCGCCCCCTGTCGCACGTTGCGCAGCGGCGGCAGGTAGTACTCCAGCGGCGCCGCACCCAACTCCACCGTGGTGATCGCGCGCGCGCCAGTGGGGTGTTCGCTGCCGATCACCCACGCCAGCCCGCGCCAGTCGCCACGTTGCAGGCGCGGGCTGAGATCCACGTCGATCGACAGGGCTGCAAACGTCACTGCGATCATGCCCACCAGCGCCAGCCCCACGCGGCCGGTGCGCCGTGCCACTGCGATCACCGCGATCCCCGCCGTCAGCGGGATCATCGCCGCAACCACGTTGCGCGGCGCCAGGTAGTCGGCGCCGGCGAACGCCATCGCCACCGGGATCAGCACCCCGCACGCCGCCACCCCCAGCGCCAGCAGCGCGGATTCGCTCTCGCGCGGGGACAGCATCCGCCACAGGCCGTAGCCGACGGCGGCGAAGATCTCCAGCGCCACCAGCAGCTCCAGGCCGTGGCCCAGCGGCGCGCCGGAGTAGCCCGTCAGGTAGTACTGGGGGATCGTTTCCAAGCGGCTGGCGAGCGCCCACGCCCCGATCCACTGCGTGCCGTGCCCGCCCTGCGCGAGCGCCAGCGGCACGAGCGCCGCGCCGACCAGGGCGATCGCCGCGACCGCCCAAAATGCCCCGATCGGCGGCGGCGAGCGACGCGTGGCGGCAGCCTGCCCGCTAGGCTCCAGCACGCGCCGCGGGCGCAGCAGCCACAGGCACATCGGCGCCAAAAGGAACACCGCGAAGTAGTGCGTCGCCAGCGCCGCCGCGCCGCTCACCGCGAACGCCGTCAGCCTGCTTGGCGTGGGCTCGGCGTCGGCGCGCAGCCAGCACCACATCGCGAGCGCCGCCATGAACACGAACAGGCCGTAGACACGTGCCTCCTGGGAGTACCACACCAACAGCGGGTTGGTCGCGACCAGTGCCGCGGTGGCGATCGCCGCGCGACGCCCGGCCAACTGCTGCCCGATCCCCCATGCCACCGGCACCGTGGCGATCCCCGCCAGCGCCGAGGGCAGACGCAGGGCGAGCATGCCCGTGCCGAAGATCCGCGACCAGCCCCACACCAGCACGTACCACAGCGGCGGGGTGTTTTCGCGGTGCTCCACCGAGCGCAGCGTCGCGAGCAGGGACGGGTGCAGCGTGTGCACCGGCACGTATGCCTCGTCGTACCAGAAGCTCTGCAGGTCTAGCGTGCTCAGGCGCAACGCTGCGGCCAGCACGACCAATGCGGCCAGCGGCCACCACCGCCTAACCATTCGTCAACGGTTCGTCCGGCGCTCCCGGCGGAGTCGGCAGCCCGCACAATTCTTCGCTCACCGCCGTCCCGAAGCAGGCATACCGATTTTCGCGCTTGTCCGGGAAGTAGGGGGGCAGGTAGAAGCCGCCCTTGGCCGCGCGCATCCCATGCACGGTGGGGCCGGTGATGATCAGGCACGCCTGCGGCTGCGTCCCCGGGGGGCCCGACCCCGTGTTGCCGCACAGCACGTCGCGCGTGGTGCGATGCGTGAGGTCTTGTTCGACCGAGATGTTCTTGAGGTCGTTGCCGGTGATCGTCCGCCACGTGAGCAGGTCGGCGGTGATCCGTTGGTTGACGTGCACCTGCCTTACCACGTCATTGACCACCGCCACCGCCAGCACCAAAAACGCCAGCACCAGCAGCGTGCTCTCCACGCGGCGCAGATCGCCCTTGCCGCGGCGCTCCTGCGTGCGCGGGCGCAGGCGCTCGGGCAGGCGCTCCCCGCGTCCGCCCGGCCCAGCGGTGCTCCGCGCTCCACTCACCGCGCGCGCTCCCAGCGTCCGCCCGGCCCGATCCGTGCGCTCGCCCCGCTCATTGCGACGCCGGCGAGAGCAGCGGGGCGATTTGGTGGACGATGAACAGGCCCTGCACCGCAAACACGGCGATCAACAACCGCCGGTCGCGCGCGACCACCGCCAGCGGCAGCGCCCACAGCGTGTACCACGCAAGCAGCCACGTGCTGGTTACAGCGATCGCCAGCAGCGTCCAACCAGATGCCGACACCCAGTCGTATCCCCGCCAGGTGCGCCACAGCAGGTGCACCACGATCGCGACCAGCGCCACCTTCAGCAGCGTGTGATCGGCCGGGAACACCCCCGGCTTGCCCAACAGGTGCGCGAGCTCGTTGGGGAAGCTGTCGGTCGACACCAGCGCCGCGTCGCGGTTGAGCGCCGAGATCACGTTGAGGCCGTGCAGGCCAAACACCGGGTAGGAAATGACCGCAATCGCCACCAGTCCCGCCACCGCGCCCCACAGTGCCGACAGCCGTCGCCGCGAGAGCAGTATGAACGGCAGCAGCACCGCTCCCGTCGCCTTCACCAGCCCGGCGGCGACCACGGAGGCGCCCGCCGGGGCTTCGCGCTCGGAGAACACCAACGCGACGGCCGCCATCATGAAGAAGGTCATGATCACGTCGTTGTGGGCGCCCCCCAGCCCGTACAGCACCCACAGCGGGTTGGCGCCGACGGCAACCAGCACCACCGCCGGGTCGTAGCCGCGCGCCCGCGCACAGCGCCACGTCAGCGCCAACGTGCCCGCGCACGCGGCGAGCGCCTCCACCTTCGCCCCCCACACCGCCCCCTTCAGGCCGAGCACGGCCAGCGGGTAGGAGAGCAGCGTGTACAGCGGGCCGTAGGCGGTAGCGACTTTCAGCCAGTCCTCGCCCACATATTTGAAGATCGGGTCGTGTTCGATCCTGATCGGGCCGTGCAGGTAGGGGTCGAGCCCGTGCAGCACACCCATGCGCGCGTAGGCGATGTAGCTGAACACGTCGGTCGAGAAGAGGACGGGGCCGGCGCACATGATCACCGTCAGCGTCCCCACCAGGACGATCGACCAGCGGGCGGCGCGGGGGTGGGGGGAGATGCGACGCGCCAGCACCAGCAGCGCGGCGTAGGCGCCGGTGAAGCACAGCAGCGCGATCAGGAACACGCGGAAGCCGAGGCGCTCGCCGATCCCCCACTGCAGCCACCCCGTGATTCCCGGCGCGCCCGGGGTCAGCGGCGAATGGCCGACCGCCGCGTCGAGCACCACCTCGAGCGTGGCCGCCAGCAGCACCAGCACGCACAGCCCCGCCAGCGCCAGCGTGGCGCGGCCGGGGGTAGCGCGGCCAGCGCCTGCATGATTGTCGGTCGCGGCCACCTCATTCCCTCCGGCGAGTGAATGTGGCAGCACCGAGGATGAACTGGACAAGGGCTTCTCGGCCGATCTCGGTCGGGGCGAGGTGTGGGGTCTAGCCCTCGGCGCCCTCGAAGCGCAGGATCCCCTGTGCCCCCGTCACCTCGAACACCCGTTGCACCGCCTGCGTGCCCGGGCGCAGCACCAGCTCGTAGCCGAGCTCCTTGGCGCGCGCGTCGGCCTGCAGCAGCAAACGCAGCCCGGTGGAGTCGATGAACTGCAGGCGGCTGAGGTCGATCACCAGGCGCGTGGGCTCATCCCGCTCGACCGCCACCAGGCTGGCCTCCATCTCAGGCGCGCCCGCGAGGTCGAGCTCGCCCTCCAGCGTGAGGCTGACGGTGCCGTCGTCCACCACGCGCGAGATCCGCAGGCGCCCCGGGCCGGGCATCGATGCGCTCATCGTCTCGCCCCCAACCACACACTGCTCATAGTGCCGTCCAGACGGTCTTGGTCTCCAGATAGGCGTCGAGGCCGTCGTGGCCGTGCTCGCGGCCGATGCCCGACGCCTTGTAGCCGCCGAACGGCGCCGAGGGATCGACCACGCCCCAGGTGTTGATGTAAACCATGCCCGCGCGCAACAGCGCGGCGAGACGGTGGGCGGAGGAGACATCGCGCGTCCACACGCCCGCGGCGAGGCCGTAGTCGCCGGCGTTGGCGCGCGCCGCGACCTCCTCGAGCGTGTCGTAGGGAGAGGCGACCAGCACCGGGCCGAAGATCTCCTCGCGCGCAATCCGCAGCTCGTCGGCGCCCGCCCCCGTGGCACTGAACAGCGTGGGCGCGACGAAGTAGCCGCCGCTGTCGGCGAGCGCCGACTCGCCGCCGGCCAGCAGCTCGGCCCCTTCCGCGCGGCCGGCTTCGATGTAGCCGAGCACGCGCTCGTGCTGCTCGGCGGAGACCAGCGGGCCCAGCTGCGTCCCCGGGTCGAGCCCCGGCCCCAGCTTCGCCTCGGAAGCGGCGGCGGCCAGCGCGCTCATCACCTCGTCGTAGCGCTCCGCCGGCACGAACAGGCGCGAGCCGGCGTTGCAAGCCTGGCCGGAGTTGAAGTAGATCGCCTGGTAGGAGCCCTTGACGGCGGCCTCCAGGTCGGCGTCGGGGAGGATGATGTTGGGCGACTTGCCGCCCAGCTCCAGCGTCACCCGCTTGAGCGCTTTGCCGGCCTTCGAGCCGATCTCGCGCCCCACGGCGGTGGAGCCGGTGAACGCGATCTTGTCGACCCCCGGATGGTCGACCAAAGCCGCGCCGGTGGAGCCATCGCCGGTGAGCACGTTCAAAACACCCGGCGGGAAGCCCACCTCCAGCGCCAGTTCACCGAGGCGCAGCGCGCTGAGCGGCGTCTGCTCGGCCGGCTTCAGCACCACCGTGCAGCCCGCGGCGAGAGCGGGGCCGAGCTTCCAGGCGGCCATCAACAGCGGGAAGTTCCACGGCACGATCTGCCCGCACACCCCGACCGGCTCGCGGCGGGTGTAGCAGAGCATGTTGGGCGCGGTCACCGGCAGTACCGCGCCCTCGATCTTGGTAGGCCAGCCGGCGAAGTAGCGCAGGTGGGCGACCGTCCCGGCGACGTCCACATACTGGGCGAGCCCGACCGGCTTGCCGTTGTCGGCGGACTCGATCTGCGCGAGCTCCAGCGCGCGCTCCTCGACCGCGCCCGCCAGCGCCAGCATCAGCCGCTCGCGCCCGGAGGCCGGCATGCTCGCCCACGGGCCCTCGGCGAACGCCGCGCGCGCCGCCGCCACCGCGCGCTCCACATCGGCGGGGCCGGCCTGCGCCACGCGCGCCAGCTCTCGCCCCGTGGCAGGGTCGAGCGTGGCGAACGTGGCCCCGTCGGCGGCGGCAGGCCGCTCGTCGCCGATCAGCAGGCGGTGCTCGCCCGAGATGAAGGCGCGCGCCTCAGGGCCCAGAGCCTCGGGCAGCTCGATTGCGGATTGGGAGGGGGAGGAGGAGGGGGCTGTTGTGGTGGAGACGGCGCTTGAGGTGGTGTCGGTGGCGGCGGTCATCCGGGGCTCCTTGGGGATTGTGTGGCGAAGATCGGCGGATACGGCAGTGGCGGTGACGTCGCGCCGCCGTGGCTCAAGGTCGCAGGACGATCTTCAAAGCCTCGCGGCGGTCATACAAAGCGTACGCCTCCGGCGCGTCGTCGAGGCTCATGTGGTGGGTGACCAGCGGTGTGGGGTCGAGCACGCCGGCCGACATCAGCGAGAGCACGCGGTCGATGTGCCCGATCACGTTGGCGTGGCCGGCGCACATGCGCAGCGACTTGATCCACAGCAGACCCATGTGCAGCTCCGCCCGCTCGGCATACACGCCGATCGCCTGCACGGTGGCGCACTTGCGCGTGAGCCGCAGCGCGAGGTCCAGGGCGGAGGGGTGACCGACGGCGTCGATGCACACATCCACCCCCCTTCCCTCCGTCGCCGCGCGCGCCGCCGCGCGGGGGTCGCCCTCCTGCAGGTGCACCGCCTGCGCGCCGAATGACTCCGCCATCGCCAATCGCTCGGGCACCGAGTCCACGGCGATCACGTGCGCCGCGCCCGCCGCGCGAGCGGCCTGCACCGCGCACAGCCCCACCGGCCCGAGGCCGAGCACCGCCGTCACGTCCCCGGGGCGCATGCCGCTGTCAACAACGGCGTGAAAGCCGGTGCCCATCACGTCGCCGGCGAACAGCGCCACGTCGTCGCTCATTCCAGCGGGCACCTTGCGCAGCACGAGGTCGGCGCTCGGCACCAACGCCCGCTCGGCCTGGGTGCCCTGCAGCGAGCCGAGCGCCGCCCCGTGGCCGAAGGTGCGCGATTGCTCGCACTTGTGAAAGGCGCCGGCGCGACAGAACCAGCAGCGCCCGCAGGCGCTCTGAAAGCAGCCCAGCACGCGGTCGCCGACGGCGACTTCGCGCACCGCCTCCCCCACCTCGAGCACTGTGCCGACGTACTCGTGGCCGATCGTGAAGCCCGGGTCGATCTGCACGCGCCCGTGGTAGATGTGCAGGTCCGACCCACACACGCCCGTCGCCTCGATCCGCACGATCGCCTCCTCCGGGCCCGTCAGCTCGGGCTCGGGAACCTCCTCGACCGCCACCCTGCCGGGCGCCTGGAACGTGACCGCACGCATCGGGATGGCACCCTAGAGGATTCGGCGAGCGGCGGCACCATTCAGCATTTCGGACGCCGGTGGTGGAAGAGCACACCGGCCGCCCGCGTGGTTTACCCTGGAGCACTTCGATGGCAGCCAGAACGATCGTGACCTCCCACCCCGACGTCGAGTGCGACGTGTGTGGGAGGCGACTACTGCGGGGGGAGCAGCCCGACGTCTTTCTCGGCGGCGGGCAGCGACGGACGGTGTGCGAGCTGTGCACCACACGCGCCACCCACGAGGGCTGGCGCCGCGAGGCCGACGCGCACCCCGGCAGGCCGCGCGCCGATCGCTCCCAGCGCGGGCGCTCGCTGCTGCGCGGCCTGCGACAGCTGCGCTGGCCCACCACCGGCTCCGCCGGCGGTGCCGCCGATCGGTCTGCACAGCCGGTCGGTGCGGGAGGCATAGACATCGACGACCCCCTCGAACGCGGGGGCACAGGGGCAGGCATCGACGCGGAGTGGGCCGCGGTCGACGAGGAGTGGGGCACCCCCGAGGAGGCGGCGAGCGCGATCGAGTATGCAGGCGATCCCGTCGTCGCCGACCAGGATCCGACGGTCGCCGGACACACAGGGCTGAACGTGGAGCGAGCCCTCGCGGTGTTTAACGTGGGCGAGCATCCGCGGCGGCTGGCGGGAGTCAGCCGTGCGCTCGGCGCGCCCACCGTGCGGGCGACCCAGCTCCAGAGCGCCAACGTGGCGATCGTGGTCGCGTGGGAGCTGTGCTGGTATCGCTATGAGATCGACCCGGACGACGAGGTGCGGGGCGCATGGTTGGCGGCCGAGGGCATGGAGCTTGAGGAACTCACCGCAGAGGACCGCATTCCCAATGCCGTGATCGATGAGCGTGGAGCGCTGTCGCTGCTGGTAGAATCGAGCACACAATGATCTACAGCGTAGTCCCAAGGACTCTTGCCGACGAGCTTTACCCGAAGCTGGTGGAGCACTACAAGAACAACGAGAACGTGACCGTGATCGTTGACCGCCGCAAGGCCGACCGGCGCGGACGCAGTGGCGGCGCGAGCAGCATCGACGGAGACTCCGCCCGCCGCCAGCGCATCGTGCGCGACCGCCGTCGGGCACGGGTCCCGGGCGACCTGCCGCAGCTGGCACGGCCCTGAGCGCTGCGCATACCGTCCCCTACGCGGGATACGCTCGGGGGGATGAAGGTGATCGTGCACGTCGACGGCGGCGCCCGCGGCAACCCTGGCCCGGCGGCGGCCGCATCTGTTGTCAGCGACCCTGACGGCGAGGTGCTCGACGAGCACGCGCGTCTGCTGGGCGAAGCGACCAATAACGTGGCGGAGTACCGCGCGCTGCTGCTCGGCCTGGAACGCGCCCGCGCGCTGGGGGCCACCGAGGTGGAGGTCGTCAACGACTCGGAGCTGATCGCCAAGCAGGTGAAGGGCATCTACAAGGTCAAGCACGCCGCGATGCGCCCTCTGCACCTGGACGCGATGGCCGCACTGCGGCAGTTCGAGCGCTGGTCGATCCGCTCGGTGCCCCGCGCCCAGAACGCCGGCGCCGACGCGCTGGTCAATGCGGCGCTCGATCGGGCGCGGGCGGCCGCGCGCGGTTGAGTGGAGCGATCCTCCGCGGCGGCGATGACCGCGACGCGGCGGCACCGGCTCTACCCCAGTGGCTGCGCGGAGTCGGCGATCGTCAGCATCTGCTGGTTTGAGAGTTCCTCCAGCAGTGTGTTGATGACCCAGTAGAGGGCGTGGTGCTCGTGCCACGCGATCATGTGGATGTGTTCGCCGTCGGCGAAGATCATGTAGGCGCGGCGGCCCACGTAGCGCGTTTCCTGGGGGTGCTCGATGATCGGGGGGTCCAGCCAGTCGGTGCCCTCGACGTCGTAGTAGCCGCCGATCGTGTTCTGCTGAAAGACGGCGGTGTACGCGTGGTGGAGGTGCCCTGCGGGATCGTGCAGCGCGTAGGGGCGCACCTCCTCCTGTGTGGCCGGCCCCGTTTGCAGGCGCGGGTAGAGCATCGGGAAGGGCACCTGCACGGCGGCGCTGATCGCCTGCTGCTGGTCGCTTGAGGGCGTCGGGTAGAGGTCCTCGCTCGCGGGGCTGGGGGACGTGTTGCGGTTGGAGCCGTGCCGGTGGCCACGCACATGGCCGCGACCGCCGGAGGAGACGCCGGCGCCAGAATGCACATTCAGTGAGCGCAGGCGCTGATGGCCGTGCAGGAAGTCCTCGAGCGTCGTGTGCTCCAGGGCGGGCGAGGAGGTGACGTAGTCGCCACCGTTCAGCACGTAGTCCACGTTTTCGGTTTGGAACTTCACCTGGCGCAGCGGCTTGCCCTGGGAGAAGCCGATCAGCTTCGCCAGCTCCAGCAGGATGCTCGGCGAGGGCGAGAAGTTGGTGCTGATCGCATGCCCCACCGCTTTGGCGACCTTTTCGGTGTCGCCGATTTCCGGCGAGACCTGCTCGCGCAGGTCGCGTAGGAAGTCCTGCTGGCGGGCGACGCGCACGAAGTCGGAGTCGGTGTGGCGGTAGCGCACGTAGTTGAGCGCGTTTTCGTAGCACAGCTTCTGGTAGCCAGGCTGGATGTTGATGCTGGTGTAATCGGTTTCGGGGGTGCCGATGTTTTCGTTGAAGTAGCGGTGGTCGACGTTGACGTACACGCACCCCAGCGAGTCCACCACCCGGATGAAGCCGGCGAAGGTGACGTCAATGATCCCGTTGAGCTGCAGGCCGGGGAGCACTTGCTTGATCGTCTCGGCGGCGAGGTTGGCGCCCTCGTCGTGGCCGGGCAGCGCGCTGCCGAGCGTGTAGGCGGCATTGATCTTCTGGGGGTACAGCGCTTCGCCGTCGGGCATTTTGATCGTCACCAGCAGGTCGCGGGGGATCGAGAGCACCGAGGTCTGGTCCTGTTCGGGGTCGAAGCGCACCAGCAGGATCGTGTCGCTGTGGGGCCCCGCTTCGCGTTCGTCGATGTTCTTGGAGCCGTAGCGTTTGTCGGAGCCGAGGATCAGGAAGGTCTTCGGCCCGCCGGTGTAGATCGAGGAGATCAGGCCCCTGGGCGTGTGGATCTGGTTGAGCCTCGGGAAGACCTCGTTGGCGATGCGGTTGGCCGTGCTGACGGTCACCGCGGCGGTCGCCCCGCCGCACAGCAGCACGATCAGCACACCAGCGATCGCGAAGCGCTTCCACATGCCCAGCCCCAGCCGCGGTGGGCGCTCGTCATCCATGGGGTTCACGCGGACTCATCGACGCCAGGGTACCGGCGCAATCGGCGTGTCACGCCGGGCCTGGGGGTACCCTCAGCGAGTGCTCAGCCCCCGCAACCGCGAGCTGCTCGGACTGCTGCCCGCCGGCCTGCTGGTGACGGGCGGGTTCACGGCGATCTTCATCCAGGAGCAGGGCACGAGCGCGGGCGCCGCGGCGGACGTGACGCTCAACCACGCCTCCAGCGTGTCGCTCACCTACGGCGCGATCTTCCTCGGTTTGTGCCTTGCGGGGCACCTCGTGATCCGCTTCGCGCTGCCCAACGCCGACCCTTACCTGTTCCCGCTGGGGGCGGTGCTGGCGAGCGTGGGGATCGTGATGGTGTACCGCATCAACCCCACGCTGGCGCGCCAGCAGGCGCAGTGGATGGTGCTGGGGCTGGTGCTGTTTGCGGCGACGATCCTCCTGCTGCGCCGCACCGGCGTTGGGGTGCTGGAGCGCTACCGCTACACGATCGTGGCGGTGGGGATCGGCATGACGGTGCTGCCACGGGTGCCGGGGATCGGCGAAGAAGTCAACGGCGCCTACCTCAACGTGCACGTGGGCGGCATCTCCTTCCAGCCGGCGGAGCTGGCGAAGATCGCGCTGGTGATCTTCCTCGCCAGCTACCTGCGCGACAACCGCCAGATCCTGGTCACGGCAGGCAGACGCGTGCTGGGAGTGACGCTGCCGCCGATGAAGCAGTTCGGGCCGATGCTGGTGGTGTGGGGCGCGGCGATGGCGACGCTGCTTTTGACGCGCGAGCTCGGCACCTCGCTGATGTTCTTCGGCGCTTTCCTCGCGCTGCTGTACGTCGCCACGGGCCGCCTCTCGTTTCCGCTGATCGGCTTCGTGCTGTTCGCCGTCGGCGCCTGGCTGCTGGCAACCCACGTCAGTCACGTGCACGCGCGTGTGGTCGACTGGGAACACCCTTTCGATCCAGCCCTCTACGAACAGAAGGCGGGCGGCAGCTACCAGCTGGCGCAAGCGCTGTTCGCACAGGCCGATGGGGGTCTGCTGGGTACCGGTTTCGACCGCTCGCTCATCAGCCTGTTGCCGGTGCCCGAAAGCGACATGATCTACGCGGTGATCGTCAATGAGCTCGGCCTCGCCGGCGCGGCTGCGCTGCTGCTCACCTACCTGCTGTTCGTCGCACGGGGCCTGAAGATCGCGATGCTGGCGCGCGACTCCTTCTCCAAGCTGCTGGCGACCGGCCTCTCGTTCATCGTGGCGCTGCAGGTGTTCGTGATCGTCGGTGGCGTCACCCGGGTGATCCCGCTCACCGGGGTCACCCTCCCGTTCGTCGCCTACGGCGGCTCCTCGGTGGTGATGAACTTCGTGCTGCTGGCGCTGCTGCTGGTTATCTCCGACAAGGCGCGCCGGCCGGCCTAGACGGTCAATAGGCGGCGCGCTGCGGCGTCCTCGGTCGCTCGTGTGCTGGCCGATCAGTCGATCGCTTCGATCGACGATCGGTACACTTCGCTCCCTGCGTCCTTGCATCGCTTGCCTCTTGACCGTCTAGGACTGGCAGGTCCCACTAACCAGCAGCGCGCAACGCCCGCACGGTCTCGCGGCGAGTGTCGGTCGCCTCGATCGCCGTCGCCTCATCCCGCTCGAGACCGGCCGTCACGCGCAGGTCATCGACGCGCTCGACCTGACGGTCCAGCTGGCGTGTGCGCGTGCTCATCAGCTCGGCGTACGCCTTGCGCGAGCTTTCCATGGCGCGATCGACCTTGTCCATCTGATCCTTGAACATCCCCCACTGCTTGTTGAAGTCGCCGAGCGCGCCAAGGATCTCGTTGGTTTGTCGCGCCAGCTTGAAGTTCTCGCTCGCCTGGCGGATCACCGCGAGGATCGCGAACAGCGTCAGCGGCGAACACAGCACCACCTTGCGCCGCAGCGCCTCTTCGAGCAGCTGCGGGTCGTTTTCGTGGATGAACCCGTACACCTGCTCGTTGGGGATGAACACCAGCATGTAGTCGAGCGTGCCGCCCTGAGGGTCGATGTATTCGCGCGTCCCAACCTCCTTGATGCGCATGCGCACGTCCCGCTTGAACGCCTTCGCGGCCTCTTCGCGCTCGCGCTCGGTGGCGCCCTCCAGGTAGCGTTGGTACTCGACCATCGGCGTCTTGACATCCATGTTCAGCCGCTGGTCTTGCACAAAGAACGTGAAGTCCGGCCGTGAGGCACCGCCGGGGATCTGCTGCTGCTTGCTGTACTGGATACCCTCGATGAAGCCGGCCATCCGCAGCACGTCCTCGGCCATCCGCTCGCCCCACTGCCCGCGCGTCTGCGAGCCGGAGAGCACCTCGTTGAGCCGCCCGGTTTGGGCGCGCAGCAGTTCGGTTTGCTGCTTTGACTCGCGCGTGACAGCCTCCAGCTTGACGATGCTCTCGCCGCGCTTGGCGTCGACGTCGCGCACCCACTCATGCAGCGTGAGCAGCTCTTTGCGCACCTCCGCGAGGCCCTTGTCGATCTCGCTCTGACGCGCCTTCAGCTGCTCCTCGCCGCGGCCGGTCTCCTTCTCGAGCTCTGCCTTGTTGTGGGCGACCAACTGCTCGACGCCGGCCTTCTGGATCTCGCCCTGCACTCGCGCGAGATTGGAGTGCAGCGCCGCAACGATCCGCTCGGTCTCCCCCGCGTCAAGCTGGGCAGGAGCCTCCCGTCCCTGGCGCTGAAGCAGCACGATGACCAAGGCGACCAGGACGACCAAAAGCAGGGCGAGCACATAAAGCATCGCTCACGATTATGGGTGGCCGTCCGGCGGCAAGAATGGGCGCCCACTCGGAGCCGGGGGCGCCTTTGGCGAGGGCCGGAGGCGCTCTCTTCACGCGTGCGCGGCAGCGCGCCCGCCCGTGGCCTGCTCGACAACCTTCTGCGCGAGGTGCGCAGGAAGCTCCTCGTAGCGCAGGAACTCCAGCGTGTAGTCGCCCTGGCCGCCGGTTATGGAGCGCAGGTCGGGGGCGTAGCTGAGCATCTCCGCCATCGGCACCTCGGCTTTGATCTCGGTCATCGCGCCGACGGGCTCCATCCCCGAGGGGCGCCCGCGGCGGGAGTTGAGGTCGCCGATCACATCACCCACGCTCGTCTCGGGGACGGACACCGTGACGAGCATGATCGGCTCCAGCAGCACCGGATCGGCCTGCTCGAGCGCCTGTCTCATCGCCGCCGCCCCCGCCAGCTTGAAGGCGATCTCCGAGGAGTCCACCGCGTGGTAGGAGCCGTCGAACAGGCGCACGCGCACCCCCTTCACGGGATAGCCGGCGAGCACCCCGGAGTCCATCGCCTCGCGCACCCCTTTCTCGACGGCGGGAATGAACGAGCTGGGGATAACTCCGCCCTTGATCTGGTTGACGAACTCAAACTCGGCGTGGGCGGGGTCGGTCGAGTTCGCGGAGTCCTCCAGCGGCTCGATCTCGATGTGGCAGTCGCCGAACTGGCCCCTGCCACCCGACTGCTTCTTGTGGCGCCCATGCGCTTTGGCGGAGCCGCGGATCGTCTCCTGGTAGGGCACGCGCGGGGGCTTCAGCGCGACCTCCACCCCGAAGCGCTGGCGAAGACGGTCGACGATCACCTCAACGTGCACCTGCGAGAGGCCCGCCACGATCTGCTCGCCCGTCTGCGGGTCGCGGTGCAGGTCGATCGTCGGGTCCTCCTCCTGCAGGCGGCGCAGCGAGGCGAAGACCTTCTCCTCATCCCCCCTGCTCTCGGCTTCGATCGCGAACGCCATCACCGGCGCCGGCAGCTTCAAAGCCGGCAGCTCGATCGGCTCGTCACGGGCCGCCAGCCAGTCGCCCGAGCGGGTCTCCTTGAGCTTGGCGACCGCGCCGATGTCGCCCGGGCCGAACTCCTCGACATGCACCACCTCCTTGCCGGCGAACGTCAACAGCTGCCCGATCCGCTCGCGCGCGTGAGCGCGCGTGTTGAGCACCTGCGTGTCGTGGCGCATCGTGCCCTGGTAGACGCGCAGCAGGTTGATCCGCCCCGCGAAAGGGTCGGCGCGGGTCTTGAAGACGTAGGCGAACAGCTCCTTCTCCTCCGCCGGCTCGAGCGTTATGCCCCCCACCGCCAACGCCCCGTGCTTTACCGGCGAGGGAAGGTCCTCCACGATCGCGTCCAGCAGGCGCGTGGTGCCGAGGTTGGCGCTCGCCACGCCGCCCACGACGGGGAAGATGCGCCCGTGGTTGGTGCCCTCCTTCAAAGCCCCCACGATCTCCTCGTGGGAGATCTCCTCGCCCTCCAGGTAGCGCTCCATCAACGCGTCCGACACCTCCGCCACCTCGTCCATCAGCTTCTCGCGGTACTCCCGCGCGCGGGCGGCGTGCTCGTCGGGGATCGGAATCTCAGTCCAGCCCTGGCGCTGCGCGGAGTCCTGACGGAAGGCGCGCATGTCCACGAGGTCGATCACGCCCTCCAGCTCGTGCTCGGCGCCCATCGGGATCTCCGTCGCGACCACGTGGGGGCCGAACGCCGCCTTCAGTTGCTCCAACGTGCGGAAGAAGTCGGCGCGCTCGCGGTCGAGCATGTTGACGAACAACATCCGCGCGATGTCAAGCTCCTCGGTGCGCGTCCACAGGCGGGCGGTGGAGACCTCGACGCCCATCACGCCGTTGACGACGAACACGGCCGACTCGCATACGCGCAACGCGCCCAGCGCGTCGGCCACGAAGCTCGGCTCGCCGGGGGTGTCGAGCAAATTGATCTTGCGCTCGCCCCATTCGAAGGAACTCAGCGCGGTGGAGATCGACATCTGCCGCGCCTGCTCGTCGGGGTCGGCGTCGGAGACCGTATTGCCATCGGTGACGCTCCCCAGCCGCGTCGTCACCCCCGCCTCGAACAGCAGCGCCTCATGCAGCGAGGTCTTCCCCGCCCCGCGATGGCCGACGAGGGCGACGTTGCGAATCCGATCCGCCGCTGTGTGCATGTGATCTCTCCTTACCCGGGGGCTCAGATCAACATACATCGCGAGCGGCCCCTTCGCCAGGGGTGTTCCCAGCCGGATCAGTCGAAGGAGTCGCTCTGCATGCGAGAGCGCAGGCGCAAAACGGCCTTGGTGTGCAGCTGGGAGATGCGCGACTCGGTCACGCCCAGCACCTCGCCGATCTCGCGCAACGTCAGGTTCTCGTAGTAGTACAGCGCGATCACCAGCTTCTCGCGCTCGGGCAGCCGCGCGATCGCGTCGGCGATGCGGTCCTTCATGTCGCCCACGTCCAGCGCCCGTGCGGGGTCGGGCGCGCCCGGGTCCTCCAGCGTGTCCATCAGCGACACCTGGTCGCCGCTTGAGTCGGAGACGCTCCACAGCTCGTCGAGCGCCGCGATCGAGGAGTGGGAGATCGCCAGCAGCGATGTTTGCAGTTCGTCCTCGGAGATCCCCAGCTCCGCCGCCAGCTCGGTGTCGGTGGCCGCGCGCTGCAGGCGATGCTCGAGCTTCGAGTTGGCGCGCTCGATCTCCCTTGCGCGCGCGCGCACGCTGCGCGGCACCCAGTCCATCGAGCGCAGCTCGTCGATGATCGCGCCCTTGATGCGGGTGATCGCGTACGTTTCGAACTTGATCTCGCGCGAGGGGTCGAAGCGCTCGATCGCCGAGATCAAGCCCACCAGGCCGTAGGAGATCAGGTCGCCCTCCTCGACGTGCGGGGGCAGCCCCGCGGCGGTGCGCCCGGCGACATACTTCACGAGCGGTGAGTAGGCGACCACAAGGCGCTCGCGCGCCCGCCGATCACCGTCGGACTTATAGCGCCGCCACAGGTCGCGCAGCTCGACCGTCTTTACATTGGTCTCCAGGGCTTTACTCCGCGTCGTCAGGCTCGTGGGTGGCTGCGTGCATAAGCGCTTTTCAGCCTGGCGGACTCTACCCGAGTGTATACCTGCGTCGTCGAGACGCTGGCGTGGCCGAGTAGCTCTTGGATGCTGCGCAGGTCGGCTCCGCCGTCCAGCAGGTGCGTGGCGAAGCTGTGGCGCAGCGTGTGCGGCGAAGCCCCACCGGCGATGCCCGCGCGCCCGGTCCACTTGCGCAGGCGCCGGCGCACATCGCTGGTGCTCAGGCGCCTGCCCGACTTGCTCAGGAACAGCGGGCCTCCCGCTTCCTGGCCTGCGTGCGACCGCCACTCCCGCTCTCGGGGCTCGCGGTAGTCGCGCAGCGCCGCCATCGCCAACTCCCCGACTGGCACGTAGCGCGTCTTGCGGCCCTTGCCTTCCACGCGCAACTGCTCTCCGTCCCAGTCGACGTCGTTGAGCCCCAGCGACACCAGCTCCTCCGCGCGCAGTCCACAGGCGTAGGCCAGCTCGAACAGCGCCCGGTCGCGCAACTCCAGCAACGTGTCGGCGGGGACGCTCTCCAGCAACTGCGCCACCTCGCTCGCCTTCAGCACACGCGGCAGGCGCGAGGGCTGGCGGGGGGTCGCCACCAGGTCGGCCGGGTTGCCCGCGATCAAGCCGTGCTCGCGCTGGCTGGAGAATAGACCCCTGACGGCCGCCAGCTTACGGGCGGTGCTCGCGGGCGCCGCGCCCGCCTCCGAGAGTCCCGCGACGTAGCGGCGCACATCGCGCACATCCACCTCCGCAGGCATCCTCCCGCGGGCGTGGGCCCAGCGCGCGAACTGCCCGAGATCCACAGCGTAGGCTCGGCGCGTGCGCACCGCGGCGTCGCGACGGCGCAGGTCATCCTGCAGCAGCCCCAACGCTGAGCTCCACTCGCCCGGCAGGTCCCGATCTCCCTCGCCGGCGCTTCCCTCGACGGCCATGCTCAGCTATTTCGCCGCGCAGGCGCCTATGACCTGCTCGCGCCCACCTTCTCCTGCGAGCCGGCCGGCACGCCCACCACCGGCGCCAGCAGCCGCGCGAGCTCCCGCCAGTCGCGAGCGCAGATCACATCCTCTTCCTCGCACACCTCTTCGTTCCATGGGTGCACGAGCGTCGCCGCGACGATGCCGTGCTCCAGCGCTCCCCCGATGCTGAGGGGGCTGTCGTCGATCAGCAACTCGATCCCCTCCCGCACGCACATCTCCACGCGCCCGGTGGGACACTGCAGATCGTCGAACGGCAGCCCGATCGCCTCCAGCCAGGCAGCCGTCGAACGGCGGCAGCAGGTGGCGGGGTAGCTCAGCAGCTGTACGAAGTGACCGTCGGCGTGCCAGCCGCGGACGGTGGCCACCGCGCCCTCGTAGGGGACTCCCGCGAGGATGCGCTGGTCGGAGTGGCTCTCGCGCACGCACACCTCCAACTGCTCGGGACGCAGGCGCGTGAGGCCCCACGTCAGCTGCTCCTCATACGGCAGCTTCACGCCGAAGCGCCGCATCGAGACGTCGGAGATGACGTCCCAGTGGTGGTGCAAAGTCGAGTCGATGTCCACCGCGATCCTCATTGCCGTACCCCGCTTCCGTTGCCTGCCAACTGCCCTTCCCTTACAACACAACGCACAGACGATCCGATCTGTCTCCGAATAGCCGGTAAATTGTGACGATGACTCCAGTCGTCTCCCCCTCCCCGCCAGATTTGCGCCGTGTCTACGGGCCCCAAGGGCGCTCCCGCTGGCTGGACGTCGACTGGCGCACCCACCAGCACTGGACAATTGTAGACGATACCCCTATCAATGTGATCGAGCTGGGAGAAGGACCGGCGCTGGTGTTTGTGCACGGCCTCTCCGGCTCGTGGCCCAACTGGCTGGAGCAGCTGCCGGTGTTCGCCGCTGGCCGAAACGGGGATTCGGGCCTTGGGCCCGTGTCCCCCGGCTTCGGTCGAAACGGGGATTCGGGCCTTGGGCCCGTGTCCCCCGGCTTCGGTCGAAACGGGGATTCGGGCCTTGGGCCCGTGTCCCCCGGCTTCGGTCACCGCGTGATCGCCCTCGACCTCCCTGGCTTCGGGCGCTCGCCGATGCCCCCTGGCGGCGAAGTGTCGATCACCGGCTACGCCGATCTGATTGACGCGCTGCTGGAGCAATTGGGGGTCGAGAGCGCAGCGGTGGTGGGCAACTCGATGGGCGGCTTCATCTCCGCCGAGCTCGCAATCCGCCACCCACAGCGGGTCGAGCGCCTGGTGCTGATCTCGCCTGCGGGCCTCTCCACCCACCAGGATCCACGGATCCTCCGCTACCTGCCGTGGGTGCGCCGCATGGAGCGTCTGGCCGCCGCCTACGGCGGGTGGGTTGCCTCCCACTCCGACGCCGTCGCTCGCCGGCCGGTGCTGCGCAACGCCTTCTTCGGCATGATCGTCCCACACCCGCGGCAGCTCCCCGCGGCGCTGGTGTCCGAGCAGCTGCGCGGCGCGGGCAAGCCCGGCCTGGTCGCCGCCACGCAGGCGATCTCAGACTACGACCTGCGTCCACGCCTGGAGCAGATCGCGTGCCCCACCCTGGTGGTGTGGGGCGACCGCGATCGGGTGATCAGCCGCCGCGACCTCGAGGTGTTCGCCGAACTGATCCCGGGCGCCCGCAAAGTGATGTACGAGGACACCGGCCACATGTCCCAGCTGGAGCGACCCGCCGAGTTCAACGCGCTGCTGGCGGAGTTCCTCGCGGAATAACTCGCGGATGGCGCATGTCGGTGTATGCAGCTGTTCAGGTCGGCGCATGCGCCGACCTGAGGACGGCCACATGTGGCCGTCCTGACAGGGCCGCATGCGGCCCTGTCACCAGGGCGCGCATGCGCGCCCTGGCCGGTCGCCGCATGCGGCGACCGGGGTGGGCGGGTCCAATTTCACCGCGCGATCGCGCCCTCGGAGGCGCTGCCGACCAGCTTGGCGTACTTGGCGATCGCGACCTCTTCGCGTCCGCTGCGCACGAGCGGAGTGTAGGCACGCAGACGCTCGGCGATCTGCTCATCGCTGAGCGCCACGTCGATGCGCCGCGCATCAACGTCGATCGTCAGCTCGTCGCCGTCACGCAGCGCGCCGATCGGGCCGCCGCGCACCGCCTCGGGGGCGATGTGCGCCGCCATGAACCCGTGTGTGGCACCGGAGAAGCGCCCGTCGGTGATCAACACCACCGACTCGCCGAGCCCCTCCCCCACGATCGCCGCGGTTACCGCCAGCATCTCGCGCATCCCCGGGCCGCCGGCGGGGCCCTCGCCGCGGATCACCACCACATCGCCCTCGTGGATCGCCTTTGCCAGCACCGCCGCCATCGCGGCCTCCTCGCCGTCGAACACGCGCGCGGGTCCGGTGTGACGACGGCGCTCGTGGCCTGCCAGCTTCACCACGCAGCCGTCCGGCGCCACGTTGCCGCGCAGGATCGCAAACCCACCCGTCGGCTTCAGCGGGTCCGACAGGGGGCGCACGACCTGCTGGCCGGGGGTCTCCTGCGCGGCGGCGGCCTCTTCGCCGATCATGCGCCCCGTCACCGTGATCGCGTCCTCGTTGAGCACGCCTGCCTGCGCCATGCGCTTCAGCACCAGCGGGATGCCCCCCGCCTCATACAGGTCGGTCGCCACGTAGCGTCCGCCGGGCTGCAGGTCGCACAGCAGCGGGGTGCGCTCGGAGATCTCGTCGAACTCGTCGATCTTCAGCGGCACGCCCATTTCGCTGGCGACCGCCAGCAGGTGCAGCACGCCGTTGGTGGAGCCCCCGCTGGTGGCCACCGCCGCGATCGCGTTCTCCAGCGCCGCGCGCGTGATCACTTCGCTGGGGCGCAACCCACGGCGCAGCACGTCCATCGCCAGCTCGCCGCACTGCACGGCGACCTCGAGCTTGCGCCCGTCCTCGGCCGGCACCATCGCCGAGCCCGCGGGTGAGATGCCGAGCACCTCGAAGGCCATCGCCATCGTGTTGGCGGTGAACTGTCCCCCACACGCCCCCGCCCCGGGCGAGGCGACCTCCTCCAGCTCGTGCAGTTCCTCTTCAGTGATTTTCCCCGCCGCAAACTGCCCGACGGCCTCGAACACCTGCTGGATCGTGACGTCCTCGCCGTGGAAGCGACCGGGGCGTATCGAGCCGCCGTAGAGCATCAGCCCGGGGATGTCCAGCCGCGCGAGCGCCATCACGGTGCCGGGGATCGTCTTGTCGCAACCGGAGATGCACACCAGCGCGTCGAAGCAGTGGGCGCTCGCCACCAGCTCGATCGAGTCGGCGATCAGCTCGCGCGACACCAGCGAGGCGCGCATTCCCGCCGTGCCCATCGTGATCCCGTCGGAGATCGCGATCGTGTTGAGCTCCATCGGCGTGCCGCCCGCCGCGCGGATGCCCTCCTTCACCTTCGCCGCCAGCACGCGGTTGTTGAAGTTGCACGGCATCGTCTCCACCCAGGAGTGCGCCACCCCAACGATCGGCTTGGCGAGATCCTCCGCGGAGTAGCCGATCCCGTGCAGGTAGGCGCGCGCCGCGGCCCGCTCGGGGCCCTCCGTCAGCGCGCGGCTGCGGTGTCTGATGTCAAAGGTGCTCACGCGGCGCGAACACTACCCAAGCTCCGCCCCGCGCGCTCGCGCTCCCAGCGCACCAAACGCGCCAAGTCCTCGCGGACCTGCTGCGGGTCCACCTGGCGGCCGGGGAGATGCATGTTGGCGTCGGCGATCAACCGCCGCTCATCCGCCGTCAGCGCCATCCACTTCGCCAGCACATCGTCGGCGTCGGGCAGCCGCGCGCTCCCGTAGGGGCGGGTCTCGTCGGGGAACGCCACGCAGTACTCGTTGAGCAGCGCCCCCGTCTGCGGGACGTACGCCACGATCGGCTTGTGTGGGTAAACGAGGTACGCGTACGGCGGGCACCCGTCGGCGGAAGCCGACATGCGGACCGGCGCAGACCCGTCAGCAGCGGAAGCCGACATGCGGACCGGCACAGACCCGTCAGCAGCGGAAGCCGACATGCGGACCGGCACAGACCCGTCAGCAGCGGAAGCCGACATGCGGACCGGCGCCCACACGCGCAGGAAGCCCAGATCCCGGTACATCGCCCACTCCTCTTCGTTGACGCACGAGCGCAACAGCTCTCGTGCGCGCTGCTCGGCGCGCAGCTCGCGGCCGGGGTCGTAGCCGTGCTGCCCGCTGGCGTTGTGGTGCGCCCGGCGGCGAGCGGCGAGCTCGTGGGCGAGCTGCGGCAAGGACATGCGCAAGCGTGGCAGGGCCAGCTCCCAAAGCAGCGCCGTCGCCATGATCGCGGCGGCACTCAGCGGGAGCAGCATCCCCCTCCCCCCTCCTACCGGTCCGTGCCGCCGTCCGCGCCGCCGGCGGCACGCGGGAAGAAGATGACCCGCTCCGCATCCCGCGGCACATCAGCGAAGCTCCTCACCATCTCTGCCTCGCGGCGGCCGTCGGTGCGCTGCGTGGGCACCGCCGCCCACATCCCCGCGTCGAGCTCGCGGCGGAATGCCTCGATCAGCTCGCGCTCCTGCTCGGGCACCTCCACATCGCCCTCCGCGAGCACGATCTCGCCATGGCCGGGCTTCAGACGCAAGATCCTCATCGACGGCCGGGCTTCAGACGCAGGAGCTTCATCGTCCGTCGATTATGGCACTCCGACGGGCCTCCAACCCGGCAATATCGACGGGGCCCGCGCCCGCGCCGATGTCACGCAGGCCCTGGCTCACCGCCTCGCCCGCCAGCCGGCGGGCCGTGCGTGCGGCCTCCTGCGGGGTCTGGCCGAGCGCGAGCGCCGCTGCCAGCACGGCAGAGTGGGTGCAGCCCGAGCCGTGCGCGGCGCCGTCGGGGTGACGGGTCCCCGGGATCTCCACCGCGGCGCCGTCACCCGTGGCGTCGCCGTCTAGGAACAGGTCGATCGCACGCGTGCGATGGCCGCCGGTGAGCACCACTATCCGCGGACCCAGCGCCAGCACCGCGCGGGCGAGCGCCTCGGCCTCTGCCGGGCCGCCCTGCATGCCTTCGGGGCGACCCGTTGCGAGTGCTTCCACCTCATCGGGCTGGCCGTCCGCGACTTTATGCCAATCGAGATAATCCTTGCGGGCATGACTTTGGTCATTCCGCTCAACATAATCGGCTTGGTCACAGATGGGCGGCCTTCCATTCTCGGCGAGCACCCGCGCCTCGGGCAGGTTGGGGGTGAGCACTGTCGCGCGCGGCAGGATCTCCTCCACGAGCGCCCGCTGCGCGTCGGGCTGGAGCAGCCGCGCACCGGACTCCGCCACCATCACCGGGTCAACCACCACGGGCGTGCCCGGCGGCAGCTCGTCGAGCGCCACCGCCACCGCCAGTGTCACCTCGACTGT
>Ga0187855_10000293_pt1 | contig 46171 bp, 27 predicted proteins | sample June2016WEW_8_10_2_FD_132969 | JGI IMG/M metagenome (GOLD analysis project Ga0187855, IMG submission 132969) | Peatland microbial communities from SPRUCE experiment site at the Marcell Experimental Forest, Minnesota, USA - June2016WEW_8_10 | ecosystem: Environmental > Terrestrial > Soil >... | reverse complement strand
ATCATGGGCAGCAGGCCTCCAAAGGGAATGGTGAAAAGCGGCATCGAGAACTCTGGCCTGCTTATAACGTGAACGCTGCACCGCCGCAAGCATCAACTGAGGGACTTTTTCAACAGACACAGGTGTTAGCACAGCGTGCGCCGCCTGTTCCGCCCACACCTCGGAACGTGGGTATCCCGCTCTCGGCGTTCACGCCTCCACATTTTTCGACTGAAGATTTGCCCCCAACAGCCCGTCTTGAAAAGTTCGCTGTTCTTGCGGATAATCGCACTCGCCCATGCCAAGAGGCACAATTAACTTCGACGCTGTACGGAAGATCGGCTTGGCTTTGCCGGGTGTGGAGGAGAGCACAGCCTACGGGTCACCCGCGCTCAAGGTTCGTCAAAAACTCTTGGCGTGCGTGCCTGCTCATCGCTCGGCTGAGCCGGGTTCGCTTGCGGTTCGCGTTGACTTTGATGATCGTGCCGAACTGCTCGCAGCCGACCCGGACGTCTACTACGTTACCGACCACTATCTCAACCACAATACCGTGCTGGTTCGCCTGTCCCGCGTCACACCCGATGTCCTGCGGGACTTGATCGGCATGGCTCACAAGTTTGTGACCTCGCATGAGGCACGTCGTTCGTCATCTCGGAACCGACGCAAGGCTCTCTGAGCTCTTGGAACAACACCCAGTTCCTCAATGGAGATATAGCGTCCGACGTGCGTAAGGTCAAACAGTTGCCCGGCAAGCGCATAGCCATCTTGGGCAGCGGCTCCATCGTCGCGCAACTCGCGCCTCTCGGTCTCATCGACAAATATGAACTAATCTTGAATCCCGTCGCCATTGGTCGTGGTCGCACGCTGTTCGACGGTATAAAAGACCAGATGAACCGATGAACCTGAGACTCGCTAAAACGCGAAACGTTCCGCAACGGCAACATCTTGCTCTGCTATGAACCAACATCCTGACATCCATTGTGACTATCCCGTCGCTCGCCACCAGCCGGAATCCGCTGGCGTAGAAAGCTGATGTCGCCGTTGGGGGCGGCAAAGTAGCCGTCGAGAGTGATATGGTCAAAAACCATTCCTTTGCTGTCGAAAACATAAAGGGTTCAGGCACTCTTCTATTTGGGCGCGTCGCCTACGAAGTCGTTTCAAAGACGATGAATTCCATATTTCCGACCCTCCAAGTAGATAACATTCCGTGGTCCGAACTCCGCCAAACCAAGAAAACGCGGGCGGTCGATCACATGCACGTCCCTGCCTGTCGGTATCAAAGCCCTCAGCGGCAGACGCGGGAAGTTGTAGCCGGGCAGGAACCCTTCACTTGCAAGGTAGCGATACGGGTAAACACTGCCACCTTCGCCGCCAGCCCAAGAGACCATGTAGTACTCCTGCCCGCACTCGCGACAGAAGACTAGTAGGAACAGGAGCCGTTCGCCGCCATCGCCCGGAGCATAGTGCTGACCTTCGAGAGTGAGGTATCGCTTGTCGGCGCGCCTTTGCCGTCTTTAGCTCCGAAGATGAAGCCACCTTTGACCATGTGCGGGATAACGGCCACGCACTTTGCGCGATGCAGGGAACAAGAAGCGGCGGAGCATAACAGCTCCGCCGCTTTGCATTTCCGCGCAATGTAGCACTCGTTTGAGGTGCGATGTGCCTGTCGAACTGCCGTTGAACGTGGCGGTGAAGGCCTCATTTGACCCGAAACCCGAAAAGCAAGCCATGTACTCAAGGCACTCAGATTACAAGTTTCGCCAGCACTGGTAGGATTGCGAAGTCCGCGATTGCCAACGCATAGGTCGGCACGTCTTCATATCGAGTCTCCTGTCTTCTTGTAATCAGCTTCGATGGTGCCTCCACTCCGTCCCCAGAGCGTAGTTGCCACGCGCCATTACGCCACTTCTTTTCTTTCAACACTCGCTGGCGCCTGCGCCAGCTCTTCAAACAGAGAGCGGTAGTGAATCATTGCCGTTCTCAGCTCTTCTGTAGTTGCTTCGTTTTTCCCCACCCGCAGCGCAATCTCATGCGCAGACCGGTAGTTCTCCACCATTCGGGGATGGTCGACAGAAATGTCAGCGGCGCGCTGTTCGAAATCGGATACGGGATAGCCACGAGCTTTCATTAAAGAGGCCACCAAGTCGTCGGCTTCAGTGACCGCCCCTTTAGGGGAATCGACAAAACGAGACTGCACGGACTCCCACCGTTTCGAAAAACGTTCGTGTTCCAGCGGATCAAGATCGCGGATGTTGAGCTTTTCAACCCGCTTCTCGCGATCCTCTAACTTCGATTCTGCTTTTCGTCCTGCCCCATGCACCAGCACCGCCCGATCGTACTCGGGCCCAAATTTCTTCCGCAGGACTGCGGTTGTATTCCTGCGTTTTCGCGCGTATACCCAAGCCAGCACTGCGATGATCAGAATCGCCACGGCGGCGAGCACAATCAGATTCGTATCCATCAGATGTAGATTCATCGAAACCTCCATGCATCAAAGTTCCATAAGGGCCGACCTTGTCCGGGAAGTTCCCTCGGCGTCAGAACCTTGTGAGCTACCAGTATCGAACTTTGGGCTTCGGAAGAATGGTCAGAATTGATCGCTTTCCACTCAGTGCTACAGCGCTTCAAGGCCGCTTGATCTCGGAAGGTGAAGCCACAAACTTATTCGTACAACGCCCCCGGCGTTCTTGAAGTGAAGCAGTCGCACGCCGGATCAGTGGGCAGCGTTGCCCGGCACCGTCGGCACCGGCGCCACGGACTTCAACTGGTCCAGCGCAGTCAGCACGCCATGCCAGCGAGCTTGGTCCTTCTTCATCTCGATCGGTAGCGAGAGGTCAGAATAAAACTGCAGGATGTTGTCGCGCAGCTCTGGAGTCGTTCCATCGAATTTGCGGTTCGACAACTGTCCCAGCAGCTTTGCATAAGTGTCGTCGGCGAGCGAGTATTCCGCTGCCTTGGTGGGTTGGCCACTATCAAGATCCAAATTGGGAAGCAGGACCGAGTTTGTACCCACGGCGTGGAGAAAGGCCCGGTATTGATCGACCGTCAAATTGATGCTTTTGAAATACAGGTCCTCGGTCTGCGGAGTCGGGTTCTTGAAGCCCAGCCCCTTGAAGGGACCAATCCTCGGCATGTAGCGTAAGAGGGTTGAGAGAAACCGGGTTCCGAATCCGGGCTTGGTGTAGTCCTTCCCCCACTCCTTTTCATAGTCGGAGCGCGAAAGCCGGTACAGGAACTTCTCCTTCGCGAAGTCGGGCCGCTCGTGCATCAGGTCTTTCTTATGGGTCTGGAGCGCGACCTGGGTCATCTCCGGAATCAGCCGGCTGACGGAGAAACGATAGGAACCGATGGCGAGGTCCTCATGAGCGAGAACATCTTTTAACTCCGCTCCGTATACCACGGGGAAGGCTCGCTCGAGCAGGGGCTTTGACACTTGAAACCCGATGAAATCGTGGTACTGCTGCGACGGGTAACGATTCTTCGCCACCTGCAGCATGTCGAAACCGAACTCGGTTTTCAAGTGTGCCGTCCTGTCCTCCGCATACGTCACCGACTTGCCAAACTTCGCTCGTAACTTTGGATACTCGATGGCCACCGCCTCATTGACTGCCATCCTGTGCCCGGTAATGTCCGACGCATAGTGTGCCAGCGCGCCCAGAGCGAAGGCATACTCGTTGGCATCCTGGCTTTCGAGCAACAACTCGCGAACAAAATCTCCGCTGCGAACGTAATGCACCAGGTTGCTGAATTCTTTGCTGCCGAATGGGTAATAGCCCATATCCTGGATGACGGCGCCTCCGTAAGCGTAGGCGTGCGCCTCCTTGATCTGATCTTCCGACAGTCCTGGGTATCGCCTAAGCAGCAGGGGCCGGATCTCGTCCGACCAAAGCAGGTCCACGATTTCCTCGTGCGTCAGAACGGAGTAAGCGAACGAACCGCCGCGGCACATGAGCACCACGAGAAGAAGCGCCAACGCGCGAAAAGAAAACAGGCGCCAACCCTTGGCGATGGCGCCTAACCGTGTTGGCTGGTATTGCATGGTTCAAATCCGGCCAAGAACCAGCAGAATTACCACGACGCAAAGGATAAGTCCCAGTCCTCCGGTCGGAGCATAACCCCACTCCCGGCTATATCCCCACCGTGGCAGGGCACCGAAAAGCGCTAAGATCAAAATCACAATCAATATAGTTCCAAGCATACTTCACTCCTTTTCCGGCACTAAGACTACGTTCAAACGTCACTCCCCGAAAGGAGCGGCTTTGATTCTGTCTTATTCCAGCGCGGCATCCCGATCCTCAAGTTCCGCAATGAGAACTCAACATTGATGAGAGCCAGCTTCGTTATAGATGTTCCGCTGGTTTCTTACTGGTCAAAACTGCTCATGTGAAGAAAAAGGGTCGAAAGCGCGGGATTAGTGCTCTCGTAAGAGATGCGGGAGATGACAGTGGGCTCCACGACATGGGACATCAGTTGATCGCTGCGCACCGCCAGAAAGGAAATGGTGCGAGTCCACGAAGTGAACCCGCACCACTGTGAGAGTTAATCGACCTTCTGAATACCTCGAGCGGCCTGCCGCAATGCGAGGCGACTCTTTACCTCTCTTTACCTCCGGGGGCTTTTGTCTCCGGACGAGGAGCGCTCTCAGGGCGAGCCTCGGGGCGGGGTGCAGCCTGGGGACGAGCGGCAGGTTGCGCATGCGCTGCAGTCGTCGGACGCGGAGCACTCTGTTGATGGGCTGCAGGCTGCACATGAGCTACAGGTTGCACACGAGCTGCAGGTTGCGCATGAGCGGCCTTGTTCTCACTCGTGCGCGTAGCAGTTGCCTTTTTCTCGGTCGCCGCATTCTCACTCGAACGAGTTGCCGCTGCTTTTTTCTCGGTCGCCGCATTCTCACTCGAACGAGTTGCTGCCGCCTTTTTCTCGGTCGCCGCATTCTCACTCGAGCGAGTTGCTGCCGCCTTTTTCTCGGTCGCCTTATTCTCATTCGAACGAGTTGCCGCTGCCTTGTTCTCAGTAGCCTTAGTCTTAGCTGCCTTGTTCTCAGTAGCCCTAGTCTTAGCTGCCTTGTTCTCAGTAGCCCTAGTCTCAGCTGCCTTATTCTCAGTAGCCTTAGTCTCGGCTGCCTTATTCTCAGTGGCCTTAGTCTCGGCTGCCTTATTCTCAGTGGCCCTAGTTTCAGCTGCCTTATTCTCAGTAGCCTTAGTCTCAGCTGCCTTATTCTCAGTAGCCTTAGTCTCGGCTGCCTTATTCTCAGGGGCCTTAGTCTCAGCTGCCTTGTTCTCAGTGGCCTTAGTCTCGGCTGCCTTATTCTCAGTGGCCTTAGTCGCAGCTGCGGCGCCATTGGCCGCCACCACCCCTTTGCCGCTAAACTCCCCCGGTTTGGAGGTTGCGGCGATTGGCGGCTTGCCATGATTCACGGACGCCAATAGTTCGTGGTTCTTGCTGGCGGCCTGTTGATGCCCTGTTTGTGCGGCCGTTGCCGGACTATGACGCTCATGTGCCGCGGTCTGTTCGGCCCCGGTCGGTCGAGCGGTTGTTCCACCGGTCCCGCCGTTGTAGCTAACGTTGTTTCCCGCCCTCTCGTTGCTTACGGTCTTTTCGTACGTGTTGTGAAAGTTCGCCACATCCACGTTATTCACCGAGCGGTTGTACATGAAGGCTCCGTTGTTCCAATATCCGCCCTCATAGCCGACGCCTCCATAGCCGAAGCCATAGTTGACTCCACCGTAGAAGCCAATAGTGGGACCCCAGTAGCCCTCATTCCAGGCGAAGGCGTTGCCGCCCCAACCCCAGTAACCTGGAGTCCATAGCAGGCCAACGGCGGGCGGCTCGGCCCATGTGCCCGGCACCCAGAAATAGCCTTCATCACCGTAAGCCCAGTAGCCGGGCGTCCACAAATAGCCGCTCTGCGGACACATCGGTTGCGAGTAAGCTACCAGTTCGGGCGGAGCGATCGTGATCGACACGCCGACCTGCGCGAACGCGGCGGCCGACATGGCCAGTATCAGAAGTGCTAGCGACAGTAAACGGATCTTGCGCATTTTCAATCACCTTGCCAGATCATCCTTCGATTGCCCGGTTGTACCTTGCTGCTGCGGGCTGCGCGGATGGAACGGCAGCGCGTCAAGGCAAGGATTCCACGGAGGCACTGCCCAGTCTGTGCACAACTGCTCACTTTCCGTGAATGTTCTCATTGGATTGGTTAGACGATTTTTCTCGAGGTCGCCTCCTGGTTTTCTCGGGGTGGCCTGCTGGCGCCGACAAAAAAGCGGCGCGAGCCAACGACGAGCGCAGCTACAATGAATTACGCGTGACCATCATTGCAGATTGGGTCCAGGAACAGCGACGGTGATGAAAGATCCGATGAGGAGCTTCGCGTGCGTCGCTGAGGTGCATGCCTTAAAGCGATTTTCATTCCTGTGGGTAGGCCTCAGGCCCATGCGAGAGTCGAAAGTTTCGCTTCAAAATGGAGCTTCGAATTGAGTGAGAGTAACAGGACGATCGGTAGGACTTTGCTCCATTTGAGCCTCCCGGGAAGCGACTCGGCACAAAGATACAGAGACGACGCCCCCCCGTTGCGGTCAGAGCTGTTCAGCGCCGATCAGATGCGACAGCACGGCAAGACCCTGGCGGGCTCGCACAAGGTGAGCCCGGGAGGCGCTCCGGAGCGGCTTCTGGCGCGGCTGGCTGAAAATCAAAGCGTTCTGCTCGGAGTCCGCAGCTTGTTGACGGCGGCGGTTAAGACGAACCGCCGCATCACGCCAGCCGGAGAATGGCTCCTCGACAACTTCTATCTGATCGAAGAGCAGATTCGCATGTCCGAGAAACACTTGCCCAAGGCTTACAGCCGGGAGCTGCCACGCTTGCTGAACGGCCCTTCGGCCGGTCTTCCGCGTGTGTATGACATCGCGCTGGAGACGATCTCGCACGGCGATGGGCGACTGGATCCGGAGAGTCTCAGCAGCTTTGTAGCGGCCTACCAGACAGTCACCGCCCTCAACTTAGGCGAGTTGTGGGCGCTTCCCATCATGCTGCGTCTCGCGCTGATCGAAAATCTTCGACGTGTGGGGGCCCGGATTTCTGCCGACAGGATCGGACGGAACCGCGCCGATTATTGGGCGGACAAGATAACGGAGACCGCCGAAAAAGACCCCAAGAGTCTGATCCTGGTGATCGCCGACATGGCGCGGTCCAGCCCGCCGTTAGTGGGCTCGTTCGTTGCGGAATTTGCGCGCCGGTTGCAGGGGCAAGGCCCAGCCCTGGCCTTGCCGCTCACCTGGATTGAACAGCGACTCTCCGAATCCGGGAGGACGATCAAGCAGTTGGTGCAGTCAGAGAACCAGCAACAGGCTGCCGATCAGGTCTCGATGAGCAACAGCATCGGCAGCCTCCGTGTCTTGGGCGCGATGAACTGGCGCGATTTTGTCGAGACCTTGAGCGCCGTCGAACAGGTTCTTCGTCAGGACCCAAGCGGATCCTACGGCAAGATGGACTTCTCGACGCGTGACCGTTACCGGCACACGGTGGAGAAGATCGCCAAGAGCAGCGAGCGATCCGAGCCCGAGGTGGCGCGCGCAGCAATCGAACTTGCGCGGGAAGGCGCGGCCCGGAATGGCAGCGACGATCGCGCGCAGCATGTCGGCTTCTACCTGATCGACAAGGGATTGGAGCAGCTTGAGCGCCAAGTGGAGGTCCGCTTATCTGCCGCTGAAGCGTTTCGGAGAGCGGGCCGCGAATTTCCTTTGCTGTTGTACCTGGGCGCGATCACGCTGGTTACAATAATCGTCGCCGCAACCTTGCTGGCGAAGGCGCATGCCAGTGCTGTTCCCACTGCCTTTCAGAGAGTTTTTCCCAGTGTCTTTTACGGGTGGGCGCTCGGCTTGTTCGGCATCCTCTCGGTCGTGTGTGCGAGCCAACTGGCCGTAGCCCTGGTCAACTGGCTGGTGTCGTCGCTGGCGACTCCCCATCGGCTCCCTCGAATGGACTTCTCCCAGGGGATTCCGCCGGAGCACCGCGCTCTGGTGGTGGTCCCCACCATCCTCGTGAGCGCTCAAAACGTCGAGGACTTGGTTGAGGCGCTGGAGGTCCGATTCCTCGCCAATCGGGACGACAACCTGCACTTCGGCCTGCTGACTGATTTTCGCGACGCGCACCAGGAAGCACTACCGGAGGATGAACCGCTGTTGCGGCTGGCTCGGAAAAGAATCGAAGGGTTAAATCAGAAATACGAGAGTGCGAACGACAACCTGTTCTTTCTCTTCCACCGTCCGCGCCAATGGAACCCACAGGAGCGAATATGGATGGGTTACGAGCGGAAGCGAGGGAAGCTCGCAGAATTGAATTCCTTCTTGCGCGGCGGTTCCAGGGATCGCTTCTCGCTCGTCATTGGCGACACGTCAATCTTAGCCAAAGTGAAGTATGTGATTTCCCTGGACACGGACACGCAGTTGCCGCGCGATTTGGCGCGGCAGCTGGTGGGAGCGATGGCGCACCCTCTGAATCGTGCGCGCTACGACGAAGACAAGCAGCGGGTCTCGGATGGGTACGGCATTCTTCAGCCCGGGGTCGGCGCCAGCCTGTCGGGAGCGAACCAGTCGAGATATGCACGCCTGTTTGGCAGTGAACCAGGTATCGATCCGTATACGCGCGTTGTCTCCGACGTTTACCAGGACCTGTTCGGCGAGGGTTCGTTCATTGGCAAAGGGATTTACGATGTCGATGCGTTCGAGAGGGCGCTGAAGGGGCGTTTCCCCGAGAACCGGATCCTCAGCCACGATCTTCTGGAGGGATGCTACGCACGGTCGGGCCTGTTGAGCGATGTGCAGTTGTACGAGGAATATCCCTCTCAATATAGCGCGGACGTGAGCCGCCGCCACCGTTGGATTCGTGGGGATTGGCAGCTAGTGCGCTGGCTGCTGCCGCGCGTTCCGGGCTTTGACGGGCGTCGCCAGAAGAATCCGCTTACCGCACTCTCGCTATGGAAACTCTTTGATAATCTTCGGCGCAGTCTGATACCAGCGGCCTTGACGCTGCTGTTGCTGCTGGGCTGGACAGCTTTGTCACCGCTGTGGTTTTGGACCTCGGCGGTGCTCGGAATCATCCTGATTCCTCATTTGGTTGCCTGCGTCCTGGACCTGCTGCAAAAGCCAAGCGATGTACGTTTGAATCAACACCTCCCAGCCGCAGTGGGCTACGCATCCAAGCACTTCGCGCAGGCTGCGTTCACGCTCGCGTGCCTTCCCTACGAAGCATTCTTCAGCCTGGATGCGATTGTGCGCACCGTCACGCGGATGCTGTTCACCCACCGCCGGCTTCTCGAATGGATTCAGTCGGGCGACCTGAATAGAAATAGACGCACGGACCTCGCCGGTTTCTGCCGGACCATGTGGGTTGCCCCCGCGGTTGCCACGGCCGCCGCGGTCTACCTGGCGATTTCGAGGCCAGCCGCCTTGGGGGTGGCTGGGCCCATACTGGGACTCTGGTTTGTCTCGCCGCTCATCGCGTGGTGGATCAGCCGGCCGCTTGCTCGCCGCGTCGCGCGCCTGACCACCGGCCAGACTGTCTTTCTCCGGAAGCTTTCCCGGAAGACCTGGAAGTACTTCGAGACATTTGTCGGTCCCGACGATCATTGGCTGCCCCCCGACAATTACCAGGAGCGTCCCGTCGCCAGGCTCGGTCATCGTACCTCCCCGACCAACATTGGACTTGCGCTACTCGCGAACTTGTCGGCGCATGACTTCGGTTACATTTCGGCCGGACAACTCATCGAGCGCACAGCGAATGCATTCGACACGATGGAAACATTGGAACGCCACCGCGGCCACTTCTACAACTGGTACGACACAGAGTCCTTGAAGCCGCTGTTGCCGATGTACATTTCGACCGTGGACAGCGGGAACCTGGTAGGTCACCTCCTGACACTGCGACCGGGCCTGCTCGCGATTCCCGATCAGAAGATCCTGGGTGCGCGATTATTCGAGGGTCTCAAGGACACGCTAAGTGTCCTCCTGGACATTGCCAGAGAAGACATCGCCAAAGAAGACCTGGCCAAAGAAGACGTGGCCAGAGAAGCCGACCCCGGCCAACTTACCCGGCTCCAGAAGGATTTGGAATCCGCATGCGACTCCACGCCAGCTTCCCTCGCAGAGGCGCGCCGCAGCCTCGGCCGAATGGCTGGGTCCGCCGCGCAATTCGCCGGCAGCCTCAACGATCCTGAGAGCGAGGCGAAGTGGTGGGCAAACGCGTTCGCAAGCCAGTGCCAGAGCGCCCTCGATGAGCTCACGTTTCTCGCTCCAGATGCACTCGAGGAGATCCCAACGTTGCGCCAGCTGGCTAGTCTCCCGGGGGACCTCCTGCATAGCCAGCGCGCCACGTCGAGAATCGCTGCCCTTGAAGATCTAGCGCGCAAATGCGCCGAGTTTGCCCATGTGGACTATGACTTCCTGTTCGACGACACTCGTCGTCTGCTCACCATCGGCTACAACGCAGGAGAGCACCGGCGGGACCCGAGTTACTACGATCTGCTCGCTTCGGAAGCAAGACTATGCAGTTTTGTGGGGATTGCACAAGGACAACTGCCGCAGGAGAGCTGGTTTGCCCTGGGCCGCCTCCTCACCACCGCCGGTGGAGATCCGATTCTCCTTTCCTGGAGCGGTTCGATGTTCGAATACCTCATGCCGCTCATCGTGATGCCGACCTACGAAAACACGCTGCTCGATCAGACGTACCGGGCTGCCGTGGCCAGACAGATCGAGTACGGCACAAAGCGCGGTGTGCCTTGGGGCATTTCGGAATCCGGTTACAACTCCATCGACGCTCATCTCAACTATCAGTACCGCGCGTTTGGTGTACCTGGCATGGGCTTCAAGCGTGGGCTCGCGGACGATCTGGTCATCGCGCCGTATGCCTCGGCGTTGGCGCTGATGGTCGCGCCCGAGGAGGCCTGCCTGAATCTTCAGGCACTCGCCGCGGACGGCTTTGAGGGGGAATACGGCTTGTATGAAGCCATCGACTACACTCCTTCGCGTGTGCCCCGCGGGCAATCGAACGTTGTGGTTCGGTCTTTCATGGCGCATCACCAGGGTATGAGCTTGCTGTCGTTGGCCTACCTGCTTCTTGATCGCCCCATGCAAAAACGATTCGAGTCGGATCCGTCGTTCCAGGCGGCTGCACTCTTGCTCCAGGAGCGGGTGCCAAAGGCCATAGCATCCTATTCGCATCTGGCCGAACTCTCCGACGTAGGTGCTGCTGCCAACGCTGCGGAAGCGCCAGTCCGCATTTTCACCAGTCCTGACACGCCCATGCCGGAACTGCAGTTGCTGTCGAACGGCAGATATCATGTCATGATCACAAACGCCGGTGGCGGCTACAGTCGCTGGAAGAATACTGCGGTGACGCGCTGGCGCGAAGACGGTACCTGCGACAACTGGGGCACCTTTTGCTATATTCGTGCTGTCGCCAGCGGCGAGTTCTGGTCCACCACATTTCAGCCGGCGCTCCAGGCAGCGGACAGCTACGAAGCCATCTTCTCCGAGGGGCGGGTGGAATTCCGCCGCCGCGACCACCAGTTCGACACCTATACAGAGATAGCCGTTTCTCCCGAGGATGACGTCGAGGTACGCCGCATCACCATCACTAACTCCTCGCGAGCGCGCCGAGCCGTCGAGGTCACAAGTTACGCGGAGGTCGTTCTCGGATCGCCGGCGGCGGATGCGCTTCACCCGGCTTTCAATAATCTCTTCGTCCAGACTGAGATCATCCGCGACAAGCGGACGATTCTCTGCACTCGCCGGCCCCGCTCTCCGGAAGAGAAACCGCCCTGGATGTTCCATCTAATGGCCGTTCATGGCGCAAAGATCGAAGAAATATCCTACGAAACTGACCGGATGCGCTTCATCGGCCGTGGACACACGATCGCCAATCCGCAAGCCATGGCCGATCCCGCGCCGCTCTCGGGCCGCGAAGGGTCAGTGCTCGATCCGATCGTCGCCATCCGTCATGAAATCCTGCTTAATCCGGAAGAAAAGGTGACGATCGACATCGTGACCGGCATCGGCGAGACCCGGGATGCCTGTTTGGGTCTCGCTGAAAAGTACCAGGATCGGCGTCTTGCGGATCGCGTGTTCGATCTCGCGTGGACACATAGCCAGGTGCTCTTGCGGCAGATCAATGCCACCGAGGCCGACGCGCAGCTCTACGGACACCTGGCCGGCTCGATCGTGTACGCGAATTCCTCGCTCCGCGCCGACGCGAGCGTTCTTATGAAAAACCGCCGTGGGCAGTCCGATCTGTGGGGCTATTCCATTTCCGGCGATTTGCCCATCGTGCTGCTCGAGATCGGGGATCCCGACAACATCGACCTCGCCCGCCAACTCATCCAGGCCCACGGTTACTGGCGCCTGAAAGGACTGGCGGTGGACCTGCTGATTTGGAACGAAGATCACTCCGGCTACCGGCAGAATCTGCAAGACCAGATCGTGGGACTGATTTCGGCAGGGGTTGAAGCCACCTTGACAGATCAACCGGGCGGCATCTTTGTGAGACCCGGGGACCAGATATCAAGCGAGGACCGCATTCTGTTCCAGTCGGTCGCCCGAGCCATCCTCTCGGACAGCCGCGGAACGCTGGTCGACCAGATGCAGCGCCGCCGCGCCGAACCAGTAACCGTTCCGGAACTTCCCGTGACCCGAGTCCACTGGCCCGAGCCCGCTGCCGTCGCTGCCGCGCCTCGCTCCGATCTGATTTTCTTCAACGGAATGGGCGGATTCACCCCGGACGGACGCGAGTACATCATTACGACCACCGAGCGGGATATAACCCCGACGCCATGGGTCAATGTACTGGCGAACTCTAACTTCGGAACCGTCATTTCAGAGAGCGGTCTTGCCTTCACCTGGAGTGAAAATGCCCAGGAGTTCCGCCTTACTCCCTGGTCCAACGATCCCGTGAGCGATTCGAGCGGAGAGGCGTTCTATATCCGTGACGAAGATAGCGGCCACTTCTGGTCGCCCACGCCGATGCCCAGACCCGGCGCGACACCTTATACCATCCGGCACGGATTCGGCTACAGCATCTTCGAGCACACTGAAGGCGGCATCCGCTCTGAAATGTCGGTTTACGTGGCCGTAGACGCGGCCATCAAGTTTACGGTGTTGAAGGTGCGAAATGAGTCGGGCCGATCGCGTCGGCTCTCGGCCACCGGATACGTGGAATGGGTTCTCGGTGACCTGCGGCCGAAATCGGCGTTGCACGTGACCACCGAAATTGAGCCCAACGGCGGCGCACTGTTCGCGCGGAACCCCTACAACACCGAGTTCGCCGACCGGGTTGCCTTTTTCAACGTAAGCGATCGAAGCCGCACCATGACCGGCGATCGCACTGAGTTCCTGGGCCGCAACGGCACGCTTCGGAATGCGGCTGCCATGAGCCGATCCCGCCTGTCCGGGAGAGCTGGCGGTGCTTTCGACCCCTGTGCCGCGATACAGGTTCCGTTCGAGTTGGCCGACGGGCAAGAGCGCGAGATCATCTTCATTCTTGGCGTAGGCCGTGGTGAAGATGACGCTCACAACCTGGCGGGTCGTTTCTGCGAATCGGCTGCCGCCCATGACGAACTGGAAGCGGTATGGCAGTACTGGAAGCACACGCTGGGCGCGGTGCAGGTGGAAACGCCCGACCAGTCTCTCAACGTCTTGGCTAACGGCTGGCTCGTCTACCAAACTCTCGCCTGCCGTTTTTGGGCGCGGAGCGCATTCTACCAGCCGGGCGGCGCCTTCGGTTTCCGCGACCAGTTGCAGGACGCGATGGCGCTTATCCATGCCGAGCCAAGCCTTCTTCGTGAGCACCTGCTCCTCTGCGCGTCCCGTCAGTTTCGCGAGGGCGATGTCCAGCATTGGTGGCATCCCCCGTCGGGCCGAGGCGTGCGCACGCATTGTTCGGATGATTACCTCTGGCTGCCCCTGGCGACATCCCGGTACGTTCTCAGCACGGGCGATACCGGGGCATTGGACGAGCCCATACACTTCCTCGATGGCCGTCAGGTTAACGCGGAAGAGGAATCGTATTACGATCTGCCCAACCGGCTTGAAGAGACGGCCAGTTTGTACGAACACTGCCGGCGAGCCATCCTGAGGGGCCTGCGTTTTGGTGAACACGGCCTGCCCCTTATGGGTTCGGGTGACTGGAACGATGGGATGAACCTTGTCGGCCAACACGGCAAAGGCGAAAGCGTCTGGTTGGGGTTCTTCCTCTATGACGTGCTTTTGCGCTTCGCTGAAGTTGCAGGCGTACATGGCGACGTGCCGTTTGCCGAACGCTGCCGTCGCGAGGCAACTCAGCTCGGTCAGAACATTGAGCTGCACGGCTGGGATGGCGAGTGGTACCGCCGCGCCTACTTCGACGACGGCTCTCCGCTGGGATCGGCCAGCAACCCCGAATGCCAGATCGATTCGATCGCGCAAACTTGGTCCGTTCTATCCGGAGCGGGCGCTGCCAAGCGCACGCGCATGGCGATGCGGACGGTGGATCAGCACCTCGTTCACCGCGACTGGCGGCTAATCCAGCTCCTCGATCCGCCGTTCGACAAATCGGATTTAAATCCCGGCTACATCAAGGGATACCTTCCAGGCGTGCGAGAGAATGGCGGCCAATACACTCATGCGGCCATCTGGGCGGCGATGGCGCTCGCCCAATTGGGAGATAGCCAGCGAGCTTGGGAACTCTTCTCCCTGATCAACCCCGTGAACCACGCGGCATCCGCGGAAACGATTGCGACCTACAAAGTGGAACCGTACGTCGTGGCCGCTGATGTGTATGCCCTGTCGCCGCACATTGGCCGCGGGGGATGGACATGGTACACAGGGTCGGCCGGATGGATGTACCGGCTTATTGTGGAATCGCTCTTAGGGCTGAGACTGGACGTGGACAAACTGCACATTGCTCCGTGCCTTCCCGACCATTGGAAGGAGTTCAAGGTGCATTACCGATATCGTGAAACGGTATATCACGTCGCTATCGTGCGGGGGGCGGCCGGGCAGGGCGAGACAAGTGTCACGGTGGATGGCGTCAAGCGACAAGGTAACGTCATTCAACTAGTTGACGACCGGCAGGAGCACTCGGTCGAGCTGAGACTAAACACTCCCGATAGCAGCTGCTGAGGGATAGCCCAACGTCAAAGACAGGGAAGCAGACCAAAAGATTATGACGTGGTGTGCGGTGTAAGATTCTCCTCAATGTCTATTCCAGATGGCAACCTCAAGCAGTTCCATGTCTGTTCCAGACGGCTACCTCAAGCTCCTTATCGGACTTTGAGCCTGTGAATGTCTCGAGCCTCATGGTCAGTAATGACAGCGGGGCCACCAGCCATTAGCCAAAACGTCTCGGCTGGTGCGGAATGCGTCTCACGATGCGGTTTGAAACCCTGACCAGAGTCCATCCTGGCCGCAGGTAATCGGAGTTTTTCGTCCTTAGGCTTGCTTTCGGGAAACGATAACCCACACCGTGCCCCGGCCTTCGCAGTAGCGGCAGCGCTCGTTCCCCATCAACTTTCCCGTTCCGCGGCATTCCAGGCAGTTGGCGATAAGGTGCAGTTCCTGCAGTGAACTTTCCGGGAGCTTGGCCGGGTCCTTGAATATTTCTGCATGATGTTGGCTGCGCAGCCAAAAGACCAGCTTACTCTCGAGGGTTTCGCGGTCTTTGATGCTGAGCTGTGCACGGCGCTGCGGCCACCATTCAGGAATGCAACCGTAGCAAACCAGTTCGCCGGCATCGAAGAGGGCGCCGGAATCGGAACGGCGAAAGAACTTCTTGCACCAGGAGCAGGGGACGACGCCCAGCAAGCCCAACGCGTCCTTTAGTCGATCAAGGTCGACTTCGTGGCGGGCCACGACCTCCTCTACGCGTGATTCGGATGGTTCGGGCATGGGTTGCTTCCCGGCAGCAATGGTGTACACGTTCAGGATATACAATCCGGCGTCCGCCAGGAGCGACTCTGCGGCAGCAGGCGAGTGACCCGGGCTCGCGTCCATCCTGAACACAGGCGCTCGGCTCGCGTATTTATGAAATAGCTAGCAGCAACCCATCTTTACTTCGCCGGCAGCGGTGAGCGGAGGACCGAAGGCCTCCTGCGGCACCGGGGCGCCGTTCAGAGTCTTGATCCAACGTCGCACGGCATCGATCACGACGAGCACTACGCCCGCGATAAAGATGCTCATAAGGACTGAATCCAGGTAGCCGGTAAATACCTGACCGGGCTTGGAGGTCAATGGCCAAAAAATGTTCTTGATCGACAGCACTCCCGCCGTGAGCGTAGTGACACCCACGAAGCACATCGGAACCCCCGTAATCCAGGCGTATTTCTGCTTGCCCATGTTAATCAGGAAGGTAGTCGTCACCGCCAGCGCGATGGTCGCCAACAACTGGTTTCCGGTTCCGAACAACGGCCATATTGTCGAAATATTTCCGGTGTAGATCAGGTATCCCCAGCCGAGAACAACAAAGAAGCTAGTGATCAGATTTCCGGGCAGCCAGACAGTGTTGCCAAACGGTTTGTACACCTTGCCCATCAGTTCTTGCAGGACGTAGCGGGCCACGCGGGTTCCCGTGTCCACCGTGGTCAGGATGAAAAGCGCCTCAAACATGATGGCGTAGTGATACCAATAGCCCATCAAACGAGCCATCCCGGGCAAGCCGCGGAAGATTTGCGCCATCCCGACAGCCAGCGAAACCGCCCCTCCCGTCCGCCCCGCCAGCTTCTCCCCGACTTCGCGGGAGAACATATCCAGATTGACCGTAGACAAGCCCAGGTGGCTGAAGACCGCCGGCGTAGTGTTGATGGCAAAGTAGTCGCCCGGATACATTGAGCACGCCGCAATCAGAGCCAGCACACCCACCAGCGACTCCGCCACCATCGCTCCATAGCCGATGAAACGAGCGTCAGTTTCCTTATCCAGCATCTTCGGTGTAGTGCCGGAGGACACCAGCGAGTGAAAGCCCGAGATCGCACCGCAAGCAATGGTCACGAAGAGAAAGGGGTACAGCGGTCCTTTGATGATCGGTCCGCCGCCATGAACGAACTGCGTTATGTTCGGAAATTGAATGTTGGGATGAACCACGAAAACGCCGATGACCAGGACGGCAATCGTGCCCAGCTTAACGTAGGTTGAAAGATAGTCGCGCGGTTCCAGCACCAGCCAAACGGGAAGAACTGAAGCGACAAGGCCGTAGATGGCCATCAGGATCGTGATCTCGTGGGGGGTGAAGGTAAGCGCCCCTGCCGCTCCGCTCTGCGCTACCCAGTGCCCGGCGACTACGCCGCCGATCAAAAGCACCACACCAAAGATACTCGGGCCGGTGACGGTTATCTTTCCGGCATGGCTCTTGAACATCCACAATCCCATGATGATGGCGATGGGGATAGTCATGCCGATGGTGAAGACACCCCACGGGCTATTCGAAAGCGCATTGACGACTACAATGCCGAGGCCGGCGAGCGTGACCAGAAGAATGAAGAGCACGGCGACCATCGCCACCAAACCAGCAAATGGGCTGATCTCGGTGCGGGCAACATCCGCTAACGAGCGGCCGCGGTGGCGTATCGAAGCCACCAGCACCGTGAAATCCTGCACACATCCAGCCAGCACGGCGCCGACCAAAATCCAAAGAAAGCCCGGGGCAAACCCGAACTGCGCCGCCAGCGTAGGCCCCACCAGCGGCCCTGCTCCGGCGATGGCCGCGAAGTGGTGTCCGAAGAGCACCCATTTTGGCGAAGCGACATAGTTGTGCCCGTCTGCGTAAAGGTGCCCCGGAGTGGTGCGGCGATCGTCAAGCGCCAGCGCCTTCGCGGCGATGAACGCACTGTAGTAACGGTAGCCGAGCGCGTAGACGCATAGCGCGCCCAACAAAATCGGGAAGGTATTCATGACTCGCTCCAGATCAACAAAAGTGGCCGATCCTGCTCGTCCAATTTACAGCATCCTACACGCATTGTGGAAACTCGCACAATGACTTCCGTAGCACGCAACATGCGCTACAATGGCGGGCGTATTCCGGCAAAGGCCCCGGCAAGCCACGCGAAGATCGAAGATTGTGGAGAGACGGGCGTCCTCGCTCGTCCAGCCGAGCGCAACTCGGCAGCTGTCACTGACGCACCGAAAGGATCGAATATGGACAATCCACGAGAAAAGCGAGCGGCAACTCAGGAACAACCCCTTGTCCGTTTTGGCCTGGGCCTGGCCAACTGGAGTGAGCGCTGGTTTCCGGATCCTCTGATTTTTGCGCTGCTCGGAATTGTGGTGGTTTTTGTTGTCGGTCTGTTGCTTCACCAGAGCCCAGCCAAACTGGCCATCCAAGGTGGCAAGAACTTCTGGGCTTTGGTGCCTTTCACCATGCAGATGGTGATGATCATCGTCGGTGGGTATGTCGTCGCCTCGACGCCGATCGTCTACCGCGCCATCCGAGCCTTAGCCGGAATTCCAAAGACGCCGCGACAGGCGGTTGCCCTGGTGGCGTTATTCTCCATGCTGACGTCGCTGATCTCTTGGGGCCTGAGCCTGATTTTCAGTGGACTCTTTGTTCGCGAACTGTCGCAGCGCGTCAAAGGATTGGATTACCGCGCTGCTGGTGGCGCTGCATACCTCGGGCTGGGAGCCGTCTGGGCGATGGGGCTGTCTTCTTCCGCCGCCATGCTGATGGCAACCAAGACGGCGATGCCGCCCTCGTTATTCAACATCAGTGGTCTGATCCCGCTCACTCAGACTCTCTTCTTGTGGCAAAGTATTGCGACCACGGTGATCCTGATCGTGCTATCCGTGCTGATCGCTTACCTGTCCACGCCGTCGCCCGAGAACGCCAGAACCGCCGAATCCTACGGCATCCAATACGAGCCCATGCGCTCCAGCCTCGAGCCCAAGAGCAAACCCGGCGAGTGGCTGGAATACAGTCCGCTGCTCACAATTCTGGTTGTCGCGCTGTTGTGCTGGTATCTGGTCGACGTGTTCCGCACCTCGCCACAAGGCGCGCTGGCAGCGCTCGACCTTAATACTTACAACCTCATGTTCATCACGGTTGGGCTTCTATTTCACTGGCGCCCGAAGCGCTTTATGCGTGCCGTAACGGAGTGCATTCCCGCCACCGGCGGCGTGATCATTCAGTTCCCGTTTTACGCGGTCATCTTCGGAATGATTGTAGGAACGGGGATCGCAGAAGCGCTGGCGAAACTTTTCGCCTCCGTCAGCACCCACAACACCTATCCCTTGCTGGTGGCGATGTATTCGGCGGTGCTCGGCATTTTCATTCCCTCCGGCGGCAGTAAGTGGGTCATCGAAGCGCCCTATGTCCTGCAAGCAGCGAATCTGCATCAGGTCCATCTGGGCTGGGTGGTGCAGATCTACAACGCGGCGGAAGCGCTGCCCAATCTCGTCAATCCCTTCTGGATGCTGCCTCTTCTCGGCATATTGAAATTGAAGGCCAGGGACATCGTGGGATATGGAGTGCTGCAATTGATCGTTCACATCCCAGTGGTGTTCTTCCTGTGCTGGTTGTTTGCCCGCTATATTCCGTATCTGCCGCCGATGAAATAGTGGGCGGAGGCAGGTCTTCGTGCACACTGATTCCTTGGTTAGTGCTTTCTAGAGGAGAAACGGATGCTTTCGACGACAAAGGCTCTTGCCGTTCTGTTATTCCTGGCTTGCGCTGGTATGGTCTTCGCGCAAACCAGCAGCAACGCACCTGGGACCAGCGGCGACGCGCATACTTTCTCGCTGATTCCTGGGCTGGATAAGAACCTCATGGATACGACCGCCGACCCTTGCGTCGACTTTTACCAGTACGCGTGCGGCAATTGGAGCAAGCTGCATCCGATTGCGAGCGACTCACCGTACTCCGGCCAGTTCTACAACCTGGAGCAGTACAACCGGCAGGTGCTGCGCGGGATTCTGGAGAAAGCGGCGGCGAACGATCCGTCGCGCGACGCGAATACGCAAGAAATTGGGGATTACTACGCCAGCTGCATGGATGAAGCAGCGGTGCAACAAAAAGGGCTGGCGCCGTTGCAGCCGGAACTGGACCGCATCAATGGACTCGCCAGCAAGGAGCAGCTGCCGGAGTTGCTGGCACACTTTCAACTGATCAACGTAAATGCGTTCTTCGGATTTGGATCGCAACAGGACTTCAAGGACGCCACCAGAACGATTGCGGTTACCACCCAGAACGGACTCGGTCTTCCAGAAAAAGATTATTACTTCCGCACCGGCGCGAAAGACGAAGAGATTCGCAAGCAATATGTGCAGCATATTGCAAACATTCTGAAGCTGCTCGTGGAGAGCGAAACGCAGGCGGCAAGCGACGCCGCGGCGATCATGAAACTGGAAACGGCGCTGGCGAAAGTTTCGCTTGACGTCACCGCGCAGCGCGATCCGCACAACATCTATCACAAAATGCCGGTCAAGGACCTGCAGGCGCTTACGCCAACCTTCAACTGGCATCGCCTTTATTCCGCCACCGAGTCCCCCGCGTTCACGGAGATCAACGTCGCCGAGCCCGAGTTTTTTCAGGGCATGAACCAGGTCATCGCGGGGACGGATCTACCCGCGATCAAGGCATACCTGCGATGGCAGTTGATCAGCTCGATTGCGGGAACGATTTTGCCCAAGGCGCTGGACGAAGAAGAATTTGATTTCTACGAACGCAAGATGGCGGGCACTCCAGAGCAGGAGGTACGCTGGAAAAGGTGCGTCCGCAGCACGGATAGAGCGCTGCCCGAAGCGCTGGGCAAAGCTTACGTCGCCCAGCAATTCCCGGCTGCCAGCAAAGACAAGGCGGTGCGAATGATTCGCGATATCGAAGCGGCGATGGATCGCGACATCGACTCGCTGGATTGGATGAGCCCGGCTACCAAGACACGCGCGAAAGAGAAGCTGCACCTGATCGCCAACAAGGTGGGATATCCCGACAAGTGGCGCGACTACTCAAAGCTGGAAATTGTGCGCGGCGATGCCTTCGGTAACAATCTGCGCGCGGCGGAATTTGAGTCACGGCGGCAGTTGGCGAAAATTGGGACGCCAGTTGACCGCGACGAATGGTTCGTGTCCACGCCGACGGTGAACGCTTTCTATAACGCAGGCATGAATGACATCAACTTCCCAGCGGGCGTGCTACAACTGGCATTCTTCGATGCGAAACAGCCAGATGCGCTGAACTACGGACACATTGGGCTATTCATGGGGCACGAGATCACGCACGGTTTTGACGATGAAGGGCGGAAGTTCGACGGGCATGGCAATCTGGAAGACTGGTGGACAAAAGAAGATAGCGACAAGTTCAACCAGAAGGCTCAGTGCATTGTCGACGAGTACGCGCAATTCAGTGTGGGAGACACCAAGCTGAACGGCAAGCTCACGCTCGGCGAAAACACGGCGGACAACGGCGGCTTGCGGCTGGCATATATGGCGTTCCTGGCGCGGGCTGCGCAAGACGGCGTTGATCTGAAGAACAAGTCCGCCGATGGCTATACTCCGGTGCAGCAGTTTTTCCTGGGATTCGCGCAGGATTGGTGCTCCGAGTGGCGTCCGGAGCTGGAACGTCTGATCGCGACGACCGATCCGCATGCACCGGACCGCTTCCGTACGAATGGAGTTCTAGTGAACATGCCGGAGTTCGGGAAGGAATTTGGCTGCAAGGCAGGGCAGCCGATGACGCCGGCAAAAGCTTGCAGGGTGTGGTGAGTTTTCAACGGCTGAAAACTGACGCCGAACTAATACCGAACTACAGGCCTAAATACGCCGCCCGAATCTGCTCGTTGCCGAGCAACTCCTTTGGAGTTCCCTGCAACGTGACCTCGCCGTTCTCCACGACGTAACCGCGATCGGAAATGCTGAGCCCGTCGACGACGTTCTGCTCCACGATCAGCACCGTGACCCCCGATTTGCCGATCTGATGCACCTTGGCAAAAACTTCCTCTACGATCTTGGGCGACAGTCCGAGCGAAGGCTCATCCAGCAGAAGCAGCTTGGGGCGAGCCATGAGCCCACGCGCCAGGGCGACCATTTGCTGCTCGCCGCCGGAGAGCGTGCCTGCCAATTGCCAACGGCGTTCTTTCAGACGGGGAAATAACTCGAACTGCTCCTCGATGAGGTCCTTTAGTTTGGGACGTACCCGTGTAATGTAGGCCCCAAGCGCGAGGTTTTCCTCGACGCTCATGTGGGGAAAAAGTTGCCGTCCTTCGGGAACATGGCTCACCCCGCGCATCACGATCTCATGGGGTGGGAGCTTGGAGATATCCTGTCCGTCAAACCGCAACTGCCCGTGCTGGCTCCGCAGCAATCCGGAGATCACGCGCAGCGTCGTAGTCTTGCCCGCTCCATTGGCGCCGATCAACGTCACAATCTCTCCCGCTCGGATCTCGAGGGTAATGTTGAACAACGCCTGAAAATCGCCATAACTGGCGCGCACATCGTCCATGGCGAGGAGAGCGTCACTCACAAGGCAATCTCCTTGTACTTGCTGCCCAGGTAGGCTTCGATGACTTCGGGGCGATGAACTACGTCTTGCGGCACGCCTTCTGCGATCAGTACGCCGTGATCGAGCACGATGACCCGGTCGGCGACCCGCATGACCACCTGCATCACATGCTCAATGCCGCCGATGGTGGAGATCCCCCACTCCGGCAATCTCTTGAGCAGCATGGCCAGCTTAATAGCCTCCGAAGTGGGCAACCCGGCGACGACCTCGTCCAGCAGGATGAGCTTGGGCTGCGTAGCCAAAGCCCGCGCAATTTCCAGACGCTTCAGCGTGGGCAACCCCATGCCTCGCGCGGGCAGATGCGCAACATTCTCCATTTGCAGAAAACTGAGAACTTTCGCCGCTTCTTTCTCCGCCTTGGAGGCGCTGGAAGTGCGAAGGAATGCGCCCAGCATCACATTTTCCAGCACGGTAAGGTTGCGCAGCGGCTTCACCAGCTGAAAAGTGCGGCCGATCCCGATCTTCGCCGCCGCGTTGGGAGTCAAATGCGAAATGTCCCGTCCCTCAAAATGGATGCTGCCGCTGTCCGCATGAAAAACACTAGTGATCAGGTTGAACAAAGTGGTTTTGCCCGCGCCATTGGGACCGACAATAAAGGTCACCTCACCCGGCTTCACCAAAAACGAAACGTCGTTGATCGCCTTCAGGCCGCCGAACCGTTTGCTGACGTGCTTGACTTCAAGAAGCGACATGTTCAACCGTTCCTATTTGTTGAGGGCAACCCTTTGAGCTTCTTCTTCGGCGGTTGCGGGCACGGGTGCCGCGAAGGGCGCGGATGGTGCCTTCTTGAACCAGGCTAGCTTGCTGGAGATCGTACCTACGATACCCTCGGGCATGAACAGCACCACAACCACAATCAGCACGCCATAAATCAGCAGATGCGCTTCCTTGAAAATGTTCTTGAAGATCTCGGCGGCGCTTTCCAGAACGACCGAACCGACCAACGGGCCGATCAACGTGCCGGCGCCGCCCAGCATGGCCACGATGGCGATCTCCGTCGAAATGTCCATCGCCAGCACCTGGTCGGGGACAATAAAAAGAAACATGCTGGCGTAAAGCGCGCCGCCCAGGCCGGTAATCGCAGCGCTGATCAGCAGAGCCCACAGTTTGCAGCGCGCGGCGTTTACCCCCACCGAGAGCGCCGTGTCCTGGTCTTCACGGATGGCCATCAGGTAATAGCCAAATCGCGAGCGCTCGATCCAAGCCGAAAGCGCCAAGGCAAAGCCGGTCAGCAGTACTCCCGACCAGTAGAAACCCCTGATCGTGGAGTGCGGGAACAACAGCGGCACCTGCACCCCCACATCGCCGCCAGTGACATTGGGAAGGTTCTTGGCCACCAACCGCAACACTTCGGCGAAGGCAATGGTACAGAGCGCGAAATACGGGCCGCGCAGGCGAAATGAAACTTTGCCGATCATCGCCGCACAGATCACGGCCAGCCCCACGCCCAATAAAACCGAAGACCACGCTGAAATCCCCAGCTTGGAGAATAACGCCAGTCCGTAAGCGCCCACTCCGAAGTAGGCCGCGTGGCCCAGGGACAACTGTCCGGTATATCCTCCAACAAGGTTCCACGCCAGCCCCAGCGCGGCGAAGAGAAAGACGCGGAAGAGAATTTGCAGGGTGTAGTCCGTAAAACCGAAGAGTGGAACGAACAGCGCGGCAATCAAGAAGATAACGGCGATGAGCAACTGCCACTTTCTCATGCCCGCTGGCTCCCAAAGATTCCGCTCGGTTTCAGGGAAAGCACCAGGATGAAAAGGACAAAGTCCACCGCCAGGGCCCACTCGTTGCCCCAATAAAGGCTGGTGAGGCTCTCAACCACCCCAAGCACCAGGCCGGCAATGGCCGCGCCCTGAATCGAGCCCATACCTCCCAGCACCACCATCACGAAAGACTTCAGCTTGAACTGGTTGCCGACTTCAGGGAAAAGATAAAAGACGGGAAGCAGCAGGGCCCCGGAAATGCCCGCGGCGGCGGAGCCGATTCCGAAGGCAATGGCCTGCACCCGGTTTACATTGATTCCCATCAGCGGCGCCGCGTATGGGTTCTGGGCGATGGCGCGCGCCGCCCGCCCGAACATCGTTTGTGTCACTACCCAATAGAGGGCGCAGGCCAGCACCACCGCGATGCCGAACGATACCAGCCAGGGTGCGTTGATGGAGATCTGCGGCCCGATGTGAATGTTCTTGGACAGAAGCGGAATGTTGATCTGATGATAGTCGGCTCCGAAAGCCAACTGTGCTGCATCGGTCAGAATCAGCGCCAAACCCATGGTCAGAAGGATCACCATGAAATCCACTTGTCCGCGGATCGGCCGCAACAGACCCATGTAAGTGGCATAACCGACAAAAAACAACAGCACACCCGCCAGCGGGAATTGATAATACGGACTCATTCCGGTCGCCTGAAACAGCAGGTAGGTGGCGTACATGCCGATCATCAGAAACGCACCATGAGCGAAGTTCACAATGCGCATCACGCCGAAGATGAGAGCCATGCCCATCCCAATGAGCGCATAGAGCGCACCAGTCAGCAGACCATTGATGATCCCTTGCAGCGGGATATAGAACCAGTTGAGCATAGGGTTCTGGAACCGCTCGGTTTGCAGTCGGGCACACGCATCCAACCGCGCGCGACGTGGGCTGACTTTACTTCGATTCCCCTGCTCAGCGCAACATCATTTTCGCTTCGACCACTCGGGCGCTGGAACGATGGGTTTACTCTCCGCGGCATCGAGCGGCCAAACCACTTTGTATTGCCCGCCCTGCACCTGGGTGACAAGCACCGGATGCAGGTTCTGCCCGCGGGCGTCGAACTTCACCGGGCCAAACGGAGTTTCCGCGAGGTTCAGCTGCTTGATGGCATCGCGGATTGCCGCCGGCTGGTCGGACTTCGCGATGTCGATGGCAGCCGCAGCCGCTATCAGCACTGCGTAAGCTTCCATGCCGTGATAGGCGGGATGCGAGCCGGCCAGTGCGAAATATTTCTGGTCAAATTCCGCCGAACCCCTCCACTTGGCCGAGGGCAGCCACTGCGAAACCGAGAACGTGTACTCGGCATACTTGCCTGCTCCTTTATCCGCAGTAGGAAATTCCGCCGCCGCAAAACCCGTTCCCGCCGAGGTGTAGTACTTCGGGTTCAGATTGAGCTGTTCCGACTGGCGCATAAGCGTGCTGGCGTCGAGCAGATACGAAGCGAAGTAGATCACTTCCGGATTCTTGCCCTTCACCCGCTGCAACAGCGATTTGTAGTCCGGCGAACTCGCCTGGTAGGCCTCGGTGTCCACCAGGTCAAGGCCCGCGGCCTTCGCCGCCTCGGTCATCGACTTGTTGTTCGACTGGCCGAAGTTCGTGTTCTCATACACGATGGCCAGCTTCTTGGGGTCGCCATTGTTCTTCAGGAAATCCAGGGTCGCCGCGGCGAATGAGCCCGAACCGGCGCAGATCCGGAAGATCCACGGCGAGTTGCTTTCCATGACGTTGTCCGCGACCGCGGTGGGAATGATCAGCGGAACCTGTTTCTGGGTCACCACGGGCACGATGGCGCGCGTGCTCTCCGAGGAGTAGGCCCCCAGCACGATGGGCACGTGGTCCTGGTCCACCAGTTTCGAGACGCCCTGCACCGCTTGGTCGGGACGGCTCTGATCGTCGTAGTAATCGAGTTCGACCTTTTTACCAAGCAGTCCGCCCCGGGCGTTGATCTCTTCCAGAGCAATGGTGTAGCCATTCTTGTGCGCCTGGCCAAACGCGGCGTTGCTGCCGGTCAGCGAGGTAATGACGCCGATCTTGAAGGTGTTGCTCTCCGGTCCCTTGGAGCAACCTGCCCAGAACAAGACTGCGGAAATCGCCAACGAGAACAGAACGAAAAATCGCTTCATATCAAGCTCCTTGCGAGGGGGGCCTCGCGTCTGCCATCGAACGGCCACCGATGTTCCCGTGAAGCGGAATCACACTGCCACGTTCGACAACCATCAGCCAAGTATAACTACACCGGACGAGCGCCTTCTTTGGTGATCGCAGTCACAGTCCTGCGTGATCGACGCTCATCGGTGTCGCTGCCTGGCGCCCCATGCTTCGCGTACATCCTAATCTCTTGGACGGTAACCCGTCCAAGCTCTCTGCTCGGGAGCGCGTCAAAATCGAGACAGTCTTTAGGTCTTTCGGGCTGCAGCGGACGCCGATTAAAGTACACCCGAAAAAAGGGCACGCCCGAGGGCGTGCCCGTAAGAAACCGAAATCTTTCCTGACCAGTTCTAGTTGACGGTGACGGTCACCGTAGCAGCAGCGCCGCTCTGCGTCAGGCCGTTCACATCCTTCCCAGTGATTGAGATTGTATAAGTTCCAGATGGCGTCCCCGTCGTTCCGGTCGTCGTCACGATCACCGGAGGAGAACTTTGGGCCGATACGCCATAAGAATCATTGGCCGCCACGGTGAAGCTGTACTGTGTTCCCGCTGTTAAGGCGGTCACGTTGTACGTAGCACTCGTCGTGGTGGTGAGGAAATTGCCATTCTGATAGACCGTGTAGCCGGTCACTGAGCAATTCGCTGGTGCGGTGGACGCCGTCCAGGTCAGAGTAGTGCCCGAACTGGTGGTGCCAGAGGCCGCAAGTCCGGTAGGAACAGCGGGCACCGCCAAGCAACCAGTAGCGGTCGAACTGCTACTGCCACCACCGCAGGATGGGAGAAGGACCAGAGCAGTTGAGAGCAGGCAGATAAGACCAAAAAACCGCATCCTCCTCCGCTGCGTCGCCGACGAACCGAAGACAAACCCAACCAGCGTCAGTCCGGAGATAGGAAGCAACAGCGCGAAGAACTGAAGCTTCACGCTCGATGGTTTCGCTGTGGGATCCGGATTCGAACTTGCGCTAGCCATGTTCCTCGTTCCCGCCGTCGATTTTTGGACGTCGGAAGACGGGGCCACGGTACTGAAGGTAAGCGTCGAACTGCCTCCGCTGCTGGTCACCGACACGGGATTGGGGCTGAAACCGCAAGTCGGTGCGGTCGTCCCGGTTATGACAGGGGATATCGTGCACGAAAGCGTGACGGTGCCGGAGTAGCTGTTCACAGAAGTCACAGTCACTGTCGCGGTAGACGAGCTCCCAGGACTAACCGATGTGGGATTGGCCGCTCCCGCCGAGAGCGTGTAGGCAGGCGTAGTCGCACTGGACCAGGAGTGGACGAGGTTGTAGGCATCGACGGAGCCGAGGCCCGTCACCAGGTTGTAGTTTGTAGTCGGGTCGAAGTCCGAGGCGGCGTAACCAAAAAATCCTTCCGTGGCCGGTGCCACCGCCGCAGGGCATTGCAGGGCTATGGGCCAGCCGTCGGGCGTGCCGGAGGTGCAAAACACGCCGTTGGAGCCCGGACTGGAATTGGAGGCGAGTTGGTTGAAGACACCGTTCGCGGGAGTCGCTGCCAGCGAGTACAGCGTGGCATTGATGTTGCCGAGACCCTTTAGGCCAGTGTTACCGAGGGATTCATTGAGCAAGCTCACAATGCCGGCAAACATTGGGGTGGCAATGGAGGTGCCTCCGAACGTAAAGCCGTAGCTGAAGAAACCAGTGGGACCAGAAATTCCATGCGCACAGATGCTGCTGGTGTCGGAACTGTTTTCGATTTCGTCCACCGGAGTACAAACGATGAAGCCGGGCCAAAGCTCCGACGCGAGCAGCGAGACATCGGGCGAGAAGCGCACCGGGAGAACGTCTGGCGTGCTGTGCGCCGCGGTGGTCTGGCCCTGGATGACCAGGTTCTGCTGCCAAAGCGGCTGCGGCTGGCCGCCGTTGCAGACGCCGTTGTCATCGATAGTGACGCAATTGCTGGCCCCGCCGCCGCCGGCAACGATGCCGAAGAATGCCTGCGCCGTTGCCCAGGAACTGATGTCATTGCTCGTGCAGTTACTGGATGAGGGGTTCGCGACGCAATATGCGCCCACTTCCTGAGCGTCATTCCACCCTTGCTCGGGAATATATTCGGTGGCGGAACCGCCAGTGCTGCCGTTGGTGGCACTCCAGTAGGTGTTGGTGTACTCCGTCCAGGGAATCATCGTGCCGCCGACCCCGGTGATCGAGGGGCTGCTGGAGGGATAGCTCAGGGCCAGCCCGCCCGTGGCGAGCGTACCGTCCTCATCGGTAGCATTCGGATCGCACTCCGCCGCGCCGTTGTCACCCGTGGCGTTGAGGAAGGTGATGCCCTTGAGGTTGGCCTGTGCAAATTCAGCTTCATCTGCAGTCAGGGTCCCGACCTGCGCCTCCCCCAACTCGCAACCTGGGTAGGCGGCACTACCTATGGAGTAGCTCATGCTCATCACAGGCGCCAAATCTTGGTCAATGGTGTAGTACATGGAGTCATAGACGCCATTGCCGCTGGGATCGGGAGCGTTGACATAAACGATTTGCGCTTGCTGCGCAACGGCGGCAGACCATTCGAGATCAATGTCGGCCTCGATCAGATCGCCCGTCTGGATGGAATCGGGAGACCCCGGATCAGCCTGGCCCTCCACCACAACGTACTGGAAGTTTGTCGCGTTGCAGGCAGAGATGACATTGGTGCCGGTGAAAAAGGTGCAGCCGCTGATCTGCGGAGTAAGATCGAAGCCGGCGCGGAAATCATTCAGGTCGGCCAGGTACACGTCGGTCTCACCCACGATCGCCAGCTTCTGTCCGCTGCCATTGATGCCCGCAGTGTAAAGTTTTTGAAGGTCGTACATGGTTGTGATGTCGCCAGGGGCGATCCAATATTCGACGCCGCCCGTGACCGGCTCCGTGTAGTTCGGCTTTGAATGGACCGCGTTCGATCTCGCGCGGACATTGCTCAATCCGCGAATTCCGGTCACGATGCCGGAGAGCGCAGCGGGAATCGAGGGCGCAGTGATGTTAGAGAAGTGCTTTTTTCCGCCAACGTCAAAGTTGTGAATCTCCGTCTGAAAGACAGCTTCGGCTTGGGCGGCGGTTCCACTAAAGACAATGAAGTTGCGGCCGCGGGCAACGCTGACGACGGTAAAACCCTGGGACTGGAGCCACGCGGTGAGCTTCTGAATGTCGTTGGGGCTGAGGCCAAAGCGGTCGGCATATTGCTCCGGCGTGAGCCACTGGTGGTAAAGCGGCGAGTTGGGATCTTGCTGCTGCGACAAAAGCTGGTTGATGGCCTCCTGCTGGCTCGCGCTGGGTACGGTCAACAGCGTCATGTAACCGAGCTTGAGTGACGGATCGACACGGCCCTGGTCAGTTCCCGGCGCCCTCATCGGGACGCCCGCCGAAAGCTTTACGAGCTGACTGGAAACGATAGGGCCGGTGATGCGATCAGGCGGGGCGGCAAAGCTCAGAGTCGAGAGGATCAGGACGCAGAGAATGAGGGTCGAAAGGCTGCACAAGGACAGCAGGGCGGATGACGAACGTTGCATGGTTACTCCGTGGCACAGCAAGATTGTTGGGGGACTGAAAGCATTATCTCTGCTTCCCCTCGTCAGATCAAGTTATTCCGCGCGGGAGTACATAATTCGCAACTGTTCGATTACTTTGGTAACCAGGCTCTCGAGGCAAGGGCCCGCCCCACACCCACGAGCTAGACTTCTTCTAGTTCTTCTTCCAGCAGTTGCTTGTTATAGAGATCGGTGTAATAGCCGTTGCGGGCGATAAGTTGTTCGTGGGTGCCCATCTCCACGATGCGTCCTTGGTGAAGGACGGCGATCGAGTCGGCGTTGCGGACGGTGGAAACGCGGTGGGAGATGAAAATAGTAGTGCGTCCCCGCATGATTTCGCGGAGATGGTTGAGGATCTTGTCCTCGGTGTGGGTGTCCACGCTGGAGAGAGCGTCGTCGAGAATCAGGATGCGGGGACTGCGAAGCAGGGCGCGGGCGATGGCGGTGCGCTGCTTCTGGCCTCCGGAGAGAGTGATACCGCGTTCGCCCACCATGGTGTTGTAGCCTTCCGGAAAACTGGCGATGTCCTGTGCGATGTTGGCGGCTTCGGCGGCGGCTTTGATCCGGTCGAGTGTGGCCTCGCCCGCTTCGTGCGAATCTTCCTCTGACATTCCGAAGGCGATGTTTTCGCGGATGGTGTCGCTGAAAAGGAATGTCTCCTGCGGCACGAAGCCGATATGTCGGCGCAAGGAGTCGAGAGGGAATTGGCGGACGGGGCGGCCGTCGATGAGGACGGCGCCGGGCGCGGCGTCGTAGATGCGAGGAATAAGGTTGACAAGCGTCGTCTTGCCGGAGCCGGTGGGGCCAACGATGGCCAGACTGGAGCCGGCGGGAATGCGCAAGTTGATGTCCTTAAGAACAGAAGTGCCGTTGTAGGCGAAGTTGAGATTGCGGAATTCGATTTCACCAACAAGATCGGGTAATCGGGTGATCTCGTTTTTCGATGACCCGATGGCCCGATCGCCCGATGGCCCGATTATCTCTTCATCGGCGATCTCGGGCTGCGTCGAAAGGATTTCCTCGATGCGCACCATGGATGCGGTTCCGCGTTGGAAGATGTTAATGACCCATCCGAGCGCGATGACCGGCCAGGTGAGTTGCATCATGTAGGTGTTGAAGGCAACAAAATCGCCGACGGACATCTTTCCGAGCAGGACTTGTCGTCCGCCGAGCCAGAGCACGATAACGACGGCGGCACCGAGCATGAGTTCCAGCGTAGGCCAGAGCATCCCCATCAGGCGGACCAGGCCGAGGCTGCGGCGGATGTATTCCTTATTGGCCCCCTCGAAGGCGGCAATCTCGGCCTGTTCCTGCACATAGGCGCGGATGACGCGGGCGCCAGAAAAGTTTTCCTGGGCGCGCGCCGAAATGTCCGAGAACATGGCCTGAATGCGTTCGAAGCGCTCGTGAATGCGGCGGCCGAAATACTGAATAACGATGCTGGCGATGGGCAGCGGCAGAAAAGCATAGATGGTCAGCTTGGGGCTGATGGCGAGCATGAAGCCGAGAGCGCCGGCAGTGAAAACGATAGTGTTGGCCGAGTACATGATGGCCGGGCCGAGCAGCATCCGCACCGCGTTCAGGTCGTTGGTCGCGCGCGCCATAATGTCGCCCGTGCGGTTGCGCTGGTAGTAGGAGTAGGAGAGGCGCTCAAGGTGCGCGAACAGATCGTTGCGCAGATCGAACTCGATATCGCGCGAGATTCCGATAACTACCCAGCGCGTCAGAAACTGGAAGATTCCCTTGACCAGGGCGATGGCAATGATAAGCAGGGAGTAGGTAAGAAGTTTCTGGCGCGTGACCCCGGAGTGCAGATCGTTGACGGCGCGGCGAAGAACTTGCGGAAAGAGGATCCAGACTCCGTTATTGAATAAAACGCAGAGCCCGCCCCAGACGAGACCGCCGCGATAACGCTTCAGATACGGAACGAGCGGGCGTAGTTTCTTCGGCACCATGAAGCTTTGTAGATGAAATTGTAGCAGTGCTGGGTGCGGATTTTCCGAGCGCGGGTGCGAGGGCAACGAAGGCGGCCGTGAGCAGCAACGCGGTCCAGAGCGACAGCATGCCGGCGGCAAACATCAACCCGGAGTAAAGCAGGTCGGCGCGTTCCATCGGTTTCTCCACAAGTGAAAAAGCCGGGCGGGAAAGGAGGTTGGCGTTCCCTTCCCACCCGGGAAGGAGAGAGACTTCTGAGCTAGTTCGCGGGCGGAGGCTGCGTGTGTTTACTAAAGCGTGCCTCGCGATTGGCCTCCATCTGAGCCAGTTTGGCTTTCTGATCGGCGGTCAGAATTTGCACTATTTCGGACTTGATCCGGGCATGCTCGACCTGTAGTTGGATCATGGTCTGCGAGTTTTGCGTGGCCAGGGCGGTAGTCTTGGCTTCATCGAACGGACCGCTGGCCTCAAGCGCGGCCATGGCGCTGTGGTTTTGGCGCATCTGCTGCATCAGCGGCTGCAGGGTTGGCTTCTCTTTTGCCCAGATCGCCTTTACTTGGTCCTGTTGCGCGCTGGTCAGATCGAGCTGCTTGAGCATGTGGCGAAAGCCGCCGTGGCCGCCATAACCGTGCCGGCCTTCCGCAATCGCCGCTGCCGCCACCAGTAGCACAGCAACGCCGATCGTGAGAATGCGAATATGAGTCGATTTCATTGGATCTCCTTTTGACCTTTGATCTCATAGGGTCCGGGAGAACCCGAACGTCTATGCTGATAAGAACACCGTTCCCGAGAATATGGGGTAAAGAATCGGTCAATCGCGGTAAAGTTTTGTAAAGGCGATCGGGTCATCTGGTGATCGGGTCATCGGCCATGTAAAGTCAAAAGCCCCCAATCTTCGATCAAGCGATCACCCGATGATCCGATCGCCCTTACAAATCTTTACCGAGTGAAAGCCCGCAAAGGTGTTAGATGATTATAAGAATGGATCACGTACTGGTGGTGGATGACGACGTCGAATTGTGCGGTCTGGTGCAGGAGTACCTGACGGCCGAGGGGTTCAGCCTGAAGGCCGTCCACGACGGTGAGCAGGGGCTCCAACAGGCGCTGAGCAACGAGTATGCCCTGGTGGTGCTCGACGTGATGCTGCCGGGGATCAATGGCTTCGAAGTGTTGCGCCGGATTCGCAGCGTGTCGAAGATTCCGGTGCTCCTTCTAACCGCGCGCGGCGAGGACGTGGACCGCATCGTGGGACTCGAAATCGGAGCGGACGATTATCTTCCAAAGCCTTTTAACCCGCGGGAGTTGGTGGCGCGAATCCGCGCCATCCTGCGTCGCACCAAACGGGTCACGGCGGACGTAGTGCCGGAAATGCTGAGTGTGGGCGATGTGGAACTGGATCCGGCGACGCGCAGTGTGCAGCGGGCGGGGCAACCCGTCGATCTGACTTCGGTGGAATTCAATCTGCTCGAAGTATTGCTGCGCGAGGCAGGGCGAGTGGTGACGCGGGAACGATTGGTGAATGCCGTGCTCAGCCGGAAGTTCATGCCGTTTGATCGCAGCATTGACATGCACGTCAGCAAGGTGCGGCGAAAATTGGGCGACTCCGAAGAAGACGGGGACCACATCAAAACCATTCGAGGAGTGGGATACATGTTTGCGCGGCCGGCGGCGAAGCCGAAAAAATGAGGCAAGAAATCGCGCTTGGTTCTTAGCTTTTGCTTTTAGCTGAGAGCCAAAAAACTAAGAGCCAAAAGCTAAGAACAAAGAACAATGAAAAGCCTTTTCCTGAAGATCTTCCTGTCGTTCTGGGCAGCGCTGGCGCTGTCGTCGGTGCTGGCGATCGTGGTCACGATTGCCCTGCGTCCGACGCGGCATGGAATCGAGAATCAGGCGCCGCAAACTTTGGCGGAGGCGGTGAATGCCTACCAAACTGGTGGACAACGCGGCGTCCACGACTATCTGGAAGAACTTTTTCGCACGCAGAATGTGCGCGCTTTCGTTTTTGATCCCGCCGGCCACGAACTCTCCGGTCGGCATGTGCCATCCTGGATCGAGGAGGGCGGCGCATCTCAGGCCGGATCATCTCCAATCGGCTCGTCGCCGGGTGGACCCCCGCGCATCGGATCACCCCGTCACCGTAGTTGGATAGACAGCTTGTTGCCAGACCGCATCATGCGCCAGTCTCTGACGCTGGATGGAAAACGGTACACGCTGGTGTTGGAACTGCCGCCGGGACCAAGGGCGTTTTTCGGACCGAATGACATCCCTTTACTGGGCATCGCGGTAATTTTGTCGGGTCTGGTGTGTTACCTGCTGTCGTGGTCGGTGACCAGTCCGGTGACGCGCTTGCGCAAGGCGGCACAGAGCCTGGCGGCGGGAGACTTGAGCGCGCGCGCGGGCGCGCCGTCGGGTGGCCGCAGCGACGAACTGACGGAGTTGATGCGCGATTTTGACCGCATGGCCGAACGGATCGAAGGCCTGGTCGACTCGCAATCGCGGCTGCTGAAGGATGTTTCGCATGAACTGCGATCTCCGCTGGCCCGGCTGAGTGTGGCGCTCGGGCTGGCGCGGCAGCGGGCGGCGTCCGAGGTCGGGCCGGAAGCCGCGCCGGAACTCGAACTTTCATTGAACCGGATTGAGCTCGAGGCCGACCGGCTGAATCAACTGATCCAGCGCCTGCTGACCATTTCGCGGCTGGAGTCGGGCACCGACGGTCTGCGAAAGACCACGCTGTCGCTGCGTGAGTTGGTGGAGCAGGTGGCGCGCGACGCCGAGTACGAGACTCCGGGGCGTCCTTGCCGCGTAACCGCGCCCGCCCATGCCACGAACGCCGATGCCACGGATACGGGGGAAAACGAATATGATGAATTTCTGGTGGAAGCCGACCCCGACTTGCTGCGGAGCGCGGTCGAGAATGCGGTGAGGAACGCCACGCGCTATACTGCCGAGGGCACGACGGTGGAGGTGCGACTGGAGTGGCAGCAAGCGGCCAATGGCGAAAATGAAATTATCGTTCGCGTGCTCGATTCCGGCCCCGGCGTTCCGGACGAAGCGTTGCCCAAGATATTTGAGCCCTTTTATCGCCTGGACGACGCCCGCAACGGCCAGACCGGAGGGGCCGGCCTGGGTCTGTCGATCGCGGACCGGGCCATCAGGCTGCATGGCGGCATACTTCGTGCATCCAACCGCAAAGAGGGTGGGTTACAGGTGGAAATCCGGATTCCGGCTGGTCCTCCTGTTAAGGGGTTTGCTCTTCCCGCTCATTCCTGATAAACAAATATATTTCAGCCACAAGCTTGAGTTTCCGTGACGGCTGGCAAGGCTTCGCCGCGGACGGGGAGCGGCTGACCACCTCAATCACGAAAAGCGCGCCGATATTGGTGACCCCTTGGGAGAGCAGATGTTGAAGAAAATAGGCGGAGTCGTTGTGCTCGTGGGCATTTGCGCCCTGAGTGTGTTTCTGCTCAACTGTGGCAGTTCCGATTTCCGGCCCTCGGAAGAGTTGTATGTGCTGACTCAGGGGGGCGACGGTCTAGGGAACAACGTGGCTTCTTTCGGCATCGATCTTGAGAGTGGGAACCTGACGTGGATCAATTCCAATGCCACCACGTGTCCAATCCAACCGAGTCCCGCCAATACCAACCCATGCGGCCTGCCCGTGGACATCTTGCTCGACCCGACAGGCAACAAGGCGTGGATTCTGAATCAGGGTGCGCCCGCCTGTCCTTCCTGTACGCCCGCCTCCAATTATGCTTTTGCGCCTTCGATTTTCCCGTATACGGTGAACTCGGATGGGAGCCTGTCACCGCCCGGCACGGGGGTAAATTGGACTTGCGTCATCCCTACTGGAACTCCCTGTAACAACACCAATGCCTACATTGACAGTGCGGTGGCCATGGTGCGCGACGCCGCCGGACAGTTCTTGTTCGTGATCGATTCTGGATCATCCCCTCCCCCGGGATATCCGACCCCGTCCTCGTCAAATCCATCCTGTCCGGCGACTGGTACGGGTTTCACAAACGTTAATGCTCCTACGAGTTTTGCGGGATGCCCGTCCATCTCGGTGTTTGCCATGACGCTGGGCTCAACCGCCCTGAAATTTGTAAGTCAAAGTCCGCTGCCCGGCTACCAAAGTCCTTTCTTCCTCAGCAAAATTCCGACCTCCGTCTCACCCATTATTTTTACGCCGCCGGGCTCAACTACTGCCCAGGAACTTCTCTTCGTAACCAACAACGTGGACATTTGTACCCAAAACTGCGTTTACCCGTCTCCGCAAAATGACAGTACCGTGAGCGTGTATGCCGTGAGTCCATCGGGTATCCTGACTGAGCAACCAAATTCGCCATATACCATTGCCGCGGCCGATCCGGTCTCGGTGCTCGCGGTCAACACCACGCCGGCGCAGGTAGGCTCCATCGGCGGCCTGTTTGTTTATGTGGGCCAGGGGGCTGGCGGCGGAGCGCTATATCCATTCCGAGTGTGCACCGAGGCTAACACCTATTGCACGCCGCAAAATGTGGCCGATAATTCGCTGTTGCCGCTGGCCACGTGTCCCACGCTTTCTTGCCAGGTACCGCCGTCAGCGGCCGGGAAGAACCCGGTCCAAATGCTGGTCGATCCGACCAACAGTTTTCTCTACGCACTGAGTGAAGGCTCGAACCAGGTTTTTGCCTTCACCATCAACACGACTTCAGGCGAGTTGAGTGAGGCAGCAGTGCCCTACCAACCGACCGGAACGTTGCCGGTGTCGATGGCATTGCACCCGAGCGTATTCAATACCGGCCAGTATCTCTACACGTCGAACAGTGCGTCGAGCAACATTACGGGTTTCACGCTGAGTACGACGAACGGAGCCATGCTCAATCCGATTACGGTGATCGCCCCGGCAGCGCCCAGCGGAATGGCCGTGCACTGAACCAATCGGGTCATCGGGTCATCGGAGCATCGAAAACCTGGGGTCAAACTCCCGCTGGAACCTTGGGTTTCGATCACCCGATCACCCGATGGCCGGATCACCCGATCTCTTCAGGTTGGCATCCGAAGAATCAAATACCCTCCGATGAAACCAAAGACCAGGTCTGGGGACCAGGCCGCGACCGCGGGTGGGAGCTGACTCAGATTGCCCATCGCCTCGAACAGGCCAGAGATTGTCCAATAGACCACGCCGATGCCGATGGCGGTCGCAAGCCCTGCAACCGCGGAACGCTTGCCGGCGGAAAGCGCGAACGGAATGGCGAGCACGGCCATCACCAGCGTGATCAGCGGGTAGGCAATCTTCTTTTGCAGTTGCACGCGCAGGCGCACTACGTCGAAGCCGCTCTCCTCCAGGTCGTGAATGTAGCGGCGTAGTTCGTCGTAGTTCATTTCCGACGATTGTTTGATTTCCTTCTTGAAGTAGGCGGGCGCTTCGGAAAGCTCGGGGTAAGTCGCGGCATCGAACTTATGATAGTTCTCGATGGCCGAGCCGTTCAGGCTCCGCTCCCATCCTTCCTCGTAAACCCACCGCCCCATGGAGCTCGACCAGTGCGCGCGGTCGGCCGAGATGCGGTGCGTGATCTGGAAGGTGTGCGGGTCGAACTGGAACACGGAGACGCCGCCGAAAACATCGCGGTCGGGATCGAAGAATTGATAATAGTAGATATCGGAGTGCTGGCCGAATATCCATTTGCGGTCGGGACGAAGGTAGGTTTGCGCCGGCTTGCCCTTGATTTCGTTGCGCAGCGCGTCCTGACGCTTGTTGGTGTAAGGAAGATAGAACTGGTCCGACAGGAAGAGCACGCCGGCGACCAGCATGGAAGCCAACAGGACCGGAACAACGATGCGGTAAAGGCTGATGCCGGTAGCCTTGATGGCAATGATTTCATTCGACCGCTGCAGCAAGCCAAACGTCACCAACACCGCCAGCAACATGCTGAGCGGCGTGGTGGCGTAAAGAAAGAAGGGCGCGACGTTGAGCAGGTATTCGCCCACGGTAAGCGGCGACACCTGATTCCGCATGATGTCGCCCAGCAACTCGAACAGGGTGAACACCAGCAGCAACATCAGGAAAGCGGCCACGATCATGGCGAGGTAGAGCACAAAGCCGCGCAGCACATAATCGTCGAGGATGGTTGGGAAACGAAGATTGAACAGGTGCCGGCGCCGGGGCAGGCGGTGGTTGACGCCTTCGCGAAAGGCCGGGCGGGACGACTCACCGTTCAGTGGCAGCGCTGCCGCCGGCAGGCTGGGCGTAGAAGATGGCACGCCCGAAGCCTTAAGCCTCGAACTCCTGAACCAGGAGCGGAACCCAGCCAGTTCGATCGGGCGGCGTTCCGATTGCCAGAGCAGAAAAACTCCTCCCAGCAGAAACACGAAATCGGCAAGCCAAACCCCGGCCGCGGGAGACAGGCGTCCCTGGCGCGCAAAAGACACGCCGATCACAGAAATCGAATAGTAAAGAAAGACCAGCAGAATGGTCAGGACAAATCCGCTGGACTTGCCGCCTTTCTTCGACGACAGGCCCAGAGGAATGCCGACCAGGGCCAGGACAATGCAGGCGGTGGGCAGCGCCAGCCGGTTATGGAATTCGATCAGGTCCCAGCGGCGTGTCACGGGGCTGGCGGTTCGTGCGATACGGAGGAGGTCGCCAATCTTGAGCTCATGCAGTGATGTGGGTTCGTGTTCCTGACTGTTTTGTGCGGGGACCTGAATGGGGATGTCAGTGGTCTGGAAAGTGGAGATCTGGTACTGGTCCGGATTCTTGGGATCGCTTTCGTGAGTGGAACCGTCGGTGAGATGCAAGTCCAGCGTATCGGGCCCCTGACTGACGAGCAGGCCCTGGCGCGCCAGAGTGATGCGCGGCGCAGCCGGGTCCGTCAAATCGGCGAGGAACACGCCTTTCCAGAGCGCTCCGCCAGACATGGCCTTGGCGTCCTGCACGTAGAGGATGATCTTCGGGAAGCCCTCGTAAAACACTCGGGGCTGGACCTCGAAAGAAGCCTGAGAAGACTTGAGGTTGTCCTGGAGCTGTCCCAGAGCGGCAAGCGAGCGCGGCGCAAGGTAGACGCTGTTTCCGAGAGCGAGCAGCCAGGCCACCACCACGAACATTGAGATCACGCGCAGGAAGGTCCATACGCCCAGGCCGCTGGCGCGCATGGCGGTGATTTCGCTGTCCGCGGCCAAACGACTGAGTCCGATGAGGATGCCAACCAGCACACCCATGGGAATGGTGTAGGTGAGCGCAACCGGGACGGTAAAGAAAAAGATCTGCGCAATACTGGGCAGCGGGGCGCTGTTGCGGACCACGAGTTCGAGGATGTGGCCGAGATCGCGGGTGAAAAGAACAAAAGTGAAAACGGCCGCGCCGATCAAGGCGTGGGAGACGACTTCTCCCAGGATGTAGCGCGTCAGGATGCGCATCCGCAAAGGGGGTAACTCATTGCGAGTCTAGCATGAGAGCGGGAGCGACGCGGCGATGGGAGTGATGGGAGTGCCAGGTTCGCAATACTGAGCAGGACGCGCAAAAACTCGGGTCTTGACTTTGTTTTGAAGGTGCGCGGCTTCAGCCGCGAATCCCCGAAGGGGTGTCCGAGCCTGGCCCAGCGTTTCAGCGCTGCGATGATTGCTCTGTCTTCAGCATCGGCGTTTTAGCCCCTGACGCGCCGCCCAGCTATCAAGATGACTTGCTCGGTTTCGAACGGGCAAGGTTCGCAGAGAATTCCGCGAAAGGCTCAGAGCCGACCCATGATTGCCTGAACCAACAAGAGTGCTCCGATACTTGCCAATCCGAAGTAAAGGTACCTAAGAAAAGCCTCTCCGCGAAGGCGATGATTGATCACTCTGCCCAGGAACACGCCGAGTAACGTGAGCGGCAATGAGAGGAGATAATAGTGCGTTACGGCGGGAGTCCAGAGTCCGGCCAACCAATAACCACCCATGCCAATCACGCTCGCCGGTAGGAAGTATCCTTGCAGGGTCGCCCGGAAGTGTTGCGCTGACCACCGACGCATGGCTCCGTAAACAACGAGCGGCGGACCATTCATTCCGTAGGCTCCGCCGAGCACGCCGGCACAGAATCCACAGGCTAGAAGCCATGCTCGACTGTCGCGTCGCAGTTCTAGCGGCGTGCGGCCTATCAAGGAGTAGGCGGAGAACGTCATGATAATCATTGCCAGGGCGGCCTTTACCGCCCCTTGATGATTGCTCGTCAGAAGCAGAAGACCCAACGGGATGCCAAAAAGGCTGGAGAGCACGAGCCAGCCCGTGCTACCCAGGTGGATCTTCTTCCAGTCCTGCACGACGACTATGCCAGCGACGGTAATCGACACGAGCACAGCAAGTGGGGCGGCGACGTCCAGTGGAATGCAGAAGGCGAGCAGCGGAACGGCGATTAGCGCCTCCCCGAACCCGAACGCTGATCGAATCAGGGTAGCGATAAACACGATCAATAAAACGCACAGAGTAATAAAGTCGATGGTGATCTCCGAGGCGAGAGCGTTCCTGTCGACCGCGCGGGACTCGTCGGTGGAAAGACGGGCGTCTCCCCGTCCACCAGTCCGGCGACGCTCGGCTCCCCATTGCCGGCTACGCCTTCTTCAGAAACAGCGCTCCCAGCGGTGGCAACGTCAACCGCAGCGAATAGGGCCGCCCGTGGGTTGTCTGGTGCAGAGCCTCGACGCCCCCCGCGTTGCCCATGTTACTGCCGCCATATTCTCGGCCGTCGCTGTTGAGAAGTTCTCTCCAGTAGCCGCCCGCCGGCACGCCCACCATGTATCCCACTCTCGGCACGGGCGTGAAATTGCACGCGATGAGTACAGGGTTCTCGTCGTCCTTGCCTTTGCGCAGCAGCGAGACGACGCTCATTGGCGCGTCATTGCAGTCCACCCATTCAAAACCTTTGGGATCGTTGTCGAACCAGTGCAGCGAATTTTCGCTGCGATAGACGCGGTTGAGTTGCTCCACCCAGTTCATGAGGCCGTAATGCACCGGGTATTGCAGCACGTCCCAGTCCAAACTGCGATCGTGCGACCACTCGCTGACCTGGCCGAACTCGCAACCCATAAAGAGCAGTTTCTTGCCGGGTTGGGCGAACATGTAGGCCAGAAGCAGGCGCAGGTTGGCAAATCTCTGCCACTCGTCGCCCGGCATTTTGCCGAGCAAAGAACCTTTTCCGTGCACGACCTCGTCGTGGCTCAGGGGCAGAACAAAGTTTTCGTGGAACGAATAGAGCATGCGAAAGGTCAGCTTGTTGTGGTGATACTGGCGGTGAATCGGGTCCTGGCTGAAGTACTGGAGCGTGTCGTGCATCCAGCCCATGTCCCACTTCAAGCCGAACCCCAGACCGCCGAGATAAGTGGGCCGCGAAACCATGGCATAGGCGGTCGACTCTTCGGCGAAGGTTTGAATGTCAGGGTGCTCTTTGTAGGCTTCGAGGTTGAACTGGCGCAGAAAGTCGATCGCTTCCAGGTTCTCGCGGCCTCCGTACTTGTTGGGAATCCATTCGCCCTGCTTGCGCGAGTAGTCGAGATAGAGCATGGAAGCGACGGCGTCAACCCGCAGGCCGTCGATATGATACTTGTCCAGCCAGAACATGGCGCTCGACATCAGGAAGCTGCGCACTTCGGTGCGGCCGTAGTTAAAGATCATCGTCTTCCAATCGGGGTGGAAGCCCTGCCGTGAGTCGGAGTGCTCGAACAGGTGCGTGCCGTCAAAGAAGGCAAGCCCGTGGCCGTCGGAAGGGAAGTGCGATGGGACCCAATCAAGAATGACCGCGATGTTGTGCTGGTGCAGGTAGTCCACGAAATACATGAAATCCTGAGGCGCGCCGTAGCGCGCCGTGGGGGCGAAGTAGCCAGTAGTCTGATATCCCCACGATCCATAGAAGGGATGCTCCATGATGGGCAGCAGTTCGACGTGGGTGAATCCCAGTTTATTCACGTGGTCGGCCAGGCGAGGCGCGATCTCGCGATAGGTGAGCGGACGGTTGTGCTCCTCAGGGACGCGCATCCAGGAGCCGAGGTGCACCTCGTAGATGGACATGGGCGCGTGCAGCGAGTTTACGGCTGCGCGTTTTTCAAGAAAGGCCGCGTCGTTCCAGGTGTAGTCGAGGTCCCAAACCACGGAAGCCGTGCGCGGCGGTTTCTCGGTGAAAATTCCTACCGGGTCGGCTTTTTCAGTCTCGTGCCCGTGTTGGTTAGAGTTGATGTGGAACTTGTACAACGTCCCCTTGCCGACGCCGGGGATAAAGCCTTCCCAGATTCCCGACGAACCGCGAGGCTGCAGGGGATGGGATTGCGGGTTCCAGCCATTGAAGCTTCCGCTTACCGACACCTGCCGCGCGTTCGGAGCCCAGACGCTAAAGACGGTGCCCTTAATCCCCTTGGATTCCACTCCGTGTGCGCCCATCTTCTCGTAAAGGCGATAGTGGTTGCCTTCGTTAAACAAATAAAAATCTTCGGCGGTCATCAGGGAAACGTCGTAGCGTACCGGAGATACTTCCTGAGTTGTAGTTGTCTGCGTCATGGTTTCGCTCGGGTCTAGTGTAGTCCAATCCAATTGAAGGGACAGGATCGTGTGATGGCGCGGCTTTGCCCCGCCAAGGCGAGACGGAGCCCCGTCACCACTAAATCCACTAGCGAAGCTTTTCCTTCTGCGCCTCGCGTTTCTGCCGCGCCCAGCCCTCTTTGAGGCTTTGTCGCGCACGCCCAAGCGCCAACGCATCCGCCGGAACATCTTCCGTGATGCAACTGGCGGCCGCGACATAGGCTCCCCGTCCAATCGTTACCGGCGCCACCAGCGTCGAGTCGCTGCCGATGAACGCGCCATCCTCGATCACCGTCTTGTGCTTCTTCACGCCGTCGTAATTGCAGGTGATGGTGCCCGCGCCCACGTTCACGTCTTCACCGATTTCCGCGTCGCCCAGATAGCTGAGGTGATTGGCCTTCGACCCCTTGCCCAGCTTGACTTTCTTGGTTTCGACGAAGTTTCCCACGTGAACTCCTTCGCCCACATCGCTGCCGGGACGCAGATGGGAGTAAGGTCCAAGCACGGCTCCTGCGCCCACCCGCGAGTCTTCCATGATCGTCCCCGGCCTCACCGTCACCCGCTCGCCAATCACAGAATTCCGGATCACGCTGTAAGAACGGATGCGGCAATCCTCGCCAATTTTTGTATGACCCAGCAACTGAACAAAGGGCTCAATGACGGTGTCGGCGCCAACTTCCACGTCGCTGTCGATGACGCAGGTGTGCGCGAAAAAAATCGTAACGCCTTGCTCCAGCAACTGGCGGCATTTCGCCAGCCGCAGCCGCGCATCCAGCATCATCATTTCCGCTCGCGTGTTGCTGCCCAGCACTTCGCCTGCATCCGGAGTCTTGATCGCAACCACTTTCTTGTGCGCCCGGTGAAACACTTCCGCCATGTCCGTGAGGTAGTACTCGCCGTGCGCATTAGCGGTGGAGAGACGGTCGATATGCTCGTACAACGCGGGCCCAGCAAAGGCATAGAACCCGGAGTTGATCTCGCGGAGTTTCTTCTGCCGCGCGGTTGCCGACTTTTCTTCCACAATCGCCAGAACCCGCGCGCCTTTGCGGATCACGCGCCCATATCCATAAGGATTGTCGAGATCGGCGCTGAGCACAGTCATGTCCGCTTTCTGCGCGCTGTGGAAGTCGCGAAGCTTCCGAATGGTTTCGGCGGTAATCATCGGAGCGTCCCCGGAAAGCACGATGACCTGGTCATACTTATTGCCGCTGCCCAAGAGCGCGTCGCGTGCCACCATGAGCGCGTGCCCAGTCCCGCGCTGTTCCGCTTGCACCACGAAGTTCACGCCCATGCCGGCAACCGCCTCACGCACGCGCTCCGCCTCATGGCCGATGATCACGAAGATATCCCGCGCAGGCACGACCTTTTCCGCCGTACCAATCACATGCGCCAGGATCGGCTTGCCGCCGATTTCGTGCAGAACCTTGGGGTGCTTCGATTTGAGTCGCGTACCCTTCCCCGCTGCCATAATGGCGATGGCGATATGCGGAGGCTGCGGTTTTAATCGGGAAGATTTCGGCTTGCTCTTTATCGTTGCCTCGGGTGCTTTTGCCATGCCCAGCCAATATACCGCGAATCCCACGGTAGAGACGCGGCTTGCCGCGTTTGGTTCGTATCAGGGCATCGCTTCAGCGATGCCGAGAACTCGCATAATCATTTGCCCCTTTAGAGACTGGGTGCCGGTTAGCAGCGCAAAGCCATTAGCTAAAGCATTAACTCCGGATCGTCTGCCGATCCGGCGCTTGCGCCATCAGCGCCACCAGGTCGTGCGCCACCCGGTCCGTAGCGTGCCGCGCCACCTCGCCCTCTTCCAGATAATCCCCCAGCACAGGACATACGCCCAGCGCCTCGATCGCCTCCAGATCGACCACGATCTGCGAAGCTCCCTCCAGAGCGTATTTGGCCTTCATGTCCGGCGACGCCGTCTTGCGATTGAGCAGCGTGTAGTCGAACAACTGGACGCCGGCATGGTCGTTGAGCGCGCGAATGTGGTCCGCCGCGCTTAAACTAAGACTTTCATTTACCTGCGTCATCAAATTGCAAACGAATACCTTGACCGCATTTGAGTCAAGAATAGCCTCGGGGATCCCGCGCACCAATAGGTTCGGAATCAGGCTGGTGAAGAGCGATCCGGGCCCGATCGTGATCAGGTCGGCGCCAGCGATTGCTTCCAGCGTCTCCGGAAGCGGTTCGACGTCGGGAGGCACCAGAACCAGTTCCCGAATCTTGCCTTTGCTCGCCGTGATCCTCGTCTCGCCGCGCACCCGCGTCCCGTCTTCCATTAGCGCATCCAATTCCACGCTCGCCATGGTTGCCGGATAGATATGCCCGCGTGTGAGCAGAATTTCCGAAGAAAGCCGCACCGCCTCCGCAAAGTCTCCGGTAATCGAAGTCAGCGCCGCCAGAAAAAGATTTCCAAAGCTGTGGCCTTCCAGTCCGGAGCCCTTCTGAAAGCGATGCTGGAACAGCCGCGAGAGCAGGGCTTCGTCTTCAGACAGCGCGACGATGCAATTGCGCACATCCCCCGGCGGCAGCATGTTGAGCTCTTTGCGCAGACGCCCGCTCGATCCGCCGTCGTCGCTCACCGTCACCACGCCGCACAATTCGCGAATGGTAGGCTGACCGGAGACGGCCAGCGCCGGCGTCATGACGTAACGCTTCAGCCCCTTCAGCAGCGTGGAAAGGCCGGTGCCGCCCCCGATTGCGACCACCCGCAGTTCGGGGCCAGCCTTGCCGGTGTCGGATGAACTCGTGCGCAAGTGGGGAAGCATACAGCCCTAATATGGAATCATTAAATCATTGAGTCATTGGATAGGTTTTCAATGATTCAATGACTCAATCGAAGTTAAGCCGGCAGCGCGCGGGTTCCTAGTACGCGCTCGCTTCTTCTTCCTGCGGCTCAGATTCGGCGCCCGGATCCGGATAAAGCAGTTCGGTAAAGCGCGGATCTTCCGCCAGATTCTGGAAGTCGGTATCATTTCGCGCCTGGAAGCGCAGCGCGGGTTTTGCCTGAATCGCCTCGTTGAGCGTCTTGAGCGATTCTTCGACGTGACCGGTCAGGCAATGCAACGCGGCCAGCCCGTACAGAATGTAGTCGGCCTTGGGTGCCTGCTTCAATAGCTTGTCGAGGTGCTCGCGCGCCGCCACGTAGTCACCCGAGTTGATCAGCCACACCGCGTAGTCGTAATGTTCTTCCGTCGTTTTGAACTGCAACGCCGGTTCTTTCATATGCTTGTCGCAGGTGGCGATATGCACCTGGGCCCGGTCGACCAAGGACTTGTCCGGCCCGCTCAGTGCTTTCTGCAGATGGCCTTTGGCTTTCTCGAACTTATGCTCCTGCAAAGCACGAAGCCCTGACTCGTAGCTCTGCACCGCCTGTGTATGTCGTGGATCTTCCGCCGCTTGTTTCTTGGGAGTTACCTTCAGTGGCATCAAACCGCCTTCAGTTCAGAATTGAAATCGAAAAGCTTCGAAGGACGCGAAAATCCGCTGCACGCCTGCAGCGCAACCTCAACCTACATTTTACCTGAAGGCGCGGAATTGGCGAGTCACTGGCCCGGTTCATGGCTGTTACCCCGTGGGCGTAAAACCTTGTCATCCCGAGCGAAGCGAGGGATCCGCAGTCCGCCGCAAAATGCAGGTTCCTCGCTTCGCTCGGGATGACAATTCACGAAAACTCCATCCCTAGCAGGCTGCGGAAAAATGGACTCCGCGACTTAGATTCTCTCCAGTCTTAGTGATTTTGTGATTCGGGAAGGGTTCTGGCTGCATCCGCTGGTGTCCCGCGGATTTATTTTCGGGCCT